>Ga0187776_10000982_pt1 | contig 13948 bp, 12 predicted proteins | sample 0216_BV02_MP12_2_FD_132426 | JGI IMG/M metagenome (GOLD analysis project Ga0187776, IMG submission 132426) | Tropical peat soil microbial communities from peatlands in Department of Meta, Colombia - 0216_BV02_MP12_20_MG | ecosystem: Environmental > Terrestrial > Soil > Wetlands > Peat | place...
CAAACGATGAGCCAGGGAAAGCGAAGCGCTGGCGAAGAGCCCGCGATAGCCGGGGTAGGGGACCCCGGCGTAGAGTCACGGTGGCGCCTCTCAGCCGCAGGACGGTCGCGGCAAAACTACACGCCGCGAGTCCCGAGGGCGTTTGGCACACGGGACGTGGCAAACGTTTACTGAGGGCTGCGGCACTACGGCCGTTGCGGTTTCTGGGCCAACGAGCTTCAGGCTTCGGCAGACGGTAATGTGCTTTTTGGTCAGACATTTTTGCCTCCGCAACCGTAGCGATGGATAACTTCCAGTTTACGGTTACCGCCTCGATGAGCACGTTACTGTCTGGGTTTCGGGACGATCCCGCCTAATCGGTACCTGGATGATGCGTCGGTAAGTACAGCACCTCTGCCAGTGGCGCTGAGCTTGTTGACCATGGGCGTGGCTGGAATTGCAGGCACGGGGCGGCTGCGCCGCGCGCAATCATAAAATATCCCGATCGCTCGTTGGTCCCGACAGCGCGATTGCGTACTTGAGCCGATGGAACCGTTTATTCCGGGTCGGCTGCAAATTTCGTTCTGTCAAAAGCCTCCTTTCAATGTGAACATTGCCGCAGACAGCCAAACGTCCGTTTCCGTGGCGCGCTCTTTCAGACGGAATCGTCGCGAACCTCATTGCGCTAGCGCAAGGTGCGACCCTCACCAAGGGTTTCGCGCATGAAGGCCACGTTGCGATCGGCTCCTTGGGTGCAGGGTTCTGCACGAACGCCTGTGCCATTACGCGCTTGCCCAGGCGTCTTCGCCCGGAGTCTCTGCCTGCGCGTAAACTCCCGAATTGGTTTCCTACCACTTTACGGATATCCGTGTGGGGATAGATATTTCCGCACGACATCGCTGATATCCCGGGTATAATTCAACCCATGGATTTCCTTCCTGTTTTCCTCAATCTCAAGGGTCGCGCCTGTGCCGTGATCGGAGGCGGAGAGGTCGCGGCCCGTAAGGTTTTATTGCTGCTAGACGCCGGCGCGCAAGTCACGATTCACGCCCCGGATCTGGGCGAAACGATGCGCCGCTGGGTAGCGGACGGCAAAGTCCGGTACAACCCACAGGCATTTCACCCCGCGGCACTGGACGGTTGCGCGTTGGCGATCGCGGCCACGGACGACCGTGCGGTCAACCAGCAGGTTTCGGACGCCGCCAAGGCGCGCGGCATTCCGGTCAATGTCGTCGATCAGCCCGATCTCTGTACCTTCATCATGCCGTCGATCATCGACCGCTCCCCGGTGATCGTGGCGGTTTCGACCGGCGGCGCCTCGCCGGTGCTGGCGCGCCTGATTCGCGCGCGCCTTGAAACGCTCATTCCCGCCGGTTACGGGCGGCTGGCGCGACTGGTGTCCGCGTTCCGCGACAAGGTCAAACAGCACTTCAGATATCCGTCGCGCCGGCGCCAGTTCTGGGAAGACGTTTTGCAGGGGCATATCGCCGAACTCGTCTATTCCGGCCAGGACGCCGCGGCGCACAAAGCCCTGCAGGAGAAAATCGACGCCACCGACAGCAACAAGGCGCCGATCGGCGAGGTTTATTTGATCGGGGGCGGTCCGGGCGATCCGGATCTGTTGACTTTCCGGGCCCTGCGCCTGATGCAGCAGGCGGACGTGGTGGTTTACGATCGGCTGGTGTCGCCGGCGGTGCTGGAGCTGGTGCGGCGCGATGCCGAGCGCATCTACGCCGGCAAGGAGCGCGATAACCACGCCATTCCGCAAGAGGACATCAATCATTTGCTCGTGCGCCTGGCGAAGGAGGGCAAGCGGGTGGTGCGGTTGAAGGGCGGCGATCCGTTCATCTTCGGCCGCGGAGGCGAGGAGATCGATACGCTCGCCGCCGACGGCGTGCCATTCCAGGTTATTCCAGGCATTACCGCGGCCGCCGGTTGTGCGGCGTATTCCGGCATCCCGCTGACGCATCGCGACTACGCGCATTCGGTCGTGTTTGTCACGGGTCACCTTCAGGACGGCACCGTGAACCTCAACTGGCCGGCGCTGGCGCAGCCGGACCAGACGGTGGTGTTCTACATGGGGCTGCACGGCGTTGGGATCATCTGCCGCGAGCTGATCCGTCACGGCCTGCCGACGACGACGCCGGCCGCGCTGGTGCAACAGGGTACGACGCGCAATCAGCGCGTGTTGACGGGCGATCTCGAAACGCTGCCGGCGATCGTTGAAAAAGCGAGGGTGAAAGCGCCGACGCTCATTATCGTGGGAGACGTGGTGCGGTTGCGCGAGCGGCTCAACTGGTTCGAGCCAACCGCCGCCAACTAGCGCCCTTCGCCTCGGGATCCGGCGGCTAGGAATTGCCGTTGCTCGGCGGCCTTTTGCGCCCGAGGCCGTGCTCGACGGCGATTACGGCCGCCTCCACCCGGGAATGCACGCCGAGTTTGCGCAGGATCGCCTTGACGTGCAGCTTCACGGTTCCATCGGTGATGTTGAGCGCGCGCGCGATCATCTTGTTGCTTTGTCCCTCGGCGACGTGGCTCAGGATCTCCATTTCGCGCGGCGTCAATTCGGAAAGCGGGGCGACCGAACGGCGCGGTGGTTCGTTCGTCTGACCCTGCACGATGCGCGCCAGCGTCCCCACCATCTCCTTGGCCACCACGTTGTCACCGCGCAGCGCGGCTTCCAGCGCCGGCACCAGGTCTTCGGGATTCATGTCCTTGAGCAGGTAGCCTTCGGCGCCGCCGCGCAGCGCCGCCCGCAGATCGGAGTCGTCGCGGCTCATGGTCAGCATCAGTATCGGCGTGGTGACGCCGCTCGCGCGCAGTTTTTCCAGGGTTTCGATGCCGCTCATGCCCGGCATTTTGACGTCGAGCAGGGTGATATCCGGAGTCAGCGCCAGCGCCTGTTTGATGCCTTCGTCGCCGGTGCCCACCGACGCCACCACGTCGACGCCCCGGCTGCGCAGCAATTCCTCGAGACCCTTGCGGACCAGGGCATGGTCGTCAATCAGCAGGACACGCAATAGCCTGGCTCCTTGGTGGTTTCTTATTTTGCCGCGGCGGTTTTGGCGGCGGCCACGGGAAAATTGAGCACAACGCGGGTGCCCTCACCCGGCTCGCTTTCGATCGTCAGTTCGCCGGGCAGGCGCGCGGCGCGCTCACGCATCACCGACAGGCCGATGTGTTCGCCTGGAAGCGCCTCCGGGACCGGCGCCATGCCTTCGCCGTCGTCCTCGATCAGCAGGCTGTAGGTGCCGCGGCCGTCGCCGTTCAGCAGAATGCGTACATTGAGCGCGTGGCTGTGTTTGCGTATGTTCGACAGTGCTTCCTTGACGATGTGAAAGATCTGGCTTTCCTGAACCGGCGTCAGGCTCAGCTTGCGGCATTCGTTGTGAAAGAACACGTTGATGCCGGTTTCCTCGCTGAAGCGCTCGACCATCCCGGCCACGGCCGGCACCAGTCCGCGTTCGTCGATTTTCAGGCGGTAGTTCGAGAGCAGCTCGCGCAGGCTCGCGTGCGCTTCCTCGATCGCGGTGCGCAGGCTGCGCACCTCGTTTTGCGCGCCGCGGGTGTCCTTGCGATGCAGCGATTCTCCGAGCATTTTGACCTGCAGGCGCATGCCGACCAGTGCCTGGGCCAGCGAGTCGTGCAGTTCGTTTCCAATGATATTCCGTTCCTCCATGATGGCGAGCTGGCGCGCGTGGTTGTCGAGCCTGGATTTCTCGAGCGCCAATCCCAGGTGTTTGCCGACGCTGTTCAGGAGGTCCTGGATGTCCTCGCCCAAGGCCGACATCGGCCGGTCGAGGAACAGGTTGTACACCCCAACGATGCGATCCTGGTAGGTGACCGGGACGACGACGAACTCCTGGCAATCGCGCTTGAGCATGGGCAGGCCCAGCAGCTTGGCGCAAGGTTGCGTGCCGCGCTGGATGCGGATGCCGCCTTCGGCGGCGGTCCAGCCGCACTGGCACAGACCCGTGTCCATCAACCGGTCTTTTTCCACGACGTCCGCGGCCAGGCCGCGGCTGGCGACGAGGCGCGTCTGGCCGTCGTCCGTGAGTACGCGCACGGTCGCGGCGCGGGCGTCGACCAGCTCGATGAAGGTGTCAAGGAAGCTTTCCAGGAGCTTGTCGAGATCGCCGGGCTGGCTCAGGCTCGAGGCAACGTCGTACAGGATGTCGAGCGATTGCGTCTTGCGCGCCAGGCGCACCGTCTGGGCGCGCACGTGCGCGTCCATTTCCATGGTGAGCGACTTGAGTTCGTCGCTCAGGCGGTTGATGTCGAGCGCGAGCTCGCGGAACTCGCCGCCCAACGGTACCGGGATGCGCGCCGAGAGATTACCGCCGCGCATTCGCAGCGACCAGTTGCGCAGGTGCGCCAGCGGCTCCACCAGATCGCGGCGTACGCGCGCGACGATGACCCAGATCAGCGCGAGGCCGGCCGCGGTCAGCAGCGCCAGCGCGGCATAGAGCGCAGTCGCGTATTGCGGGAGACTCATGACAACGAAGGCGGCGGCGCCGATAGCGACGAAGACGATCGCCAGGGCGATCAGAGGCAGGGTCAAGCGGTTCACGAACAGGCGATAGGATTTCCGCCGCCAGCCTTCAGCGGGCGGGATCATCCAGGCGGCCAGTCGGGAATGGTCCGGTTCCGATGAGGTGCTCATGTCTTTGCCTGCACCCGGGGACGGTGAAATCCGATGAACATTAGCGGGATAGATTAGCCGCGCCGCCGGATGGCGTCCAGCAGGACCGTGGCGAAACCCCGGATTTCCAAAGGGTGTCTGTGGTCGCGCGGTGGCGTTGCGCCGGAGCGGCGGGAGCGCGCCAACCGGTGCCGGAGTGCGGCCCAGGGCCGGGTCGGCGATTGCCGGCGCGGTCTCAGCCGTCCTGCGGCGCGGATTGGCTCTTACCTGCCGGTCCGGCGTGCGTCGGGTCGTTCGGATTGACAAAAATGAACTGCGATTCGCCCGGGTTAATCTCGACGTAGTCGAGCTTCGCGCCCATGAGGAAGTCTTTGGCGGCGTTGGCGATGCATATCTTGACGCCCTCGGAAACGATGAAGGAGTCGTCCGCGCCAAGCTCGTCGAAGCCCATGCCGTAGACGAACAAGCCGTCGTCGCCGCGGCGCACGGCGATGCGCAGGTACATGTCCTGCGAATTCGTGACCTCCGCCGATTTGCGGATCTGGGCGGCGGCTTCGGGCGTAACGGTGATGATCATGACGAGTTCTCGGGTGGCGATTATACCTTACTTCACTTCGAGCGTGCCGCCTGGCGCGGGCTCGCCCCGAGCCGTTGCGCGCGCACGAAATTCACGAAACGCTCGGCCCAATGATTGTCTTCCAGGTCGCGCAGATGCGTGTAACAGCCGAGCAGATTCTTGTAGACGATTCCGTCGTGCTTCCCATCGATGCCGGTGCCGCGCAATACCTCGTAGGCATATTCCAGACCCGGCGACAGGTTTTCCAGACTGGAGTAATGGAACTCATGGGCGCGGACTTCAGCCGGCGCGTTCGGTGGCTGCGGCCACAGGCCCTTGCCGGTGTTGCGCAACAGCACGTAACCGCGCCCCATCGGGCGCTTGTGCATCACGGTGTCGCCGGGAATGACGCCGACCATTTCGCAACGTTTGCCGTCCCAGGAAAGGCTGCGTGACAGGTACATCAGCCCGCCGCATTCGGCGTAGGCCGGCATCCCGCCTTCGATGGCCTGGTGGATGTCGCGGCGCAGCGAGGCATTCGCTTCCAGCTGCTGCATGAAGACCTCGGGGAATCCGCCGCCGATCAGCAAGGCGTCGACCGGCGGCAGTGCCGGATCCTTCAGGGTATCGATGTACACCAGTTCCGCGCCGGCGGCCCGCAGCGCCTCGAGGTCGCCGGGATAATAAAACGTAAACGCGGCGTCACGAGCGACACCCAGTCTTATGGAGTTCCCCTCCCCCTTTAATCGGGGAGGGGCCGGGATGGGGGTGACGGCGGGCAGTGCCGGGGCCTGCGCGGCCACGGCCATCAGATAATCGAGATTCACGGAATTCGCGACCTGCTCGCCGATGGCGTCGATCCGTGATCGGGCGCCGGCCGCCTCGTTGCTGGGCACGAGACCGAGATGCCGTTCGACGATCCCGAGTCGCTCGTCGTAATGAACCGCGCCGAGCACACGGACGTTTGTGTAGTGCTCGATGACCGCGCGCAGCTTGGCCTCGTGACGCGACCCGCCCAGCTGGTTCAGAATGACGCCGGCGATTTTCACGTCGCGATCGAAGGCCTGATATCCCAGGATGAGCGGGGCAATGCCACGGGTCATGCCGCGCGCGTCGATCACCAGCACCACTGGGGTATTCAGCAGCGCTGCCAGGGCGGCGTTGCTGTTGCTGCCGTCAAGGCTCAAGCCGTCGTACAATCCCTTGTTGCCTTCGATGATGGCGACGTCGGCTCCCCGGGAACGTTCCGCGAAGGTGCGCCGGATTTCGTCGTGCCCCATCAGGTAAAAATCGAGATTGTGGCAGTCACGACCGGCGGCCAGCGACAGCCACATGGGGTCGATGAAATCCGGGCCCTTCTTGAACGGCTGGACCACGAGACGCCGCGCGCGCAAGGCGGCGCACAGGCCGATGGACAATGTGGTCTTGCCGGAGGACTTGTGTGCGGCGGAAATGAGCAGACGGTTCATGCCACACCCTTTAAAAGAATTTGGAACCGCAGATTAACGCCAGTGAACGCCGAATGAGAAGTAAGCTCGCGTTCAGCGCAAGAATCTGTTCGCGCCTGCTTCAGGCCGCGGCGGCCTGTTTCTTGGCCGCCGATTCATGATGTGGATCGGCGTCGGCGTCCGACAGGCTTTGCGGCAGGAACGGCAGCACCTTCAGGGCAAACGCCGCCAGCGCCAGCGCCAGCGCGAATCCGCCCACGCCGAGGGCCAACTCCGGCAGGCTGGGCGTGTAGGTGGCGATCTGGCCGTCGAAGAAGCTGCTGGCGACGATCGTCTTGCCCGGGAACAGCGGCATCGGATACGCCTGGCCGCCGATGATGGTCACGTACATTTGCGCCACGCCCCCGAGAATCACCAGCACCGCGGCCAGCGCCACCATGGCGCGCGACTTGCCCACTCCGGAGAACAGGATCGCCAGCGGGACGACGCCGCCGAGAATTATCTGGCCAAGCCAGAACATGGTCGTGAACTGGCCGCCGTGCACCAGGATGAAGCCCTCGATGCCGTGGCGCTGCGTGATGTAGAGGTTGGTCAGGTGATACACCGTGGCGAAGTACAGCACCGCGGCAACGAACACCCCGAGCAGAATGCGCAGGCGCCCGAACACCACGTCGCCGAATTCGCGCCCGCTGCCGCGCATCGCGGCCATCAGCACCAGCAGGTAAATCGCGAGTCCATAGGAAAACGACATGATGATGAACATCGGCGCCATAACCGCGGTGTCGTAGGCATCGCGCGCCACAAGGAAACCGAAAATCGAGCCGGTACCGGTGGTGAGGGTGAGGCGCCACAGGAAGGCGAACATGCCGACCGGTTTGCTGTAGTCGTTCATGCGCCGCTCCATCATCATCCAAAGGTACACCGCCACGACCGCGAAAAAGCCGGTGTAGAGGAAAATATTCCAGGCGAAGATCGACTTGAAATTGTAATACGTCATCGCCACGGTGAGCCGGTCAGGGCGTCCGAGGTCGAGCACGAGCACCGCGAGGCCACCGGCAAGCAGTGTGAGCGCCAGCAGGCCGGAGAGGCGGGACAGCGGTTTGTACAGTTGCCGGCCGAAGACCGAGGCAATCGAGGCGACGTTGAGCGCGCCGGAGGCGGCCACGATCAGGAAAACCGCGAACACGTGCGGCGTGCCCCAGACGATCTGGTTCGACATGCCGGTGACCCAGTGGCCGTTGTGCTCCATGTACAGGGCGGCGGCGAGGCCGATCAGGATCAGCGCACCGAGGACGCCCAGAACCGCGTAGAAACCGGGGCCCGGGCCATCGAACTCGCGATAATGTATGTGTGCCATGCCTCTAGATTCCCTGGTAACGCACACCGGTGTTCAGACTCAGGTCCGGGCGCAGCTGGGTGGAGGGAGCGGAGGCCAGACGCTTGCTGATCTCACTCGACTTGTCGTTCAAGTCGCCGAAGACCATGGCCTCGTGGCCGTCCTTGTTGCAGGCCTCGACGCAGGCCGGAATGCGCCCGGCGTCCACGCGCTGCACGCACAGCGTGCACGATTCGACCGTGCCCTTGCCGCGCGGAGCGTAAGGTTTCTGGTTGGTCGTGTCTTCGTGCACGAACGAACGCGCCTTGTACGGGCAGGCCATCATGCAGTAACGGCAACCGATGCATATGTGTTTGTCGACCAGCACGATTCCATCGGCGCGTTTGAACGAGGCGCCGGTGGGGCAGACGTCGACGCACGGCGGTTCCTCGCAGTGCTGGCACATGACCGGCAGCGTCTCGACGTAGCCGCTCTGGTTGTCCTTGAGCGTGACCTTGCGGATCCATTGCGGGTCGGAGGCGGGACGGTTGTGCCCGTACCAGCCGTTTTCCGTGCTGCAGGCGGTGACGCACGCGTCGCAGTCGTGGCATTTGCTGATGTCGACGAGCAACCCCCAGCGTTGCAGACTGGTGGCGGCTTCTGCTGGCGAGCGGGCGTTGGCCAGCTCGATGAGGCGCAGGCCGGGCGCCGCCATGGCCGCGACCGCGGCGCCGCCGATACCAATGAACTGCCGGCGGCTCAGGCTCATGGATAGTCTCCCCGGGGCCGCGCGTTTTCAGCGGAGAGACGCATCAGGTTCATCAGCCGCGACGGCGCGGTTTCTGCGGCCTTCTGTGGCTGGCCGCTGTTTTCCGGCGACGGTGAGTGGCAGCTGAAGCAATCGATGCTGACGGCGGCGAACTGGTGGCAGGAAGAGCAGAAGCCGTCCTTGCCGAGCACGCTGTTGGTCTTGGGGTCGGCGTGGCAATCGACGCAGTTTTTCAGGCTGTACTGGGTCGTGCGGATGCCCTCGTGCATGGTCTGGTCACGATGATGCAGGATGTACTTCATGTGATTGCGCCGCATGTCCTCGGTCGGACGGACGCACTTGTCGCCTTTGAATATTTTAATTGTCGGTCCGATGCCGCCAGTCTTGGTGTCGGCGGTGTCCGCGGCGCGAACCGCACCCGCGGTGAACAGAGCCGCGGCCAATACCGCCACCGCGCCGGCAAGGATTGTTGTTTCACGCCTCACGCCGTACCCCTCAAGCCTCGCGATTAATGTTCACCCATGCCCATCTTGATGTAGCCGGTGGGGCAAACGTCGGCGCAGATGTGACAGCCGATGCACAGATCGTAATCCGTGTAGACGTAGCGCCCCATCGTCGACTCGCTCTTGGGCGTGCGCTTGACCGCCGTCTGCGGGCAGTAGATCACGCAGTTGTCGCACTCGAAGCACAGGCCGCAGCTCATGCAGCGCTTGGCCTCGCCCTGGGTTTGTTTTTCATCCAAGCCCAGCATGCGCTCCTTGAAGTGACCCAGCACTTCCTTGGCGTCGGGCACCATCTCGGTGCGCTTGTTGCGTGGTGTAAATTCGAAGTGTCCGAGGAACAGCTCGTTCGACTGACACACTTCGGAGTCGGCGCGGTCCTCGTAATTATGGATCGCGAATCCGCCGACCGCCTTGCCTTCCTCCGACGTCCCGCGCAGCCCGCGGTAGGTCGGAATCTCGGTCTCCGGGCCTTCCGGCTTGAACTCCTTGGGCGTCAGTCCCACCTCGTTCAGCTTGGCCAACAGGTTGAAGTGGTGCACATCCACTTTCGGGCGTTTGCTCAGATCCTGTTTCGTGAGGTAGTGGTCGATGGTATCGGCCGCGATCGAGCCCTGACCGATGACGGTGGTGAGCAGATGCGGGCGGATTATGTCACCGCAGACGAAGTAGCCCGGTTTGCCCGGAACCTGATAGAACTTGTCGGCATTGATCAGGCCTTTGCCGTTGTTGAATTCTTCCATGCCGCGAAAGTCGCCCATCTGGCCGATGGCGGACACGATCAGATCGGCGGCGATATCCTGCTCGCTGCCGGGTTTTTCGACCGGCTTGCCGCTGGAGTAGTCGAGCTCGACTACGCGCAGCGCCTTGGCGCGGCCCTTGTCGTCAAGGATGATCTTCACCGGCTGGAGTGAGCCGCGGATGGTTACGCCTTCGCGCTGGGCATCGTCAATCTCGTGTTTGGCGGCGTTCATCTTCTCCACCGGTTGGCGCGACATCAGCAGCACCTCGGCGCCTTCCTTCTTGGCCGTGACCGCTACATCGTGCGCGGTCTGGCCCATGACGACATATTCCGGACGCTCGGATTCGGCCATCTCCTTGATGTAGCCGAGACGGCGCGCCACCGAGGCGACGTCGATGGAGGTGTCGCCGCCGCCGATCACGACCACGCGGCCGGACACGGCTTTCAGGCGACCCTGGTTGAAGGCCTCGAGGAACGCCACGCCGGTGATGCAGTTCGGGGCCTCGGCGCCGGGGACCGGCAGGGCGCGCCCGGATTTGCAGCCGATCGCGAACAGCACGGCGTCGAAATTCTTTTCCAAGTCCTTGAGCGGGACGTCCACGCCGACCCGGGTCTTGAGCTTGACCACGACACCCATATTAATGATGCGGTTGATCTCGCCGTCCAGCGATTCGCGCGGCAGGCGGTAGCCGGGCACGCCGTATTTGGCCATGCCGCCGAGTTCATCGTGGTCGTCGAACATCGTGACCGCGTGGCCCATGCGGCGCAGCTGGTAAGCGGCTGCGAGACCGGCGGGACCGCCGCCGATGATGGCGACTTTCTTGCCGGTGGATTGTTCGGCCGGTTTGAAACGGACCTTGTTCTCCAGCGCCCAATCGCCGATGAACTGTTCGACGGCGTTGATGCCGACGTAGTCTTCGACTGCGTTGCGGTTACAGCCGGTCTGGCACGGCGCCGGGCAGACGCGCCCCATCATGGACGGAAACGGATTGGCGTCGGTCGAGCGTTGGAAAGCATATTCCTGCCACTTCACGTCCTTCGGCGGCTTCTCGATGCCGCGCACGATGTTCAGCCAGCCGCGGATGTCCTCGCCCGACGGGCAGCTCGCCTGGCAGGGCGGGGTCTTGTGCACGTAGGTTGGGCACTTGTCGGTTTCGTCGGCCGTGAAAATGCGCGATTGTATCGAGGGCCAATCCTGGTCGCCGTCTTTGAACTTGCGGAAGGTGAATCCAGCCTTGACTTCTTTGGTCTTATCGGGAGCTGCCATTGCCAATCTCCTGTCTGAACGTTCGTTTATCAGTGAAAAAACTACTTTAGTTAGTTGGGCCCAATCGAATCGCCTTGCTGACCAGCCCGTGGACGCTGCCGATCATGTCCATCGGGAACTTGTAATAAGGGAGCACCTTGGTGAACTGGCTCTTGCATATCGCGCAGATCGCGGCGACGTGGTTGACGCCGTATTCCTCGACCACCTGCTTCAGCGCCAGCATGCGCGGGGCCGCGCCCTTGACGCGCAGCTCCATCAGGTCGTCGGTCAGCAGTCCGCCGCCGCCGCCGCAACAAAAGGTGTTCTCGTGGATCGTTTCCGGGGCCATGTCGTAAAACTTGTTGACGCAGGCCTTTATGACCTCGCGCGGGATGATGAACTGGCCCCCGGGCATGTTGCCCATGCGCGAGGCGCGCGAGACGTTGCAGGAATCGTGGAAGGTAACGACCTTGTCGTCGTTGGCCGACTTGTCGAGTGTCAATGCTCCGCGCTGGATCAGGTCGTAGGTGAATTCGCAGATATGCTGCGGGATCGGATAGTTCTGGTCCAGGAAATCGAACGGTCCGATCAGCGTGTTCCAGAAGCTGTAGGCCACGCGCCAGGCATGCCCGCACTCGCCGACGACGATGCGCTTGACCCCGAGATCGAGCGCGGCCTCGCGGATGCGCAGGGCGGCGCGGTGCAGGTTCTCGTGCGAGCCGATGAACATGGAGAAGTTCGCGGCTTCCGAGGCGTGCGAGGACAACGTCCATGAAATCCCGGCGGCGTGAAACACCTTGCCGTAGCCGATCAGGCCGTCAATGTGCGGTTCGGCGAAGAAATCGGCGGACGGCGTGATCACCAGCACCTCGGCGCCCTTGACGTCGAGCGGATACTTCACGTCCACGCCGGTCTCTTCCTTGACGTCTTCCTCCAGACCGAGGAGGGTGTCGGCCAGGGCGGGCTCAGGCAATCCCAGGTTGTTGCCGATTTTGTGGACCTTGCCGATGATTTCATTGGAATACTTCTGGCCGACGCCGACGGCGTCCATCACGTCGCGCGCCGCCATGGAGATTTCGGCGGTATCGATGCCGTAGGGGCAGAACACCGAGCAACGGCGGCACTGCGAGCACTGGTGGAAATAGCTGTACCACTCGTCGAGCACGTCCTTGGTCATGTCGCGCGCGCCGACGAGCTTGGGGAAGAATTTTCCGGCGAAGGTGTAATAACGGCGGTACACGCTGCGCAGCAGGTCCTGGCGCGCGACCGGCATGTTCTTGGGATCGGAGGTGCCGAGATAATAATGGCACTTGTCGGTGCAGGCGCCGCACTTCACGCACGAGTCCAGGAACACCTGGAGCGCGCGCGACTTCGATACCAGCTCGCCGAGCTTCATGACCGCGACGTTCTCCCAGTCCGGCACCAGCTCGCCCGGGAAACCGACACCGGCCTGGATGTCGGCTTTGGCCACGTACGGCTTGCTGTTGGCCATCGTCCCCGGATGCACGTGGGGGATGGACTGGTATGCGCCGAGGACGGGGGTGTCGAAATTGGCCATCGTTTGTTATCCCCCGGTGGTCGCCTTGGTGTTGTCGATGTCCGCGCTCCAGCCGGCGACCCAGCGGTGTTCGCGCGGGTTGTCCACCTGGTTGCGGGTGGGGCTGAAAAACACGCCCGGGGCGTGCAGCAGCTTGCTCACCGGAAACACGATCATCAGCGTCGCGACCAGGGTCAGATGCACCAGCAGCGCCGGGTCGGGCGGCAACGGCTGCCAGCTGAATCGCATCAGGCCGAGGAAGAATGTCTTCACCGAGATGATGTCGGTGTGCACCAGGAAGCGCATCGACAGCCCGCTCGCGCCGATTCCGGCGAGGAGGGCGAGCATCAGATGATCGGAGAGGTTGCTGATGTAGCGCACGCGGTCCACCAGGAAGCGGCGGCCCCACAGGCCGATCAGGCCGGCGATGAAACCGAGCCCGGTGAACACGGTGAACCATTGCAGCCAAGGCACAAAGAACCAGACGGGGTCGGTGAAATAGCGCAGGTGCCACAGGAGCTCGACGAACAGGCAGAGGTGGAACACCCACCCGAACAGCCAGATCCACTTGTTCGATTTGAAAAGACTCTCGAACACCGTGACTTCGCGTGCCATGCGCATCCACACCCCCGCACGGGTGACCGGTGCCGGCGTCGTGGGGATTTTCAACGGCTGCGGCGTGCGCGCGAAGATATAAATCTTGCGCGCGACGCCGATGACGAGGATAGCCGCCGCCACGTAAAACAACAGCGCGTAAATCACTGTCACAGCCGACATCGATAACCTCGCTGGTTCTCGCTAGGCGGGGATGTTATCCCCGCCGGGTAGGGCTGGTAATTGATTAAACGCAACCGGTCGGCTTCGGCAGGCCGGCGTATTTGCACGCCTGTTTCGCCGGGCCGTACGGGAACAGCTCGTACAGGTACTTGCTGTTGCCCTTGTCCGGGCCGAGCTTCTTGCCGATGGCCTTGGTCAACACGCGCACGGCGGGCGCGATCTGGTATTCCTCGTAGTACTCGCGCAGGAAGTTGATGACTTCCCAGTGGTTCACGCTCAGATCGCAATTGTCGACCTTGGCCATTTCCTTGGCAACTTCCTCGCTCCAGTCGGTACGGTTGGTGAGATATCCTTCCTCATCGGTCTCGATGGATTTTCCAGCTACGTTGATTGGCATGTGTGTACTCCTCGTCGGTTGATAGTGAAATAAATGTCAG
>Ga0187776_10000983_pt1 | contig 13936 bp, 13 predicted proteins | sample 0216_BV02_MP12_2_FD_132426 | JGI IMG/M metagenome (GOLD analysis project Ga0187776, IMG submission 132426) | Tropical peat soil microbial communities from peatlands in Department of Meta, Colombia - 0216_BV02_MP12_20_MG | ecosystem: Environmental > Terrestrial > Soil > Wetlands > Peat | place...
GAGGCGGCGAAGATCGCGCGCATGGCCCGCGAGCTGCACGCGGCCCCGCCGGCGGTCAACACGCGCCTCGCCACGATCGCGCACATCTCGGACACGGCGATCGGCCTCCTGCGCCGCGCCCTCGACGCCTTCGCGCGCCTCGACGCCGCGGCCGCCGCCCGGGTGATCGGGGAGGACGTGGCGATCGACTCGGAGTTCACGGCGATCATCCGCCAGCTCATCACGTTCATGATGGAGGATCCGCGCACGATCTCGACCTCCATCAACATCCTCTGGGTGGCGAAGGCCTTCGAGCGCATCGGAGACCACGCGAAGAACATCGCCGAGCAGGTGATCTACGTCGTGCGGGGCCGGGACGTGCGCCACACGCCGCTCGCCGAGGTGGAGCGCGAGGCCCTCGGCCGATGACGGCGTCGATCCTCGTGGTCGAGGACGAGCCGTCGATCCAGGAGCTCATCGCGGTCAACCTCTCCCGGCACGGCCACGCCGTCACGCGCGCCGCGAACGCGGAGGAAGCCTACGGCGCGATCGCCCAGGCCGTCCCCGACGTGATCCTCCTCGACTGGATGCTGCCCGACGCCCCCGGCCCGGCGGTCACGCGGCGCCTGCGCGGCGAGGCGCGCACGCGCGAGGTCCCGATCATCATGCTCACGGCGCGCGCCGGCGAGGACGACAAGGTGGCGGGTCTCGAGAGCGGCGCCGACGACTACATCACCAAGCCCTTCTCGCCCCGCGAGCTCGAGGCGCGCATCCAGGCGGTCCTGCGCCGGCGCGCGCCGCAGCTCTCGAAGGAGGCGGTCGGAATCGAGGGGCTCGAGCTCAATCCCGCGACGCGCACCGTGACCGGCCACGGCAAGGCTCTGCGCATGGGGCCGACGGAGTTCGAGCTGCTGCATTTCTTCATGACGCACACGGACCGCGTGTACAGCCGGGCGCAGATCCTCGACCAGGTCTGGGGCGATCACGTCTTCATCGAGGATCGCACGGTGGACGTGCACATCCGGCGGCTGCGGGACGCGCTCTCCCCGAGCGGACACGAGACGCTCGTCGAGACGGTCCGCGGGGCGGGATACCGGTTCCTCTCGAAGCGCTGAGGCGGCGATGATCGGGATCGGGGCGAGCGCCCTCGTCGCCGCGGTGGTGGGCTACCTGCTCGAGCCCGCCTGGGGCTGGATGCTCTTCAGCGTGGCGCTCCTCGCCATGCTGCTCTACCACCTGCGCAAGCGCGCCCAGCTGATGGACTGGCTCGAGCACGGCGGCAGCCCCGAGCCCCCGCGCGCGCGCGGCGTCTGGGACGAGCTGCACGCGCTGCTGCACCGCTCGCGCCGCGAGGCCGCGCGCCGGGAGGCGGAGCTGGTGCACGCCGTCACCCGCTGGCGCCAGGCGGCGCGGGCGCTGCCCGACGGCGTGGTGCTCCTCGACGGCGACCGCATCGCCTGGTGCAACGACACCGCGAGCCTGCACCTGGGCATCGATCCGGTGCGCGACCTCGACACCTCGATCACCCACCTCGTGCGCATCCCGGAGTTCCTCGAGTACCTCGGCTCCGGCGAGTACGGCCGCCCGATCCAGGTGCAGGATCCGCACTCCGACCGCGTGCTGTCGCTGCTGGCGATCGCCTACGGGGAGGACCAGCGGCTGGTGCTCTCGCGCGACGTGACCCAGTTCCGCAAGGTGGAGCAGATGCGCCGCGAGTTCGTGGCGAACGTCTCCCACGAGCTGCGCACGCCGCTCACCGTGGTCGCCGGCTTCCTCGAGACCCTGCGCGAGGAGAAGGACCCCGAGGCCGCGCGCCGCTACCTGGGGCTCATGAGCGACCAGGCGAGGCGCATGCAGCGCCTGGTCGAGGACCTGCTCACGCTCTCCGCGCTCGAGTCGTCGCCGCCCCCGCCCATGGAGGAGCCGATCGAGATGCGCGGCCTGCTCGAGCGGCTGGGGGCGGAAGCGCGGGCGCTTTCCGGCGGGCGCCACCGCATCGAGGTCGAGGGCGAGACGGGGATCGACCTGCGCGGCAGCGAGAAGGAGCTTTCGAGCGCGTTCGGGAACCTCGTGAGCAACGCCATCCGCTACACGCCCGAGGGCGGCACCGTGCGCCTCAAATGGCACCGCTTGCCCGACGGGGCGGCCTTCGACGTCGAGGACACGGGGATCGGCATCGCGGCCGAGCACATCCCGCGGCTCACGGAGCGCTTCTACCGCGTCGACCGCGGGCGCTCCCGGGAGACGGGCGGCACGGGCCTCGGGCTCGCGATCGTGAAGCACGCGCTCGCGCGCCACGGCGCCACGCTCGACATCGCGAGCACGCCCGGGGAGGGCAGCCGCTTCAGCGCCCGCTTCACCGGGCCGAGGGTGCGCGAGGCCGCGTCCGCCGCGCAGGCGTAGCCCGCCGGCGCGCTAGCGTCCCCGGAGCAGCCGTTCCTTCGCCTGGCGGTAGCGCACGGTCGCGGCATCGCGCGCCGCGATGAGGCGCCGCAGGGTTTCGGTGTCGAGCACCGCGTCGGGCGCATCGTCCTCGAAGTCGCTGCGCCGCCCTTCGGCCTCGTGGGGGGGCGGGGTGGCCGGGTCTGGGGGCATGGTGAAACCTCCGGAATCCTCAGGCTTCCAGGCTAGCACCCGAGGCTTTCACCGGAATGACACCGCCTGTCGCAATCCGGTCATGTGGAAGGGCTAGGGTGGAAGCGGTGCCGACGGCTCTTCGTGGCCCCGCACCCAGGGCAGTTGCCCCGCCTCGCGCGGGGCATTTTTTTTGCAGCGTCCCCGCGGGTCGAGGCCCGGCGTCACGCAATCGTCACGCCCGTGACACGAGCCTGACTTGTCGCGCGCCGACAATCCCTTGCGCATGGAAGCTGCGAACAAGGATCAACACGAGGGCGAGGCGGCGACGCTGCGCTGCCGGGCGATCTTCATCTCCGACGTGCACCTCGGAACGCTCTCCTGCCAGGCCGAGCGCCTCCTCGACTTCCTGCGCCACACCGACAGCGACGACCTCTACCTCGTCGGCGACGTGATCGACGGCTGGCAGCTCAAGCGCCGCTGGTACTGGCACCAGAGCCACAACGACGTGATCCAGAAGGTGCTGCGCAAGGCGCGCAAGGGAACGCGCGTCACCTACGTCGCGGGCAACCACGACGAGGCCCTGCGCCACGTGATCGGGGTGGCTTTCGGCGGCATCGAGATCCGCGCCGAGGCCGAGCACGTGACCGCCGACGGGCGGCGCCTGCTCGTGATCCACGGCGACCTCTTCGACGCGGTCGTGCAGCAGGCGAAATGGCTCGCCCACGTCGGCGACTCGCTCTACGTGGCCGCGCTCAAGCTCAACCGCTGGCTCAACCACTGGCGCGCGAAGCTGGGGTTCCCGTACTGGTCGCTCGCGCAGTTCCTCAAGCAGCGCGTGAAGAACGCGGTGAGCTACATCGGGAAGTTCGAGGACGCGCTCGCCCACGAGGCGCGCCGCCGCGGCTTCGACGGCGTGGTCTGCGGGCACATCCACAAGGCCGAGATCCGCGACATCGGCGGCATCCTCTACTGCAACGACGGGGACTGGGTCGAGAGCCTCACCGCGCTCGTGGAGATGCACGACGGGGAGCTGCGCATCATCGACTGGAAGGCGATCGAGGCGCTGCGGATGAGCGCGACGAGGGCGCAGAAGGCCCTCCCCGCGCCGGGCCATCTTTCCCCGGGAGCCGAGCTTGCGAATTCTCCTGGTCACTGACGCCTGGGCGCCGCAGGTGAACGGCGTCGTCGTGACGCTCGCGAACACCGTGCGCTGGCTCGAGCGCCTGGGGAACGCGGTGAGCGTGCTCTCGCCCGAGGGCTTCCGCACGATCCCGATGCCCACCTATCCCGAGATCCCGCTCGCGGTCATGCCGGGGCGCAAGGTCGCGCAGCGCTTCCTCGAGTTCGACCCCGAGGCGGTCCACATCGCCACCGAAGGCCCGCTCGGCATCGCCGCGCGCGCCCATTGCGTGCGGCACGGCCTCGCCTTCACGACCGCGTACCACACCTGCTTTCCGGAGTACGTGAAGCCGCGCTTCGGCGTGCCGCTCGCCTGGACCTACGCGTGGCTGCGGCGCTTCCACTCGCGCTCCTCCGCCGTGCTGGTGGCCACCCCCACCATCCGCGGGATGCTCGAGGAGCGCGGCTTCGCGCGCATCGTCCACTGGTCGCGCGGGGTCGACACCGAGATCTTCCATCCTTCCGCCCAGCGGTTCACGGACCTGCTCCGCCCGGTCTTCCTCTTCGTCGGCCGCGTCGCCGTGGAGAAGAACATCGGCGCTTTCCTCTCCCTCGACTTGCCGGGCACGAAGGTCGTCGTGGGCGACGGCCCTCAGCGCGCGGAGCTCGAGCGCCGCTTCCCCGAGGCGGTCTTCGCCGGCGCCCTGCACGGCCGGGAGCTCGCCTCGTACTACCAGCGCGCGGACGTCTTCGTCTTCCCGAGCCGCACGGACACCTTCGGGCTCGTGCTGGTTGAGGCGATGGCGTGCGGCACCCCGGTAGCCGCCTTCCCGGTGCGCGGCCCCATCGACGTCGTGCACGACGAGCACGCCGGCGTGCTGGACCAGGACCTCGGGGCGGCGGCGATGGCGGCCCTCGCCCTCGACCGCGAGCGGGTGCATCGCTTCGGGGCGCGCCACTCGTGGGAGCACTGCACGCGCCAGTTCCTCTCGAGCCTCGTGCCGGCGCGCGGCGGGGCCACGGTGGCCCGGGCCGCCTAGGAGCCCTCCGTGATTCCCGACGAGCCGCTGACCCCCGCGCCCGTCGAGAGCCCCTTCAAGGGCAAGCGCGGGGCGGCCCGCATCGTCCAGGCGTTCTTCAACTCGCTCGCGGGTCTCGCCGACGCGTGGCAGCACGAGAGCGCCTTCCGGCAGGAGATCCTGATGGCGGCGGTGCTCGTTCCCGCGGCCTGCCTCGCGCCCGTGTCGGCGGCCGAGCGCGCGCTCCTCGTGGGCTCGGTGCTGCTGGTCCTCATCGTGGAGCTGCTCAACTCGAGCGTGGAGGCGGCGATCGACCGCATCTCGTTCGAGCGCCACTCCCTGTCGCGCCGCGCGAAGGACATCGGCAGCGCCGCCGTGTTCGTGGCGCTCGTGCTGATGGCCGTCGTGTGGGCCTTCGTCCTCGTGCCGCACCTGCCCTAGGAGGGGGCCTTGCCGCAGGCCGAACCGGTCCGCGCACCGGCCGCGGAGCGGCACCTCGTAGCTAGCCGAAGCGGCCCGTGATGTAGTCTTCCGTGGCCTGCCGGGTCGGCTTCACGAAGAGCTGGTCGGTGGCGCCGAACTCGATCAGCTCGCCGAGGTACATGTAGGCGGTGAAGTCCGAGACCCGGGCGGCCTGCTGCATGTTGTGCGTCACGATCACCACGGTGTAGTCGTCCTTGAGCTCGGTGATGAGCTCCTCCACCTTCGCCGTGGAGATGGGGTCGAGCGCGCTGCAGGGCTCGTCGAGGAGCAGGACTTCGGGCCGCACGGCCACGGCGCGGGCGATGCACAGCCGCTGCTGCTGGCCGCCGGAGAGGCTGTCGCCGTTCTGGTGGAGCTTGTCGTTCACTTCCTTCCATAGCGCGGCCTTGGTGAGCGCCCATTCGATCCGCTCGTCCATGCGCGCCTTGGACAGGTCCTCGAAGAGGCGCACGCCGAAGGCGATGTTGTCGTAGATCGACATCGGGAAGGGCGTGGGCTTCTGGAAGACCATCCCGACGCGCGCGCGCAGGAGCGAGACGTCGGACTTCGAGGCGAGGATGTTCTCCCCGTCGAGGATGATCTCGCCCGCCGCGCGCTGCTCGGGGTAGAGCTCGAACATGCGGTTGAAGGTCCTGAGGAGCGTGGACTTGCCGCATCCCGACGGCCCGATGAAGGCCGTCACGCGGTTCTCGGGCACCTCGAGGTTCACGTTCTTCAGGGCGTGGAAGCCGCCGTAGAAGAAGTCCAGGTTGCGGACCGTGATCTTGGACTCGGGCATCGGCTCGGGCGAGGGCTGGACGATGGCGTTCATTGTCGTTCAGTTCCGGCCGCGCGCGAAGAGCGAGCGCGCCGCGATGTTGAGCCCCAGGACGAGGAGCGTGATGAGGGCGGCCCCGCCCCAGGCGAGGCGGTGCCACTCGTCGTACGGGCTCATGGCGAACTGGAAGATCACGACGGGGAGGTTCGCCATCGGGCGGTTCATGTCCGTGGACCAGAACTGGTTGTTGAGCCCCGTGAAGAGCAGGGGGGCGGTCTCGCCCGAGATGCGCGCCACGGCGAGGAGCACGCCGGTCACGATGCCCGCGCGCGCGGCGCGGTAGGAGACGCGCGTGATCATCTTCCAGCGCGGACATCCCAGGGCGACCGCCGCCTCGCGCAGGCTGTTGGGCACGAGCTTGAGCATGTCGTCGGTGGTCCTCACCACCACGGGGATCACGATGATCGCCAGCGCGCAGGCTCCGGCCCATCCCGAGAAGTGGTGCACGCGCGCCACGTACACCGAGTAGACGAACAGCCCGATCACGATCGACGGGGCCGAGAGCAGCACGTCGTTGATGAAGCGGGTGGCGGGCGCGAGCCATCCTCGCTGGCCGTACTCGGCGAGGTAGGTGCCCGCGAGGATCCCGATCGGGGTGCCGATGAGGGTGCCCGCGCCCGACATGAGGACGCTGCCGAAGATGGCGTTCGCGAGGCCCCCGTCGGAGCCCGGGGGAGGCGTCATGCGCAGGAAGATCGAGGGCCGGAACGCCGCCGCCGCCTCCCACAGCAGCTCGCCCAGGATCCACGCGAGCCAGAAGAGGCCGAACCCGAGCGCCACCACCGAGAGCGCCATCATGACCGCGTTCGTGCGGCGGCGGCGCCGGTAGGTGGGATTGTCGAGGCTCGCGGTCGCCATCGCTAGGCCCGGGTGCCCTCGCCGCGCGCGAGCCGCAGGAGCAGCAGCTTCGAGGCGGCGAGCACGATGGTCGTGATGAGGAAGAGGATGAGGCCGAGCTCGATCAGCGCGGAAGTGTACACGTCGCCGACGGCCTCGTTGAACTCGTTGGCGAGCGCCGAGGCGATCGAGTTGCCGGGCATGAAGAGCGAGGCGCTGAAGTCGTGCGCGTTGCCGATCACGAAGGTGACCGCCATGGTTTCCCCGAGCGCGCGGCCCAGGCCCAGCATGACGCCGCCGATCACGCCCACCTTGGTGTAGGGAAGCACGACGCCGCGGACGACCTCCCACGTGGTCGAGCCCAGGCCGTAGGCCGATTCCTTGAGCATCGCGGGGACCAGCTCGAAGACGTCGCGCATCACGGCGGTGATGAACGGGATCACCATGATCGCGAGGATGATGCCCGCCGCGAGCATGCCGATCCCCATGGGCGGGCCGGAGAAGAGGATGCCGAGCCCGGGCACCTTGCCCACGGTGTCGGCGAGGAAGGGCTGCACGTGGTCCTGGAACACGGGAGCGAAGACGAAGAGCCCCCACATGCCGTAGATGATGCTGGGGATCGCCGCGAGCATCTCGATCGCGGTGCCGAGCGGCCGGCGCAGCCACACGGGCGAGAGCTCGGTGAGGAAGACCGAGATCCCGAGGCTCACGGGGATGGCGATCGCGAGCGCGATGGCCGAGGTGAGGACGGTGCCGTAGATCGGGACCAGCGCCCCGAAGTTGTCCTGCACCGGGTCCCACTGGGCGCTCGCGAGGAAGCCGAGCCCGAACTTGCGGATCGAGGGCATGCTGCCCACGACCAGGGATACCAGGATCGCGGCGAGCAGGCTGAAGACCGCGAACGCGAAGAACCGCGTGAGGTTGCGGAACACCGCGTCCATGAGCGCGTTGTTTCGGAGCACGGGGGGCCTGGGCGTAAAAGCGACGACCGCGGACGGTTCCGCGGTCGCCAGGCCCGTATTATCCAGCACTGCGCTCATGGGCGTGAGCGCCGGTCCTCAGATGATGGGTTTGCCGGACGCGTCCTTGATCTCTTTCCAGTTCGTCTCGATCAGCTTCGCGACGCTCGGCGGCATCGGGACGTAGTCGAGGGACTCTGCGATCCGGCTGCCGTTGGCGTAGGCCCACTTGAAGAAGTCGAGCACCTGCTTCTCGTTGGCGGGGTTGTCGGCGGTCGTGTGCACGAGGATGAAGGTCGCCCCCGCGATCGGCCAGGCGCCCTTGCCCGGCGCATCCGTGAGCATCAGGTTCATCCCGGGAGCCGCGGCCCAGTCCGCCCCGGCGGCCGCCGCCTGGAAGGACTTGGCGTTGGGCGACACGTACTCGCCCTCGCTGTTCTTCACCAGGGCGTAGGTCATGTGGTTCTGCAGCACGTAGGCGTACTCGACGTAGCCGATGGCGCCGTTGATGCGCTGCACGTACGAAGCCACGCCCTCGTTGCCCTTGCCGCCCACGCCCGCCGGCCAGTTGATCGAGGTGCCCTTGCCGACCTTCGACTTCCACTCTTCGCTCACCTTCGAGAGGTAGTCGGACCAGATGTAGGTCGTGCCCGACCCGTCCGAGCGGTGCACCGGGGTGATCGCCGTGTCGGGAAGCTTCACGTGGGGGTTGAGGCTCCTGATCTCGGCGTCGTTCCACTTCTTCACCTTGCCGAGGTAGATGTCGGCGATCACCGCGCCGGTGAGCTTGAGCTCGCCCGGTTTCACGCCCTTGAGGTTCACGGCCGGGATGGCGCCGCCGATGCAGGTCGGGAACTGCTGCAGGCCGTCCTTCTGCAGGTCCTCGACGGTGAGCGGCATGTCCGAGGCGCCGAAATCGACGGTCTTGGCGATGATCTGCTTGATGCCGCCGCCGGAGCCGATCGACTGGTAGTTGAGGCCGACTCCGGTCTTCTCCTTGTAGGCCTCGGCCCACTTGGAATAGATGGGGTAGGCGAAGGTCGAACCTGCGCCGGTGATGTCGGCTGCGAAGGCCTGGGTCGCCAGGGCGGCCGCGGCGAGGGTCGCCGCGGCGAGGATGCGTTTTGCGCGCATTCGCTGTCTCCGTTTTGTCGTCGGGGTGATTGCGCGACTGTACGGAGGGCGGATGACGGTTTCGTGACAGCGGGCTACCTACGGGCGCTCCGAGCCCGCTCGAAGCGCTCCTGCGCGAGCAGGACCTCGGACGCGTGCCGCTCCGTCCATTCCCGCATCGCGTCGAGCACCATGACCAGGGACCGACCGAGCGGAGTGAGCGAATACTCCACCCGCGGGGGCACCTCGGCGTAGATGCGCCGGGAGACCAGGCCCAGGCGCTCGAGGTCGCGCAGCGTCTGGGTGAGGGCCTTCTGCGTGACTCCCTGCACGCGCCGGCGCAGCTCGTTGAAGCGGGTCGTGCGCTCGGTGAGCACGCCCAGCACCAGCACCGTCCACTTGTTCGCGACGCTCGCGAGGATCTCGCGGGCGGGGCAGGCGGCGGAAAACGCGTCGAAGCGCTTCATGGTGGTATATTCTGGTAACCTGAATATCGTTCGATATCCTACTTTCCACAGTATACCGAACCCCGCTATCCTGCGCGCTCCTTCTTCGCGTTCCCCCATGGAGAAACCCATGAAGCTCTATTACTCCCCCGGAGCCTGCTCGCTCTCCCCCCACATCGTGCTGCGCGAGCTCGCCGAGCCCTTCGAGCTGGTGAAGGTCGACACGAAGTCGAAGACGTTCGACGGCGGCGGCGACTTCCTCGCCGTGAACGGCAAGGGCTACGTGCCGGTGCTCGAGCTCGACGGCGGCGAGCGCCTCACCGAGGGCCCTGCGATCGTCCAGTACGTCGCCGATCGCCACCCGGGCTCCGGCCTCGCCCCGCCCCCCGGGACGCTCGAGCGCGTGCGCCTCCAGGAGTGGCTCAACTTCATCACCTCGGAGCTCCACAAGGGCTTCTCGCCGCTTTTCTCGCCCGAGACGCCCGAGGACTACAAGCCGGTCGCGAGGAAACGCCTCGCCATGCGCTTCGACTGGCTCTCGAAGCAGCTCGCGAACCGCCCGTACCTGACGGGCGAGCGCTTCACCGTGGCCGACGCGTACCTGTTCGTGATCCTCGGCTGGACCGGCTACGTCGGCATGAAGCTCGACGACTGGCCCGTGCTCGCGGCCTACCGTGCGCGCATCGCCCAGCGTGCGGCCGTCCGGGAGGCGATGAAGGCGGAGGGCCTCGTCAAGTAGCGTGCGAGAATGGGGTCGCCATGGATCCCTCCATCCCGCGGCAGGTCGGCGACCCCCACGATCCCGATTCCGACCCCCTCGAGACCCGCGAGTGGGTCGAGGCGCTCGACGCCCTGATCCAGTCCGAGGGCCCCGAGCGCGCCACCTTCCTCCTGCGCCGGCTGCTGCAGCACGCCCGCGCGCGCCGCGTGCCGCTGCCCCAGGTGCTCGCCACCCCCTACGTGAACACCATCGGGCTCGCGGAGCAGCCGCCCTACCAGGGCAACCTCGAGATCGAGGCGCGCATCTCGGCGCTCGTGCGCTGGAACGCGCTCGCCATGGTGGTGCGGGCCAACCGCGCGAGCGGCGAGCTGGGCGGCCACATCGCGAGCTACGCCTCGGCGGCGGACCTGTTCGAGGTGGGCTTCAACCACTTCTTCCGCGGCGGCGAGCGCGGCGACCTCGTCTACTTCCAGCCCCATTCGGCGCCCGGCGTCTACGCGCGCGCCTACCTCGAGGGGCGCCTCGCCGAGGAGCAGCTCGACCGTTACCGGCGCGAGACCGGGGGGCGGGGCCTCTCGTCCTATCCCCACCCGTGGCTCATGCCGCGGTTCTGGCAGTTTCCGACGGGCTCCATGGGAATCGGCCCGCTCTTCGCGATCTACCAGGCGCGCTTCATGCGCTACCTCGAGCATCGGGGGCTCGCGGACTCCGCGCAGGCGGCCGATTGGTCATCCCGGAAGGTGTGGTGCTTCGTGGGCGACGGCGAGATGGACGAGCCCGAGTCGCTGGCGGGGCTGTCGATCGCCGCGCGCGAGAAGCTCGACAACCTGGTGCTCGTCGTCAACTGCAACCTGCAGCGCCTCGACGGGCCGGTGCGCGGCAACGGCTCGATCGTGCAGGAGCTGGAGGGCCTGTTCGCGGGTGCGGGCTGGAACGTGATCAAGCTGCTCTGGTCGAGCGACTGGGACCCGCTCTTCGCGCGCGACGTGCACCAGTGGCTCGAGAAGCGCTTCCTCGAGACCGTGGACGGCGAGTTCCAGACCTACGCCGCGGCCGACGGGCGCTTCAACCGCGAGCACTTCTTCAACAAGTACCCGGAATTGCGCGAGCTCGTCGCCCACCTTTCCGACGACGACATCGACCGGCTGCGCCGCGGGGGCCACGACCCGGTGAAGATCTTCTCGGCGTACTGGCACGCCACGCGCCACGAAGGGCAGCCCACGGTGATCCTCGCGATGACCAAGAAGGGCTACGGGATGGGCACCGCGGGCCAGGGCCGCATGACCACGCACCAGCAGAAGAAGCTCGACGCGGGCGAGCTCCACGCCTTCCGCGACCGCTTCGCGCTGCCCATCACCGACGCGCAGTGCGAGGCGTGCGAGTTCGTGCGCCCGCCGCGCGAGTCGCCCGAGATGGCCTACCTGCACGCGCGGCGCCAGAAGCTCGGCGGCTACCTCCCGTCGCGCTCGACGAAGGCGCCGCCGCTCGCCACGCCGGAGGCGAAGTCGTTCGCGAAGTTCGCCCTCGAGGCGGGCGGCAAGGAGATGTCCACCACGGTCGCCTTCGTGCGCATGGCGGGCGCCCTGCTGCGCGACGCGGGCGTCGGCAAGCGCATCGTCCCGATCATCGCGGACGAGGCGCGCACCTTCGGCATGGCGGACCTCTTTCGCCAGATCGGCATCTACTCGCCCACCGGGCAGCTCTACGAGCCGGAGGACAGCCACCAGCTCTCGTACTACAAGGAGGCGCGCGACGGCCAGCTCCTCGAGGAGGGCATCAACGAGGCCGGCGCGATGGCCTCCTGGGTCGCGGCGGCGACGAGCCACTCGGCGCACGGCGTGGCGATGCTGCCGATGTACATCTACTACTCGATCTTCGGCTTCCAGCGCGTCGGCGACGAGATCTGGGCGGCGGCCGATTCGCGCTCGCGGGGCTTCCTCTTCGGGGCGACCGCGGGACGCACCACCCTCTCCGGCGAGGGCCTGCAGCACGAGGACGGCACGAGCCACCTCGCCGCCTCGACGATCCCCAATTGCCGCGCCTACGACCCGGGGCTCGCGTGCGAGCTCGCCGTGATCCTCGAGGACGGCATGCGCCGGATGCTGGGCGCCCAGGAGGACGTCTTCTACTACGTGACGCTCATGAACGAGAGCTACCCGCAGCCCTCGCTTCCCGAAGGCGCCCGCGAAGGGATCCTGCGCGGCATGCACCGCGTCCGCGAGGCGGGCAAGGCGCTCTCCGCCCCGCCGGGCTTCGCGCGCAAGCAGAAGGTGCGGCTCCTCGGCGCGGGCGCGATCCTGCAGGAGGCGCTCGCGGCCGCCGAGCTGCTGGAGAACGACTGGGGCGTGGGCGCGGAGGTCCATTCGGTCACGAGCTTCACCGAGCTGCGCCGCGAGGCGATGGAGGTGTCGCGGCGCCGGCGGCTGGATCCTCCTTCCGCTTCGGGAGCGGACCGGGAGGAGACAAGCACCTGGCTCGAGCGGCAGCTCTCCCAAACCGGGGAGCCCATCGTCGCCGCGAGCGACTACGTGAGCGCCGTGGCCGACCTCATCCGCCCGTGGATCCGCGACCCGTACGTCGCGCTCGGCACCGACGGCTTCGGGCGCAGCGACACGCGGGCCGCGCTTCGCCGATTCTTCGAGGTGGACCGGCACTCGATCGCCGTGGCCGCGCTTCGCGCGCTCGGGGACGCCCGCGCGAAGGACGCCATCGAGCGCTACGGCATCGACCGCAAAGCGGCGCCGCCCTGGGCGCGCTGAAGCCCGCTCAGCGCACCGCGAGGGCGGTGATCGCGGCGGCAGCGATCGCGAAGAAGGCGCCGGCCCAGAAGGTCGCGGCGGGCCCGACCCAGGTCCACAGCGCTCCGGCGAGGACGCTCGAGGCGAGCATCGCGAGGCCGCCCGCCAGGTTGAAGACGCCGAACGCGGTGCCGCGAAGCGGTGCGGGCGCGGCGTGGGAGACCATCGCGGCGAGCACGCCCTGGGTGAATCCCATGTGCAGGCCCCAGAGCGCGATGCCGATCCAGGCGAAGGCGAGATGGCCCGCGAGCGCGAGCACCGCGTCCGAGGCCGCGAGGAAGGCCACGCCCCAGAAGAGCAGCACGCGCGGCGCGACGCGGTCGGCGAGCCGCCCCACGGGGTAGGCCGCCGTCGAGTAGACCACGTTCATCGCGACCAGCACCGCTGGCGCGTACGCTTCGCCGAGTTGCAGGTCCGCGGCGCGCAGCACGAGGAAGGCCTCGCTGAAGCGCGCGAGCGCGAGCGCAGCTCCGATCGCGGTGACGCCCCAGAAGGCGGCGCCCAGCGCGCGCAGCGTCGCGCGGTCGAACCGGATTTCCCCGGCCCGCGGAGCCTTCCCGTCGCCCTGGGGATTCTCGGGCTCGCGCACGCCGAAGGCGATGAGCAGGAACGAGGCGACGCCGGGGACCGTCGCCACCCAGAACACCGCGCGGAAGTCGTCGTGCCACGCGAGCATGAGCGCGATGGCGAGCAGCGGGCCCGCGAAGGCGCCCACGGTGTCGAGGGTCTGGCGCAGGCCGAAGGCCGCGCCGCGGATCTCCTTCGGCGTGAGGTCCGCGATCAACGCGTCGCGCGGCGCGCCGCGGATGCCCTTGCCGATGCGGTCGACGAAGCGCGCGAGGAACACGAGCCCCGGGCCGGTGGCGAGCGCGAAGAAGGGCTTGGTGAACGCGGCGAGCCCGTAGCCCGTCGCCGCGATTCCCTGGCGGTTGCGCCAGCGATCCGAGAGCGCGCCCGAGAACACCTTCACGATGAGCGCGGTGGACTCGGCCACGCCCTCGATGAGCCCCACGGCGAGGGCGCTCGCCCCCAGCACCGCCGTGAGGTACACCGGCAGCAGCCCGTGGA
>Ga0187776_10000984_pt1 | contig 13921 bp, 6 predicted proteins | sample 0216_BV02_MP12_2_FD_132426 | JGI IMG/M metagenome (GOLD analysis project Ga0187776, IMG submission 132426) | Tropical peat soil microbial communities from peatlands in Department of Meta, Colombia - 0216_BV02_MP12_20_MG | ecosystem: Environmental > Terrestrial > Soil > Wetlands > Peat | place...
ATCACCGGCGGATCGTACTGGGCGAGCCCGAGGCCGTGGCCCCACAGGTTGGCGGCGGCCTGGTCCTCGTCCTCGTAGCCCCACGTCTCCATCGCCGACGGCCACTTCATCGCGATGTCGCGCGTGGTGGCGCCGACCCGCACGGCCCCGATCGAGTCGTAGAGCCACTTCAGCGCGGTCTCGTAGGTGTCTTTCTGCTCCTGGGTCGGCTCCTTGCCGACGCAGTAGGTGCGATAGTAGCAGGACTTGTAGCCGTTCCAGGTGAGCGCGGCCAAATCCATGAACACGATGTCGCCCGGCTGGATGATGCGGTCGGAGAAGTTGCGCCAGTTCGGCCAGGTGTTGGGGCCGGACGACACGATGACGTCCTCGACGTCCTCCATGCCCGGGATGTTGTAGAGATACTGCATCAAATGCGCCGTCACCTGGTTCTCGGTGATGCCGGGGCGCAAAAACTTCATGCACTCCCAGTGCGCGGCGTCGCCGATCGCGCCGACCATGCGCATGCACTCCTGCTCGTCGACGTTCTTGACGGCGCGCGCCTCCATCATGGGCGTCATGCCGTCGGCCCACTTGATCTTCGCCTCCTTGAACACCTGGATGATGTTGATGTCGACGAAGTCCACGCCCAGCGTCGCTCCCGACACGCCGCTCTTCTTCATCTCATGCTGGATCGCCTTGGTGAACTTGTTGACCTGCTGCAGCGAGGCGGGGCCGGCGGCGCCCTTGATCCAGGCGTAGGACCAGCGGATGTTCTCCTTGGGTATCCACGGCGAGTGCCGGGCGATGTGCGCGCCCAGGTCGCCCTGCTCGAAGAGCACCGGCGGATCGTCGCCGCACAGCAGCGCGTAGCGCAGGCCCGGCTTGAGGCGGTTCCAGCCGGGTGTGAGCGTCCCGGTGAGGTAGCGCACGTTCTCGTCGTACATGCACAGCATCGCGCCGAGCTTGTGCGCCTTCATGCGCTCGCGGGCCCGCTCCAGCCGGTACCGGCGCAGCCGGTCCCAGTTCACGCGCTCCTGCCAGTCGAGTCCCACCATCCCGAAATTCGCCATCTTGCTTCGCCTCCCGAAATCGATCGTCGCTCTGGATTTGTCCGCGGGCCTGCCCGTTCGCGCCGATGGAGGCCGGCCCGGAGTGCCGGCCACGGTCGGCGCGGGCTATTAGACCACCACCGATCGGTGAGCGCCAATCGCGCCGCGCGGGTTGACCCGGCACGCCGATTTGCTATCGTCTTAGGCCCCCCGGCGGGATCCCACGGAAACAGGAGCAAAGGAGGAGCGATGGTGCGCAACGGGTTTGCCATGGCAAGCGTGGTGCTGCTCGCGACGATGTCCGGCTCGGCCTTCGCGCAGGCCGAGCCGCTGCGGCTCGGGTTCCTCACGGTTCGAACCGGAGCCCTCGCGGCGGGAGGGCGCCAGATGGAGGAGGGCATCCAGCTCTTCCTCAAGGAGCGCAACAACACCCTCGCCGGAAGAAAGGTGGAGCTCTTCATCGCCGACACGGGCGGCAACCCCGCGGGCGCGAAGACCAAGACCCAGGAGCTCATCGAGCACGACAAGGTCGACGTCATCATCGGGCCGCTCGCGACCTTCGAAGCGCTCGCCATCGACGATTACATCCGGCAGGCGCAGGTACCGCTGATCACGCCGACCTCCGCCGCCCAAAACGATCTCGCGCAGCAGAAGAAGAATGACTACGTGCTCCACGCCGTGGGCACAGCGGCCCAGCCGATGCACGCCTTGGGCGAGTACGCCGCGAAGAAGCTGGGCTACAAGCGCGTGGCCACCATCGCCGACGATTTCACCTACGGCCACGAGGGCGAGGCGGGATTCCAGCACGCCTACGAGGACAACGGCGGCAAGGTCGTGCAGAAGCTCTGGTCGCCGCTCAATGCCGTCGACTACGGCTCCTATGTCGGCCAGATCAAGCCGGACGTGGACGCGGTGTACGCCGGGTTCGCCGGAATCAACGGCGTGCGCTTCCTGAAGCAGTTCAACGATTACGGCCTGAAGTCCAGGATCGCGGTGCTCGGCAATCCGACCTGCGTGGACGAAGGCGTGCTCAAGAACCTGGGCGACGAGGCGCTGGGCGTGTACAGCGCGAGCTGGTACGCCTCCACCATCGATTCGCCGGACAACAAGCGCTTCGTGCAGGCCGTGCTCGACGAGTACAAGGTCGTTCCCGGCTTCTACACCGCGGGCACCTACACGGCCGGCTTGTTCCTCGAGGACGCGCTCAAGGCGATCAACGGCAAGTTCGAGGACAAGGCGGCGTTCGTGCGCGCGCTGCACAGCGTGCGGCTCGCGCGCGGGCCGATGGGCCCGATCCGCGTCGACGAGTACGGCAAGCCGATCCTGAATATCTACATCCGCAAGGTGGAGCGCAAGAACGGCACGCTGGTGAACAGCATCGTCGAGACGATCCCGGACGTCGGCCAGTTCTGGAAGTACGATCCGAAGCAGTTCATGGCGAGCCCGCCGTACTCGCGCGACTATCCGCCGGCGAAGAATCTCGAGTGACTCTGCCCTCGGCTGCACGAGGCGCGATGGCGACCGTTCGGGTGAACAACGCGGCGGTGGAATCCCGCCAGGAGGGCAGCGGCCCCGATCTGCTGCTCCTGCATTCGCTGCTCACGGAGCTGACGGTCTTCGACCCGATCGTTCCGAGGCTCGCGCGAAGGCACCGGGTCACACGACTCAATCTCCCCGGATTCGGCGCCTCCGAGCCCGTGGCGCTCGAATCGGTCGCCGATCACGCCGACCATGTCGCGGCGGCCATGGACGCGCTCACCCTGACTCCGAACGTCGACGTGTTCGGAAACGGCTTCGGCGCCTTCGTCGCGCTCGAGCTCGCGATCCGGCACGGGCATCGCCTCGGCAGACTCATCGTGGCGGACACCGCTGCGGGCTTCCCGGAAGCCGCGAAGGCGCCGTTCCGCGGCATGGCGGCGAAGGTGCGAGCGAGCGGCATGGCGGCAGTGCTCGATACGGCCATCGGCCGCATGTTTCCCGCGGCGTTTCAGGCGGCGCATGCGGAAATCGTGGCCGCGCGCAAGGCGGCGCTGGCGCCCACCGACCCGGCGTGCTTCGGCCGCGCCTGCCTCGCGCTGGCCGCGCTGGATCTCGCGCCGCAGCTTCCGCGCATTCGCAATGCAACCCTGGTGATCTGCGGCGCGCTCGATATGACCACGCCGCCCGCGCTGGCACGAGACGTCGCGCGAGCCATTCCCGGGGCCGTCTATCGCGAGATCGCCGACTCGGGGCACTGCCCGATGCTGGAGCAACCGGAGGCGCTCGTGGCGATGATCGAGACGTTCACGCAGGGGCGATGAATGCCCGAAAGGTTCGCGCTGCTCGTCAACGGCCGCGACTTCGAGGTCCGTGCGGAGCCTGCAACGCCCCTGCTGTACGTGCTGCGCAACGATCTCAAGCTCAAGGGCGCCCGTTTCGGCTGCGGCGAAGGTCAGTGCGGCGCCTGCACCGTGCTCCTCGACGGGCATCCGGTCACCTCCTGCGACACGCCGCTGTGGTCGGCTCCGGGTCACGAGATCACCACGATCGAAGGGCTTGCGGGCCCCCACGGCACGCACCACCCGGTGCAGCAGGCGTTCGCCGACGAGCAGGCGATCCAGTGCGGCTACTGCATCGACGGCATCATCCTGGCCGCGGTTGCCCTGCTGCGGCGCGACCCTGACCCGAGCGACGAGGCGATCGCCGCGGCGCTCGACCGGCACCTGTGCCGCTGTGGCACGCACGTGCGCATCCTGCGCGCGATCCGCGCCGCTGCGCGGGCGATGCGGAAAGCGCAGCCATGACGCTGCCGCAGAGCCTCAAGACCACGCCGCGCCTCGACCGCTGGGTGCGCTTCAACGCCGACCGCACGGTGACGGTGTTCGGCGGCAAGGTGGAGCTCGGCCAGGGGATCGAGACGGCGATCGCGCAGATCGCCGCCGACGAGCTCGACGTGCCGTTCGAACGGCTCGTTCTGGTGGCCGGCGACACGACCCGGTCGCCCGACGAGTGGTACACCGCGGGCAGCCAGTCGATCGAGGTCGGCGGCGCCGCGATGCGGCTCGCCTGCGCGGAAGTGCGGCGGCTGTTCCTCGACGCGGCGGCGCGTGAGCTTGAAGTCGCCGCGAGCGAGCTTGTCGTGCGCGACGGAACGATCGGCTTGCCCGGCACGGATCTCAAGACCACGTACTGGGACCTCGCGCCGCGGGTCGATCTCGTCCGCGACGCCACCGGAACCGCGACGCCGAAGTCGCCCGCGCAACACCGCCTCATCGGCACGAGCGCGCCGCGGCGCGATCTCCTGGCCAAGATCACGGGCGCGGCGTACGTGCACGACCTCGAGCTTCCGGGGATGGTGTTCGGCCGCGTGCTGCGGCCACCGTCTTACGGCGCGAAGCTGCGCGCGTTCGACACGGGCGCGATTCGCGCCCTGCCGGGCGTGATCGACGTGCTGGTCAGCGGCAGCTTCGTCGGCCTCTGCGCCGAGCGGGAGGAGCAGGCGGTCGCGGCCCTGGAGGCCGCGCGGCGCGCCGCAGTCTGGGACGAAGACCCTGTCCTGCCGCCGACGACGGAGGTGCGCGAGTTTCTTCCCGGCCTGCCGAGCGTGCGCTCGATCGTGCACCGGCGCGGCGAGTGCCCCGCCGGCGCGCTGCGGCGCTTCGAGGCCACCTACTCCAAGCCCTACATCGCGCATGCGTCGATCGGGCCGTCGTGCGCGCTGGCGCGTCTGGATCGCGGACGGTTCACCGTCTGGTCGCACACGCAGGGACCGCATCACCTCCAGCGCCAGCTCGCCAAGGCGCTCGGGATCGAGCCCACTGCCGTGGACGTCATTCACAAGGACGGCGCCGGCTGCTACGGCCACAACGGCGCCGACGACGTCGCGCTCGACGCCGCGCTGCTCGCGCGCGCCTGCGGCCATCCGGTGCTCGTGCAGTGGATGCGCGAGGACGAGCTGGCCTGGTCGCCCTACGGCTCGGCGATGGTGGTGGGCATCGCGGCCGCCCTCGACGCGGAGGGCCGCGTCGTCGATTGGGAGCACGAGATCTGGAGCCATACGCACATCGCGCGCCCCGGATGGGGCGAAGGCGTCAACTTGCTGGCTGCGTGGCACATGGATCCGCCGCTCCCCGTGCCGCCGCCCAGGGACGTGCCACAGCCTACCGGAGGCGCGGACCGCAACGCCATCGCGCTCTACGACTTCCCTTCGCAGGAGATCGCCTACAACTTCATCGCCGAGCGGCCGCTGCGCGTCTCGGCGCTGCGCTCGCTCGGCGCGTACGCCAACGTGTTCGCGATCGAGTCGTTCATGGACGAGCTCGCGGCCATCGTCGGCGCCGATCCAATCGACTTTCGCCGCCGGCATCTCGCCGATGCGCGCGCGCGCGAGGTGATCGACACCGTTGTCCGGGCGGCGCGCTGGCGGAGGCGCGAAAAGGGCGATGGGACGCGCGGACGCGGCATCGGCTTCGCGCGATACAAGAACCTGAGCGCCTATTGCGCCGTGATCGCCGAGGTGGAAGTGGCCGAAGCGCTGCGCGTGAGGCGCGTCTTCGCCGCGGTCGATGCCGGCCAGGTGATCAATCCCGACGGGCTCGAGAACCAGGTCGAGGGCGGTATCGTCCAGGCGCTTTCGTGGACGCTGCACGAGCAGGTGCGCTTCGATCGCGAGCGCGTGCTCTCGCGCTCCTGGGAGACCTATCCGATCCTGCGCTTCGCCGAGGCGCCCGAGATCGAGGTATCAATCGTGAGCCGGCCCGACGAGCCCGCACTCGGCGCGGGCGAGTGCGCGGCCGGGCCCACCGCCGCGGCCGTGGCGAATGCGCTCTTCGATGCGCTGGGCGTGCGCGTGCGCGACTTGCCGTTCACGCCGGAGCGGATCGCGCGGGCGATGGTCTGACTCACCGCCTCGGGTCACCCCGTCGACGATCTGCTAGCATCGGGCCTCCCGCTGGAGCAGCTTAGGGTGCCCGGCGACATCGCGCGCTGGCTCGATCCTCGATAGTCGAACGTGGCAGCTCATCTCGAAGCCTACATTCCCCGCAGCCGAAGGCAGTCGATCGCATCCGGCACCGCGATGCCGGACCGCGTGCATGGGGCGGCGCTGTTCGCCGATATCTCCGGCTTCACGGCGCTGACGGAAGCGCTCGCCAAAGAGCTCGGGCCGCAACGTGGCGCCGAAGTGCTCACCGCTCATCTCAATCGCGTGTTCCATGCGTTGGTCGAGGAGCTCGACGGACACGGCGGCGACGTCATCTATTACAGCGGAGACGCGGTGACATGCTGGATCGACGGCGACGACGGCGTGCGAGCGGCCGCGTGCGGGCTCGCGATGCAAGCAACGATGAATCGCCTCGCCGATATCGTCACGCCGGGAGGGACGCGCGTGCGGCTGGCGATGAAGATCGCGGTCGCGGTGGGCCATGCACGGCGTTTCGTCGTCGGCGATCCGGAAATCCAGCTGATGGATGTCCTCGCGGGAAGGCTGATCGACGCGCTCGCGGTCGCCGAGAGGCACGCCGGCAGCGGCGAAGTGGTCCTGGAACGTTCGGCGCTCGAGTCCGTCGGCGGCCGAGCGGAGATCCGGGAGCTTCGGCCCGACGAGGCAGACGGAAGCCTCTGCGGCGTCGTCGCGAGAATGACTCAGGCCGACGACCGCCCGCTTAACCTGCGCCTCGACGACATCGCGCTGCACCCGGACGTCGCGAAGGCTTGGCTGCTGCCAGCAGTCTACGAGCGCCTGGCCACCGGTCGCGGCGAATTCCTCGCCGAGCTTCGTCCCGCGTTCCCGGTCTTCCTTCACTTCGGTGGCATCGATTACGACAACGACGAAGGAGCGATCGGCAAGCTCGACGCGTTCATAAGGCACGTGCAACGGATCGTCACGTCGTATGGCGGGAATCTGCTCCAGTTGACGCTTGGCGACAAGGGCGCGTACGTGTATGCGGTGTTCGGCTCGCCGGTCGCCCACGAGGACGACGCGGCCCGCGCGGCTCACGCCGCGCTGGAGCTGCGCGCATTGTCAGCCGTCACCGCAGCCACCGACATCAAGATCGGCATCGCCCACGGGCGGCTGCACAGCGGCACCTATGGTCACGAGCGGCGACTCGCGTTCACCTGTCTGGGAGACGCCGTAAACCTAGCCGCGCGGCTGATGTCCGAAGCGCCGCCCGGAGCGATCTATGTCGCGGAGTCGGTGCGCGCTTCGGCCGGCGACGCGTTCGTTTGGGAAGCGCTTCCTGCCGTCGCAGTGAAGGGGAAGGCTGACCGGGTACCCGTGTCGGCCCTCATGAGGGCGGCGCACGGTGCAGCCCGTGCCGCCGCGTCCGACGAACCAGCCATGGTCGGCCGCACCGCCGAGCTTGCCGCGATGGTTGACCTGCTCGACCAAGCGCTGAAGGGCCGCGGCACGATCATCGGCCTCTCGGGCCAGGCCGGCATCGGCAAGTCGCGGCTGGTGGCGGAGCTTGTCGGGATCGCTCGACAGCGCGGCGCCCAGGTCGCGACTGGCGAATGCCAGTCGTACGGCAAGATCGCCAGCTACCTGGTGTGGCGGGGGATCTGGCCGACGCTGCTGCGCATCGACAGGGCGCGGCGGGAAGATGAACAGGTTCAGGCGCTGGAGAAGGAGCTGGCCGCCATTGACCCGGCCCTCGTGCCGCGGGCGCCTCTGCTTGCCGGTCTGGTGGACCTGCCGCTCCCCGACAACGAGCTGACCGGCCAATTCGACGCCAAGCTGCGGAAGACCTCGCTCGAAGGGCTGCTCGGCGACTGCTTTCGTGCCCGGGCGAGCGAAGGCTCGCTCGTTCTGGTGCTCGAGGATTGCCACTGGCTCGATCCGCTGTCGCGCGACCTGTTGGGCGTGCTCGCGCGTATGTCGGCGACGTTTCCCGTCCTGATCGTGCTGGCCCATCGGCCCTTCGCCGAACCGGGTGCGACGTTGGGCGTCGAAGGACTGCCCGGTTTTTCGCAAATTGAATTGACCGAGCTCCCCGACGGCGACGTGGCCCACCTCATTCGTTCGCGGCTCGCGGACCTGCTCGCAACCGAGGCCGATCCGCCGGAGGCGCTGAGCAAGCTCGTCGCCGCACGTGCGCAGGGGAACCCGTTCTATGTCGAAGAACTGCTCGACTTCATCGTCGGTCGTGGCGTGGACCCGCGCGATGAACGAGCGTTGAAGGGTCTCGATCTTCCCGAAAGCCTGCACAGTCTCGTGCTGAGCCGCATCGACCGGCTCGGCGAAGGCCCGAGACAAGTCCTCAAGGTCGCCAGCGTCGTCGGGCGCGAATTCACGACGGCCATGCTGCCCGGCGCCTACCCGGCGCTCGGAGCATCGGAGGCTATTGCCGAGCATCTGCGGGTGCTCTGCGCGTCCGACTTCGTGCTCAAGCAGGACGTGCAGGGGTCCGTCTACCTGTTCAAGCACGTCGTCACGCGCGAGGTGGCGTACGAAAGCATGCCCTTTGCCTTCCGGTCGATGCTCCACGAGCACGTCGGCAATTACATCGAGGAGATCGAGGGCGAGGCCGTCGAGCGCCATCTCGACGTGCTGGCGCATCACTTCTGGCACAGCGAGAATCTGGCGAAGAAGCGCGAGTATCTCGGCCGTGCCGGCGCGGCGGCGCAGACCGCTTATGCGAATGCGGCCGCGATCGACTACTTCGAGCGGCTTGCGCCCCTGCTTTCGAAGGGCAGCCGCCTCGACGTCCTGCTCAAGCTTGGCAAGGTGCTCGAGGTCTTCGGCGACTGGCGTCGCGCGGAAGAAGTGGACGGCGACGCTTTGGCGCTGGCAGAAGAGCTCGATGACGGCCTGCGGCGCGCGTCCTGCCAGACTGCGATCGCCGAAGTGGCGCGGAAACAGGGACGGTACGCGGAAGCGATAGACCTTCTCAATCGGGCATCGCGCGGGTTCGCCGCTTTCGGTGACGAGAGCGGCGTGGCGAGAGTCTTGCATCTGGTGGGCACGGTGGCGACCCAGCGCGGTGACTACGACAAAGCCGAGCAGAGCTACAAGAAGAGTCTGCAGATCCGCGAAAGGACCGGCGACAAGGCAGGCATGGCCAGCCTGCTGTCGAATCTCGGTATCGTCGCCGCGGACCGCGGCGACTACGACGGCTCACGTGCGTTTCACGAGCGTGCGCTTACGCTGCGCGAAAGCGTTGGCGACCCCGGAGCGATCGCGAACTCGATGCTCAATCTCGGGATGACCGCAGCGCTGCAGAAGCGGTACGACGACGCGCGAGAGTGGTCCGAGAAGACGATGGGGCTCTACCGCCAGATCGGCGACAACTGGATGGTGGCGACGTGCCACAACAATCTGGGCAACGCGATGCGCGGGCTCGCCGATTACAGAGGGGCCCGCAGCCACTATGCCGAAAGCTTGCGAGGCTACCGCGACTACGACGACCGCTGGTCGGTTGCTTTCCTGCTCGAGGATATCGGCATGCTGGCGGCGCTGGTCGGCGACGCGGCGAAGGCGCTCGAGCTCGTCGGAGCAGCCGACGCGATTCGGGAAGCGATCGGCGCGCCACGCGCGCCGTCGCTCCAGCAGGAAATGGAGCGACAGCTCTCCGATGCGGCCGCGGATCTGACGGACGAGGCGCGCGCGAGCTGCCGCCAGCGAGGCCGGGCTCTCGACCCGGCGGCGGCCGTAGAACGCGCGCTTGCCCTGTGCGGCGACGAGGTCGGTGGCTCCCGGCCGGCCGGGAAGGGAGTATGACCTCCCAAGTGGAAGTACAGCTTCGGCCCTGCTGTCGGAAGATTTGACACTGCTCCGCGGTTGCGCGAACGACGTTCTTCTTAAGTGCCTGGTAACTCATGATAATTTTCAACTGGCATAGTTAAGGCTTTCGTGATCGGCCTACCTTGTTGCCGCGGCCGGGGGAAGGATGGGCAACCGAAGAAAGATCTGGCTCTCTTCAGCACTTCTGGGGGGTTCGCTTATCGTCTGGTCGACGGCCTTTGCGGCGTTGACGTTCAACGTCGTGATCGATACGACGAGCCTCGCCGGCACGAATGCGACGCTCGCCTTCGATTTCCTCGATGGTGGTCCGCCGAGCAACACCGTCGTTCTCAGTACGCTGACCTCGAACGGAACGCAAGGAGCGTCGTCGACCACCGGCGACGTGACGGGTGCCGGCCCGTGGACCTTCAGCGATCTCGGCAACACGAGCTTTGTCAACGAGCTCCTCGTCGATTTCGCGCCGTTGGCGACAGCGCTTTCGTTCTCCTTCACGGCGAGCGACAACCCGCCGGACACGGGTTTTTCGCCGGACTCTTTTCAATTCACCATTCTCGACTCCACGTCGCAGCTACCGCTGATTGCGACCGATGATCCGTTAGAGACCGACAACCTATTCCTCATCAGTCTCGGGCAGGGCGCGCAGGGCTTGAACGTCTACAACCCGATTCTTGCCCCCGACCAGATCTTCTCGATCGAGGTCACGCCTGCGAACGTGCCCGAGCCCGCGACGCTGGCTTTACTTGTCGCGGGATTGGGTGCAATGTTCCGGCGAAGACGGCTCGTGTAGTCGTCAGGATTACTGTCCCGGAGAGGGCGGAGCGAACGCGAAGGTCCAGGGAGAATTTGCCGCTGTACCGTGTCTTGGCGGGCCTGTGCTCGACGGCGTGCTCGTCTTGTGCAGTCGCGGCTGCTTGTCTCTGACGCACGGATTCCTCGGCGTTCCCGGCGAAAGTCCGTAAGGGGGCTGCAGCAGCAACACCATGTGCGGTCGAAGTCGGCTGTTCACAGTACGACTCGCGGGATGGGTGCTGGCCGCTTTGGCGCTTTTCCTCACCGCAGCTGCGCACGCCGCGGTCCAGGACATCACCAGCCAATTCGGGATCACCCGGTCCGGGTTTGCCCTCAACCGGATAACCAACACCTTCGACCAGACGGTCACGCTCAAGAACACGTCGAGCGTGCCGGTGCCTGCGCCGATCTCCGCGGTTCTCAGCGGGCTTCCGGGTACCGTCGCGCTCGCCAACAAGACCGGCCAGACGTCGGACGGAAAGCCGTACGTGAGCCCGATGGCCGCCGGCTCGACCCTCCAGCCCGGGGGCTCGCTCTCCTTTGCGCTCAAGTTCGCCAATCCCAAGCTCGTCGCGATCACCTACGCCCTCGAGGTTCTCTACACCGTTCAGGGGCCGCCGCCGAACGCGCCGAGCCTGATCGGCGTGGTGGCGACCGGAGGCACCGACGCCTATCTGGTCGGCCGCGTCGACGGCGCGGCGGACAGTCGGATCATGCTCCAGGCGTTCTCCGCTCCGACCTGTTTTCTCAGTACGCTGGTCGGGGGCGCGGCGGTCGGCGGCGGCGTCGCGACGACGATCGATTCGCAGGGCTATTTCGGCGTGTCGGTCTCGGGCATCACCCCGGGGGCATTCGTCGCCGTGCAGATGACCGCACCGGTGGCGAGCCCCTCGTCTGCGTGCCTGGTCAGCTCGCGCGACAACGATTCCTGGCCCAAGGCGTTCACGCTCGACGGCTCGCCGGTGGCGGTTCAGGACTTCATCGATGCCCCGGGCAAGGCCCGCTGGTACAAGTTCCACATCACGCCGGGTCAGAGCATACAGCTCGCGCTCACCCATCTTCCGGGCGACTACGACCTCGCGGTGTTCAAGGATATTGCTCAGACGTTCGCCAACCAGTTCCAGCCGGGCACCGCGAGCACGCAGGATCTGCTGAAACTGACTGCCGAATATGCACCGTTCGCATTCTCGCCATTCGCGTTCTCACCCTTCGCATTCTCTCCGACGCTGACTGCGCCATTCGCGTTCTCGCCGTCGGCATTCTCGCCGTTCGCGTTCTCGTCCTCGATATACTCGCCGTTCGCGTTTTCGCCCTCGGGGGTGAGCGCAAGCCTGTTCGCGCCGTTCGCCTTCTCGGCGTCGGTGTACTCCCCGTTCGCATTCTCGCCGTTCGCGTTCTCGCCGTTCGCGTTCTCGCCGTCCATCTACAGCGCAATGGAAGTAGCCCAGGCCTTCTCGACCGCCCAGACGCGAAGCGTGATCGCCGTGTCGACGGCGCCGGGGTCGGGAGACAAGGCGCTGGTGGCCAATACCTGGAACAGCACCGGCGACTTCTACGTCCGGGTATCCGGCCACGGCGGGGCATTCAACACCAGCAGCCCGTTCACGTTGACCGTGACCAAGGGGCCGACCACGTGCACCGGCGTCACCGACATCACACTCAATCCGCGCGCGCCGATGGCCGCTGCAGGGCTCAATACGGTGATCCTCACCGATTCGTCGGCGGTTGCGCTCGACGACACCTTGCCGGGTCCGGAGGCAGCGACGTTGCGCTCCAAGCTTGCATCGTTCGCACAGCGCGCGGAGGTCAACGGAATCGTGATCGATGTCGCGGACGACGCGCGGGTGCGGGCGCTCAAGCAGCAGGCGGCCAACAATCCGGCTTGCCCGTTCGCGGTGAACCTGGTAGCGCAGGAGATCAAGGGCATCGTCGACTCGTACCGCGCAAATCCGCTGAGCTACGTGGTGATTGCGGGCAACGACGCCGCGATCCCGTTCTTCCGCTTCCCCGACGAGAGCGGGCTCGGGCCGGAATCCGAGTACGTGCCGCCGGTGCAGAGCAACTCCGATTCGGAGGCGAGCCTGCGGCTTAACTTCGTGCTGAGCCAGGATGCGTACGGCTCGAAAACGTCGATAGCGCTGGCGTCGAACGACTTTCCGGTGCCCGGGCTAGCGGTGGGGCGTCTCGTCGAGACTGCCCCCGAGATCGCCGGCCTCATCGATGCCTACGTCGCAGCCAATGGGGTAGTCGTACCGGGTTCATCTCTGGTGACCGGCTACGACTTTCTCGCATCAGCGGCAAGCGCGGTGACGACGGAGCTCCAGGCCGGCATGGGCGCCGGCGGCGTCGCGGATACGCTCATCACGCCCGAAGGCGTGTCACCGCAGGATCCGCAATCGTGGACCGCGACCAGCCTCGAGAACAAACTCTTCGGCAGCCGTCACGACGTTATCTTCCTCGCCGGTCACTTCAGCGCCAACAGCGCGCTTGCCGCCGATTTCTCGACCAGCCTGGTCACGACCGATCTCGTCGCCTCGACGGACGACTTCGACAACTCGATCGTGTTCAGCGCGGGCTGTCACTCGGGCTACAACCTTGTCGACGGCGATGCGATTCCCGGCGTGACTCTCCCACTCGACTGGGCGCAGGCGTTCGCGCGCAAGAAGGCGACGCTGATCGCCGGAACCGGGTATCAATACGGCGATACCGATTTCATCAAGTTCAGCGCGCAGATCTACCTCAACCTCGCGCGCGAGTTCCGCGCCGGCAACGGTCCGATTCCGATCGGCGCGGCACTGGTCGCGGCGAAGCTCGATTACCTGGCGACCACGCCGGACATTCGCGGGCTTTCGGAGAAGTCGCTCCTCGAAGCGACGCTGTTCGGGTTCCCGATGCTCGCCATCAACATGCCTTCGGGACGCGGCGCGGGACCGGGAGGCGGCGGCGCGATCACGCCAGTGGCGGTTGCATCCGGTCCGGCACAGACGCTCGGGCTCGAGACGTACGACTTGAACGTCGCACCGACGCTGACGCCGCAGTCGAAGAACCTCACGAACGTCGCCGGCGGCGCCAACGTCACCGCCTATTGGCTGAGCGGTCCCGACGGCGTGGTGAGCAACCCGGGCGAACCGGTTCTGCCGCTCGCGGCGCTCAACGTCACGCCGAACGATCCCAGTCTCGTGCTGCGCGGCATCGGCTTCCGCGGCGGCACGTACGTGGACTCCGCGCCGCTCGTCCCCTTCTCCAGTGCGCCGACCACCGAGCTGCGCGGCGTGCACGTTCCCTTCCTCTCCGCGGTGTTCTACCCGGGGCGGATGTGGAGCCCCAATTATTTCGGCGCCCTCGCCGGAACGGGCGGCACCGAGCTTCTCGTCACGCC
>Ga0187776_10000986_pt1 | contig 13883 bp, 16 predicted proteins | sample 0216_BV02_MP12_2_FD_132426 | JGI IMG/M metagenome (GOLD analysis project Ga0187776, IMG submission 132426) | Tropical peat soil microbial communities from peatlands in Department of Meta, Colombia - 0216_BV02_MP12_20_MG | ecosystem: Environmental > Terrestrial > Soil > Wetlands > Peat | place...
GAGCGGCGGCTCATGAAGTCCTCAGAGCCTGAGCCGCCGCAGCCGGCCGGGAGAATGGTCTCCCATGGCATGCGACTGGCTGATGATCGACGGGCCGAGCCTGATCTTCCGCGCGTATTACGGCGTCCGGGCGAGGGTCGGGAAGGCGCACGACAAAGTGAATGCGATCCCGGATTTCCTCGACCGGCTGGCGCGGCTGGTCGTGCAGCGGCGGCCACGCCGGCTCGTAGTGGCCGAGGACCGGGCGTGGCGGCCGACCTGGCGAGTCGGGCTGATCCCGACGTACAAGTCGCACCGGGTCGCGGAACCGGTGCCGGCAGGGCTGGCGCCACAGATCCCCGTCATCCGCGACATTCTCGAAGCCGTCGGGATCGACGTGGTCGGCGTCGAAGAGTACGAGGCGGAGGACGTGATTGCGACGTTGGTCGGGCTCGCGCTCGGGACGGTCGAGATCCTCAGCGGCGACCGCGATCTGTTCGCACTGGTGGAGGGCGAAAGAGTGCGGATTCTGTATCCGGAGAGGTCGGGTCTCGCGGTCGTCGACGAGAAAGAGGTGGCGCGTCGGTACGGAATACCCGGTCGCAGCTATGCCGATTTTGCGATCCTGCGCGGCGATCCCTCGGATGGTCTTCCCGGTCTCCGGGGGGTCGGCAGCGTCGGCGCGGCAGCGATGATTCGCCGCCACGGGGACGTCGAGGGGGTACTCCGCGATCGCGCGCTCGGCGACGCGGATCGTGAGTATCTGACGCGCGCGGTGCGGGTGGTGGCACCGGTACACGATCTGCCGATCGAACTGCCGCCGGGCCGCCGAGAGTCGTACCCGGCCGACGCGGCGGCGATGGATTCATTGGCCGCGCAGCACGATGCGCAGGACGCGTGCGATCGGCTCCTGAGAGCTCTTGCGAAGCTTGCCCCGGGGGACTGAGATCCCCGACTGGCTGGATCCCGCTGAGCTGAAAATCGGCCTCGGCTGCATGCGCCTGACGGCCGACGAGCAGGTCGCGCTCGACACGGTCGAGGCTGCGGTCGCTGCAGGCATCACCGTGTTCGACACCGCCCACGCCTACAGACCCGATGGAGCGGCGTTGGGAGACAACGAGCGGCTCGTGGCCCGCGCGCTCCGCGCCGCCGGTAGGCACCGGGGCGCCCGGATCATCACCAAGGGCGGGATGACACGACCCGGCGGCGCGTGGGTGCCGGATGGCCGGGCCAAAGCGCTCGCGGCCGATTGCGAGGCGAGCCTCGAGGCGCTCGGCGGCCTCCCGATCGACTTGTACCTGATCCACGCGCCCGATCCGCGAACGCCGTGGCGGACGTCGGTGCGAGCGCTCGCCCGCCTCGCGGAGCACGGGCTGGTACGGCGCGTCGGGCTCGCGAACGTCAGCCGCGCGCAGCTCGACGAGGCGCTCGAGCACGCGCCGATCGCGGCGGTGCAGATCCCGCTCAGCCCGTTCGACGACCGCGCGCTTCGGGGCGGCGTCGTGGCGCGATGCGCTGATCACGCCTTGACGGTGATCGCCCACTCGCCGCTCGGGGGGCCGGCCCGCGCGGGCCGGCTGGGTCGTCGCGATGAGTTGGCTCGGATCGCCGAGCGGCACGCCGCGACCCCGGCAGAGGTCGCGCTTGCCTGGCTGCTCGGACTCTCGCCTGCCGTGATCCCGATTCCGGGCGCACGACGGCCGGAGACCGCGCGCTCGGCGGCGAGCGCGGCCAGACTCGAGCTCAGCGGTGAGGATCGGGCGGCCTTGACATCCGCCTTCGGGGGCGCCGACCACCACGCCCGTGTCCGGAGCCTGAGTGCGTCTTCCAAGGCCGGGGACGATGGCGAGGTCGTGATCGTGATGGGAATCCCGGGGGCAGGCAAGAGTCGTGTGGCCGCCGGGTACGCCGAGCGCGGCTATCTCCGCCTCAACCGCGACGAACGCGGTGGCTCGCTGCGCGCGCTGGCCCGCGAGCTCGACGAGCAGCTTGCGGCGGGGACCCGCCGCGCGGTCCTCGACAACACGTACTTGACGCGAGCGGCGCGCAGCTACGTCGTGGAGCTGGCTGAGCGCTATGCGCTCCCGCTGACGTGCGTGTGGCTCGACACGCCGCTTGCTCAGGCACAGGTGAACCTCGTCGAGCGGCTGGTGGAGCGGTTCGGCCTCCTCCCGACCCCGGAGCAGATCCGGGCGGCCGCCCGGAGCGAGCCGTGGTTGATGCTGCCGACCTCTCAGATGCGCGCGCTGCGAGAGCTGGAGCCGCCCTCGACAGACGAGGGTTTTACGGCGATCGAGCGGGTGCCCTTCGTTCGCGCTCGCGCCGGAGATGGGCAGCCCGGTGTGCTCGTCGCCGCCGGGGCGACGACACAGCCCGGCTTCGCGCAGGCGCTTGCCGAGGCAGAGCCGGCAGCGCCCCACCTGGTCTTCGACTGGACGCCGGAGGCTGGCGCCGATTCGCTCGCCGACGCCGCCGACCGCGTCGCGAAGATGGTGACGGGAGCGATCGCGGTCGCCGTCTGCCCCCATCCCGGGGGACCGCCCAGCTGCTGGTGCCGGCCGCCCCTACCAGGGCTCCCGCTGGCGTTTGCTCAAGGCCACGACGTCGACGCTGCGCGCTCGACGTTGTTCGGGTGCTCGCGTGCGCATCTCACGCTCGCGACGACGCTCGGCGCGCGCTACGTCTCCGTGTGACTGGGAGCTCGGCGGGTCGCCGGCGCGTGAATAGCCCCCCTGGCCGCGTGGCGCGCGATACACCCGATTCCGACGCGGTCGAGGTCGATCCTCACCGTGCGCGGCGTCGTAGATGAGCGCCGAGAACAGCAGAACTCCGCCGACGCCCGCCACCACCAACCCGAACGTGAGGCCCGCGGCACCCGACCCGCTCAGGATGAGGATCACTGCTACGGCCATCAGCAGCAGCGACGTGGGGAGACCCCTGGCGATGACACGGGGCATCGTTGGCTCTACTACCCGGCTGCGAAGAGTTGGCAACATGGCCCGCCTCGATAATCGGCGGCGAAATCCATCGGCCTAGCTCCGTGCCATCTCGTCGATGCACACGGTCGTCGCAAGGATCAGCGCGTCGTCCTCGCCGGGAGCGATATGGATCCCGTACGTGTCGCGGACCCGGAACCAACGCTTCGAGATCTCCGCGACCTTGTCGCCATCGCGCTCGATCTCGTACTCGTGATCGACGACGTTTCCCTTGGCGCTCAGCTCGCCGTCACCCTTGAGCTCGATCGCGAACCGATCGCGCAGCGGCGTGATCAGCGCCTTCTTGATCGTCGCCACCGTCTCTCCACCACGCTCGACCTCCATCGTGTCGCGGACGTGGAGCTTCTTCTCCTGGATCTTGTACAGCTCCTCTCCCGAAGGGCTCTCGAGAATGAAGGTGCTCCGGAGGCGGAGCGCCTTGCCATCCACCTTGAACGCGCGCTGGCCGTCTTCGGTCTCGATCCAGAAGTCGTCGCCGATAGACAGCAGTTTCTCGCGCATCTGATACCGGGTGCCGGTCGCCTCGTCGTCCCTGTGCAGAAATCCCATGTGGCGCTCCTCTCACGTCGATGGCGCGTTTGGCAGAGCGGATGCAATCGGCCCACGCGCGGTAGATGCTCTGCGTCAAGCTTCAACCCCGGCCGGCGGCCTCTCAAGGGTGTCCACATGCGCTCCAATGGGTAGGCGCGCCCGCACCGGATGTAATCGGGGCGCCGATCTCTTGGCGGTATGGACGTGCCCCTCGAGGCGACCCCTACCCGTCAACCACCCCACACCTTGAGTGCGTGTGACGCGCAAGGTCCGGAGAGCGACCCCTCGGAGGCACGCACGCTCAGTCTGCTCGGTGGTCTACCGGTAAGGGCCGCTTCGGATGCTCCGATCGAGGCCCGGATTTGACGGTCATTCCCAACCGGCCGTGATCGGGCGCCGATCGGGTCTACCGAGAGTGGCGTGGTGCTAGGGCCGGCGTGCCATGTCGCGAGTGCGAGCAGCCAGCGGCGCTCACTCGGAGCCGCCAGCCACCAGGACTTACGTGCTCGAACACGTGGCGAGAGAATTGACGTGTGAGCAAGCCAACGGCCGAGCGGATCCGCGTCGTCGGCGACGTTTCCGACCTCAGCTTCCGCGAGCGCGTGAGCTCTCAGGCCCGTCAGCTCGGGTTGCTGGGATGGGTCAAGCTGATGGAAGAGGGAAGTCTGTGCACGCACGTGGAGGGCAAGGGTCCGGCGATCGGCGAGCTGGTCGCCTCGCTTCGCTCGATGGCGGAGGTCGCCTCGGTCTCGGAGCGACCCCAGCGGGTCGAGGGGCACGAGCAGTTCGCGATACGCGGCGTGCCGGCCGGCGCGTTCGTGGTCCAGGAGCACCAGGCGGCCTCCCGCCACTTTGACGTCCGCCTCGAGGTTGGCGACGCGACGCGATCGTGGACCGTGCCCAAAGGACCCTCGATGGACCCAAGCGTCAAGCGCTTTGCGATCGAGGTGCGGGACGACAGCTTGGGTCGGGCCGACTTCGAAGGACCGGCGGGCGACGGCGCGCTGATCGTCTGGGATCGAGGTGCCTACGAACAGGGCGGGCGAGTTCCCTGGCCCGAGGCGCTGGACCGCGGCCACGCGGTCTTCGTGCTGCATGGGGAGAAGCTCCAGGGTGGCTTCGCCCTGCAACGGACTCGCGGTGGGGAGAAGCCCCGGTGGCTCATGATCAAAAGACGCGACGAATATGCGCGCCCGGAGTCAGACATCGTCGCCGAGCGGCCGGAGTCGGTCCAAAGCGGACTGACATTGGACGGGCTGCTCACCGCTATGCAGCGGCGCCGGTGACCGCCAGTCGTCCTTCGGAGAGCGCCTGGAGGTCCACCTCATCGAGCGACTTCACGACGATGTCGGCGCCGGCGGCGGCCAGTAGCTCGGCGTCGTCCCTGCGGGCGATGCCGATCGCGCCCATGGCGCCCGCCTCGGCCGCCTCAACCCCGGCCGGCGCGTCCTCCATCACGATCGCGGCCTCCGGTGCCACGCCGAGCTCACCCGCCGCGGTCAGGAAGATCTCGGGGTCGGGCTTTCCGTGCGCGAAGTCCCTTCCGGAGACGTCCGCGTCGAAGTACTCGAGCAGCGTCAGCCCAGGCCGGAGCGTCCTCGAGGAGATGCCTTGCTGCTCGGCGAACAGGTCGAGCCGGATCTTGCTCAAGAACAGGTTGGCGTTCTTCGAGGAGGAGGCGGCACCCACGCGCAGGCCGGCGTCCTTCAAGGCGATGAGGAAACGCAGCGCGTCGGGGTACGCGGTGAAGTCGCCGGCCTCGATCAGCCGCACGACCATCGCCTGCTTTCGCTGGGCGTACTCGAGCAGGCGGTGGTCCTCTTCGTCATCCGGCACGTGGAAGTACGCGAGCGCCGCTCGCGCCCCGCTCATCCGCGGCTTGCCCGACAGCTGGTCCTCGTATACGCGGGAGGTGAACGCCTCGGGGGACCAGGTGGTGCGATCGCGGATGTCGGCCCAGTCGCCCTCCATCAGCTCGCGCAGCGCCTCGCGCCACGCCTTCTCGTGCGGCGAGTCGACGAGCACTCCGTCGACGTCGAATATCGCGCCTTCAAACCGCGGCATGCGCTCTCCGCTCACACACAGCACGAGGCAGTGCGGCAGGTTGACCAGGTCCTCGTTGCCCACAGGGACACCGCCAAGGATCGTCGTCTCCCGGTTGTAGATCCCATGCGCGTACGTCCCCGGACAGTGCACGCCGTCGACGTCCTCCCACTCGGCTGCCGCGCGCGAGCAGAACCGGCCGTTTCCGGTCGAGGTCAGGACCTCGCAGACCCTCCTGACCGGGGTCATAGCCCTCGTAGGTGAGCGAAAACTCGTCTACCGGGATTCCTCGAGTCGCCGATCGACCGCACCGCAAGCCTCGCACCGACCCCACCCGGAGTCAAACCGACCGTCGGCATCAGAGGCCGTGATCGCCCGGCTACGAGGACTTCTTTCCGGTCGGCTTCCAACCGTGTCTGACGCCCTCCAGCAGCCGGCGCTGGCGCTCGGCCATCTCCTTGGTGGTGTGGCGGGAGTAGACCTTTCCCGTTTCCCGATCTACGACCTGGTACGCCCCGTTCGTCTTTCTAACGCTGTAGGGCAAGCGCTGCCTCCTCGAGTCCGGTTAGCTCGCTCTTCGAGCGAATTAGACCACCCCTCGTCCGGGTGCTCGCGCTTGCTTTCGGCGCCGGGTGGGGCGGGCGGCGTCAATACCGGCGCCACGGCTCGGGCCAGCCGCGCGATCGCCCCCAGTAACCCCGCCGGCCGAACGGGAAGAACAGGAAGAACATCAGCGGCCACAAGAACCACAGAAAGTGCGTTGACGTCACCACCGCGATCGCCACGAGCGCCACGAGGAGGATCGGGAAGGCCGCGACCGGCGGCCACGCCCAGGCCCGGCGCGACCGTCGCTCTCCATCCGGCGCACGCAACCGCGGCAGGTCGCCGAACAGCTGATCCAGGTCGCCAAGCGTCGTGGCCGCATACGCGCGCTCCGTGCGTTCCTCGAACTCTTCCGTGGTGAGCCGGCCGTCGGCATGGTGCTGGCGCAGGGTCTCCGCGGCGCGCTCGCGCTCGGCGTCGGATGCGCGGAGCCCCGCACCCGTGCCAGGAGGCCCAAGTGCACGCAGCCGCGCCAGCTCCGACGTATCGATATAGGGGCGTCGCATGGTCGTACTCCTTTCCAGATCGATCACCGGCGGGGACGCCGAGGATCAGGCCTCGCCGTCCTCACCCAGCACGGTGTAGACGCGCCGCCGCGCGTCGTTGAGGATGTCTCGCGTCTTGGAAATCTGATCCACGGAGCCGGTCCGGGCCACCTGGATGATCGCCGCCCCGAGCTGGAAGGCCGAGTCGCGCAGGCTCGACGCGGGTCCCTCGCCCTCGTCGGTGACCTCCTCCCACGGCGGACGGTCGAGCGCCTCCGCCTCCGCCCGGCCGGCGTCGGTGATCGAGAAGCGGCGCTTGCCTCCCGACTCCTCGCCGGTGACGAGCCCCTCGTCCTCGAGCAACTGGAGCGTGGGATAGATGGAGCCGGCGCTCGGCCGCCACAGGCCATCGGTGCGTGCCTCGAGCTCTTGGATCATCTCGTAGCCGTGCATCGGCCGCTCGGCAAGCAGCGCGAGGACGGCCGCGCGCACGTTTCCTCGCCGCACCCGCGGACCGCCGCCGCGCCCGCCGAACGGCGGGCCCCACGGCCCAAAGCCGCCCCATGGCCCACGTTGCCAGCCGCCGCGCGGCCCGCCTCCCCAGCCTCCCTGGAAATGCATTCCGTGACCGAACATCGCGTTCTCCTCCGATCTGACGTGAGCTAACGCGATATATCGTAACTGTGTCGGCAAAAGATGTCAAGGGCGCGGGACCGCGCCGTTTCGATCACGTCCGATCTACGCGAGCAGCGGCGGCGGCAAGCTCGGTGCCGGCCAGTCGTTCCGGCAGGCTGCGCAAACGCTCAAGCGGTTCGGCGCTGAAGACGAAGCGGACGTGACGGCCCGCGACTTGGTCTCCCCAACCGGTCATGCCGGTGGCCGCGATCGCGGACTGTTCGAGCAGCAGGCGCGAGGCCTCCTCGGGCTTGAACCCCAAGGCAGCGACATCCAGCAACAGCGACCAGCCACCGGCTGGTCGGATGAACGGCCATCCGGGAAGCCCGTCGAGGATGCAGTCCCTTCGCCGCTGCAGCTCCTCCACGCACCGCTGGACATGGCCTTGGTCGCCGCGCAGCGTGGCAGTCCCAGCCGCCCGTGCGATCGCCGTCGGCATCGTGGTGTTGTAGATGTGCACCCAGCTGACGTCCTCGACGGTGCGTGCGGGACCGCAGACCCATCCCACGCGCCAGCCGATCATCCGGTGCTCCTTGGACATCGAGCCAACCACGATCGTGCGCTCGGCCATCCCCTCGAAGCCAAGCGGGTGAACCAGCGGACGCCCGTTGAACAAGAGCCGCTCCATCGCGGCGTCGTAGATGAGGACGAGCTCGCGCTCCCGGCAGAGGTCGCAGACCAGCCGCCAATCTGCCTCGTCGAGCCACCCGCCCGACGGCATCGACGGGCTCATCAGGAGAAACGCCGTCGTTCGCTCTCCGACCGCCGCCAGAAGCGCGTCGCGGTCGAGCCGCCACTCACCATTCTCGACCCTGAACGGCGCGAAGCGGGGCACCCCGTCGGCGAGCCGTATCCGGTTGACGATACCTGCGTACGTCGGGTCGGTGACGATGACCTCGTCACCCGGATCCACGAGCGCCAGCACCACATCGAGCAATCCCTCCATACCCCCGCTCGTGATCACGATCTCACGCACGGGGTCGTAGCGGTGGCCGGTGCGCGCGGCGGTGAACTCAGAGACGGCGGCGCGGAGCCCGTGATCGCCGGTGAACGGCAGCCAGCTGTTGGCCTCCGGTGTTGACAGACCGGCGACGGTGGCCTGAACTGCCTCGGGCGGCAAGGGCAGGTCCGTGTCGAGATTCTCCAAGCGCAGGACCGCTCGGTCGCCGGCCGCGGTGTCGGCGGCAGCGGCGACCTGGTCGATTCCAAATCCCCGCACGGAGTCCATCCTTCGCGCGCGTTTGATCACCGGGCCGATGCTATGCGTTCGCGCGCCCGAGCTCCAAGAACGCGAGCTGACCAAGTTCGCATCACCGTCGGCGCTCGCCGACACACTGCGGGGCCGCGGCCTCGACGAGCCGGCTGCCATCCTCAGCGCCGAGGTTGTCAGCGCGATCTTCGGGACCGCGTTCCAACGCTGGATCGACAAAGGCAATAGGCGGGACCTACCGGAACTGATCCGCGAGTCGCTCGACGACCTGAACGGTCTCACCACACGGGGCCGTCGTCGCCCGCGAGCCGTCACCCGTTAGCGGCAGCCGGGCTCAGACGGCTGGACCCGATCCCGACGCGCCCGCCGGCGGGGCAGGCGCGGGGCGTTTCGGACGGGCGTTGTCACCGGGGTCATCCGGGGCGCGGAACCAGTCGACGATGCGCCCACCGCGCACGACGAAGTTGGTGCGCGCCGTCTGCCCTGTCCCTGCGCCGCAGCCTCCCCCCGGGCCCGGCCGGGTTGTGAGGCGGAAGAGCGCGTTGGTGTAGCGGCCGCGCTGATCGGCCGAGATGAACTTGGCGCCACAAGGGAGCGTCGCGTTAGCGGCTTCTGCGTCGGCCCGGCTGCGGATGCTGATGACGACGGCGTCGCCGTTTGCGTCGGGTCCGTTGACCATCACGCTCGGCAGCCCAAAGTAGCGCGCGGCTCTGGCGACGTCACCTCGCCGCAGGGCATCGGACCACGCCCTGATCACGCGAACTGCGACAGGGTCGGCCGGGATTCCCGTTGGTGCGGGGGTGGGAATCGTTCGAACGGCGGGGCCGACGCCAGGCGCCGGCGTTGCACCGGCGCGCGATCCCGCCCCAGGCGAACCTCGGTGCGTCGAAGCGGCGGAACCTGGTCCGCTCGAGCCGCACCCGGCCACGATCCCGGTCGCCACGAGCGCGATCACAGAGCTCCAGCGAGGCATTGCGGTCATCGTACGACTCACGCCCCACTCGCTTTTCGACCCCCCTCGCCCCGGGTAGTCGACAAGCGCGAGGTCATGTTACTCCTGAGATCTGCAGCTGGCGCCGTGCGCACCGTTGTCGATGGAGCGGTCGCCTGGGCAGAGAAGGCCGCGGGCGATTTTGCAGACCCGCGCCGGGCGCTCGACGGAAGCGACGTCGACGCGTGGGATCCGGACTACGTCCGCCGTGTGCTTCCGCTCTGGCGTGCAGCCTTGGGCGCGTACTTCCGCGCTGAGGTTCGCGGTCTGGACAACATTCCCGAGACCGGTCCTGTGCTGCTGGTCGGAAATCACTCCGGCGGGACGCAGATCGCCGATACCTTCATCTTCGCCACCGAGTTCTACGCCCATTTCGGGTCAGAGTGACGGTTTCACCAGCTCGCGCACGACGTCGCGGCACCGGCTGCCCGCTACCGGCCTCAGCCGGTGGGGAACCGTCGCCGCCTCGCATGACAATGCGCGGAAGGCGTTCGACCGGGGTGCGCTGGCGCTGGTCTACCCGCGCGGCGACTACGAGACATTTCGTCCCACCTGGCACTCGGACCGGATCGAGTTCGCGGGCCGCAAGGGGTTCGTCAAGCTTGCCTTGGAGCACGAGGTGCCAGGCCGCCGATCGATCTCGTGCAGCGATTCGGGCCACACCCGGAGCACGAACGCGTTTACGCGAGATCACGAGGGAGATGCAGGGCGCGCTCTCGCGTCTCCAAGAGGAGCGAGCGCTCCCTGTGGTTGGGTAAGACCTTCACGTCGTCTGCTTGCCTTAACGCATGGAGAGTGCGTGAGCGAGCTCGAATTCCTCGATGCGCTGCGTGTGGAGATGGTGCGTCACCGCGAGCTGCGACCAGAAGCCCATCGGCATGAGCTGTTTCAGACCTCGACGGTCGAAGCCCTGCTCGGGGGCGCCTTCGACGGTGACGTATCGTTGTCGGAGATCCTCCAACACGGTGATCTGGGGCTCGGGACGCTGAACGGGCTCGACGGGGAGCTGGTCGTGATCGATGGGCGGGCGTGGAAGGCGACTGCCGACTGCAACCTGATCCGTGCGCCCGGTTCGTCGAGGACGCCCTACGCGGTGGTCGTGCCGTTCGCACCCGGGCCGCCGGTCGCTCTCCGCGAGCGATTTCGGTACGCCGCCCTCGGAGAAGCTGTCGGACATCGCCTGGAGGGCACTACACGTCCGGTCGCGGTGCGGATCGACGGCCGCTTCGAGCACGTGCGCGTCCGCTCGGTTCCGAAGCAGCGACACCCATATCCGCAACTGGCGGAGGCACTAGCCCAGCAGCGAATCAGCGATCTCCAGGACGTGCCAGGGACGATGGTCGGATTCGGCTTCCCGAGCGAGCTCGCCGGCATCGAGATGATCGGCTGGCACTTGCATTTCGCGAGCGATGCCCGCACTCGCGGGGGACACGTACTCGACTTCGCGCTACTAGACGGAACCGCTCATCTCGACGACGCGGCCGAGCTCCGGGTCGAGTTGCCCCCGGCGGTCGACGTTCACCACGGAGCCGTCCCCGATCAGGACGCGCTGCGACGGCTCGAGAGCGACGGGTAGCGCTGCCATCTGAAGCCGGCGGCCGTGCGGCGCGGCGTAAGCTTTTTGGGGGACCGATCCAGAGGTCGGAGTTGCACCCAGAGGCTGCCTCAGAGGCGAAGCGTGTTCAGTCGTCCCGGTCACCGGTGCGCCCAATCGTGGTGGCTGCTCTGTGCGCGGCGCTCACCTCGCTCGCGGCGGCCGGCTGCGGCGGCGCGAAGCCGGTCGGCCACCGCGCAAGCTCCGCGAGGAACGCCGGAAGGTCGGGCGGGGCCCTAACCGCCGTACGGCTGTCCATCACGCCGGCGGGCGGCGGCGTCGATTCGACACCGGACCGGGGGATTACGGTTACCGCCTCCGGGGCCACGATCAGGAGCGTGACGATCCGCACGGGGGGCGATCCGGTGATCGGAACGCTCAACGCTGCCGGCACGCTTTGGCGTAGCCGTTGGGCGCTTGACGTCGCGCAGCATTACACGGTCATTGCGACGGCAATCGGTGCCTCGGGCCAGGCGACCACGCGGACAACCTCGTTTCGTACATTCACGCCCCGGCAGACGTTCACGGCACACATCGTCGAGGGGTTTAATCAGACCTACGGGGTCGGGATGCCGATCGTTCTCTACCTCAGCCGACCAATCGTCTACAGGGCGGCGGTGGAGCGATCGCTCGAGCTCAAGACCTCCAAGCCTGTGGTCGGCGCGTGGTACTGGGACAGCCAGTGCCGCTTGGCGCCGATGTGCCTGTACTTCCGGCCCAGACGCTACTGGCCGACCCACACCGAGGTGAGCTTCACCGGCCACCTGAACGGGGTGGAGGCTGCGCCGGGCGTGTATGGGCACCACACGCTGACCCAGACGTTCACGATCGGCTCGTCGTTGACCGTAGTCGCAACCACGGCCCAGCACTACATGAACGTGTACCGGGACGGGAGGCTGTTCGCGCACTGGCCGATCAGCAGCGGTCGGCCTGGGGATGACACGCCGAACGGGACCTACGTGACGATCGAGAAGGCTAACCCGGTGGACATGGTCGGCCCGGGCTACAACATCGAGGTGCCCTGGTCGGTGCGGTTCACTTTCAGCGGCGACTACCTGCACGACGCATACTGGTCCGTCGGCGAGCAGGGGTTCACGAACGTCAGCCACGGCTGCGTCAACATGTCCCCCGCGGACGCCGAGATCTACTACAAGATGGCGGTTCCGGGTGACCCGGTGAAGATCACCGGCAGTCCGCGCCCCGGTACCTGGGACAACGGCTGGACCGTGTGGTTCCTGCCGTGGAGCAGGTGGGTACGAGGAAGTGCACTGCACAAGGCGGTTCTGGCGGGTCCGCACCGCAGCACGTTCATCCGCGCCTGATCGGCCAGAGCACCTATCCAAGCGCCCAGCTTCTCGCGCCGCCTACCGGTGTGATCGCTGGGACCGAGGCATCGGCTGAGACGGGAGATCGAAGCGCGACAATCTGGGTGGTGCGCTCGCGACTGGCGATGGACGCGATACCGCTGATCAAGGCGCGGCTGGTCGAGCTCGATGCGCGAGGTGGCCGCGAACAGCTCACCAGCGGACGCCTGGCGGCGCTCTGGCGGGCGCAGGCGCGTGCCGCTCGACTGGGGCTCACGATCGAGGACCTGCGCCGGTACTGCCTGGACATGCTTCGTGCGCGGCGCGCGCTTGACGACGACACTCCCGACTACGTCCGCGGCTACCGCGAGGGGTTTCAGCTCGTGCTGCGCGACCTGCGCCGGCTCGAGTAGCGGTCTCCAAAGAGCGGCCGCTCGCCAGCCCGGCTATCGTCCGACCCGCGACCCGAGGCTTGAGGAATCTGCCGACGCCGCCGTCCTCGAGCGCGGCGTCCGCGAGCATCACGTCGAGGCCCGACCGGGATCAGGCCTTGCACGCCACACGGCCGCTCGGCGCCGGGGCTGCCCCCGGCTCCGGCGGCGGTCAGATCTCCGGTGACCGACCGGCGCCACTTGCTCAGATTTGGGACCTCCGCGCCGAAGCGCGTTTCGAGGAAGCGCAGCGTGGACGTGTGGTCCAAGATGTGCTTGCAGACGAAGCCGCCGCGACTGAATGGGGAGACGACCAGCATCGGGACGCGGAACCCCAGCCCGATCGGACCCTCGATCGCCATTCTCGTCGTAGGTGATTAACAGCGCCGTCTTCGCCCACACCGAGGGGTTCGAGACAAGCGTGTTCAGGACGTCCGCGGCCGCGGTCTCCCCGTAAGTCCCCGGAGTGGGCGGGTGCTCGCTCGCGATCAGGGGCGCCAGTATCCAGGAGACCTGTGGCAGGGTGTCGTCGGCGACGTCGCTCTGGAAGCTCCCCGGGTGCGACGGCGTGAGCGCGTTCGTGAACAGCTGCCCGTTGCTCCAGTACTGCTTGAAGTACGGCAGGACGTTGTCTCCGTAGTTACCGTCCGCACTCCCGTAGACCTTCCAGCTGATCCCACGCGCTTGGAGCTGCTCCGGCATCGTCGTCCAGCTGAACGTCCCGAATCGCTCCACGCGAGAGGTGCTGGTGCTGAGAATCCGCCCACCGGCAGTCCCCGACGGGTCCAGCCACGCCGACACCGCGTACAACCTGTTGGGATCGGCCGGTCCGATCACGGAGCAGAAGTAGTGGTCGCAGACGGCGAAGGCGTCCGCCAGCGCGTAGTAGAAGGACAGGTCCTTGCGGGTGTAATAGCCCATCGTCAACGGACCGTCGCCGGCCCGTCTACGACAAGGTGCTCGCGGACGAAGCCGTCGAGCCTGCCGGCGTCCCAGTAGGCGTGCTGCGGCGCCCAGCCATGGTCGATGTCGTTCGTGCAC
>Ga0187776_10000988_pt1 | contig 13869 bp, 8 predicted proteins | sample 0216_BV02_MP12_2_FD_132426 | JGI IMG/M metagenome (GOLD analysis project Ga0187776, IMG submission 132426) | Tropical peat soil microbial communities from peatlands in Department of Meta, Colombia - 0216_BV02_MP12_20_MG | ecosystem: Environmental > Terrestrial > Soil > Wetlands > Peat | place...
ATGGAGCATCTCGGTGGCCGCGTCTTCCTGAAATATCGGATTTTCCGTCTTGATATCATTGACCTTCTTTATAAAAGATGAAAGATCGATGCCGGTTTCTTCCCAGTCCTGCGGCCGTGTCTTTACCACATGGAGCCTTTTCCTGAAACCGAATTCGAATCCTATCGGCATCATTACGCCGCCTGAAAAAAGGGCCGAGAAGAGATACCTTTGTTTTATTCCCTCCACGTTTCCGTTCACTTCATCACAGAGTCTCAGGGTGTCGTGGCTTTCAGGGAAGCTTATCGAAGGTGCGGTATCGCGCGTCAGGGCGTATTGTTTCATCAACCACGGACTGTAGAAATCCCACCACTTCGAGCTGTTGAATATATAATCAAAGCCCGCACTCGCCGTCCTTGCGGTCTGATCCGGCGTTGTGCCGAGCGTTTCTGCAAAGAAAAAAACATCAGGGTGAGTTTTTTTTGTCTCGCCGATCAGTCTTTCCCACAGACTCCTCGGTATCTGATAGGCAGCGTCACACCGAAAACCCTTAAACCCCAGGTCGACGTATGATTTCACGACGCTGAGGAAAAATTGAAAAAGCCCTTCTCCATCTCTCGTGTTTCTGTGATCGAACTTTGCCAGGTCTTTCCAGACCACCTTTCTTCCATCTTCCATCGCAAAGGGGTGGGCAACGGTGCCTTTCTCCCAGAGAAACCAGTCGGGGTGTGACTTTATCAGATTCGAGTCGACGCTGCAGTGGTTGATCACAAGATCCACCATCATCCTGAGACCATTTTTTTCGGCAGTCCTGATCATTTCCCTCACTTGATCTCCAGGTTTCTTATCACCAGATTCGTCGAGAAAAAAAGGATTGAATTCAAAATAGTCTGCGATTGAATAAAGACTCCCTGACCTTCCAGTGAGATGAATAGGGTTCACAAAAATCCAGTTGAACCCCATTTCCGAAGCCCTCATAAAATGTTTTTCCCATTCCGCAAATTTTCCTGCCAGCAAAGGAAACAGATTATAGATGATCATCTTTTCGAGCCGCTTCACTGAGTTCTCCTTTCTCGCATGATTTCAATACGAGTTTCTGATTTTCGCAAAGAACAGAGAGCCAGAAATTCATCCGCTCAGCATTTCCTTTATCCACCCAGTGATGAAAGAGAAATGAAACATCGCCGAGAGGAAGCCTGCCCCCGGTCGGATGGATTTCGAGCGAAAAAGACGTTCGTTCGGGACCGAGCAGACGAAGGGATTTACGGACGAGCCTCGAGAGACCCGAAGGCCCGAACATAGGATCAAGGTGCCTTCTGCCCCTGTATTCGAAGGGTATCGGAATTTTATCGAGGAAACTCAGGTGGTCCGATATACCGAAAGCTCCTGCCTGAGCGAGCGGGTGGCCGTCGTGGAGATGGAAATGGATCGGTTTCCCCAGTCGGCCCAGTTTTTCAATGACCTGGAGGACTCCATCCAGCGCTGAGCCGACCGCCATCTGGATCTCCCCGGCAGCATCCTGCACCTCCGGATCAATAGACTTGATGGAGAAGATGTCCTTTCCATTATGGACCCTGGCGAAAGTATCTCTGATATGCCGAAGCCCGATATGACCTATGTCGATGCAGGCGCTGACATGGTCAAGGTCAGCTATGGCTTTAAGAAGGTCCGTGAACGATTCCGGCTCGATCCCGGCAGCATATTCTATAAAGAGATAGGGACTTCCTCCAAGGCTTTTTAAGTCCGCATCAATTTTACGTAATACAGAAACATAACCATCAAAATGCGAGATAACCTCTGTCTGATCATGGATGATCATTCCGAAGATCCTGTCTCGAAACCTTTCCGCAAACTCCAGGACCATTCCGGGACTGCCAGATTCAAAAAGATCGAGCCCGCGCTTCAGATGAACTGCCGCAGGAGTTTCCGTTGACGGTCTAAACATCAAGAGCTTCTCGAGTTCCTCGGGCGTTTCCGAATAGAATTCTGTTCCGAGCCCGCAATCTTTGAAGCGCAGACTCGCCAGATGCAGGAGCGCATCATCGCCGTCGATCCTTTTCTGAAACAAAGCCAGCACAGGCGGACGCGAAGCAAAGGGATGACTCCTTTTGTTCATTTTTTCAAGCCCTGCTGAGGGCGGGACTGGACGAGATAGACAGCATCGCCCGAAATAAGACCCTCGATGTCCTGCGGCAGCCCGAATGCATTCTCAACGAACTTTCCGACCATCCCTATGATTTTTCCCACTTTGGTCCTGACCAATTTATCTATTGAAAGGTCGATTGTCGAATAATTTAGGGTTTTTTGTGTGAGCCCTCCCTTCCTGTCAGGCAGCAAGGCGCTGCTGAAACTTGCGAAAGAAAGCATGCTCACAGAACCGGTACGCTTGTCAAAAATTAGCTGAAAGGGGGTCCCGGGCATCCTTCCCGAAGCGAGCGTTTCACCCAGACCCAAAGCCAGTTCCGCATAAATCTCATGCGGGTTCTTGCTTACGGGATTCACCGTATGAACGATGAACGAATAATCCGGGACGATCATCTCCTGAATAAGTACAGCCATATGAGCGGCCTCATGAGGAATGCCAGCATTTTTTCTGCCCAGGAACGCCCTTCTTGTCCATAATGACGACCAGACCTCCCGGACCGCAGCGACAATGTTCATCGGATCCACATTGGCGACAGAACTGTAGACCCCCGCCCCTGCATATTCTTCAAGATCCTCGCAGTTCGAACTCGAACGCACCATCAAACGAGCGGACTTCTTAAAGTTTCTCCGGATGACCGCCGAAATCTCCTCCGGTACGACAAGGGTATAAATCATATTTCTCATTTCTTCAAGGAAATCTTTAAAGGCGGCTTCCTGAAGACCATTCAGTTCTCTCACCAAAGCGCCGTATTTTTGCCCGATTTCAGGGGCGGCACGCAATGATCTTGCCATTACCCCGAATGGTATTACGAAACTGTGGGGCGTAGCGAAACCCGAGCCCTCAATCTTCGAGAGTTCTTCAAGACGTCTTGCAGCACAGGCCTTTCCTCCTCCGCACGTGACATCAACCCTGTCCAGGGGAAGCAACGCATCAGGTGTGTCAAGAACAACACCAGGTACCTTACGAGTTTCCGGCCGGATGCTCGCGCGATCTGTCTTTTTTCCATCCGCCAAAGTGTCGATGTCCACACGTTCTGAAGAAACATCGAGGACGACATACCTTCCTGCAAGATCTTTTAACTTCGAGACAATCCCCTCATCCTCGCATACTGCAAATGCTATCCTTCTCTGTCTGGCTCTCACCGCAAGATGTGAGAGAAGTGGAATTTCATGTTCAAGAACTATTCCCGTGATTCCTGCAGGAACTTCTTCATCGCCATCAACTTTTTTGAAAAGGGCGATAACCGGTTTGTCGTTCGAACACGAAAGGCCAGAGAGGCCGTCTGCGGCTACAAGCTCTCCCGACACTTTCCCTGGCACGATTGCGTCCCATGGCGACAGGGCGGCAAGAGAACGTATTTTTTTCAGGCATAGATCGACGAGTTTCGACACCTGGAATACAAGGTGGTTCCGGATATCAGCCTCACTAAATACCTTGATCGCATGATCTTTAACACCAAGTGCTCTGCCAAGTCTTTCGACTTTTTCGGGAAACAGAAACAGTATTTTGTCACGGTAATCTTCCGTCATCCGCCGGGACCTCTCGAGGGTGGATTTGAGGCGAAGCAGATGCTCACGGTCATCGTGATCGAACATTGACGACCAGGCGTTCATCTCTGACTCCAAAGCCAGACACTCATCGGCGTCAAAACCACCAAGACGCAGATTTGCTGTTGCGAGGTTCAGGCAGCGCATCACCAAAGACCATGGTACCTCATCCTTCACCGAGGCCAAAGAATTCATGAACCTGCTCATGAGCACGAAGGAAAAATCTTCAAGTCTGATATCGGCTATCTGCAATTCCTGAACCTCGGAGTCGGATTTTTCGAAGCTTCTTTCACCGAACCTGCTCCGGAGTTCGGTCAAAAGTTCGAAAACCGCAATGAGCTGTTCCGACGTTTCAGCTCTCTCCTTTTCTTCGAGGAATGTGCGAATCAGGATTCTTTCTTTTTCGTCGACCTTGTGACCTATCGCCCCGAGTCGCTCTTCAAGCGACCGGGCGTTGAAGAACTCCTTGAGCTCTTCATGGAACCTTTTGAATTCTCTTATGAACGAAGGTGAATAACTCGCTTCGGAAGCGATGATTCTTTCGAGCAATCTTGCCGAGGTAACAAGGTCTTCGGGACCGGCGCTGCGATGAAGCTTGTTCTGCAGAGTATGTTTAATCTCCTGTTTGAGTTCATTCGGGATGTCATTTCTGTGGGCTATATCCCTTATCAGTGTGAGTGGCTCTGCTCTCATGAACGTGCTGCCGAATGAAGGAAGCCACGGATAGATCTTCCTGAGTATAAAGGCGTTTTCGGGGGAGGTCATTTTTGACAACCGTTCATGGATATGGCGTGACATCCTCGCATGATGAGAAGGACGGTAATGGCCTCCGTCTTCTCCCGTAGGGACCTCACCGGTGCCGACAAACCTGAGATAAATCGCGAGAAAAACAAGTTTCTCATTATCGATGTCGAAAGTCTTGTCGGTGATAAGGTCATGAATCCAACCGAGCTTCTTCCTCCAGCTGTGAAACTGCCGATCAGCTGTAACGACAGCATTGACAAAATCATCTCCCGATAAGATTTCAGGCCTGCCGGTCTTCCTCATGTCGTTCCCGATCATCGCCAGCAGCCGGTTCCTTGAATTGACGAGCATATCAGGCGGTTGAGGCCATTGCTCGAGAATGATAGAACCTGAAAAATTGCGCCTGACCATTCTCTCAAAAAATCCCTTTATGCCCGATGCGTCCTTTCCTGCGGGACCCGTGAAAATCGGAAGGTGGTTGTCGCGATCGCCATAGTTTTCGTGCATATGCACATGAATGACCGGCAGATCAGGAGAGAGGAGATCTACGAACTTGAGATAATCGTTAATCGTCTGTCCGGAGAGGTTCGCATGACCCAGATCAAGACACATCCCCACGTGAGAGATGTCTCCTAAGCGGCTCCGCAAATATCCGAACAGTTCATTAAAATCCTCCGGCCCCGTATTTACGGTGTTCTCGATAGACAGCCTTATCAGTGCTTGCCGAAGGCGTTCGATCAGGGGTGCAAGGGACTCGACATAAGCGGTTATCCCCTTTTCTGTGTACAGGTGGATGTTTAAAAGTGATGCTCCGATGTCATGTGCGAACCCAACGGTCCTGAGTAGTTTGCCGGCATCCTCAGGATCTAAAGGGTTTAAGAACAACGGTGCATGGACGGACAAGCTGATATCCCTGGAAAGAGCTGTGTCCCTGATGCGGGCGCGGGTCTCTTTTGATATGTCATCTTCCGTCCAGCCAAGACCGGCGCTTGTTTTGTCCGGAAACCACTCAAAGGCATCGAAACCGTGAGAAACAGCGAAGTCGAACGGCTGCATCACTTCAGATGCCGAAAACGCTGTCTGGTTGCCGATCCTGAAGTTTTTTTCAGTCACGTATTCCCACCTGCGGGCGTGACTGGACGACAGAAAAGTGTGCCTTCGAATACGCCCCTTCGATATCCTGGGGCGAACCCATTACCTCTTCAATTTTTATTCCGATTGCGACAACAGAAAGCAGAAATTCCCTGCGAAATGTCGAATCCCATAGGAGGGGATCTCTGCTGTAATCAAGAACGGACTTGTGTGCCGGAGGAAGCATGAAACTGTCGTATAGGCCGGCCCCAGCATAACCCGCAAGATCTTCCCCGTTCGAATCTGAACGGAAGATCCAACCTCCGCCAAAAAGGCCTCTGCCTTTACTCGGAAAGGAGAGGAGTTTCGGTTCTCCTCCCCTCTTCTTGCATACGAAGCTCAGAGCCCTTCCGGGATAATTGCCTACCAGGGCCTCCCCAAGTCCCATTACGGCTTCTGCATAAAGCTCATCTTTTACGCGAGTGAAAGGATTGACAGTATGAATCACATAACTATACTCAGCTTCAACGATCTTCTGAATAAGCACGGCCATGTAAAGATCATCATGGGGAATACCTCTTGTCCTGCGGCTGAGATATGCCCTTTCGTTCCATTTTGAAGCCCACACTTTTTTTATGCACATCCATGCATTTTCCCAGTCGGAGATGTTATCGAGAGCTGCCTTAACCATCACCTCCTGAACGGAAGACCAAAGCTCATGGGGGGCCTTGAGAGTTCTAACGGTTTCGCGAATCTCATCGAGTGCCTCTTCTCTTTCATTTTCGGCAACTGTGTCTATCCTCGCAGTGAGTTCACGATAGTGGCCGGCGATTTCTTCGTTCATCTTCTCGGAGAGAACTTTTTCGAAGACGCCGAAGGGGAGGGCAGCCGAAGATGGAATTCCCATCCATTCGGGCAGCTTGCCTCGCAGCTTCGTGATGTTGTTCGATTTGGAGCCGACGTTTGTCTTATCAAAATCAGCGGGCAATATGGCGTAAGCCCTGAACTCGGGGAAAGAAATAAGAGCATGAGGAGCTGAGATACGAAGCGGCGCAGCCTCAATTAGCGCTTGTTGTTCAAACACGACTTCGCCGGACGAACCAACACCGAGTGTAAGCGTCTGGCCGCTAAGCGACGTAAGCTTGCCGATGATGTCTATGTCATAGCAGGTTGCGAAGAGGATATCTGCGTTCCTCGCGCGAACAGCAAGATGAGACAGGATATCGATTTCAGCCGGTGTGATGATCGCGGTCACGCCTTCAGGTATTTCTTCATCTCCGGATACCCTTTCAGTTACTATGATGACCGGTTTGTCGAAACTCTTACCCTGAATCGACTTCAATGTTTCTTCGACTTGAATCTGTCCTGTCCCCTGTCCTGGGCTTATCAGCTGCCAATTCCCCAGTTTTACGCTTTTCCTTAGTATCGGTCCGAGATAGCGCAGAAGCGCTGAAAGGGCAAACGCAGGGCGGCCGCGTATAACTTCCTCACTGAAGAGATTGATCGACCAAGGGGCTGCGCGGAAGGATGTGGCGAGAAATTCCGCCTTAGGCTGGATAAGCCGGTAGTAATGGGTCGTAAAATCGCCCAAAGCACGCTCGAGACGGTCGACTACAGCTTTGGCATGGAGCGACCATTCTCTTTCAAACCGGCCCATCTTTAAGAGGCGCTCCCAATGGTGAAAACAGAGTCCAATCTCCGGATGTGTACCGGACAGAGATAAATTCTCAACGACCATCGAAATTAATTCCACCAGCTGATTGCTTCCCAGGTCCGGTCCCATGTTTTTTTCAATGACTGTTCGAAGGAAATCCTCTAAGGCAAGGTCAAGGAAAAGCAGATCCCGCACCTTGTCCCGGTTTCCCTTGAGGTGATTTGTCAGACGCCGCCTGGTTTCGGTTATTTTCTCCACGAGTGTGTTCAGCGGCGTCTTCCTGTCGTCATGGCGGTGCCAGATAAAATCCATCAAACTGTTCATTTCGGGATCAAAAAAATGTCTTGAGGCAGCCAAGGCAACGCCGAGGTCTGTCCCGGAATGAACGGATTTGAGGACGCCGAGAAAATGCTCGAAATCTCCAATAAGGGCATCTTTCAGATGAGGGATGAAATCCGGATGCGACTTGATCGGACGTTCGTAGCTCTCGAGCCTTTCTTTCGAAACCCCGTTTTCCGAGAGTCTCCCGTAAAACCTGTCGAGATTGCCGTTCGACCTCAGGAATTCGAGATATGCCTCGCAGATGACAACATCATCGGGTGTCGTGTTATTGTGGAGTTTCTGATGCCACTCCTCCATAAAATGTCCTGAGACCTCTTTGATGTGATGGCGGTGCATGATGTTCAGCACTTCGTCGCGCACCCTCTGGGCATCGCTCCCCCGTCCGAGAGTCGTCATGATGAGCCTGAGGACCTCGCGTTCTCCCGGCTCTTCCGCGTACCGTTGGGCGAGCTTAAGCGTAAGACGGTCCATCGCATGACCCAGCTCCCTGGGCTGGGTATTATAATTTCTCTGCCAGTCCAGCTGCCTGATGAAAGAGAAGCGGAGCCAGACAAAAATCAATGCGAGCGCATCGACATCATTTTTTGTTATCCTGTCCAGGAGGTCGTAACAGAGGTTGAAACGGTGCATCAATGTCCAGGAATTCTTGCCCGTTTCATGCTGAATGATCTCGTCGGCTATTGAGGCAAGCTCCGCATCGCCCGATGACAAGGCGCCGACCTCAGGCACCACAACAGGTATAAAGAAATTTCTATCTCCGTCTTTAAACCAGCGTCCGGTCTCGACTTCTTTAAAAACAAAGGAGATGCCGAGGGGAGCTGTTTCCTCATCCATTTTCAGATGCAGCCGCCTGAATCCTCCCGTGTCGGTCAAAGGTGTCTGCGCAGCCTTGTCCTGAAATATCGTCGTGCCATCCGGACGGGAGGACACGGGGGGTAAGACCCAGTCGGAGCGTGAACGAAGAGCAATTCCCCAGTGAAAGATCAGAGAACCGGGAATGTCAGTAAGAATCGAGATATCATAGCCGCCTTCATTCCTGCTGACAGCGACAGCTACGTGTTCTCCACTCGCAAGTTTATATTCACGCTCATAAAGGTTTTCCCGGCCTCTGTCCTCTCTGAGTATCCCGATGAGAGAGGAAATAGGCTTCTCGGCTTCGGCACGAATGTTTTCAGTCTGTGTCATTCAGGCTCACTTTCCAGCCTCAAAGAGGAATTCTTTAATCACAGACGGCAGATCTCCTGTGAAGGTTGGCTTCATGGGAGCGAACAAACGCCGTCTTTTTTTGCTCGTCTCGTCCCTACCGATAATAGTTTATCAAATTTTATTCTCCCCGCAATATTTTTGAAGGGATAGAACAAACAGTTCCCATTTTACTCTTTAAAATTTTAGAAAATATTCGTTATAATTATGAACGAATAAAAAAAATAAATAGTTTGCAGCGAGAGGTCACCATGGACGAAATAATCGCCGACAAAAAAATAAATATTAAGGGACTTGTCTGTCCCTACACATTTGTGAAAGCGAAACTCGCGATAGAGTCGATGGAGGTCGGGCAGATCCTTGAGATTCTTCTCGATCATGCGGAAGCATCAAGGAGCATCCCGAAGTCGATGGAAGACCACGGACAAAAGGTTTTGAAAGTTGAAAAGATAAATGATACGGACTGGCTCTTACAGATAAGAAAGGATAAGGATTAATGGACTTTACCGAGGACCAGTTACTTCGTTACAGCAGACATATCATACTGCCGGAAGTGGGCGGAAAAGGACAGGCGAAGATAGCGAAGGCGAGGGTGTTCATTATTGGGGCGGGCGGACTCGGCTGTCCAGTCGGTTACTACCTCACTGCCGCGGGCGTGGGGACGATCGCCATGATCGACAATGACACCGTCGAGATGAGTAATCTTCAGAGGCAGATCGCGCACAGTGTCCACACGATTGGGATGCCGAAGGTCGAATCGGCGAAAAAGACTTTCGAGGCTCTGAATCCGGACGTTCATTTTATCGCCGTCAAGAAGCGGATTTCGAAGGACGATATCCTTGATTTGATTGAGGATTATGATATCGTTGTTGACGGAAGCGACAATTTTCCCACAAGGTATCTTGTCAATGACGCCTGCGTTATGGCGCATAAGCCTCTTGTCAGCGGTGCGATCCTCAGGTTTGAAGGACAGGTGACGACGATTATGCCTGGAGAAGGACCGTGCTACCGGTGCCTCTTTGAAGAGCCGCCGCCGCCCGGTCTTGTGCCCTCATGTCAGGAGGCCGGCGTCCTGGGCGTTCTCCCCGGTGTGATCGGAGGACTGCAGGCAACGGAGGTGCTGAAATTAATCCTTGGGAAAGGGGATGTCCTCAAGGGGGAGCTTCTGATCTATAACGCTCTTAAGACAACGTTCAGAAAAGTGAAGGTCCCGAAGAATCCATCGTGTCCTCTCTGCGGAGAAAATCCGACTATAAGAGAGCTCATCGATTACAACGAAGGCTACTGCGCTATCCAGTAAGGGCGGTAGTTCAGATGAAGCTTTTTGCGTAGAGCAAGCTTCCATGAATATGACCCGATTGCGTATACCGGAAGAAATGTTAGACCGGATGATCGCACACTGCAGAGCGGTCTATCCGAATGAGGCATGCGGGATACTTGCCGGCGGAGACGAGGTGGTGGAGAAGATCTATGAAATGACGAATATCGAACATTCGACAGTAAGCTATATGATGGACCCGAAAGAGCAGTTCAGGGTCATGAAAGAGATGAGAAGTGAGGGACGTGAGATGATCGCTATCTATCATTCCCATCCTCATTCTCGCGCGTATCCCTCTGTGAAAGACGTTGAGATAGCATACTATTCTACCGCTCTCTATGTGATCGTCAGCCTTGTTGATAAGGAGACACCTGACGTCAGGGCCTACGAGATTAACGAAGGGAAAGTGAAGGAAGCCGGGGTATGCCCTCCGTAATATTGACGATAAAGTACGGCGTATTTTAAAATAGACTTACGAAAAGGTAAGTTCCTTTAGGGCCGGTTGGACCGTCGGTTGCGATCCAACCAGTTATATGAGATTCGGCTTATAACAGGCGAGACCTTTATTTCGATTCATGGACATGATTCTATGAATCCGGGATAAGGGTTTTTTACTTTGGTATAATTCTTCGAGGAGGATTTTATGAACGGTCTGAAGACGATGTTGTTGATGATGCTGCTCACGCTTCTTTTGGTATGGGGCGGCGCTGCACTTGGCGGGAAACAGGGGATGACGTTTGCCCTGATGATGGCCTTCTTTATGAATTTCATCACCTATTTTTTCAGCGACAAAATAGTTCTGAAGATGTATAGGGCAAAGGAGGTTACCGAGGCGGAGGCCCCGGTTCTGCACAGGATCGTAAGGAGATTGAGCCAGAAGGCGGGTATTCCGATGCCCAAGGTATACATCATTCCTGATATGTCCCCGAATGCGTTCGCAACGGGAAGAAGCCCGCAACATGCGGCCGTTGCCGCAACGGAAGGTATCATGCAGATCCTGACGGAAGATGAACTGGCGGGAGTCATGGCCCATGAGCTTGCTCACGTCCTGCACAGGGATATACTCATAGGAACGATAGCCGCGACGATCGCCGGCGCGATCAGTTATCTCGCACAGATGGCCCAGTGGGCGATGATTTTCGGGGGAGGAAGGCATGATGACGACGAAGGGGGAAGCCCTGTTGCGGCGCTTGTGATGATGATCGTTGCGCCTATTGCGGCGCTGCTGATACAGATGGCCATATCACGGGCGAGGGAGTATTCTGCCGATGAGGGTGGGGCGAAGCTTAACGGAAACCCCCTGGCACTCGCCAGCGCTCTTCGCAAACTCGAAAGAGGTGTACAGGCGATTCCCATGCAGGTTAACCCTGCCACTTCACACATGCTTATCGTGAACCCTTTCAACGGTAAAGGACTGGTGAATTTATTCAGCACGCACCCGCCGATAGAAGAAAGGATCGCAAGGCTTCAGGCGATGAGGCTAAAGGGATAGAGCTTAACTTTTTCTCAAAAGACAGGCATGGGCTGAAAGTCCCGCGCCGAAGGCAACCATGAGACACCAATCCCCTTTTTCGATTCCGGAATCGAGGATATGACGGAGCACAAACCAAACCGTAGGGGAAGACATATTGCCGAACCGTGATAGAATGTCGCGTGTCGGATGGAGCTGGCTCTCCGAAAGTCCTAATTCCTTTTTGATCTCGTTTATGATCTTTTCTCCCCCTGTGTGGAGAGCCCAGTGTTTTATGTCTCGGATACCAAGAGATCTCGGTTTCAGGATATCCGCAACCACCTGGGAGACGGCTTTTTTGACCACATGCGGGAGATAGGTCGAGATGCTGTTATACAGATGGCCGTTCTTGTGAATGTAGCGTATATCGTCGCGATGTTCAGGAACATAGAGCGTCGATGAATCAACGAGTTCAAACCCCTCTTGCCTGTCCCACAGGACCGCTGCGGCAGCGCCGTCCGCAAAGAGGGCATTGGAAACAATGAGACTTAAGTCGTCCTCCATCTGGAATGTTGCGCTGCATATCTCGACCGAAACGCTCAGAACCACACCTTTCTTATTTCCCGTGATCTGAGCACCCGCAATCTGGAGGTTCGGAATCGCGCCTCCGCAGCCGCTGCCCACAAGGTCATACACCGGTATCCTCCGGGAGAGGTTGAGTTTTTCTATGAGATAAGTCGAGATCCCGGGACAGACATATCCCGTACAGGTGTTTACGACAAGAGCCGCCACGCTGTCACATGTTAAGCCGGCCTCTTTCAGTGCCTTAAGAGCCGCCTCTGATGAAAGTTCTATAGCACGGAGTCTGAACCTCTCCATGCGGCTGTCAGGGTCTTCATGAAGCAGACATAACGGGTCATCAAAGGCAAAAGCCCTCTGCGTAATACTTGGGTGGGCGAGGATTTTGTGCATGACCGAAAGGTTCCTTGGCCCGATCTTATCTGAAAAGTGTTTCGTGAGAAAAGCATCCGCCTCTGCCTGACCGACCTTATAGGGAGGGGTCGCTACCGCCACAGTTCCTATAAAAGCTCCTGCATTGGAGCTGGACGAATTATTCCCCTTAGTCATGCTATGCATCTATCCCCGCGAATCTCAAACCGCGACGGATAAAACGGGTGTATTTCCACAGGGGAGGTTTTATTCCCAGTCTGTGCGCGAGACGGTGGAGTGAGGGGAGGAAAGATAGGCCTATAGAAACAGAACTGATGAAGTTCATATGGTTATTCACCGAATACGTTATTTGTTGTGACATCCATTTACTGTCAATTTCGGGAGAGACATAAAAAACAGGGGTGAACATCTCTTCACTGGAGAGGGATAAAACACCCTGTTGTCGTGCTATCGTTTCAAGTTCTGTCCCCGGATATACCCGCACCCCGATACCGAAGAAAGCGGTATCATGAGGACGAATGAACTTTTCGGCAAATCTCAACGTTTTTCGCACCGTGGCTTCGGTCTCGCAGGGGCCGCCGAGCATGAATATCCAGACACAGGGCAGCTTATGATTCCGCACAACCTGCGCTGCCCTATGGACGTCTCCGGCGGTATAGCCCTTCCGGAGTCCGTGAAGTACCTCATCCGATGCGCTCTCTACGGTTATGCCGATGCTGCGGAAACCGGCCCTCTCCATTACCGTAATCAAGGTGTCATCTATGAGAAGAGGATTCAGCTCGAGACTGTAAAGGCGAACCCGGACTCTCTCGCGAGCAAGATTTTCGCACAAAGCTGCAGCATGGTAATAAGGGGAGTTGAAAACGTTGTCTACAAATTCGATGTCCCTTAGTCCTGAAGAGGCGAGTCTCTTGATCAACTCTGTTATCCCTTCGGGATCGAAGAGGCGGTAAGTATTCCCCTCTATCTTGCGGTATGTGCAATAAATGCATTTGAAATGGCATCCGAGCTTGGTCTGTAAGGGAACAGTTGATAACTGTGAAAGATATTCCCGCACATCGATCCACCGGGCGAAGTCCGGAACGATGCACTCATGAGAAGGACCCCCAGAAAGACGCGGGTGAGAGACGAATTCATGCCCGTCTATCAGGGCGACACCCGGTGCCTCCTTTACGTTGCCTCCGTTTGAAAGTCTCCTGAGCAGTTCGGGGAAAACAACCTCCCCGTCGCCGAGCACGGCGCATGATATCCCCGTATACCGCATCAATTCCTCCGGCATTACACTTGCAGCGGAACCGCCCAGTATAATAGTTGCCTCACTTTTCCGGCGTACGGTTTCGACAAGGGGAATGAGATCTTTGACAAAGAAGACCGGATTCTGCATATCATTGTTATCGATGTTCCTGACCGACAGTCCGATGACATCAGGCTTTATATCGTCAAGAGCGAGTTCTACAGACTGCA
>Ga0187776_10000990_pt1 | contig 13863 bp, 15 predicted proteins | sample 0216_BV02_MP12_2_FD_132426 | JGI IMG/M metagenome (GOLD analysis project Ga0187776, IMG submission 132426) | Tropical peat soil microbial communities from peatlands in Department of Meta, Colombia - 0216_BV02_MP12_20_MG | ecosystem: Environmental > Terrestrial > Soil > Wetlands > Peat | place...
AGCAGCTCGCCGCTCCCTATCTCGCGGCCCATGCCGTTCGACTTGCGCATGTTGGCGAAGAAATACCTCGCGCTGCCCTTGTGGACGATGTCGACGAGCGTCCCGGCCACCACGGCCAGGGCCATCACCACCAAGAACCCCTGCAGGAAGCCGGCAGGCAGGGACGCACCCGCGACGGCGAACGGATTGACGCTCAGCATGGAATCCTCCTCCTCCGGGGCCCTATTCTACGGAGGCGCCCGGCGTGCCAACGCAAAATCTTGCTATGCGGCCATATGTGGAACGCCTCTGCGCGTTGCGTCGCGGAAGCAGAGAGTCACGCCACAATTGCGTCGCAAATTGAAAGGGCCTGCATCCCTGCAGGCCCTTGAATTCAGCCACTTGCAGCGCCTGCCCGCCTCGAAGTCAACGTGATTCAGTCACGAATTTGGGCCCGATCAGTGTCAGCGCGTCACAAGCCGCAGCCGAATCCGGTATCTGGCGTGGTCGAATGGAAGGCATCGCGAGCGAGTGGTCGGCTATGTTGTCGTCGCTATTGAGCTTCCAAGCCTCGGCGGTGCATGCGTTGCCGCGTGGCGCAAGTGAGGAACGCATGGAGCTGCGACGAATGGCCGGCGCCCGCCCGGGCTGGACGTCGCCTTCCCGGCTCAAGCCGCGAGCGGGCGGATCTCGAAGCTCATCCGTTCCAGGTCCCCGAGCATCCACGTGGCGGGCGCCGCCAGCCCGGCGACCGTGCCGGGGTTCACGAGCAAGCTCGCCCCGCCCTTGACGTTGGTCACGCGCTCGACGGCGGCCGCGTGCGAGTGCCCGCAGCAGACGACGTCCCAGTCGCCGGTGCAGGCCATCGCGTAGCCGTATTCCGGATAGTGCACGACGAACACCCGGCGCCCGTCGAGCTCCAAACGCGCGTCGGCGCCGTAGTAGTGGAGCCCGCCGCCGCTGGCGCGCATCAGGCTGTGCAACATGAACGGGTCGCCGATGTTGTTCCCGTGGATGAGGTGGATGGGGAGGCCCAGCGCCATTGCGGGCCGAACGGTCTGAGCGCCGATCAGGTCGCCGCAATGCACGACCGCGGTGGCGCCTTCGCGCTTCGCGGCGCGCACCGCTTCGGCGAGCGCATCGGCGCGGTCGTGGCTGTCCGAGACGATGCACAGCTTCATCGACGACATCTTAGCCGATGCCGGTTTCCCGGCCGGCGCCCGATCGCTTATGGCGGCATTAGAATAATCGTTCGTCCGGCTGTGGGCCGGTGCCAAAATCCCTGGCCGCCGGCGAGTCGAAGCATTGCCGGCGCGGCGCGCCGCGTCGGCCTCGCGGCAGGCTGTCCGGCGCCGACGCAACGCCGCACTCGAGGAGGGCCCATGGCCGCCAACCCGCATCCCGTCGTCACGTATTCCAAGAGCGCGAAGTACGAGGACGTGCGCGACGAGTTGAAGCTCGCGATCGAGGCGAAGGGCCTGGTGATCGACTCCGAGCTGTACATCAACAAGATGCTCGAGCGTACCGGCAAGGACGTCGGCTCGGCGCGAAAGCTCTACGCCGATGCGCAGGCGTTCGTGTTCTGCAGCGCGCTGCTCTCGCGCAAGAGCATGGAAGCCGACCCCGCCAACATCGCGCAGTGTCCGTACAGCATAGTGGTCTACGCCACCGCCGAGGACCCCGAGAAGGTACACGTCGCCTACCGGCGCCCGTGGCACCCGGACGGATCGGCAGCGTCGCAGGCGGCGCTGCGCGAAGTCGAGCGGCTGCTCGACGGCATCGCGCGCAAGGCGCTGGGCCTGGCGTAACGAGGCATCGTTGGGCGCGGTCGGAGGCAGGTCGTCGCGGGAAGCGGCAGGCGCCGCGCCATGACCGAAGCGAGCCCGAGCCAACTCGTGCCCTACGTCGTCGCCGGCGCCTTCGCGCTCGCCTTCGTCTTCGGCGCGGTCGCGAACAAGACCAACTTCTGCACCATGGGCGCGGTCTCCGACTGGGTCAACATGGGCGACACCGGCCGGATGCGGATGTGGCTGCTGGCGATCGCGGTGGCGGTCCTCGGCTCGAGCACGCTGCAGGTGGCAGGCGTGGTCGACCTCACCAAGTCCATCTATCCCAGCCCGAACTTCACCTGGCTCTCCTATCTCGTCGGCGGGTTCTGTTTCGGCGTGGGCATGACGCTCGGATCGGGATGCGGTTCCAAGACGCTGGTGCGGGTCGGTGGCGGCAGCTTGAAGTCGCTGGTCGTGTTCGTCTTCCTGGCCATCGCGGCCTACATGACGCTGCGCGGTCTCTTCGGCGCGTTTCGCGTGGGCGTTCTCGAGCGCGCCGCGATCGCGCTGCCCACGGGCCAGGATCTGCCCTCGCTCCTGGCGCGGGCGAGTGGCGTGGATCGGCGGGCGCTGGTCGCGCTGCTCGGCGCGCTGGTCGGCGGGGGACTCGCCGCCTTCGCCTACGCGAGCCGGAGCTTTCGCGCGAATTTCGACTACACCTTAGGTGGCTTCGCGGTGGGCCTGGTCGTGATCGGCGGCTGGCTGGTGAGTGGCGTGATCGGCCACGTCGCCGAGGATCCCAACACGCTGCAGGAGGCCTTCGTCGCCACCAATACGGGCCGCATGGAGTCGTTCTCCTTCGTCGCGCCGCTCGCGTTTACGCTCGAGTATTTCATGCTGTGGACCGACAAGTCCGAGATCGTCACCTACGGAATCGCGTCGGTAGCCGGGGTGATTGCGGGCTCGGCGGCGTACGCGATCGCAACCGGCAGGTTCCGCTGGGAGGGTTTCCGCGACGCGGAGGACACCGCGAATCACATCGTCGGAGGACTCCTCATGGGCTTCGGCGGGATTACGGCCCTGGGCTGCACCATCGGCCAGGGGATAACCGGCTTCTCCACGCTCGCGCTCGGCTCCATGATCACGTTCCTAGCCATCGTCGCCGGGTCGGCCGTGACGATGAAGTATCAGTACTGGCGGGTGAGCCGACTCAGCTGACGCTCGCCGTCTCGCACGGACGGACGCGACGCAACCCTTGAGGCGGCCGACCGTCGGCGTGTGGGTGTCGACGACGTGCGCTCCGACCCGTAGGGTCCGTCCGAGCGGGCGAACAGCAGATGGCCGGCTGCGAATGCCTCCCCCGGACGCACGTCGAGCAATAACCGCACCGATGTCAAGCGAGATGCGGTTACGGGCAGCCGGGATGCCCGGCCTAGCAGCCCGCCGCCTCGCCTTCCATCCAGCCGGCCCACTGCACCAGGCCGGTCATGATCGGTACCAGGGCGTTCTCGAGGGCCGATTGCACGGCTCTCAGCCGGGCGAGCTCCGAGTCCACGTTCGGCGGCGAGTCCTCGAACTCCATGATGAGGTCTTCGACCATCGCCACCTTCAGCCCCGGGTGACCGGCGAATCCGAGCGCCCGCGGGCCAACCTGCCACAACGCCGGCTGATTCGAGGCATCGCGCGAGTGCACGACCGCTGCCTCGGGCAGCACGGGTCGATCGCGCATGTAGACGGCGAGCGGATAGGCCTCGGGCAGGTAGCCGCCGAGCGCGCCGGCGCCGACGCTTCGCGCCGTCGTGACCGAAAACCCGAGCGGAGCCGGCTCGGATCGCCCGCCGGCGGCCAGCGCGACGATCTGCGCGCCGAGACCGATGCCGATCAGAGGCCATGCGCGCTCGAGGCACGCGCGGGCAAGAGCAACTTCCGGCTCGAGCGTCGGCAAAGGGCGCGCTGCCGCCGCGCCCCACGGGCCCCCGCCGAGCAAAATGAGGCCGTCCGCGAGGGCGTCGGTCGGCGGCAGTGCGCCTTTGGCGGCAAACGGTCGGTGGTAGCGGAAGCGGATGCCGCGACCCTCGAGGTGGTCCTCGATCAGGCCGAGGTACTCGGCGGAGGTGTGCTGGACGACATGCACGAGTTTCATGGTGGCGAGGGCAGGTCCATGGGCCGGAGCGATGCGGCGGACGGGGTGCGCGTCCTGCCGCGGTCCTGACGCCGCGGCGGGGCCGCCCGGTGCGGCGTGCCGGCGCCCTGAGTCAGCCAGCCGCGATCAGCCACAGGCCCCAGGCGGCGAGCGCGACTCCGCTCGCCCGAGCGAAGCGCTCGCCGTGCGGCAGAAGCTTCTCGGTGAGCACCAGCGCGGTGAGCGCGACGATCCACGCGAGGTTCATCACGCCGACCACGAACAAGATCACCATCAGCAGCCAGCAGCACGCCGTGCAATAAGCGCCGTGACGCAGACCCATCGCCAGTGCGCCGATCTTGCCGCCGCGCCAGGCATTGAGCAGGAAGGCGAGCGGCGTGCGGCACTGGGCGAGGCAGGCATGCTTGAGCGGAGTCCATTGGTAGACGCCCGCCAGGATCAGCACCGCGCCTCCGATCGTCGGGCCGGTGAGCCGCATGGCCGGAGAGAGCACGGCCGCCCCGTGCAGCGCCCATTGCACGAGGGTCGCCGCGACGGCGAAGAGGCTCCAGGCGAGCACGTAGCCGGCGACGAAAAATCCGGTGAGCACCACCGGCCGGGCCGACGCGTCGCGTCCGGCGACGACACGCTGATAGAGGAGCACGACCGGCGCCGCGGTGGGAACCATCATCGCGACCATCATGACGACCCACATGACCAGAACGAGCCCGAGATCGGCCGGACCCCACCGTCCGACACTCGGCATGGCCATGGCGACGATGTCCATGTGCGCCATGGACCAGGCCTGGTAGGCGAGCCACGCCCAGCTCGCCGCGACCAGCGTCGCCACGCCCGCGACCAGCGTCCAGCGGTCGACGCGGGTTTCGAGATGGGATAGCGACTCCGACGTTGGCATGGCGACTTCGACAGGTCGATTCTACCGCCCGTTGCGGCCGCCTCACGCGGCGATCGTTCGGCGGCGAGCGGCTCGGCGTCGCTCCGTGAACGATACGGGATGCCCTTGCGCTCGGTGGCGATTCACCCGCGGCGCATGGCGGAGGATAATGGTCGCGCGGTCGGATCAAATCAGCGTCAAAGAGGTCGATCATGACGAACGGGATTCGGTGGCAAGTCTCGGGCGATTACTTCGAAAACTGCAATTGCGACGTGGTTTGTCCCTGCCTCGTGTCGCCAGCGGCGCCGATGACGTCGCGACCGACGCAGGGTGCCTGCGACGTCGCCTTGATCGTGCATATCAACAAGGGCCGCTTCGGGGCCGTGGCGCTCGACGGCCTCAACGCCGCCGTGGTGGTGCATACCCCCGGGCCGATGGGCGAGGGCAACTGGACGGTCGCCGCGTACGTCGACGAGCGCGCGAGCGCCGAGCAGGCGGACGCGATCGGCGCAATCATGAGCGGCTCGGCAGGAGGGCCGATGGCGTTGTTCGCGCCGCTGATCGCCAACAATCTCGGCGCGAAGAAGGTGCGCATCGACTACCGGATCGACGGCAAGCGTCGCTCGGCCGAAATCCCCGGCGTCATGCGGATGTCGGTGCGGCCGCTCGCGAGCCTGCGCGAGAACCAGGAGATCTGGATGTCCGCGGGACATCCGTTCAGTCCCGACAAGCTGGCGCTCGCCGTCGGCGGGTCCGGCAGCACCTTCAGCGATCACGGGATGCGCTGGGACAATTCGGGCAGGAACGGTCATTACGCGCCCATAAGCTGGTCGAACGCCTGAGCGCGCCTCGGACCTCGTCCGGCCATCCCTGAGGGCGAGCGTCAGGCACGGGCTCCGATCGCCGCCTCGATCGCGCGCCGGAAATCGGCCGGCGAGTTCGACAGCAGGCCGACGTTCGCGTCCGCGAAAAATCGCTCCACCGCGGCGCCGGCGTCGCTCGCCGCCACGCCGCGCAGCGCGGCTTCCAGATCGAAGATCGTCCGCGGCGGCGTCACGAAGAAGTCGCCGGTGACGAGCGCGTCGCGGATGCGATGGCCTCCGCCGTCGAGGCGCACATAGGCGGTCACGCTGCCGCCGTATCCGTCCACCGTGGCGCTGCGCACGTCCGCTCTCGCTCGCGGACCGTCGATGCCCGCGACGTAGGCTTCGGTGCCGATCTCCTCGGCGTAGTATTTCGCGGCGAGCGCCTCTTCGTGGGCCGTGATCTCGCCAGCGAAGGGTGTGATGCCCAGATGTCGCGAGAAGCCCTCGAGCAGCGCGCGCTTGACCGCGTCGATCGGCGGCGGCGCGCCGAGGAGCTCCTTGAGCGTCACGACGCGCTGCGCCGCCGAATCGAGCGCGCGCTTGGCGAGCTTGGCCTGCGCGACGTTGAGCGCGGCGACCATGCGCGAGGCGTCGAGATCGATCAGCACGGTGCCTTGGTAGAACAGCGTGTCGTCGTCGAAAAACCCGCCGGTTCCCGAGACCTTCCGCCCCTCCACCTCGATGTCGTTGCGCGGCCGGTAGCGCGCCTTCACGCCCAGGGTGCTCAGGCCGACCGCGGCGGCCTCGCAGATCGCGCGCGCGAGCTCGCCGAGCGATGCGACGCCGAGCGTGGAACGGTGAAAGACCAGCTCCCAGCCGAGCTGTCCTTCGTCGAAGTAGATGGCGCCGCCGCCGGTGATGCGCCGCGCGACGCCGACGCCGTTCGCGCGGCAATAGTCGAGCCGGACCTCGTGCGACAGCGCCTGGTGCCGGCCGATGAGTGCGGTGGGCGGAAAGCGCAGAAAGCGGATGGAGTCGGGAATCGCGCGCGCCTTGTGCGCCTCGATCAGCGCCTGGTCGAACGCGATCTGCCGCCGGCCCTCGCGGACGCCCGTGTCGATGACGCGGAAGCGCATCGCCGCTCCGCTCGTCACTTCCGCGGCACGATGCGCAGTTGCCGTCGAATCTTCGTGAGGTCGCGTTTCGCCGGCGGGAACGGGTAGCTCGCGATGTTGCTCGGCGGCGAATCGCCGTACGGACGGTCGCAGGCCGAGACGTCGTCGGCGAACTTGCCGGGACAGCCCGAGGTGCGGAACGCCACGCCGGCCTCGACCACCGCGTCGAGCTCGGCTTGCGGCAACCCGAGGTCGACCACGCGGCCTTCGCCGTCGAAGCGCATGTGCTCGACGCGCACGCCGCGGTAGTCGATCAGATAGCGCCCGAGCTGCACGCGGCGCCACTGGTCGCGCGGGGTTGCCGGCAGATGGTCCATCAGCGAGCCCTTCTCCGGGAAGAAGCAGAACATGTGGCTGTGTCCGCCAAGATCGACGAGCTGCTGGACGAGCGCGAGCGCCTCGGCCTCCGTCTCGCCCATGCCGACGATGATGTGCGCGCCGAACTTCTGCGGACCGAAGATCTCGCGCGCGTCCATGAGAATCTCCCAGTACTTCTTCCAGGAATGCGGCGATTGCACGCCCTTGCCCCGCGTGCGATCGAAGATCTCGGGCGTCGCGGCGTCGAGGGCGACGGTGAAGATGTCGGCGCCGAGATCGCGCAAGCGCGTCACGTCCTCGCGCCTCATCGTCGTGGGGTTCGACAGGATCGACACCGGGATCGCCGCCGGATCGACGCGCTCGGTCCAGCGCCTGAGCACGCTCACCGTGTCCTCGTCCGACCGCGGATGGGTGATCATCGAGATGCACATGCGGTGGAACGGGATTGCCGCGCCGTCGCGGGCGACGATGTCGATGGTCTTCTCCAGCGGAACGGCGGGCCAGTCGACGCGAATGAAGTTGCGGTCGGCGTAGTCGCGCTCGGCTTCGCGGTGGCGCGCGAGGCCGCAGTAGGCGCAGTTCGCGCGGCAGCCCTCCGGGTAGGTGAGCAGCAGGTTGAGGCAGCGCGTGCACTCGCAGCGGTACATCCGTCCCGGCACGATGCCGAGCGTGATCGCGGCGGCCGTCGACATCTGTACGTATTCCGGCGAGCGCATGTAGGGCGTGAGGATGTTGTAGTTGGGCAGGTACACGCCCTGCGGCGCGACGTGGTTGGCGATCACGCGGGCGCCGTTGCGCGCCTCCTTCGGCGTGGCTCGAGGAGCGCGCGGCTGCATCGCGGCGAACGGGTTGTGATCGGCGCGGTTCGCGAGAGACGAGGCGACGGGCGCTTCGGGCCGGTGACAGCTCATCGGTTCATCTCCTCGAGGAAGGAGGGCGCCCTCACGCGGCCCAGTACTCCGGATAGGCGATCCAGCCGCGGCGCAGCGCGGCTTTCGCACCGGGGACGCCGGCGCGCATGGCCGAGGCGAGCTCTCGCCGGCGACGCACCGCGCGGGTGAGCGCCGCGCCGAAGACGTCGCGCAATTCGGCCTCATAGTCGCGCGCCGCGGCGGCGTCGCCCGCGCAGGCGCGCGCGGCCGCTTCGCCCGCGAGCCGGCCGGAATGCACGGCGGCGGCGATGCCGGCGCCCGTCACCGGATGCGCAAGCCCGGCCGCGTCGCCGGCGAGCAGGACGAGCGTCGAGCCGAGCGCGCCGGTCGGGCCGACGATGCCGCCAACCGGTATCGCGCCCCCGGTGAGCGCGCGAGCGTCGGTGCCGACGCGGCCTTCGGCGGCGAGCGAGCGATGCAGCCGATCGACGATCGCCCTGAGCCGCGCCTTGTGCTCGGGATCTACTCCGGCGCCGAGGTTGGCGAGCCGGCCCTTGGGGAAAAGCCAGCCGTAACCGCCCGGGATATCGCGCGAGAGGAAGATGTCGGTCGACTCCGAAGCGCGGTTCAGCGGCACCGTGACCTGGCGCGTCTCCACCAGCGCCGAATTGCGCTGCCCGATCGCGCGTCCGACGATCGAGCGCGGGCCATCCGCGCCGACGATCGCCCTGACGCGGATTATGCCGCCATCCGACAGCGTCGCGCGGCCCTCGGCGAGCCTCCGCGCCGCGACGCCGAACGCGCAAGCCGCGCCGGCGCCTTCGGCACGCTCGACCAGCGCCGCGTCGAAGGCGACACGGTCGAGCATCCGGCCGGGGAAGTTCCCGCGAAAATCCGGCGCGTCATCCTCCACGAACGTCGCCATCGACGCGATCGACTGCTGCACCGAGCGCGCGAGATCGCCGACCTCGATGCCGATCAACGCCGGGACGAACTCCGCGCACTGCACGGGACGTCCGGGCTGGCGGCGGCGATCGATCGCGAGCACGCGGCAGCCGGCGCGAGCGGCCGCCGCAGCGGCGCTCGAGCCCGCGGGCCCCAGGCCTACGACCAGGACGTCGACGTCCGCGACCTTCACGTGGCGAGTGCCGCCCGGGGATGGATCTTGATCGTGCGGCCGGTCTTGATCGAGCAGCACGCGTGCTCCTGCACCGCGGGCCGGCCGATCGCATTAGCGACCGCAACGGCGCCGTCCGCGGGGAAGGCGATGCCGTCGAGGCCCGCCGCGACGGCATAGGCATCGGTCACGCGCCGGTGCATGCCGGGAGGCCGCGCGCAGCCGAGCAGCAGCGGCCTCTCCGGCAATCGCCGCCGCGCCTCGAGGAAGATGCGTCCCGCGTCTTCGGCGCGCGGCGTTTGGAACGTGCCCGGCCTGGCGTAGAACGGCATCACGACGACCAGCACGAGCGAATGCGTGCGCTGCCGGGAAACGATGTCGAGCGCCCGGGGCTCGCCGACGATGCGGCCGTAATGCAGCCCGATCACGATGTGCGGTACGACCTCCATCCGCGTGGAGCACAGCGCGGCGAGGGTGGCCTCGAAGTCCTCCACCGGCCGATCGAGATGGTAGACCTCGCGGATCGTGTCATCCGAGCCGATCACGTCCATCATCGCGGTGTCCACGCCGGCCGCTTCCATGCGCTTCGCCCGCGGCTCGTCCAGAAGCGCGGAATGGATGGCGACCTTGAGCCATGGATAGTCTCGCTTGAGCGCTTCGATGACCGGATAGAAACGCTCGTAGCGGATCTCGTTGCGCCTGGTCGAGCCGCCGGAAAGCAGGAACCCGCGCAGATCCTGGCGCGCGATGAGCTCGCGCACCTTGCGCTCCAGCATCTCGGGATTGGTCGCGGGGATCATCGGATCGAGGATCTTCGCCTGGCAGTGATCGCACATCAGCGCGCAGCCGCCGGCGGTGACCGAGAACGCCGGGAAGGCGTTCGTGCCGCAGCCCTCCAGCTCGCAGCTCGAGTAGGTCTTGAACGTGGGCGTCGAAAAGCGGATCTCCCGCCCCACGACGGCGGCCTTGGCGCGCTCGCATTCGGCGAGGAGCGCCCCGTCGAGCGGCGCGTCTTCCAGCGCCTCGATCCCGGCCAGCCGCTCGAGCCAAGTCATCGCGCCGCCTTCAGCTCGCCGCCGCGCGTCGCGCAGGCGGCCAGGCGGTCCGCGGGCGCGGGTACGCCGCATCCATCCGCGCGAGCGCGTGATCGCGCAGCGCGGCGATCGCCGGTCGAGCCGGGGCGTCGTTGGGCGCGTCGGCGAGCGTCGTGATCCATTCGGGGCGAACATCCTCCTCGTCCACGAGATCGCAGTGCAGGCGGCCAAGCACCTCCTGTGCCGCATCGGACAGCCGGTCCGGGACGGCGCGTCCCGACAGCCGAGCCCACAAGCCCGCCCAGTAGCGCGTCAATGTCCATGGATTGTAGCCTCCGCCACCGAGGACGACGACGCAAGTCCCGAGCGCGACGAGCCCCTCGACCGCGTCCCAAAGGGCCACGTTGGACAGCGCCATGGCGGTGAGCGGATCGCCGGCCAGCGCGTCGCCGCCGCAGGTGATCACCAGCCCGTCGGGGTCGATGCGTCCGGCGAGCCGAAGCACCACGCCGTCCACGAGCAGGCGAAGCTCGCGATCGTTGAAGCCGGGTGGAACGGGCAGATTCCACGCTCGACCGCCGGCGGTGTCGGCGAGATTGCCCGTGTGCGGCCAGCGTCCCGACTCGTGAATCGACAGCGTGTGCACGCGCGAGTCCTCGGCGAACGCCTCTTCGACGCCGTCGCCGTGGTGCGCGTCGAGATCGACGTAGAGGATGCGCGCGCAGCCGCCTTGCAGCAGGCGCCGGATCGCGAACACCGCGTCGTTGAAGTAGCAGAAGCCGCTGGCCCGGTCGCGCCGTCCGTGGTGAGTGCCGCCGGCGGGGTGGAATGCGACGGTTCCGGCAAGCGCCAGCTCGGCTGCCAGAACCGAGCCGCCGACGCTGGTCGCCGCCCGCTCGAACAGCCCCGGAAAGACCGGGTTCTCCATCGTTCCGATCGCGTAGCGCTCCCGGGTTGCGGCATCGACCCGGCCGGCCGCGGCCGCGTCGCGCAGCGCACGCACGTACCCGGCGTCGTGGAAACCGGCGAGCTCGGCTTCGCTGGCTCGGGGACTCGAGCGGTATTCGCCCTCGGCGAACCAGCCCAGCGCTCGGCACAGATCGACGGCGGACTCCACGCGCGGAATGGCGAGCGGGTGCAGCGATCCGTACGCACGCCGGCGATAGATGTCGTGGCCGACGAAGACGGAGCCGCGGCGCCCTGAGCCGCGGCTCGTGTCGCCCGCGCTCACTTCTTCTTGAGGAAGAAGGTGAACTCCTGATTCTCGGAGGAGTGCGCGAGCAGCGCGTTCCCGGTCTGCTTCGAGAAAGCCTCGAAGTCCTTCTCCGACCCGGGATCGGTGGCGATGATGCGCAGCACCTGGCCGCTCGCCATGTCGGAGAGCGCCTTCTTGGCCTTGAGAATCGGCAACGGGCAGTTGAGCCCGCGCGCATCGAGTTCCTTGTCGAAGTTCATCGCTCCATCCTCGCGCAAATTGTCCGGTAAGTCACGCCCGACCGCCGTGTCGGCGCCGGGCGATGGTACATTAGCAATCTCTAATACAAATACACCGTTGTCAACTCCCGCCCCGACCGGCCGTCCCGCCGGCGCCATGCGCCCGGAGGCAACTCGGCCCACCCCGTTCCGCGGGCGCCGGCCGAGGCGAATTGTTTTCCCGAGTTTGCGCTAGGTCAATGAATCGATGGCACGGATCCCTATACTCGCCGCTCACGAGGGGCGCCCGGCTTCCGCCACAGGGACGCGTTACCACCGATACACCTACCACTGCAAGGAGTCATCGATGAACAAGCTGCTCGCCGCACTCTGCGCCGGTCTTCTCGCGGTTGCCAGCGCCCAGGGCCTCGCCGCCGAAGATAAGAAGGAGGCGGCGGCGATGAATGCTCCGGCCAAGCTCGAGAAGCCGGCGAGCGTCTCCCAGGAAGCGTGGAACAAGATGTCGGACGCCGAGAAGAAGAAAGCCGTCGAAGCCGCGGCCAAGGGCGAGAAGAGCACCGCCAAGAAGGAAAAGAAGGGCGGCTGCTAGGGCTCGCTAGCGGTCGACCGCGGCGCCGTGGCTCGGCATCGCCGGGCCTCGCCGCCCGAGCAGCCGCCACGAGAGGAGCAGGGCGGACAGATAGATGATCGCGCCGTAGAAGCACGGCGCAGCGAGCGGATTTGTCGCGCCCGACGGTGGACAACTGAATGCCGACGGTGCCGGCTGCGGCTGGAGGTACCGGTACACCTCGTAGGCGAAGTTTCCCCACGCGAACACCGTGCCGGCGGCGAGCAGCCAATGGAGGCCCTGCTGCCTTGCGGGAGCGCGCTCGCGGGGGCCGCGTAGGATGCCGAGGGCCCACGCGAACGCCGCGACGAAAGCGATCGCTCCATAGAAGCAGGGCGTCACGAGCGGATTCGCGACCGCGCATCCCGACAGCTGGAAGACCTCGCCCCCCGCGGCGAAGAAGCGACGGTAGTCGAGGACGAGCGTCGTCCACGAGAAGACGGTTCCGACGGCCAGTATGACGGTCTGCGATCGAAGGAGACGACGATTCATGGCGCACCACCCCAGCGGTCGACCGGCGAGCGGCGGCCGGCGCTCGATACCGGCTCGCGCGCGGAGGGCAACGCGGGACCGTGCTGGCTCCTGCGCTGTCTGAAGCAGCCGAGCGCGGCTGCGGCCCGACCGATCACTGCGTCTACTTCGCGACCGGATAGCCCTTGGTGATCGAGCCGCCGATCGCGTCGAGCGTGAGCTGGGTCGCAGGCGCCGTGCTCCACGACATGTAGCCCCAGCGCATCCCGTAGGCGTTGTAGCCCATCATTCGCAGCATCGTGATCGCCTTGCTTTGCTGCTGGCCGGTGTCGCAGTAGACGATGATGTCCTTGCCCTTAGGCAGCTTCGCGAGCGATTCGGGCTTCGCGATCTCCGCGACGGGAATGAACATCGCGCCGGGCACATGACCCAGGTCGTACTTCTTGTCCTTCGGCACGCGTACGTCGACGATGACGAAATCGTCCTTGCCGCCCTTGATGCGCGCGGCAACGTCCTCCGCGGTGACGTCGTAGTTGTTGGCGGCCGGGAGGGTCGATGCGTACTCCTGAGCGGCCTTCTGCACGACCTGCAGTTCGCTTTCGGTCAGCGCGCTGGCCGCGCCGGCGCCGAGGAGCAGCGCCGCCGCGAGCGGCGCGATCAGAAACCGTGGCTTCATGGTGTACTCCTTTCTCTTTGTCGAATGACCTTCTTCTGCCGCATGCGGACGGTCAACCCGCCGCGGCCTGAACGATGTGGCTCGCCTGTCCGGCCGACACCATCACCCAGCGCAGCGCCAGACCGCCCACCAGCACCAGGATCGCCGGCACGACGGTGTGCGGAATGCGGTGCGCGAGCTCGAGCCCCTGCAAGACGATGGGAACCAGCAGGCCGGCGGCCACGATGAGCAACCAGAATGCAGGCGCATAAGCGCCGCTTACCAGCAGCGACCCCGCCGCCGCGTGCGACGCGGACGACGAGAAAAGGTTGGCGAGCAGCAACCCGAGCAGCACGAGCTCCACCGCGAGAAACGCGAGGTCGGCGCGGATCAGCTCGTCGGCCGTCTTCTTCGAGGGCGCAGCCTCACCCAGCGGCTGCCAGAGCGCGGCCAGTGCGTCGGCAAGCGCGCTGCGCGAGACGCGCCGATGCGGCAGGAGCGCGGTCGCGAGATGCAATACCGCGGCGCCGGCCGACAGCCCCGACACCAGGAACAGCGGGCCGAGGATTGCGCTGTTCCACAGCGGACGCGCGACCATCGTGTTGAGCA
>Ga0187776_10000991_pt1 | contig 13861 bp, 15 predicted proteins | sample 0216_BV02_MP12_2_FD_132426 | JGI IMG/M metagenome (GOLD analysis project Ga0187776, IMG submission 132426) | Tropical peat soil microbial communities from peatlands in Department of Meta, Colombia - 0216_BV02_MP12_20_MG | ecosystem: Environmental > Terrestrial > Soil > Wetlands > Peat | place...
AGAGGCTACAGTACAGAGTGCAGCCTAGCAGTGAACTGAACGAGAGGACATTATGAAATTTCTTGAAGATCCGTTTCAGACGATGGGTGCAGGATTTGCGCTCGCCATTGTGCTGATCATCGTCTATCTTGGCATTTCTGGGGTTGGAGCGGGCGATGCCGATTGGGGCGGGCTATTGCTTCGGTGGATTCACTTTCTGGCGGGGATCACTTGGATCGGGTTGCTCTATTTCTTCAACCTGATTAATGCAGCGTTCATGAAAAGCCTCGACGGGCCAACCAAGAATGCCGTCATTCCCAAGCTGATGCCGTCTGCGCTCAATTGGTTCCGCCACGGGGCGACGGTGACCGTGCTGGCCGGAATTCTCCTGTATCTCAAGATGTATATGAACGGCGGGACCGGTGCCTATGCGCTGGCGATCGGCGGGTTGCTGGGCATCATCATGATGGCCAACGTGCATGGGATTATCTGGCCCAACCAAAAGAAGATCATTGCCGCTGTGTCGGCCGGTGGACCTCCTCCTGCCGAAATGGCCCAATGGGGGCGGACGGCGCTACTCGCATCCCGGGTCAATTTCATGCTCTCAATCCCCATGTTGTTCTTCATGGGAGCTGGCAGTCACTTCAAGTAATCGCGATCTCTATGAACCGGGTCGGGCGGTACTTCCCCCAGCCCGGTTCTGTGCCCCTTAAATCCAATCTCTTCGAATACCCGCCCAATATGCCCAGTTTGACCTAGGGCTGTTGTCCTAACCCATTGAGATTCAGGCCTATTCCCGCGAGGTTGCCTTGACGAAGGGTGAACGGCAGCCTTATAGTAACAACCTCAAACTGTGCTATCCGGAGGATCGACTGGCATTATGACGGCGACTGCTGAAGCACGGGTTCTTCAAACGCTCGATGGAGCTCCCTGGGATATTGATGCCTACATGAAGGTCGGGGGGTATGAAGCGTGGAAGAAGTGTGTCACCGAACTGACCCCCACACAGGTCGTTGATGAACTCAAAAAGTCCGGCCTCAGAGGACGGGGTGGGGCGGGGTTTCCCACCGGAACCAAATGGGACAAAGTACTCAACCATCGAGTGAAAGAACGCTACTTCGTCTGCAACGCGGGAGAGCATGAACCGGGGACCTTCAAGGATCGTCATTTGTTAAAAATGATTCCGCACCAACTGATCGAAGGCTGTCTCATCGCTTCGCGAACCGTGCAAGCCAAAGCCTCCTTCATCTACGTCAATCACGAGTATCACGAAGAACGCGAAAATCTGAGAAAGGCGCTCGCTCAAGCCAGGGCAAGGGGACTTCTCGGCAAGAACGTACTCGGTACGGGAGTCGATATCGATCTCGAAGTGTTCGAAGGGCACGGGAGTTATGTGGCCGGGGAAGAAACTGCCATGCTGGAGTCCATGCAGGGCCGGCCCGCGATGCCGCGACAAAAACCGCCATTCTACCCGACGGACTTCGGGCTTTACGGCAAACCGACGCTCGTGAACAATGTTGAGACGTTATGCAATGTTCCCCGGATTCTTCAGAAAGGGGCCGCATGGTTCACGCAGGTAGGAACGGAGAGGTGTCCAGGAACGATGATGTTCTCCCTGAGCGGGGCAGTGAACCGGCCGGGAGTGTACGAAATGCCGATGGGTGTGACGGTTCGCGATCTCATTGACCGGTGCGGCTGTGGGGTACCTGGTGGTCGAAAAATCAAAGCGGTCTTCCCCGGTGGGCCGGCATTTTCGATGATCACGGCCGACCAACTGGACCTGTCGATGGATTTCGATTCGCTCAAGAAGGCGGGAACAGGGCTCGGATCAGCCGGGGTCATCGTGGTGGATGACGCCACATGCATGGTGGCCCAGACGCTGAAATTCTCAAATTTCTTTAAGGAAGAAAGCTGCGGACAATGTCCGCCCTGCCGTATGGGGACGATCAATCTCGCGTCGTTGATGACGAAGATTGAACAGGGCGAAGGGACGCAGAGGGACTTGGATAGCTTGCTTCAGCTCTGCGGATTCGTGAAGGGGACCGGCTATTGTACATTGGTCACAGGGGCGGCAGTGCTGGTCCAAAGCAGTATTAAGTTGTTCCGACACGAGTTTGAAGAACATATTCGTTTGCAGCGGTGTCCCTTTCAAGCAGTCGCCGTCGGCGTGAGCACTCATTAAGGGGACCCGATGCCGCACGTGACATTTCTCCATCCGGAAGGAAAGAGCGGGGTCGTAACCAGAAATCTTACGTTGCTCGATGCCGCGAAGGAGTTGGGATTTCGGCTCAATCACGACTGTGGGGGAAATGCCTCGTGTACGACGTGCCGGGTCGAAGTCCAGGCAGGAGGCGAGCATTTGTCAGAAATCGAGTTTGAGGAGCAGGACCTGTTGGATCGCGAGGCACTCAAAGAACCCTGGCATCGGTTGGGATGCCAAGCAAAGGTGCTGGGAGATGTGGTCGTCCGGGTACCGGAAACCAAGTGGGCGGCACCGGCTACGGGAAATTCAGAAGCCCAGGGTGTTGATATTCGGTAAAGAGGTGTTACACTAAGCCAATCCAGGTAGACCAAAGAGGCTGGCCTGGTTATAGAGGAGGAGCACGATGGTCACGATTACGACTGTGGCGGAGCAGAAAATCAAGGAATTGATGACGGAAGAAAAGGACGTCGTTGGGCTGCGGATCTATGTCCGCGGGGGCGGTTGTCATGGCTATCAATACGGAATGGCGTTCGAGTCCAAAATGTCCGATGACGACACGGTGATCGAAAAGGGTGACGTGAAGGTCATTATGGATTCGCAGAGTGCGCCGCTCTTGCAGGGCGCAGAAGTCGATTACGTGGATAGCCTCCAAGGCTCCGGGTTCTCCATCAAGAACCCTCAAGCTAAGACGACCTGCGGCTGCGGCAGTTCGTTCAGCGCTTGACCCGGCTCGATCGCGTTGCGACGGACGAATCGAACGCACGGATTGTAATCAAGGCCAGGATTACCCATTACGTTCGGGCAATCCTGGCCTTGTTTTTTCACGAGAAACGCCAGCGAGTACTTCGTCGAGATGGCTCAAGCCAGCGTAACCAGACGGTATCGGTTTTGCGCCGCCCATCGGCTACACACCGACCATCTTTCTCCCGAGGAGAACTGGGCTGCCTTCGGAAAATGTAACAATCCCAACGGACATGGCCACAATTATGTGGTGCTGGTGACGGTCAAGAGCGGGCTCAAATCAACTGGCGATACAGTCGCCAATCTCGCTGCGCTGGATCGTGTGGTCACTGACACGATCATCACGAGATTCGATCATCATGATTTGAATCAGGATCCTGAGTTTGCCAGCCGGACAACAACGGGAGAGAATCTGGTCAAACTGATCTGGGATCTTCTCGTCGAGCGACTGCCGAGCGGATCGCTGGAAAAAGTCGGTGTGGTCGAGACCAGGGATAACTACTTTGAATATGCAGGACCGGCAAGGCCCAATGGGGGATCGCATGGCTAAACTGGCAGTGGCACGACGACGGAGGCAAGAAGTGGAAGATGTGAGCCGGGGCGGAAGATCCCCTAATCTAGTCCTTCTTCAATCCCTGGTCACACAGATGTTGCTCGCTCTCGGCGAAAAGCCACGCCGAAACGGATTAGTGAACACCCCGGAGCGGGTGGCAAAAGCCCTCGCCTTCATGACGCAGGGTTATCAACGAAACATCGACCATCTCCTGAACGGAGCACTATTTCCGATCGAGTACGACGAGATGGTCATCGTAAAAGACATCGACTTCTTCAGCCTTTGTGAGCATCACTTGCTGCCTTTCTTCGGCAAGGTCCACGTAGGTTACCTGCCCAATAAGAAGGTGGTGGGGTTGAGCAAGATCCCGCGCATCGTGGACACGTTTGCGAGGCGACTGCAAGTGCAAGAACGGCTGACGACACAGATTGCCGAAACCCTTGAGTCAAAGCTCAACGCAAACGGGGTGGGCGTGGTCGTTGAAGCGCGCCATCTCTGTATGATGATGCGGGGGGTGGAAAAACAGAACACAGTAGCAGTGACCAGTTCGATGCTCGGGACCTTCCGCAGCCAGCAGCAAACCCGCCTCGAGTTTCTGAAGCTCATCAGACGTGGCAGCGTCGGCGATTCGGATTAGCCTTTTGAGCAATTCGACAGAAAATCCCCGACGATCCGATTGAACAACTCCGGCCGCTCAAGATTCGACAGATGTGCCGCTCCGGGAATCGTCGCTAGCTGTGCTCTTGGGATCTGGCCGGCCATAAGCTTTGAGTCAGCGGGTGGGGTGGCCACATCCAGTTCACCGACGATGATCTGGGCAGGACACGTGATCAGGTGCAGGAGGGGAATGGAATCCGGCCGTTCGGCCATGGCCATCAAGTCTCCTGCGATCCCACTGATCTGGTTGCCTTCAATCATCGATCGCACGTTCTGAACCAGCGTTGGATTTGACTGGATAGTCCCAGGGCTCAGCAGTTTGGGAATCATAAGGTCGGCAATCGCAGCCGGCCCTTGAGTATAGGCGACTTGGGCCATCTGGAATCGGCCGAGTCTGCCTTCCGGCGTGTCGGCCTGAGCCCTTGTGTCCGCCAGTATTAAACCCTTCACACGATCGGCAAACTTTCGATAGAACGTGAACAGGATATAGCCTCCCATCGAGAGTCCGACGAATACTGCATGCGGGACCGACAAGTGGTCCAGCAACGCCCGAACATCATCAGCTGCCTGCTCGAGGGTGTAATGCCAGAGGGGAGCATCGGATTCACCGTGTCCTCGTAAATCGATCGTGATGACTCGGTACCCGGACGCAAGAGCCTCCTCCTGCGCGCCCCACATTGTCCGGTTCAGCGGAAAGGCATGGAGAAACACGACAGGGAGTCCGGCCCCCTTGTCGGTATACGCGAGAGCGATGCCGTTGATCTGAACCTTCATGGGAACCCCAATGTCCAGCGTGATTTCGTACCATCGAGCGATTCAACCGTCAAGGCAGGGTTGGCCGGTGATCGGCACGTGCGTATTTGCGGTCGGTTAGGAAAGGCGTATAGAATTCTTCCACGTATCTATGGCACGGGACCAGCATCAGCCAGCCGATTTGTTTACTGCTCCGGGAACAATAGCCGACACAAGTATTCGTCCGCTCGCCGCGCGCATGCGTCCCCAATCATTTGAGGATTTTATCGGGCAAGACGAGATCGTCGGCCCGGACCGTCCTCTCCGCAAGGCCATCGAAGCAGATCGGTTATCGTCGGTCATTTTCTGGGGCCCGCCGGGTTGCGGTAAGACGACATTAGCCCATCTCGTCGCTCGCCACACGAGGGCGCACTTCGTCTCGTTCTCCGCCGTGACCAGCGGGATCCCTGAGTTACGCGAAATCGTCAGAATGGCCGAGCATCGATTGGCGACAAGTCGTCAGAAGACGATTCTTTTTGTGGATGAGATTCATCGATTCAATAAAGCGCAGCAGGACGCATTTCTCCCCCACGTCGAACGAGGCACGATCATCTTGGTCGGCGCAACCACGGAAAATCCCTCGTTCGAAGTCATCGCGCCGCTGCTGTCCCGTTCGCTGGTCGTGGTTCTCCATCCGCTGCCCGACTTCGCGTTGGGCCAGATTCTGGATCGTGCCTTGTCCGACGGCGAACGAGGCTTCGGGAAACTGGCCATCGTGATGACGGAGGCGGCGAAACAGCGGTTGATCGCGTGTGGAAACGGCGACGCGCGCGCGTTATTGACGGCTTTGGAGTTCGTGGTCCAAGAGACTCCGCGACGCTCCGACGGATCGCTCCACATCGATGAAGGCCTTGTCGACGCGGCATTACTGAAGAAGTCCTTGCGATACGACAAAACAGGTGAAGAACACTATAATGTGATATCAGCATACATTAAAAGCCTCCGCGATTCTGATCCGAACGGCGCACTCTACTGGCTGGCGCGTATGCTCGAAGCGGGGGAGGATCCAAAATTTATTGCCCGCCGCATGGTCATCTTTGCTTCTGAAGACATCGGCAATGCCGACCCCCTGGCGATCGTCGTAGCCACTTCCGTCGCACAGGCTGTGCAATTCGTCGGGCTCCCGGAGGCACAAATTAATCTCGCCCAGGGAACGACATATCTCGCGTCCCGACCTAAGGACAATGCCTCCTACGTCGGCTTGTTGGAAGCACTCGAAGATGCCAAAGCCCATGGAAATCTTGGAGTTCCGTTACACCTTCGGAATGCGGTAACCTCCCTCATGCGGGATCTGGGGTACGGGAAGGGGTATCGGTATGTGCACGAGGACCAGCAGGCTAAGACAGAGCAGACACACCTCCCGGAACCGCTGCAGGGTCGCCAATATTATCGTCCGAAAGACAAATCGCAGTCGACGGGATAGGTGGTTGGACAAAGTCTTCTAATCGGTTATACTTAGATTGATGAAGCGTCAGGAATCCAAGCCAACGGCTGCAGTGTTAGCCTCCCACGAGCGGCGCAAGTTTGTTCGCGCGACACTCGTCGGATCGGCATTGGTATCTCCCAAAACCGGGGCCAAGGCAATCACGGCTGTGCTGGATAACGTCAATCGAATCGGAGCCGGTCTTCATGCCAAGGATCGTCTCTCGATGGGAGAAAAAGTCACCGTTTCGTTGGCCTTTCTGGATTCGGAGCGGGCAGAACAGCAAGAGAAGCTCGATGGGACGGTTGCATGGGTGAAGCCGTGGGAAAAAGGATTCTTGATCGGGGTGACGTGGGACGAGGTGGTGACGAAAGAGAAGAATCGCTGGCTGAATTACTACCTTGAAGAAACCATCAAATCGACGATTTAGCTGATTGCCCCCAGTTTTTGTTTAACTCCCAGAAGTTCCGCGGACAGCGCTTCCCACCGTGCGGTGAGACGTTCTAACTCTTTCTTCCAGGTTTCTTGCTGGAGATGGAGGTCGTGCCACTTGCCGAATGCCTGATAGAGTGCCGGGTCAGCCAACTCTTGATCTCGTGCTTTGATCTTCGCCTCATACTCAGCGATCTCCGCTTCGGCCCGCGACACCTGTTTTTCAAGCCGAGCCTGTGTCTTATTCAGGTCCCGTCGATCATAGGATGACGGCTCGGTCCTCACTGGATGAGTCATGGCCTTGGTCGGCACGGGAGTTTTTGGCGCCGTCTTCTTCCCCAGTTCCTCGCTCGTCTCCTTGATGGATTCGAATTCCTGCGCCTTTTTCCAGAGATAGTACTCATAATCCCCAAAGTAGTTTCTCGCTTGGCCATCCTCGATTTCAACGACGCGCGTAGCAATCCGAGTCAAGAACGTGGGATCGTGGGAAATAAAGATGATGGTGCCGGGAAAGTCGGTCAGCGCATCCGTAAGCACGTCGACAGAAGCAGGGTCCAAGTGGTTGGTCGGCTCATCGAGAAGCAATGTATTGGCCGGTTCCACCAACATTCTCGCCAGAGCCACGCGATTTCGCTCTCCTCCGCTTAATGCTTTGATCGGCTTCTTCTGGTCCGGCCCGGAAAACAGAAACGCTCCGGCGAGCCCGCGCAGGAAGTTCATCTCCGCTTGCTTGGACACTTCCGACAGGGATTCCAGGACCGTATGTTCAGGGTTCAGAGTTTCAGCCTGATGTTGGGCAAAGTAGTGGAGCGTCACACCATGGCCGACCGTACGCTTTCCTTTCTCGAACGGCAGCACGCCGGCCAGCATTTTTAATAACGTACTCTTACCGGCGCCGTTCTCACCGACTAACGCAATCCGTTGGCCGCGCTCGACAGAGAAGTCCAACGATTGGTAGACCACCTTTTCACCGTAGGATTTTGCCACTCCGGTCAGTTCGAGCACATGGCGTCCGCTCGTCGACGGCAAAGGGAATTTGAATCGTACACGTTTCGCATCGCGCTGCAGTTCGATCCGCTTGACCTTCTCGAGCTGTTTGATGCGTGACTGTACTTGGCTGGCCTTGTTGGCCTGATACCGAAAGCGATCGATGAACTTCTGAACTCGCGCCACTTCCTTGGCCTGCCGGTTCGCGGCAGCTTTCAATTGAGCGTCGTGCGCGGCGCGGAGTTCTTTGAACTTGCTGTAATTTCCTCGGAATTCTTGAATAGTCTTGTCACGAATTTCCCAGATGTGCGTGGTGATCCGATCCAAGAACGCCGTATCGTGGCTTATTACCAGCAGTGTCAGCTTCGAGTTCAAGAGAAACTCTTCAAACCACCGTTGCGTCGGCTTATCGAGGTGGTTCGTCGGCTCGTCGAGCATCAGCACGTCCGGATTGGACAACAACAGATGGGCGAGGGCGACGCGCATCCGATAGCCACCGGAAAGATTTTCAACCGGTCGTCCGAAGTCACTCTCACTGAAACCAAGTCCGGACAAAATGCGCTTGGCTTCATATTCGGGGTATTGGTCTCGATGAGCCGCGTCCAGAACGGTTTTACCCGAGATTGTTTCTAACTCCTGCGGGAGGTAGCCGATCCGGAGACGGGGACGTGTGCGGATCGTGCCCTTGTCCGGTGATTCCTGCCCCAAGATCATTTTGAAGAGCGTCGTCTTTCCGACGCCGTTCGGCCCCACGAGACCGACACGAGTTTCGGGTCTTAGATGCGCGGAGGAGCCATCGAGCAATACCTTGGTCGCAAATTGTTTGTGGACCGATTCAATCTGTAACATAGGACGTTGAAGTGCAAACGACGATGAGCGACTTAGCCGGGCAGGTGAGAACTCAAAGACGCAAGAAGTTGAATAGTCGTTGAAACTTGGTGGAGCTGGCGGGGATTGAACCCGCGACCTCGTGAATGCCATTCACGCGCGCTCCCAGCTGCGCCACAGCCCCACTCCTCCGTGCAAAAGCAGAAAAAACCATCGTGAAAACGAGGTCATGCTAACATGCACCCCGCGGCCAGTCAAGAAATGGGAGGGAGCGGCGAACCATGCGCCCTTCTCACTCGCGTCGCGCGCACGATCAGAATGTGCTCGCTGGACGCGCGCGGTCAATGGCATCACGGCTCGCCTCCTTGCGGAGCGGCACGGAGAAAAGCGGAAGAAGTCCTAATCAGGCGGCTTGACAAACTTTTGGTGGACTCCTACGATGGCGCCTGGCTCTGGCCCCCTATTGTCGGTCAGGGCTGTTTTTTTGAGGACTCGTGATGGCTAATTTGGTGGTAGTCGGTACACAGTGGGGTGATGAAGGTAAGGGCAAGATCGTCGATATCCTCGCCCGCGACGCCGATGCGGTCGTGCGCTATCAAGGCGGTTCCAACGCCGGGCATACCGTCATCAACGAGCGAGGGACGTTCATTTTTCATTTGATTCCATCGGGTATTCTTTACCGCGGGACGCTTTGCGTCATCGGCAACGGGGTTGTCGTCGATCCCGCAGCACTGATTGAAGAGATGGATCACCTTCAGGCGCAGGGAATCAGATTCGGCAAGAACTTTGCGATTAGCGAGCGGGCTCATCTGATCCTTCCTTATCACAAGGCGATCGATAAGGCGTCGGAGCAATCCAAGGGAGCCCGTCGCATCGGGACGACGGGACGCGGCATCGGTCCCTCCTACGCCGACAAGATGGCACGCATCGGCATTCGGATGGGCGATCTGCTCAATCCCCAGGTGTTTCGAAAAAAACTTGAAGAAAATCTCGTCGAAATCAACTGGTTTTTGGAGCAACTTTATAAGGTCGATCGGTTCGAGGTAGACAAAGTGTTTCAACAGTACATGGGGTTCGCCGAACGCCTTCGGAGTTATGTTGTCGACGGCGCCATGCTGCTGAACAAGGTGATCGACGCCGGGAAGACCGTGCTCTTTGAAGGCGCCCAGGGTACCCATTTGGACGTGGACCTGGGGACCTATCCCTACGTCACCTCGTCCAGCGCCGCAGCAGGAGGCGCGGCAATTGGCACTGGTGTTGGTCCGACAAAAATCGATGCTGTGATGGGGGTCGCGAAAGCCTACACGACACGAGTCGGCAGTGGGCCCTTTCCGACGGAGCTGAACGACGACATCGGCGGAGGACTGCAGGAGCGTGGGAAAGAATTCGGGGCAACGACCGGGCGTGCCCGCCGATGCGGATGGTTCGATGGGGTGGTCGCACGATACGCCACTATGGTGAACGGGATGGCGTCCTTGGCGGTCACGAAGCTCGATGTCTTGGATGGATGCAAGGAAGTGAAGCTCTGCACGGGCTATCGTCACGGCGGCCGGATTCTTCGGGATATGCCATCGGATCTCCAAACGTTGACCCAGTGCGAACCGGTCTATCGCACATTTAAAGGATGGACCGTTCCCACGACCGGCATGACGGTGTTCAAGCGACTCCCGTCTGAAGCCAAGCGATACCTTCAGGCGATCGAAGATCTGGCCGAATGTCCGATCGACATGATTTCGACCGGTTCGAAACGTGACAAGACCATTTTCCTGCGGAATCCCCTCAAGGCCCGCACGCGAGCGCGCTAGGTCAGAAACATCTTCTCTAGGCACGCGTTCATCGTCGGTGGTAGAATCCGCACTCTTCACTCGGTGAGCCGCTAGCTCAGACGGTAGAGCATCGCCCTTTTAAGGCGAGGGCCCTGGGTTCGAGTCCCAGGCGGCTCACCACTTTACACAAGAGATAGAACCTTCAAGAGGACCTTCCGCGTTTCCTCGCTAGTGAATAGCTCTCTAGACAGTGGTCAAAAACCTCTCTCATGGTTGAGGGTAGGGAAGTCGATTTTTCGAGGGCTTTGACGTATCCTTCCGTCTGTTTCATATACAAATCTTTCTGATAACGAGAGCCAGCCCACGAAGGGAAGCCCAGAAGAGGAATCCATGAAATCAAGAACACCAACCAACTCATACTCCCCTGTCCACCACCCTTGTGTCGTCAACCTCCTGGGTGCCACCCGGGCCCTCGTGAGCATCTGTGTCGGGGTCGTGTTATGCGGTCCTGTCCTTGATGCATCAGCGCTGCCCCCCGCAGATGAAATATTGCAGGAGTTCCAGATTTCGGAGAGCGACCGGCAGAGGATCCGGGAGGGCGAAATTGTCACGTGGACGGCCACTGAAGGATCGGATCGGGAGCTTGCCCTCGGCATGGCCTTGTTGGTGAAGACAAAGGCTGAGAATCTTACCGACCTCTTTCGTGAGGCGGCTACGTTCATGAACATCAAGGTGATCACTGCGTTTGGAAAGATTGGGACCGAAGGGACACTGACCGACTTTGCAGGTGTGACGCTGGCTCCAAGCGGAGAGAAGGAAGCCCGGCGCTACCTCGAAGTGGAACCGGGCGATGACCTGAATCTGGACGCGAAGGAGATGGCGGCCTTTCGGGCGCTGAAGGTCGCCAGCAAAGACGGGGCGGTGCCGCTTCAGGAGGTGGAGGCGCTGATACGCGAGGGGTTGCTGGCGCGCTATCAGGCTTATCGCACGAAAGGGTTGGCAGGCGTCGCGCCTTATGCACGCAAAAGCGGACCTCACCTCCTCGCGAGCGACGAGCTGTCCATTTCTATTAAACAATCGAAGCTCCTTGCGAAATATCTCCCCTCCGTGTATGACGTGCTCGTCAAGTATCCGGCTACCACCTTAAAACAAGGCGAGGAGCTCGAGGAACAGTTTTTCTGGATTAATAGCGAAGTCTTTGACCGTCCGACCTACACCCTGTCTCACCGCATGCTTTTCCGGGTCGGCGAGGCCTATGTCTTCGTGGATCGCCAGTACTACGCCAGCCATGAATACAACTGTCTGCAACAAGGAGCGGTGGCGCTCCAAACGGAGGGCGGCACGATCGTGGTCTACCTTAGCCGTGTCTCGACCGAGCAGGTCGCTGGATTTGGATCCTCGGTGAAAAAGTCCGCGTCTCGTATCCTGATGATACCCTACTTCAAGGAATTGCTTGAGGCCCTTCGGGCGAAGGCCGAGAAGCACTAGCGCGAAGCTGAGGGTGTTCTTCAACCTGGTTAGCTGTGGCAAAGTACCAGGCATCATTGACCTGCCCCACGCCGAACTGGTCCAGCGACTCATAATTCAATCGGAGGGCATGTTGTGAAGGTGACACCCAATCCAACACGGGTTATTCCACGGATAGACCAGGAATCCAAAACCAGTTAATTATGAACCATGAGAGGTCTCAGTCGAACCCCCTGGAACTCAAGGCACTGCGGGATTCAATCGTGAGGGGATTTGTGATCCATCTCTCATGAAATCGTGCGGTAAGCAAAACGTTACAGACAATTTACTGTACAAACTAGCTACCCTCCTGTAGATTAAACCGAGTGACCGTGACATAAATACTCAGACGCGAGCGACAGAGACAGCGCTGTTGATCGTGCCTCCTGCTCCATTTCCGCAGGTATCGGCCACCGGTCGTTGCGAGAACCATCTCACACGCCGCCGGTTCAACGAACGATTGCTCTAAAAAAGAGTCTGCACAGATCGCACCGGCTCTGACTCACGAGAAGGACAATCCAGGAGCGCCCGAGGCACGGACGGATGTGATTAACAAGTTCCAGAGATTCACACGAAAGGTTACCCCGTCTTGAAAGACCGTATCGCAAAGGATGGCTCGTTGTTGCACCATCTCGCCTCCATGGGCTCGCACCTGGTCGTAATTGTTATGAGTGCCGGGATCGCCTTCTCGCTTCCATGGGTAGCCCGGCATTTTTTGACATTCTGGTCCCATGTGGAGCATGAAAACGTCCTATTAATGTCCGTGGAGCTAGCCGTCGCCGCGGTATTAATCCTGTTCGTCAATTTTCTCCGTCGCAGCATAAAAGACCGCCGACTAGCCAAAACTGCTGCCGATGCAGGCTTGGTATCCTGTTTCCATACACAAGGAAAGGGGGTTCGTCATCAAATCGCAGCCAGCAAGACCCAACAGGGCCTCGGTCGCCCACTCCGAGTGATCGGCTTCACGGGTTTCTCGACGTTTGCTGATCCGAAGAGTGATCTATATCCCATCGTCCAGAATTGTCTAGAGGCCAAAATCCTGCTCGCGAACCCCTTCAGTGACGCTGTGCGTCGTCGAATCGACCAACAACCAGATCCTGCAGCCGCCTGGAACCGTGTCCGCCATGAAGTAGTGGCCAGCATCAGACTCCTAAAATCTCTCAAGGCGGCTGGAAAACCAGTCAAACTGAAACTGTATTCTGATCTACCGCTTGTCAGACTCGCCATTCTCGGTGAACACGTGTGGCTCCAGTGCTACCATACGGACCTAGAGGTTGGGACACGACCCGAGTACGTATTTCAGCATGATCGTCAGGAGCACGGGCTTTATGCGCTGTGGTATCAATATTTTCTGAAGCGCTGGACGAGTCCGGCGCTACCCGAATACGATTTCGATCGCGACGAGCTGGTGTACCGTGAAGATGGTGATGGGGAGGTTAAACGGGAAGCTTTCGACACTGGCTTTGGTCCGACAGTCTCCCAGCTAGAGCTCTCTGGTGTTGGTTCGACGTCTTAAACCACCACGTGGTAATAGACTGAGGGAACGTTAGACCAATTCCTGCTTGGCGAGCGATGCAAGACTGGGTATGAACGGCTTGCCCCTCGTCCCTTCCTGCTGTTTCATTTGGTGTTCCTAAGGCTACTTGGGCACCGCCCAAACGGTGACCACCACCGGTACAGGATACCGGAGATCCGTTGATCCTCCGATGCATTTCTGCTCATTTTGCGCTCACCTCCACCTTGTATCTTTACTATCTGATTCCGTGTAATCGCGTCACACATTCACCCAGGGCGTGATAGACCGATCCACCTCGGGTCCTCAGAGGCCGTGAGTGAGCCTGGGTAGGCTGGAGGAGGGTCCGGGCCACGGTTTCCTTGTATCTTGAATCTACGTGATGCATATGCTTCTCATCACCAATCAGGACGTGACAGACCGCCGCTTCCTTGGTCCGTTGAGACCGTGGTTTAGCATGGATCGTCACGTCCTTCCTCCC
>Ga0187776_10000993_pt1 | contig 13851 bp, 10 predicted proteins | sample 0216_BV02_MP12_2_FD_132426 | JGI IMG/M metagenome (GOLD analysis project Ga0187776, IMG submission 132426) | Tropical peat soil microbial communities from peatlands in Department of Meta, Colombia - 0216_BV02_MP12_20_MG | ecosystem: Environmental > Terrestrial > Soil > Wetlands > Peat | place...
CGGATGCGGCGCAGTCCCTGTGTGACGAGGATGCGGTTGAGCCGATCGAGCGTCACGACGTCGGCGACGGTGCCGAGCGCGACGAGGTCGAGGAAGCCCGCGAGATTCGGCTCGGTTCCCGCCGAAAAGTGGCCGCGCTCGCGCAAGCAGGCGCGCAGCCCGAGCAGCACGTAGAACATCACGCCGACGCCGGCGAGATGGCGGCTTGGAAACCCGCAGCCCGCCTGATTGGGGTTGACGATGAGCTCGGTGGCCGGAAGCTCGGGGCCGGGCAGGTGATGATCGGTGATGAGCACCTCGATGCCCCGCTCCCGCGCGGCCGCCACGCCCTCGACGCTGGCGATGCCGTTGTCGACGGTGATGATGAGGCGAGGTTGGCGCTCGGCGGCGAGCGCGACGATCTCGGGTGTGAGGCCGTAGCCGAACTCGAACCGGTTCGGCACGAGGAAGTCGACTTCCGCGCCCATGGCGCGCAGGCCCAGAACGCCGAGCGCGCACGCGGTGGCGCCATCGGCGTCGTAGTCGGCGACGATGAGCAGCCGCTCCGCGCGGGCGATCGCCTGCGCGAGCCGTTCAGTCGCGGCTTCGATGCCCTTGAGCGTGGTCCACGAAGGAAGTCCGGCCAGATCGACCGCGAGCTCCGCCGGCGTGCGGATCCCGCGCGCGGCGTAGACGCGCGCCAGCGCCGGGACGATGCCCGCCGCGGCGAGCATGGACGCGCTTTCCGGAACCGCGCGGCGGACGAGATCCATGCGAGGCCCTAGCCGGCTTCCGTCTGCGCGGCTGCGAGAAGCCGCGCGCTGCGAGGCGGCGACAGCCGGGCGCGCCAGCGGCGCGCGAGCGACGAGCGCCTCGGCCGGAAGGTGAGCGCCCGCGCGCGCCCCGTGGCGACGATCGCCATCGCCTTCACCCGGCCCGCGTCGAGCGCGCGTTCCGCCGGCGCCATCCAGGCGCGCTCGAGGGTGGCGAGCGCGCCGGCAGCGGCACCCGGCTCGATCTCGTCCAGCCAGATCCACGCGTCCGCGCCATCGACCGCTTCGAAGCTCTCCGGAGGAGGCCGAACCTCGACGGCACTTCCGCGCGCGAGCTCGACGACGCGCGACGCGGAGGCGAATATCGCGCGCGCCGCCGATCCGCGCGGCGCATCGATTCCGCCTCCCCAGAGCCAGACGCTGTTCACCGGCGCGTCGCCGGCACGCTCGCGCTCGACGTTCACCGGATGCTCGAAGAGCAGCATCTGCGCTTCGTTCTGCCAGCGCCGCCAGCGCGGCGCATCGGCGCCCGAGGGGAGAAAAGCGAACAACGGCGCGCCGAGCGCCGCTTCGGGCGGGCGCGTGACGAGCCTCTGCGCTCGTGCCGCGCGAACGAACCAGCGCCCCGGGCTCGCGGCGACGAAAGCCACGCCGTCGGCGGCGAAGTGGCCATTGAGCGTGGCGACGAGCGCTTGCGCCTGCTCGGGCGCGAGATCGTGAGCGAACGACGAGAGCCGCACGTCGTCCGCGCCCACAGCGAGCGTCGCGGGCTCGGCGCACAGCCAATAGTCGCGCCCGGGCTCGATACCCAGCGCCCGCGCGAGCCTCGGCGCCACCGGCCAGTCGTCCTGCCGCTCGATGCCGCAGGCGCGGCACGCGGCCGCGATCGCCCCGTCCGGCTCGTTCGCCGCCGGCGCGCCCGAAGCAAGCAGCCGCGAGAGCGCCGGCGCGCTCGCGTCGATCGATGCGAGCGTGGCGGCCGGCAGATCGAGCAGTCGGGGAACCACCAGAGTCAGCGCCATGGAACCTGCGCGGCGGGGGGCGGTCGAGTGTAGCACGCGCCGGAACCCCGGCCGTTTGTGGCACACTCCGCGGCGCAACGCGTTCCGGGGGCCTGAGCACATCGTTCTCCTCCAGCGGCGCCGCTCCCCATGCTCTACGAACTCGTCGTCGGACTGCGCTACACCCGCGCCAGGCGCCGCACGGGTCGCAACGGCTTCGTGTCGTTCATCGCCGCGGTGTCGATGCTCGGCATCGCCCTCGGCGTGGCCGCGCTCATCGTCGTGCTGTCGGTGATGAACGGCTTCCAGGAGGAGCTGCGCACGCGGATTCTGTCGGTCGCCTCGCACATCGAGATCCAGAGCCTTCAGGGCGGACTCGCGGACTGGCAGGGCATCGCCCGCGCGGTGGCGCGGAACCCGCACGTCAAGGCCGCGGCTCCGTACGTGTCGGGACAGGCGATGCTGTCGGCGGGAGAGGTCAACCGCGGCGCGCTGATCCGCGGCGTCGACCCGGCACTCGAGGAGACGGTCGCCGACTTCGGCGCGCACATGCGCCAGGGCTCGCTGGCCGCGCTCGAGCCGGGCGGGTTCGGGATCGTGCTCGGCTCCGAGCTCGCGCGCGCGCTGGGCGTGCGCGTCGGCGACAGCGTCGTGGTCATCACGCCGCAGGGGACGGTGACGCCGGCGGGAACGCTGCCGCGGGTCAAGACCTTCCGCGTGGTCGGCGTGTTCGAGATCGGGATGTTCGAGTTCGACAGCGGGCTCGCGCTCATGGATATCGCCGACGCCCAGAAGCTCTACCGGCTCGACGACACGGTGAGCGGCGTGCGATTGAAGCTCGACGACCTGTTCCTCGCACCCAGGGTCGCGCGCGAGCTGCTGCCGCTGCTCCCGGTCGACGCCGAAGTTCGGGACTGGACGCTGTCGCACGCCAACTTCTTCCGCGCGGTGGCAATCGAGAAGCGGATGATGTTCCTCATCCTCACCCTGATCGTCGCGGTCGCCGCCTTCAACATCGTCTCGGCGCAGATGATGGTCGTCACCGACAAGCAGGCCGACATCGCCATCCTGCGCACGCAGGGTGCCTCTCCCGGCAGCATCCTGGCGATCTTCGTCATCCAGGGCGTCCTGGTCGGGACCGCGGGCACGCTGCTCGGCGTCGCCGGGGGGCTCGCGCTGGCATTCAACGTCGAGACCGTCGTGCCGTTCATCGAGCATCTGTTCGGCGTGCAGTTCCTCGACAAGAGCGTGTACTACATCAGCGAGCTGCCGTCGCAGGTGCAGACGCCGGACGTCGTCACCGTCGCGGTGATCGCCTTCGTGCTCACGCTGCTCGCCACGCTCTACCCGAGCTGGCGGGCCGCTCGCGTCAATCCCGCGGAGGCGCTGCGCTATGAGTGACCCGGGCTCGGTGCTCGAGTGCCGCGGCTTGCGCAAGACCTATCGCGGCGGGCCTCAGGAGGTGCCGGTGCTCCTCGGCGTCGATCTTTCGGTTCGCGCCGGCGAGCGCGTCGCCGTCGTCGGAGCGTCCGGCTCGGGCAAGAGCACGCTCCTGCACCTGCTCGGGGGCCTGGACGAGCCGAGCGCCGGCGAGGTCCGGGTGCAGGGCCAGCTGCTCGCGGCGGTCAACGAAACCGAGCGCGGCCGGATTCGCAATCGGGCGCTCGGGTTCATCTACCAGTTCCACCACCTGCTGCCGGAGTTCTCCGCGCTGGACAACGTGGCGATGCCGCTCTACATCCGTCGCGAGGCGCCGCGCATTGCGCGCGAGAGGGCGCACGCGCTGCTCGGGCGCGTGGGCTTGCGCGAGCGCATCGCCCATCGGCCGGGCGAGCTCTCCGGCGGCGAGCGTCAGCGTGTGGCGCTCGCACGCGCGCTCGTGACGTCGCCCGCCGTAGTGCTGGCCGACGAGCCCACGGGAAACCTCGACCGTCACACCGCGGAGCAGGTGTTCGAACTGATGCTCGAGCTCAACCGCAGCGCCGGTACGAGCCTGGTGATCGTCACCCACGATCCGGACCTCGCCGCGCGCACCGATCGCACGCTGCATCTGATCGATGGCCTGCTGCGGTAGGTGCGAATTCATTCGCGCGGCCGCCGGGCGGATGCGACTGAATCCACACCTATGCCTCGAGCGGCGGCTCGCTCATCGCCGCGACCTGCTCGCGGAGCTCGAGGATCCGGTCCTGCCAGTAGCGCTGCGTGTTGAACCAGGGAAACGCCGCCGGAAACGCCGGATCGTTCCAGCGGCGCGCGAGCCACGCGGCGTAGTGGATGAGCCGCAGCGTGCGCAGGGCCTCGACGAGCAGGAGCTCGCGCCGGTCGAAGCCCCGGAAGTCCTCGTAGCCCGCGAGGATCTCGGCGAGCTGCGCGCTCATCTCGTCTCGGTCGCCGGAGAGCAGCATCCACAGGTCGTGGACCGCCGGGCCGCTGCGGCTGTCGTCGAAGTCGACGAAATGCGGACCGGCGAGCGGCCCGTCGGCGATCCACAGCACGTTGCCCGCGTGGCAATCGCCATGCAGCCTCAAGCTGCCGATGTCGCCCGCCCGCGCGAAGCTCTCGCGCACGCCGGCGAGCGCGAGCTCCACCACGCTGCGATAGGCCTCGACGAGGTCGGGCGGAACGAACCCGTGCTCGAGCAGCCAGTCGCGGGGCTCTTCGCCGAAGCTCGCGATGTCCAGCGAAGGCCGCTCCCGGAAGCGCGCCCGCGCGCCGACGGCGTGGATGCGGCCGATGAAGCGGCCGAGCCATTCGCGGGTCGAGCGCTCCTCGAGCTCCGGCGCGCGGCCGCCGCAATTCGGATACACGGCGAAGCGAAAGCCGCCGAAGGCGTGCAGGGTCCTGCCTTCGAAGGCGAGCGGCGCGATCACCGGAATCTCGCCTGTCGCCAGCTCCGCCACGAAAGCGTGCTCCTCGAGGATCTGCGCGTCGCTCCAGCGGCCGGGCCGGTAGAACTTGGCCACCGTCGTCGAGCCGTCGGCGAGCGTCGCCCGATACACGCGGTTCTCGTAGCTGTTGAGGGCGAGGAGCCGCCCGTCGCCGCGCAGCGCCACTTGGTCGAGTGCATCGAGGACGACTTCCGGGGTAAGCCCCGCGAAGGGCGGCGCACCCGATGGACGGTTCGGCGCACGCGGCGAATCGCCGGCGACTTCAGTACTCAACGGGAATGGGATCGGGGCTGCGCCACAGGTACCACGTGGCCACCGAGCGCCATGGCCGCCAGGCTTCCGCCAGCGCCTTCATCGCCTGGGCGTCGAGACGCTTGCCGCCGTTGTAGTGGGTCCCGAAGGCGCGCTGCAGACCGATGTCGTCGACCGGCAGCACGTCCGGGCGCAGCTCGTGGAAGATGAGAAACATCTCGGCGGTCCAGCGGCCGATGCCCTTGACGTCGACCAGCGCGGCGATGAGCGCCTCGTCGTCGAGCGACTTCCAGCGCTGCGGATCGAGGCGTCCCGAGGCGAAGTGGGCGGCGAGGTCGACCAGATAGTCCGCCTTGCGCTGCGACAACCCGCAGGCGCGCAGCGCCTCGGACGGCACGGCGGCGACGCGCTCCGGGTCGAGCCGCGGGAAGCCGCGCGGGGGCATGCGGCCGACGCACGCGACGAAGCGGCGCCAGATCGCGTCCGCGGCCTTCACCGAGATCTGCTGCGCGACGATGGCCCGCGCCAGCGTGGTGAAGGGGTCGCTGCGGCGCTTCAGGTGGATGCCGGGGTAGCGCCGGATAAGCCGACCCAGCACGCGATCGCGCCGCGACAGCGCGGTCGCGGCTTCGTCCCAGTAGCGAGGCTTCATCGCGGCGTGGAGGTCCGGCGCGCACGGTCCAGCCTTGCGGCGCCCGAGCGCAGGTGGATCATCGGGTGAGGTGAGAAGGGAAATGGTACATGAGGGCGAGCCGGCGCCGACCGGCGTTCGACGGCGAAGCGCCCTGTGGCGCGCAGTGGTAAATTACGCGCCTTTGTCTTCAAGAGCGGGGAATGACGTTTAGCAAACGGCGGACCTGGGCGGCGGCCGGCGCGCTGCTCGGGGTGCTGGTCGCCGCATCCCCCGCAAGCGCCGCCGATCCCACCAAAGTGCTGCGCGTCGCGTTCGACGCCGCGGAAACCGGCTTCGATCCGGCCAAGGTCAACGACAACTATTCCAGTCAGGTCCTGCGCTGCGTCTTCGACCGGCTGCTCTCCTACGACTATCTCGCGCGCCCTGCGAGGCTCATTCCGATGGCCGCGGAAGCGCTTCCCGAGGTCACCGACGAGGGCCGGGTCTACACGTTCAAGCTGCGCCAGGGCATCTATTTCCAGGCCGATCCGGCGTTCAAGGGCCGACGCCGCGAGCTCACCGCAGAGGACTACGCGTACTCGATCGAGCGCTTCGTCGATCCCGCGATCCACTCGCCGTGGCGCTTCCTGGTCGCCGGGAAGATCGTCGGTCTCGACGCGCTGGAGAAGAAGGCCGCGCAGAGCGGGCATTTCGACTACGACGCGAAGGTGCCGGGCCTCGAGGTCGTCGATCGCTACACGCTGCGCATCCGTCTCACCGGCACCGACTACGACTTTTCCTACATCCTGGCGATGCCGGCGATGTCGGCGGTCGCGCGCGAGGTCATCGAGGCTTACGCCGACGACACCAACGCCCATCCGGTCGGCACCGGCCCGTACCGGCTGTCGTCCTGGACGCGCAAGGCCAGGATCGTGCTCGACGCCAACCCGGACTACCGGGAGGACGTCTGGGACTTCGCCGGGTCCGACGATCCCCGCGACCGGGCTGTCGTCGCGGCGATGAAGGGCAAGCGCATCCCGCAGATCGGCCGGATCGACATCAGCGTCATCGAGGAGGAGCAGTCGCGCTGGCTCGCCTTCCAGCGCGGCGAGATCGATTTCATCGATCGCTTCGGATCCTTCGCGCCGGTCGCGATCCCCGGCAACAAGCTCTCGCCGGACCTCGCCAAGCGCGGCGTCGGCTGGGATCGCAGCGTCGAGCCGGAGATCACCTATTACTTCTTCAACCTGCAGGATCCGACGCTCGGCGGCTACACCAACGACAAGATCGCGCTTCGCCGGGCGCTCATGCTCGCCTACGACATCCGCGAGGAGATCGAGGTGATCCGCAAAGGCCAGGCCATAGCCGACGAGATGCCCATTCCGCCGGGCGTCGTCGGCTACGATCCGTCCTACCGCAGCCTCGTTCGTCACGATCCGGCGCTCGCCAACCAGCTGCTCGATTATTTCGGCTACAGGAAACGCACCGACGGCTACCGCACGCTGCCGGACGGCAAGCCGCTCACCGTCGTGCTGACTTCCGAGCCGCAGGCGATCAGCCGCGAGTACGACGAGCTGTGGAAGAAGTCGCTCGACGCGATCGGCGTTCGCTTCGAGGCGCGGAAAGGTCCGTTCTCCGACAACATCAAGGCTGCGGAAGCCTGCCAGCTGGCGATGTGGGGCGTGTCCTGGACCGCCGACTATCCGGATGGGGAGGACTTCATGCAGCTCTCCTACGGACCCAACGTCCACCAGAGCAACAGCGCCTGCTATCAGTCGGCCGCGTACGACGCGATGTACGTGAAGATCAAGAACATGCCCGACTCGCCCGAGCGCAACCGGCTGCTCCTGCTGATGAGCCGGCAGCTGGAGGTCGACGGCGTGTGGAAGCTCGGCGTGTCGCGCTATCGCAACGTCCTCGTCTACCCGCAGGTGAAGGGCTATCGCTACCACCCGATCCTGGTGAACGCGTGGGAGTACATGGACGTCGACCCGTCTTCTCGCAAGCCGCAGTGAGCGGCAACCTCTTGGCGGACTCGGCGCTCCGCCGTGCGGCGAAAGGTGCGACGGCCGGCCTGCTGCTGCTCGCGCTGCTGGGGGCGCCGGCCGCGCACGGCGCAGCGGACCCGCGCAAGGTCATTCACTGGTACTTTCCGACCGGCGAAACAGGGTTCGACCCGGCGCGCGTGAGCGACCTCTATTCCGCGACGGTCGACGAGGCGATCTTCGAGCGCCTGCTCACCTACGACTATGTCGCCCGACCCGCGAAGCTCGTGCCGATGGTGGCCGAGGCGATGCCCGAAATCGGCGACAACGGCACGACCTACACCTTCCGGCTGCGCAAAGGCATCTACTTCGCGCCCGATCCCGCCTTCAAGGGCGCGCGGCGCGAACTCGTCGCGCAGGACTTCGTCTACAGCCTGATGCGTTTCGTCGATCCCGCCGTTCATTCGCCGTACGCCTTTCTCCTCGAAGGCAAGCTCGTGGGGCTGGACGAGCTGGCAGCGGCGGCCAAGCGCACCGGGCACTTCGACTACGACGCGAAGATCCCGGGCCTCGAGGCCATCGACCGCTACACGATCCGGTTCCGGCTGAAGGAAGTCGACCACGATTTCCCGTACATCATCGCCCACACCTCCCTCGGCGCTGTCGCGCGCGAGGTGATCGAGGCGTACGGTGAGGCCACGATGGCCCATCCCGTGGGCACGGGCGCGTACATGCTGACCGCGTGGACGCCGCGCTCGAGGATCGTGCTCGAGGCGAACCCCGAGTACCGCGGGTTCGTCTGGGATTTCCAGGCCGGCGACGACGCCTGGGACCGCAAGCTCGTGCGGGAGATGAAGGGCAAGCACATGCCGCAGGTCGGCCGGGTCGAGATCAGCATCATCGAGGAGGCGCAGTCGCGCTGGCTCGCGTTCCAGCAGAAGGAGCTCGATTACATCAACGTGCCGGAGCCCTTCGCGCCCCAGGCGCTCGAGGGTGGCAAGCTCCAGCCGTCGCTCGCGAAGGAGGGGATAAGCCTCTACCGCACCAACGACCTCGACATGACCTACACGGCGTTCAACATGAAGGACCCGGTGATCGGCGGCTTCGCCAAGGAGAAGATCGCGCTGCGCCGGGCGATGGCGATGGCCTACGACATCGACCAGGAGATCACCGTCGTGCGCAAGGGGCAGGCGATTCCTCTGCAGATGCCCATCCCGCCCGGAGTGGTCGGCTACGACCCGCATTACCGCAGCATCATCCGCCACGACCCGGATCTCGCGAACAAGCTCCTCGACTATTTCGGCTTCCGGCGCGGCGAGGACGGATGGCGCACGCTGCCCGACGGCAAGCCGCTGGTCGTGCGGCTCGCCACCGAGGCCAGCAGCGGCAACCGCGACTTCGACGAGCTGTGGCAGCGATCGCTGGCGCAGATCGGGGTGCGCATGGAGACGGTCGTCGCGCCATTCTCCGACAACCGCAAGGCCGCCAAGGCGTGCCGGCTGCAGATGTGGGGCCAGGGCTGGATCGCGGACTATCCTGACGGCGACAACTTCGTCCAGAACTTCTACGGGCCCAACATCGGGCAGAGCAACAACGGCTGCTACGACTCCCAGGCGTTCGACGGCTTCTACGAGCGCGCGCGGGCGCTTCCCGACTCGCCCGAGCGCGACCGGCTGTTCCTGCTCATGGCCCGCCAGCTCGAAGTCGACGGCGCGCAGAGCCTTCACGTCTCGCGGCTGCGCAACGAGCTGATCCGCCCCTGGATCAAGGGCTACAAGACACATCCGATCCTGCAGGCCGATTTCCAGTACCTCGATGTCGATCCGATCGTGCACTGAGCGCGCCGAAGCGTCCATCGTCCGGCGCCACACCCGCTCGCCGCCGCGTCGCCGCTGCCTGCGCACGCTGGCCGTGCTGGGACTGCTCGTCGCTCCGCTCGCCCTCGGAGCCGATCCGCAGAAGATCATCCGGCAGGCCTTCCCGGCCGCCGAGACCGGCTTCGACCCCGCGGGAGCGCAGGATCTGTATTCGGGCACCATCGAGCAGGCCATCTTCGACCGGCTGCTGACCTACGACTACCTGGCGCGGCCGGCGAAGCTCGTTCCCGGCGCGGCCGAAGCGCTGCCGCAGGTCACCGATGACGGCCGGACCTACACGTTCAAGGTCAGGAAGGGCATCTATTTCACGCCGGATCCCGCGTTCAACGGCAAACGGGAGCTCGTCGCCGAGGACTTCGTCTATTCGCTCAAGCGCCTGATCGATCCGAAGCTGCGCTCGCCGTGGGCCTGGCTGGTGGAGGGCAAGATCGTCGGGCTCGACGAACTGGCCGCCGCGGCGGCGAACAGCGGGAAGTTCGACTACGACAAGAAGATCCCGGGCCTCGAAGCCGTCGACCGCTACACGCTGCGCATCCGCCTCAAAGCGACCGACTACAACCTTTCGTACGTGCTCGCCCACGAGCCCACCTCGGCGGTGGCGCGCGAGGTGATCGAGCGCTACGCCGACGAGTCGGGCCGGGCGATGGCCAATCCGGTCGGCACTGGCGCCTACGCGCTCAAGGACTGGGTGCGCGCGTCGAAGATCGTGCTCGAGGCCAATCCCGGCTATCGGGGCTTCACCTGGGACTTCCAGCCCGGCGGCGATCCGGACGACCGGCGCATCGTCAGGGAGATGAAGGGCAAGAAGATGCCGCAGGTGGGCCGGGTGGAGATCAGCATCATCGAGGAGGACCAGGCCCGCCTTCTCGCCTTCGAGCGCGGCGAGATCGACATCATGAATCTGGAGGCGCCGCTCGCGCCGAACGTCCTCGACGGCGACAAGCTCAGGCCGGAGTTCTCGAACCGAGGTATCAGGCTCTCGCGCTTCGTCGATCCGGAGATCACCTACCACTTCTGGAACATGCAGGATCCGGTGGTCGGCGGACTCGGCAAGGACAAGATCGCGCTCCGCCGGGCGATGGCCATGGCGTTCAACCTCGACGACGAGATCCGGATCGTCCGCAACGGCCAGGCGATCGAGGCCCAGTACCCCATTCCGCCGGGCGTCGTGGGGCACGACCCGAACTACCGCACCAGCGTCCGCTATGACCCGGCGGCGGCGAACGCGCTCCTGGACCGCTTCGGCTACCAGCGCGGGGCGGACGGCTTCCGCACGCTCCCCGACGGCAAGCCGCTCGTCATCAAGTACACTTCACGCCCGGATACGCTCGGGCGGCAGCAGGACGAGCTCTGGGCCAAGGCGTTCGCGCTGCTCGGCATCCGCATGGAGGTCGTCAAGCTGCGCTTTCCCGACCAGCTCAAGGCCGAGAAGGAGTGCAAGATCATGATGCGCACCGCCTCGTGGATCGCCGATTATCCCGACGGCGACAACTTCATGCAGATCCTCTACGGGAAGAACATCCATCAGAGCAACAATGCCTGCGCCGCGATCCCGGAGTACGACCGGCTCTACGAGAGGAGCGTGCGGCTGCCAGCCGACTCGCCCGAGCGCGACCGCCTGTACCACGAGATGGCGAGGATCATCGAGAATTACGCGCCGTGGCGGCTCGACATCAGCCGCTACCGCAACGAGCTGACGCAGCCGCAGGTGCTGGGCTTCAAGAAGCATCCGATCCTGCACAACGAATGGCAGTACATCGACGTGCGGACGGGCAACGCGGGACAAGGGAGCACGGGCGGCAGTGAGTAGCCGTCGGCCCGACGAGGGCGGGAAGATCCGGGACGCCGAACGGCGCTCCCGGAGGGGGTGAAACGATGTACGCCTACATCATCCGGCGCGTGTGGCAGATGATTCCCACCATCCTGGGCGTCATCCTGCTCGTGTTCCTTCTGTTCAACTGGGTCGGCGGCGATCCGGCGTACGTGCTCGCGGGCAAGATCTCGAGCGCCGAGCAGATCGCCAACATCCGCAAGCAGCTCGGCGTCGACCAGCCGTACTACGTGCAGCTGTGGATCTTCGTGAAGCAGGTCGTGACCGCGGACTTCGGCGCGAGCTGGAGCACCAACGAGCCGGTGTCGCACATCCTCGCGACGCGGCTGGGGCCGTCGCTTACGGTGCTCGTGCCGTGGCTGATCCTCTCGACGCTGATCTCGATCGGGCTCGCGCTGGCCGTGGCCTACGTGCGCGGCTCGCTCACCGACCGCACGGTGATGATCCTGTGCACCGTCGGCCTGTCGATCTCGATCCTGGTCTACATCATCGTCTTCCAGTACGTGTTCGCCTACAAGCTGGGCTGGTTCCCGGTCCAGGGCTGGGGCGAGGGCTTCCGCGAGAACCTGCTCGTGTACGCGTCGCTGCCGATCCTCATCCTGCTGGTGGTGAGCATCGCGCCGGATCTGCGGCTGTACCGCACCTTCGTGCTGGACGAGATCAACCAGGACTACGTGCGCACGGGGCGCGCCAAGGGGCTCTCCGAGAACCGCATCCTGTGGCTGCACGTGCTGCGCAACGCCTCGATCCCGATCATCACCCAGGTGATGGCCACGCTGCCGGGACTGCTGATCGGCGCCTTCCTGGTCGAGCGCTTCTTTTCCATCCCCGGCATCGGCCGCGAAGTGATCCTGGCGGTCGAGCGCAGCGACTTCCCCGTGATCAAGGCGATCACCGTCTATGTCGCGGTGGCCACGATGGTGTTCAACCTCCTCGCGGATCTCATGTACAAGGCCGTGGATCCGCGGGTCCAGCTCAAATAGGCGGCCGCCATGCCCTTCGACCGGCCGCAGCATGCGATTTCCCCGGGCCTGTGGGCGCTCGCGTGGCGGCGCCTGCGCTCCGATCGCGTGGCGATGGTGTCGCTCGCGGTCGTCCTGTTCTTCATCGGCCAGATGATTCTTTCCGCCAGCGGGCTGATCGCCAAGGACTGGTCGAGGGAAGTGGGCGTGAACTACGCGCCGCCCAGCTTCCTCGGCCCGGAGGAAGCCGCGCCGGCGGCGCCCGCGGCGGCCGGTGTGCCGGAGCCTTCCGCCTCCGACAAGCCGACGGAGATTCCCGAGATCAAGGACCCGCTCGCCGACGCGCTCGCGGCGATCCGCGGCCAGGAAGCCGCAGCGAAGCCCGCCGCCCCGGAGGAAGGCAAGACGGTGGATCCGCTGGCCGACATCATGGCGGAGATCAAGAGCAAGGAAAAAGCGGCCGCGCCCGCGGAGCAGCGCCGCGCGACGCTGCCGTTCGGCGGCGACAAGTGGGGCCGCGACGTGCTCAAGAAGGTGATCAAGGGCTCGGAGACGTCGATCTTCGTCGGCCTCGCGGCCGCCGTGGTAGCCACCTTCCTCGGGACGCTCTTCGGCGCGGTGGCCGGCTACTACGGCAAATGGCTCGACGACTTCTTCAACTGGTTCTACAGCGTGTTCACCTCGATTCCCTATCTGCTGCTGATCCTCGCCGTGGCGGCCGTGCTGCAGCAGAAGGGGACGATGACGATCGTGCTCATCCTCGGCCTCACCGGATGGACCGGCACGTTCCGCCTGATCCGCGGCGAGTACCTCAAGCACAAGGGACGCGAATACGTGCAGGCGGCGGACGCGATCGGCGCCTCGAACGCACGCCGCATGTTCGTCCACATCTTTCCCAACGTGAGCCACATCGTGCTGGTGCAGCTGTCGATCTACACCGTGTTGTTCATCAAGTCCGAAGTGATCCTGTCGTTCCTCGGCTTCGGCGTTCCGGTCGACGTCGTGTCGTGGGGATCGATGCTCAACGAGGCGCAGAACGAGTTGATCCTCGGCAAGTGGTGGCAGCTCGCCGCCGCCGGCACGTACATGGCGGTGCTGGTCACGGCGTTCAGCCTGTTCACCGACGCGCTGCGCGACGCGCTGGACCCGAAGCTCAAGTGATGGAAGCGCTGCTCTCGGTCCGCAACCTGCGGGTCAATTTCCGCCTCGACAAGGAGACGATCTTCGAGGCGGTGAAGGGCATCTCCTTCGCCATCCCGCGCAATGCCACCGTGGCGCTCGTGGGCGAGTCCGGCAGCGGCAAGTCCGTGACGTCGCTCTCGATCCTGGGGCTGCTGCCGAAGGAGAACGCCAGCGTCCTGTCCGGGAGCGAGATCGTCTACGGCGGGCGCAACCTGGTGGCGCTGGACGCGCTCGAGCTCCGGAAGCTCCGCGGCGCGGACATCTCGATGATCTTCCAGGAGCCGATGACCTCGCTCAATCCGGTGTTCACGGTGGGCTTCCAGCTGGGCGAGGTCTTGAGGCTGCACATGGGCCTGTCGCCGGCAGAGGCGAGGAAGCGCGCGGTCGTGCTCCTGGAGGAGGTCGGCATTCCCGATCCGAAGTTCAAGGTCAACGCCTATCCCTCGCAGATGTCCGGCGGACAGCAGCAGCGGGTGATGATCGCAATGGCGATCGCGTGTGAACCGAA
>Ga0187776_10000994_pt1 | contig 13842 bp, 13 predicted proteins | sample 0216_BV02_MP12_2_FD_132426 | JGI IMG/M metagenome (GOLD analysis project Ga0187776, IMG submission 132426) | Tropical peat soil microbial communities from peatlands in Department of Meta, Colombia - 0216_BV02_MP12_20_MG | ecosystem: Environmental > Terrestrial > Soil > Wetlands > Peat | place...
GATAGCAGATCTGCGTCGTACGAAAGTTGGGATCAAATTTTGTCGGATGAGGGGCTGCTGAATCCTCGAACGGCCCATAAATGATCCCGTCACGTACATGGCAGGCGGCACAGGTGATGGCTTCCTTTTGGTATTCCGGATCATAGCGGGAATTCGGTTCCTGGATCGCCTTCTCGACGCGCCCCCGAGGAATGTCCTTGATGAGCGTCGGCTGTTGGTTCTCGAGCGGTGTATGGCAGTTCAAACAGACCCAGATGTTCTTGTCTTTTTTCCAATAGGCTTGAAAGAACGGATCCGCGAAGGCGTGAGCATGGATGCTCGTCTTCCACTCATCGTAAATCTCGCGGTGGCAGGTGCCGCAGGACTCGGCCTTGAGACTGTCGAGTCCGGCAGGAATTTTTTGAAAAGGAATGGCATGGGCGTAGTCGGATCGCAAGCCGAAGATCACAACCGGCTTGATTTCGGTGTAATAGACATACACCGCTCCGACGGCAAGCGCCGCACCAAGACCGATTGTGAGTCCACGGGTCATGCGTTCAACAGTGCTGTGAGATGGGAGTCGACAGAGGCAGCCAACGCCGTCAGGTTATATCCCCCCTCAAGCGTCGAGAGAATTCTCCCGTGAGCATATCGCTTGGCGATTCCGGCGACGATCGCGGTCAGATCTGCATAACCGGCCTCCGTCAACCCCATACTTGCAAGCGGATCGTCTCTATGCGCATCAAAGCCGGCTGAAATCATCACGAAGTCCGGCTTGAAATTATCCGCCGCCGGAACAAGCGTCTTGTTAAAAACGGCCTGGTAGTCTTCATCTCCCTCACCTGCCTCCATCGGCACGTTGATCGTGAATTGCTCTCCAGCACCGGTGCCCCGCTCCGTCCCACGCCCCGTCCCAGGATAGTGGGGGTATTGGTGAGTGCTAAAAAACAGGATCGAGGGATCGTCTTCAAAACTATGTTGCGTGCCGTTCCCGTGATGCACATCCCAATCAACGATGAGAACCCTTTGAAGTGCGTGTCGCTTCTGCGCGTAACGGGCTGCGATCGCGATATTGTTGAAGAGGCAAAATCCCATCGCACGACCTGCTTCGGCGTGATGTCCGGGCGGACGCACCGCACAGAACACATGCTCGACCTGGCGACTCATGATTGCATCGACAGCGGCGAGTGTCCCACCTGCTGCGAGATAAGCAGCGGTCAACGACCCCGGCGACATGGACGTATCGGGATCGAGCGAGATGCGACCTTGTGTCGGTGCATGTTTCGCCAGCGCCGCGACGTATCCCGGCTGATGTATTTGTGTTATCCACTCGTCTTCAGCTCTTCGAGCTTCAATCCGAATGAGCCGCTGGAGCGTTCCGCTTTGCTCCAGCCGCTGCATGATCGAGCGAAGACGATTGGGGGATTCAGGATGTCCCATCCCCATATCGTGCTCGAGGTAGCGCGGATCGTAAACGAGTCCGGTCTTGCCCATAGAACAGTCCTCCAGAACGAAAAGAAATCGTAGCACGCGATGAGCGGCATAGACAATCAGCGGAGATGCGTGGTACCGTCGATCAGAGTTCACCTGGGGGAACAATGCCCAATCCACGAATCGAGCCATTAAAGAAAGTTCTCGCAATCGATCCGAATGACGATGTGGCCTGGTTCGGATTGGGGAAAGCCTATATGGAGGATGGGAATTTTGACGAGGCCGCCAAGGCCCTCCAACAATGTGTCACGGTCAAGCCCAGCTATTCTGCCGCCTATTTTGCACTGGCCCAATCGCTTCACAAACTCGGACGCATCGATGAATGTCGTGCGGTGTGCACAAGCGGCATCACCGTCTCTACCAACAATGGCGATGCCATGGTGACGAAGAACCTCGAAGCACTCGCCAGCTCCCTGCGGACCTAGTCAAACACCATCCTCTCCAGTTTCCCTCACGAGGACGTCTGTGTTCGGAGAATTGCATTACAAAAGCTGTCGGAACGCTTCGCTCTGTTGTTCAGTCAGCGCTGCCATGGCACCGGGATTTTCGATCAGCAAGCGGACTCGTGGATATCCTTTCTGGTATTTCGTCCGCTCAACGAACTCCACATTGGCCAATCTGGTCGCAGCCCGTGCCGGCAGCGGCATGACATCCCATAAGGCGATCAACACGGCGCTCAGATGCGGCACCGTCTGCAACAGTAGCGTAACTGCCCCTGAAAGATTCTTGAGATCCAATCTGATCTCCTCCCGCCTGCTCTGGCGTAATCCTTTCAAATCTGCTCGCGGAATCGAGATGCTGAGAATCACCGGGTAGCAATAATCCGCGAGCTGTTTGGCCTTCTGCGAAATCCTGGCGAGAATCCGATGGACGAGAATCACGCCGCGGTCCTCCTCCTTCCCCTGTTCCGCCTCATCCATCAGCCCGCGGAGTGGAAGCCGTCGTCGTTCTGCCGAGCCGACCATGGCTGTGACTTCCACAAAGAAGCGGTCTCTGCCGAGATGACATTCAAGATCGGCGGTCCTCGCCTGGGATTCTGGCAGGAACCTGACCCTGGTCCCCACACGAATCAGTTGTATGGCGAGTTCGAGTTCGGCTAATGCGGATTCTTGGACACCGGGATCGCGCTGGGTTAATCGGTTGAGGAGGCGCCCCAGACGAAGAAGGCTGGAATGATCGACACAGTGTCGACGAAGGGCGGTATAGCTGTCTTCGACATGCCGGGAAAGCCGCTGCGGCTCTTCGGACCGCAGCGATGCGCAAAGACCTTCTTGCGACTCGTGGAAACGAGAGACTACACGCACCGTCCGCCGTGGTCGCCATCTTGCCATAGATCACACCGGTTCGGCCCCTTCATCATCCTTCGACGGCTCATGAAGCAATTCCGGCTGATGCTTCGAGATTTCTTCATACACCTCGTCCAGCCAGCGTCCGGCACAGCCTAAGATTTCCCGAACCAGCGGCTCTGGATGGCCGGTGCGTTTGATCGTCCACTGCGACACGTACTCCAGCAAGGGCTCGCGCTCAAAGCGCTGAGCGCTCTGAGTTGCCAGCGCTGTCAGTTCGCCCAACCCAGTACGCAGGATCTCTGCCACAATCTCCCGGCTGTATGAGGTACTCGCCGTGACATATTGAATTGCACGATTGAGTTCCTGGCCAGTCATATTTCGTCCGAGCGCCCTCGATATCATACCTGTTGCGAGACCCTTGATGACGTTCCCCCTCACGACCAGCCGGAGAAATTGTGCTCGTACAACCCAACAGGAATGATATGATGACAGAGAATGGATTAGCACCTCACGGAGATGACCATCATGACCCTTGCTTCGTCTCGCCGCCAGCACATGCGTCGAACGTCATCCAAAGCGGCCGGTCAGGCATGTTCAGACCGATGGAACCTCGCAGATCTCGTCAAAGACCCTGTTGGTCAATTTGACGCATACCTCGCGGATCTTGAAGCCCAGGTTGCACGATTCGAGGCTTGGCGTCCTAAACTTGCCCCGACGATGGCCCGTGAAGATTTTCGTCAGCTGCTCGACCTCAGCCAGGAGATTGCACATTCATCATCACGCCTTGGAGCGTATGCGTATCTTTGGTTCTCGGAGAACACCAAGAATCTCGAAGCCCGCTCCTTCAAAACGAAAGTGGAAGAACGGCTGACCGCCCTTAGTAATCGTCTCTTGTTCTTCGATCTCTGGTGGCAAGGGGTCGATCAGGATAACGCACGGCGGCTCATGGCAGGAACGGGATCTCTCCGATACCACCTGGAAACGATCCGCCGATACCAGCCCCACACTCTGAGCGAACCAGAAGAAAAGATCATTCATATCAAGAACATCACCGGCCGTAGTGCAGTCAATCAACTGTATGACATCGTGACCAACAGCTTGACGTTCACCCTCACAGTGAAGGGCAAACGGCTCGCGCTGACGCGCGAGGAACTAACGGCCTATCTACGCCATCCGAGCGCCCGCCTGCGCGAATCCGCCTATCGGGAGCTCTATCGTGTGTTCGCCGGACAGCATGATTTGCTGGGGGAGATTTACAAAACTCTCGTACACGACTGGAAGTCGGAGAATCTCCAGCTTCGACGATTCTCCACACCGATTGCCACGCGCAATCTCGGCAATGATATCCCTGACAAGGCCGTGGATTCGCTGCTCGCCGTCTGCCGCCGCAACGGTGAGATCTTTCAGGAATACTTCCGCATCAAAGGTCGCCTTTGCAAGATCCGGCCAATGAGTCGGTATCACATCTATGCTCCTCATCGAACAGAACAAAAGACCTATCGCTACGAAGATGCCATCCGAATGGTGCTCGAAGCCTATCGAGGCTTTTCGCCGAAGTTCGCGGATCTCGCTCGCCGTGTCATTGATGAGCAACATCTCGACGTCCCGACCGGATCAGGCAAGATTGGAGGAGCCTATTGCTACAGCGTCGTGCCTGGTCTTACTCCTTACGTCCTCTTGAATTTCACTGGTGAGGCCCGTGACATTGCAACCATGGCCCATGAACTTGGTCACGCTGTGCACGGCATGCTGGCGGAACGCCATTCCGTATTTACGTTCCACTCTACGCTGCCTTTGGCGGAAACAGCCTCTGTCTTTGGCGAGCGGATTCTCTCCGATTCGCTGATGCAACAGGAAACAAACACAAACGTGCGACAGGGACTCCTTCTAAACCAATTGGATGACATCTATGCGACAGTCCTCCGGCAAGCGTATTTTGTCCTCTTTGAGAATCGAGCGCACGAGATGGTTGCACAAGGCTCGACCGTGACGGACTTGGCCCAGACCTATTTGACCGATCTGCGACAACAGTTTGGGAAAGCCGTCAAAGTTCCCGACGAGTTTCGATGGGAATGGCTCAGCATCCCCCACATATTCGCCAGCCCGTTCTATTGCTACGCGTACAGTTTTGGGAATCTCCTCGTCCTGGCCTTGTATCGGATGTATCAGGAGGAAGGTGCGTCCTTTGTGCCCAAGTATTTGGATCTCCTCAGTACCGGTGGGTCAGAACCCCCGCAAACTATCCTGGCCAAGGTGGGAGTCGACATGACTTCGGAGGCTTTCTGGCAATCAGGGTTCGATACGATTCGAGGCATGGTCCAGCAACTCGAACACACGCTCTAGGGCCACTTGCCGGCAGAGTCAGTGGGCCGGTTGAGGCCTCATCTCCAGCCTAGAAACCGTCAAAATTATCCCCTTGACACCACCAACAACACAAGGTATATTTGCCAAAGTTGATAACGGTTATCATAATCGTTTGCGACTTAACTGCATCTGAACCGAGACCCGACATCGCTGAGAAGGAGTACAACGAATGTATCTCTGCCTTTGCAAGGGAATCACAGAGTCTGAAGTCAGGGATGCAGGACGGGCAGGAATTGTCATGGCCTGTCAGCTCAAGGCGCAGTTCGGCCTGAAGGAAGCCGGCTGCTGCGGCCGTTGCTCAAAGAACATTCATGAGTTTGTGGAACTTGCGACGAGTGAACATCGCGCCCCTTGTGTGAACACCGTGCGAAGCTAATCTCGCCCCTACTTCATTCACCACACCTCTTATTCCCTTCGCTCGATTTCTCCTCTGTCGTCCCGCATTACCTGACGGAATACACCTTGGCGAGTTGGAGCCCGACAGAGGTCGTTACTGTTTTGTCGGGAGCACCAAGGCCGCAAAATGCCGATAAGACGGAGATGGTTACTTGATTGAACCGCGCTTAACGATGCTCGCGACTTCTGCCACGCGCCGCCCGAGAGCTTGCGCATCGGCCAATTCCTTATTATCGATGCCCGGACTGTCGCCTTCCGTCGTGGCAGATGCACCGAAAGCCCCGCCGCCGCTGACGACGATCATCTGATTGCCGAGCATCGCGGCCAGGATCGTCAACATCGTGACTTCTTTTCCACTCGACCCTTGACCGCCTGTCGCAAAGGCCGCCCCGACCTTGTTTTTCATCTTAAATTCAGGATAGACACCGAATTTGAACTGCCAATTGTCGAAGAACGTTTTCACCTCTCCCGACATGTTCGACCAATAGACCGGTGACCCCACGATGATGGCGTCGGCGGAAAAAAGCTCATCTGCCGTGATCCGTCCGACTCGATTCAGCACGACGTCAGTCCCGACCACACTCTTGGCCCCTTCTACCACAGCTTCGGCCATCCGTTCCGTATTTCCTGTTAAAGAATGGTACACCACGAGAACCTTAATCGCCGGCTGACCCTCATCAGCCCATACGGGCCAGACGTAAATAACCCCCATCAAAAGCAGCAGCACAATCGCGCATCGACCGCTCCTGATGTTGTTGCGATTCACATGCACCTAGATGGCGAAGTACCCAACGCGGCTCTGGATTGGAATTGGCAGAAGAAAACTCTTGAAGCACTGAAACAATCTAGCGCCGAATCGTTTCTTCCTCCATGTGTTCTTCGACCGATACTTCCGTTAGGGTTCCGCGATAGTCGCACCGGTGACAACGAATGCGCCATTCCTCAATCCACTTTTCTTGGACATACGATTGACGGCACTTGGGGCAGACGAAGACTCCCTTTTTGTACAGCACCCGACGTTTCTCTTGCATGGAGAACCTCCCTAAAAATCAGGCCGAGAATGGCACAGGGCCCGCTGCGATTGCAAGCCGCGTCCGCCTGGAAGCTGATCTTGACTCTCTGTTCAACGACCGATAGGATTTCGCCGTGCAGCCACGACGATTGAGCGTGCTTCTCCTCGTCCTCGCCTTGTTCGACCCTTTAGGCACACAAGCCGGCACTGATTCATCTACGAAGGGCTTGATTCCTATTACGCTCCCCGGAGGCGGTCTGATTCATGCTGAAATTGCTGATACTGCGCGGAAACGTGCGGAAGGATTAATGTACCGCGACCACCTCGACAAAAATCGAGGCATGCTGTTTACGTTTGACCAGGCCCAACCCTGGACCTTTTGGATGAAGAATACGAAAATCCCCCTCGACATCATTTGGATGAATGAAAAAAAGCAAATCGTCCATATTGAGGCGAACGTCCCGATTTGTACGAGAAGCGATGACGGGTGCCGCCAGTATCAACCCAATGAACCGGCCTTATATGTTTTGGAACTCGGTGGAGGGATGGCGGAACACTTCAAGCTTCAGAAGGGTGCCACGCTCAGATTTCGCGTGCCCTAGCCACGTCTCATTACGGTCGCTCTTGCCAGGCTCGAATTCGTCGCGCCGTAATGACACCGTCGACACGCTCCACGGCCTTCAACACCTGCTCGAGATGGTGGGTATCGGACACTTCCACGATAAAATCCAAGACCGCTTTGCGATCCTCTCGCGTGGTAATTTCAGCCCGGCTGATGTTGGCATGGCATTCAGCAATTGCTGACGACACATTAGCCAACACTCCCGTTTTGTCGACCGCCATCACAGACACTTTCACCGCATGAGTGCTGGGCGTTGAGGCATCCCACTCAACCTCCACAAGTCGATCACGATCATAATCCAACGCCTCCAGATTGGGACAATCGACCGTATGGATGGTGAGCCCGCGGCCACGCGTGATGTATCCCAGGATGCGGTCGCCAGGAACTGGATTACAGCAGCGAGACAGTTGCATCAACAGATCCCGCGCGCCCTTGACCTTGACCCCTTTCTCATCGGCTTTGCCGGCAACCCGTTTGGGAACGGCTGGCCGTTCCGGCCCCGTCTTCGCTTCGCCTGTTTCCAGTCCTTTCAGTTTTTCAATAACCTGAGCCGTCGCCACCCGACCGAACCCTACCGCAGCTGTCAATTCATCGATCGTCTCAAACCCGGATTCACGAGCCGCATCGAGTAATTCGTCGGACTTCAGCATTTGGGCCGGCGCCATCCCATGACGGCGGAATTCGGACTCCAACAGCCGGCGACCGATCTCGATACTTCGCTTTTGTTCTTCGATCTTGATCCAGTGTTTGATTTTGGTCTTGGCTCTGGAGGTGCGGACAAATTTCAGCCAATCCTTGTGAGGCGTTTGAGTCGCGGAGGTGAGGATTTCGACCGTATCGCCACTGGTCAATTGATGCTTGAGCGGAACGATTTTCCCGTTTACCTTGGCCCCAACGCAATGATCACCCACTTCAGTATGGATTGCGTAGGCAAAGTCGACAGGGGTTGACCCTTTTGGCAGCTCTTTGACAATACCTTTTGGCGTAAACACGTACACCACGTCGTGAAAGAGATCGAGTTTCACTGAATCCATGAACTGGCGGTTGTCCGGCAAATCTTGATGCCATTCGACGAACTGATGAAGCCAGCCAAAGGCTTTGCTGTCCCGATCCCCGACACGTCCCTGCTCTTTATACTTCCAATGCGCGGCGATTCCGTACTCTGCGACACGATGCATGTCTTCCGTCCGGATTTGAAATTCGACATGCTCGCCTTTCGGCCCTACCACTGTCGTGTGGAGCGATTGATAGAGGTTTGACTTTGGAATCGCGATATAGTCTTTGAAACGTCCTGGGACCGGTCTCCACAAGGAATGGATCACCCCAAGCAGGGCGTAGCAATTCATCTTTGTGTCCGTCACGATCCGCAAGGCAGTCAGATCGTACACCTCCTCGAACGTGATCGATTGCTTGTTCATCTTCTGGTAGATGCCATAGAGATGCTTCGGCCTGCCATAGACTTCCCCTGGCAATCCGTTCTCCTGCATGGCCTTGTTGACCAGCTGGATGACTTCTTGGATGTACTGTTGCCGATCTTCATCCCGTTTGGCGACTCGCACGCGCAGGGTTTCGTACACGTCCGGTTTCAGATGCTTCAAACACAGATCTTCCAACTCGTTCTTAATCCACCCAATCCCGAGCCGGTTCGCCAGTGGCGCATAGATCTCCAAGGTTTCCTGTGCGATCTCCTGTCGCTTGACTTTGCTTAGATGCTCGAGTGTGCGCATGTTATGCAGCCGGTCTGCCAGCTTAATGAGGACGACTCGGATATCGTCCGCCATCGAGAGGACCATTTTGCGAAAATTTTCGGCTTGCTTCTCTTCGTAATTGCGGAAGGTAATCTTGCCGATCTTGGTGACCCCGTCGACAAGATGGACCACATCCTTGCCGAACTCCTTCTCAAGCTCGTCCGGAGTCGCAAGGGTATCTTCGAGTGTATCGTGGAGAAGCCCGGCCACGATCGCGGTGACATCAGTCTTCAACGATGTGAGGACACCGGCTACCGCGATGGGATGCTGTAGGTAGGGTTCGCCGGATCGACGGCGCTGACCTTCGTGGGCCTTGGCGGAAAATTCATAGGCTCGGCGGACTAGACCGAGGTCCGCCTCGGCATGATAACTTTTCACCCGATCCAGCAGCTGGTCGAGATCCATGACGGTTTCGTAGGGCATACATCACTCTACCACGCTCGGCCGGACATCGCGGATGCGGAGCTGAATCCGGTCATAGCCGTTCCAACGGTTGAGTTCCGGTGTAAACGCCAGATCAACCGGGGCGCGGGACGAGATGCCTCGTTCTCCCAGAGACTTCATGCCGAATCCGATGCTGTCGAACGGGAGCGATCCGCCCTGCCGTACCGTCATTTTGAGATGCCTCTCAGCGACGGTGCGCGCGTCCATCACTTCAAGCCGAGTCACGGCAAAGGTCGGCTCTGGATTCCCGGCACCGAACGGATGAAGGGCGCCGATCTCCTGCATCAATCGCAGATTCACCTCGTCCAGACGCAGCTCCGCATCGACATCCAGCGTCGGAATCGTGGTCGCATCGCTTGTCCGTCCCGCGACCACGTCACAGAAGCGTGCGCGAAACTCATCGAGACGGGATTCACGCACTGTGACACCGGCTGCACTCGGATGGCCGCCAAACGCCTCCACAACATCCCGACAGGCAGCCAATCCTTTATAGAGGTCGAACTCACCGATCGTGCGAGCCGATCCCTTCCCGATCCCCTGCTCGTTCACGGCCATGACAATCGCGGGGCGCTGGAACCGTTCGACCAGACGTGAGGCGACAATCCCGACCACACCTAGATGCCATCGACGCGACGCCAGCACGATCGCCGGCATCAACCCCTGGCCCTTCAACACTGTCAAGGCTTCGGCCATGATATCGGCCTCAATCTGTTGCCGTTCCCGATTGAGTCGTTCGAGCTGATCCGCCAAGCACTGCGCTTCAGATGGTGATTCAGTGGTCAGCAACCGTACCCCTAACATCGCATCATCCAACCGCCCGGCGGCGTTAATGCGCGGCGCGAGCTTGAAAGCAATGGTCTCCGCCGTGCAATCACGTGTCACCCCAGCCACCTGCTTCAATGCCCGTACACCGCAGCGGGCTCCTCTCGACAATTGGGCGAGGCCCTCCCGAACGAACCCTCGATTCTCATCCTGCAACGGGACGACATCCGCAATAGTGGCCAACGCGACAAGGTCAAGCAATGACTCCAACGGCACGCCGGCTTGGCCGTAGCGCCGCTGATACGCCTGCACCACCTTATACGCCAGCGCGGCGGAGCACAGGCCTCGAAACGGATAGCGCGCATCGCCGCGATGCGGATTGAGGACTGCCATGGCCGACGGCAATTGCTCGTCGGTTTGATGGTGATCGGTGATGATCACATCCATACCCAATTGGCCAGCCAACCCCACTTCTCGATGGGCAGTCGTCCCGCAGTCCGACGTCACCAACAGCGTAATCCCCTCATCACGCAGCCGTTGAATCGCACCGGCATTGAGTCCATACCCTTCACGGAGACGATGCGGAACATAGGCACGGACGTTGGCTCCCAACCCGCCGAAGAACGACAGATAGACACTGGTGGCCGTAATCCCATCGACATCATAGTCGCCGTAAAAACAGACCGGCTCGTAGGTCGTGACCGCTCGATGGAGCCGCTCGACGGCTGGCTCCATGTCAGGAATGAGCAACGGATCGTGCGGCAGCCGATGAGAGAGCCATTCGGTCGCCTGGTCCGGCGTGGTCACACCGCGCGCGAGAAGCAATGACGCGGTTGCGGGAGCGATCGAGAGGGCACGGACCAAATTCGCCCGCTGAGATGGATCGATATCGCGGAAGACCCAGAGCTTGGGCTTCATCTTGACCTCACGAAGGGGCCTGAGGCTCGAAGCAACGTAACTGTCTGAGAATTAAGGGGATACTATAAGTTCACTCTGGCTTTGTCAAACCAGCGGCTACGGAGATAAGGGACTGCGTGGATTCGGAGCGAAACCAGTCGGAGGTTGCGAGAAAAGAAGAAGGGGAAGAGGACCGTCCGATCGACGGTTACTCTCCCCCTTTTTGGACGTAGTTCTTGACGAATTCTTCCGCGTTCTTTTCGAGGACGTCGTCGATTTCGTCGACGAGTTTATCGATGTCTTCCTTGATTTTCTTGCCGGCCTCGACGACTTTGGGATTAGCCTTGACGTCGTCTTTCGACTGCGGCTCTCGCCTGGGTTCCTGCTTGCGTTCTTGTTTCTCCATCCGAGCACCTCCCGTGGATCTGGGAACTCTCGTGGATCAGCCAACCACCTGATCCCGTACGATCACCATACCCCACGGTTCTTTCAGCCGTCAAGCCAAGGGTGAAAAACGCGAACTGTCTCTCACGAAACGTTTCTCGAAGACCATACAACCAAATCATGCTTAGACGAGAGGCACGCTGCGCTATCTCACAATCAGCGACACGATGAGCAGCGCGACGATATTAATGACTTTAATCATTGGATTGACCGCCGGCCCGGCGGTGTCCTTGTAGGGATCACCCACTGTGTCGCCAGTCACCGCGGCCTTGTGTGTCTCGCTACCTTTTTTCCCCTGCTCTTCGATGAATTTTTTCGCGTTGTCCCATGCACCGCCGCCGCTTGTCATTGAGATTGCGACGAACAGTCCGGTGACGATGCTGCCCACAAGCATGCCACCGAGCGCCTGGGGCCCAAGAATAACGCCGACGAGGATCGGAGATAAAACCGGAATCAACCCGGGGACCATCATCTTCTTGATGGCCGCTTGCGTGACGATGTCTACGCAGGTTCCATACTCCGGCTTTCCCGTCCCTTCCATGATGCCTTTGATCGTCCTAAACTGCCGCCGCACTTCTTCGACAATCAAACCACCAGCCTGTCCGACAGCCTTCATACAAAGCGCGCCAAACAAGAACGGCAGCATGCCCCCAAGGAACAGCCCCACGATCACTCGCGGGTCGGATAAGTCAAATGCCGCTGATCCCGAACCATGCGCGGACACCTCTCGCGCGTACTCCGCGAAGAGCACAATCGCCGCCAAACCAGCCGACCCGATCGCATACCCTTTTGTTACCGCCTTTGTCGTATTGCCGACTGCATCCAACGGGTCTGTAATATTCCGCACTTCTTTGCCCAGGTGCGACATTTCAGCGATTCCACCGGCATTGTCTGTGATCGGACCATAGGCATCGATCGCCACGACGATCCCAGCCATCGACAGCATCGACACGGCAGCTACGGCGACACCATACAGGCCGCCTGAGGCCGCGCCTCCGCAAATCCAGTAGCTTCCCAGAATCGCAGCGGCAATCACGACCACCGGAGCTGATGTCGCCTGCATCCCCACCGCAAGGCCTGCAATGATGTTGGTCGCATGACCAGTCTCGCTAGCCTTGGCAATATCCTTCACCGGCGCGTAGTTCTTGGACGTGTAGTAATCGGTAATAAATACCAAGGCCAAGGTCACAACTAAACCAAGCAGTGCGGCAATGTAATAGCTCACGCCGCTCACGCCCCCGACACCGTCCATGATTTTTGTCGTAATCGGGAAGAAGGCCACGGCCGCGAGACCGCCAGCCACAAAAAGCCCCTTGTACAGTGCCGGCATAATCTCACCGCCCGGGCTCACCTTCACGAACAGAATGCCGATGATTGTCGCAAAGATGGTCACCGCACCCAGAGCCAGGGGATAGAGAACCGGTGAGCTCTGACCTTTGAACAGAGTAAAGGCGAGCACCATCGCCGCGACCGTCGTGACGGCGTAAGTTTCAAAGAGGTCCGCCGCCATTCCGGCGCAGTCACCAACGTTGTCGCCCACGTTGTCCGCGATGACTGCCGGATTCCGTGGATCGTCTTCTGGAATCCCCGCTTCCACTTTACCGACCAGGTCGGCGCCCACGTCCGCCGCTTTGGTGTAGATGCCGCCGCCGACACGGGCAAACACAGAGATCAAGCTGCCGCCGAACCCGAGGCTCAACAATGCATGGATTGCTTTTTCTTGCCCTGCGAATTGAGCCGCGATCATATAGAAGCTGGTGATGGCCAGCAATCCCAGGCCGATGAGCAAGAGGCCGGTCACCGCCCCTCCGCGAAAGGCCACGGTGAGCGCAGCGTTCAGCCCATCATGCGCTGCTTGCGCAGTTCGCACATTCGCCCGAACCGCGATGATCATACCGACATAACCGGCGATCGCCGAGGCACCGGCACCGACGAGGAATCCGACCGCCGTCAGCATGCCGAATTTGTCAGAGAAGGCGCCTGCCCCCCACAGGATCACGAACAAAACGGCCGCCACCATGCCGACGGTTTTGTATTGACGATTCATGTAGGCGCTAGCACCCTCCTGAATCGCCTTGGAAATTTCCTGCATTTTCGCGTTGCCGGCGTCGAGCTTGAACACCCACATGGCCAAGTACAGGCCGTAGGCAATGCCGGCCACGGCTGCTATCAGTGCAAACGTCACAATCGCTGAGTCGCTCACGAGAGTCTCCTCCTACAGGTTGAGGGGCTTTTTATGTCGAACAGTTCGCCTTGGCTTCCCTCATTAAGGCACATGGGTCAAAAGGGAAAACCGCAGGGTAGTGCTGATTCAGCAGAAGCTAACTAGCCGAAAAGTCTGGCCATTCTATACAGCTACGTGCGGAGGTGCAACACAAAATCGAGAGGGACTCC
>Ga0187776_10000995_pt1 | contig 13841 bp, 17 predicted proteins | sample 0216_BV02_MP12_2_FD_132426 | JGI IMG/M metagenome (GOLD analysis project Ga0187776, IMG submission 132426) | Tropical peat soil microbial communities from peatlands in Department of Meta, Colombia - 0216_BV02_MP12_20_MG | ecosystem: Environmental > Terrestrial > Soil > Wetlands > Peat | place...
AAGGAATTGTACAACAAAGTGATGTCAAGCAACAGCTGACGCTTGCGCAAGCAAGACTCAATGCAGCAGAACTTCTCTACTCAAATAATATGAATTCAACAAACTCGATTATAAAAAACCCGTGAATGTCTTATCCATCTGTTTCAAAAACAGAACAATATTTGCTAAGATAAAAATGTCAAGACGTATTACTTGATTGGTCGGATTGTGTTAGAAACATCTTTTCAATAACAACATGGTAAAAGAAATTGTTAAACTTGAATTCCATTGCAGTTGCATAGGTTGTAAAATTTCCTCCCATGTATGTATCACTTGTCTGAGTCTCAGGCAATTGATAGGCCTTGTCGCCAGCTAAATTAATTATGGCATCAGAATCACTCTGGCTAATCTGTGTGGTAAATGTTCGTGAGCCGTTAAATGGCGGAGGAATAAACTCATCAAATGCGCGATTGAACGCATTTTCCAGTATGGGCATCTTCTCGAGTGTGGAATTGTCCAATGGTATTGTCTGACTCTCAAGGCTGGAGAATTGCTCTGGCGTGTGAATCTTTGAGTTGTAAGGCGTTGTTTCAGCGGTCACACTTAGCTGAATCAAGCCATTTGTACTAGTTTTAGAAAACTCACTAAACAAAACAATTCCAGATATGATCACACCAACTCCAATCAAAAAAACAATTAAAAAATTCATGGCAAATTACATTTGGATACTTCTGTATATGGGCTGTTGAAGCAGAGCACAATATCTGGATTGGTATGTGACATTGATAGAAATCAGATGATGATTTAGTTTTTAAAGATTTTATCTTTCCGAGCTCTATGATTGGGTAAAAACAATTATCTGTCCTAGATTTCAACATTAAACATGGACACCATAAGCAGGATATCTGAGCAATATCATGTTCACACTCCAACTTGCATATGGTACCGAAATCTTATGGGAACACATGGTGAAAAGATGAAGAAAGATCCTTCCATAAAATGTGATTGCTGGTGTCATAAAGAATAGTTTCCCTCTTCTTATTCTTCTGTTGAAAATTAAAAAAGAGAGCGTGACTTATGGTACAAGTTTTGTACACATGCCGTATGTCGTAAACTGAGGAGCTTGACCATAATAATGAATTCCTACATACATCATCTGCACAAGCCATGTCTTTCCACTGTCAGATGGTCCATTGCGAAAAACTGACAACATCTCACGAAATTGAGGAGAATAGTATCCTCCACCTGTTAGGGTTTCATCACTCTTGCAAGTCACTTGTCCCAACCCATAATATCCAATGGAGACAGAGGAATTTGTTCTGATGGTTGTCACAAGTTTCTCAGTTGTCACAGATTGTACAGGCAAAGTTACCTTCTGGGTACTTTTTACATTACTTTTAACTGAGTTTGGAGTTGATGTCTGCCCTGATACATTTGCTGACAATGTTGCCACACAGATCAACGTCACACACAAGATTGAAAAGATCACTGCTTTTGATGACATGCTTCTATATCGCTTGTGTTCTTATTAAAACTGATTAAGAATCTATTATGAAACTATCTTCAATATCCTATTTTCTTAATCTGTAAAATACATAGATTAGGACAAAAGGTATCATACTTAGCAGAACTGAGGCAGTGACATTTTCCACCAATGACCTTGTGGCAAGCTGTAACCCCAAAAATAATGTGACCATTGCAGGGATTATACCAAACAATGTAAAGCGGTGGCTCCTCTGTTTAAATTTCTCAAAGTCAATGTAGGGATATTCCAGATGATGGTAAATTATTGGCATGATAAAGAGCACAGCGGATATTGTAATAGAAAATAAAGCTATCAAAAGTATGATCTTATCTAGAAAAATAAAACTCTTCGAAGTGTTGATTGCTATGTTTAACAAAAATCCAAACAAAAATGCCGAAAATGTTGTTAATACAGCACTCTCTCGTATCACCGCGCCATAATCTGGTGTTAGCTTGTCTTTTGGTGCCTTCTCATCATCCTTTTCCAACTTGTCTTTCCCATTTTACGTAAACTTTGATCACAAATGAGGGTTTCTCATTTAACTGGTTGTTTACATCATTCTTCATCATCGTCTATAATCTCATGCTCCTGAGTATACAATACAAATGACTTTCCGTACAAGCTTGGCTTTGGACTGAACAAAACAAAGCTCATGATATAATGATGTCATCTTCTCAGTATTTGGCATTTCGATGATTTTCAAGGCGTTCCTTGCTCATGAGAGTATGATCGTTCAGATCCCGGCGAGGAACTGAGTTCCTTTACACAAGCAAGGAGATGTCGCCATCCTTTGGATTCTTTGTTTTGGTTATTAGTGGTACGATAAATTCATGAACAAAATTTTTATCATATGAATTTCAGAGTTAATTCCCTGAAATTTTCAATAGATCTAATGATATGATATGAGACAAAAAACTAGATGTAGTACTATGACCAAATTATATCATGAAAGGCATCAACTATAAGAGATTCAGAGAACACATAGCAGAGTTTTACAGTACGACAGAGGGCAGGCTTAGCCGTGCCGAAGTCTTAAAGAAACTCGAGTCTTTTATAGTGCAAAAACAAGGGGAAGGCCAGGACTTTTTTGACAAGTATCAGGTAAGAGAGGAAAAAGCTTAACGCTTTGCAGCAATTTTATCATGAATTTGTGCCAGTATCAACTCTGCCTTTTCCTTGTTCTCAAAGGCTTCAACCTTTTCATCCATTATGGCATCAATCTCGTAACTCTTGTCAATTAGGACATCTGCTACATGATCATCGAGCGTTCCATTTCCTATCAAGTAATATGCAAATACGGTATTTTTCTGACCAATTCTGTGCAGTCTGTCTTCTGCTTGTCTGTGAATTGCAGGACTCCAGTCAAGCTCAGCAAATATCACATATCTTGCCCTGCTCAAATTAATTCCAACATTTCCTGCCCTAAGGCCTGCAATCAATAGCTTGGTCTCGCCATTTTGAAATCTATCGATGCTATCTTGTCTTTCCTTGTCGGTCTGGCCTCCGATTATTGCAGATGGGGAATATTCCTGAAGGCTTTTGTGTAGCAATTCATGTATTGCCTTGTGATGGCAAAACACGACAACACTCTCCTCTATCTCCATTATGTTTTTCACAAATTCGATAACATGTGGAAGCTTTGCAATACCTGCTGCTTGTCTTTCGCTTTGTATTGCCCTTTTATATGCTGAAAACTTGTCAAATGCAGATACTGCAGTCATTTGTTCCTCTTCCAGTCTCTTCCATATCTTGTCTAGTTCAGAGTGATAGTAGTTTATGTCTGAGTCGATGAATTCCTTGTATCGGACTTTTTCCTTCAATTCCTTTAGTACGTCAGACTTTTTGCGTCTTAGCATGACATGTTTTCGAAGCTCATCTCCAAGGCTTGTTCTCTTGTTCTCAAGTACGATTGCCTTTCCTTTTTCATTTACATAACAAAAATATTCACAAAACTCTTCAAAGCTTCCCAAAAGACCAGGCCTTAGTATATCAACTATTGGCCAAATCTCTGAACCCCTGTTATATATTGGAGTTCCAGAAAGTCCTATCCTATACTTTACTGACTCTAGTGCAGCAAGCTCCTTTACTGCAGTATATTTTTTAGTAGATTTTGATCTTAGGTGTTGCACCTCGTCACAAACAATTGTCTTTATGTTTAATTTTGCTAGATCACCAATTCGTTTGTACAGCAGATCATAATTTATGATGTAAAAATCATGTTTGACCAAATCTTGTGATTTGCCGGTTCTAATTAGGGTCGAGGTAGGATGATCATCTTCGACTATTTTCCCGTTGCGACTTTTTTTCTTCAAGAATTTTTCAATCTCTCTCTGCCAGTTAGTCAAGGTAACAAGTGGTGCAACAATCAATGCTGGAAATGCCTGCTTTTCCGTTGCAAGATATGCCAGAGTCTGGATGGTCTTTCCCAGACCCATGTCATCAGCCAAAAGTGCATTACCAGATGTCTTTGTCAGAAAATCCAAACCTTCTCGCTGAAAATCAAACAAGGTTCCACGAAATTGCGGACCTGGATTCGCTTTACGTAATTTTTCTATCCTGGTGTATTTTTTCTTTGGAATTGCCATGTGTTTTGTCTTTCTTTGCCAAATGAATTTTGATCTTATCTCAAGTGGGTATCTCTCCATTATCCATTTTATCTTCTTGACGTTGTGCTCTGTGTCCGGCACAATTGCCTCGTCAGGTCCGTCGCCATACCATGCTTGTGGGATGACCCGTGCAACCATGCTAACAGCTCTAGTACCGGTAAGCTTCCATGTCCAATTTTTTGAGTATGTGTCCAAGACGTACTCTAGAGTTCCAAAGTCTTTCATAGATTGTTAATTCTCCGAGAGTTGGGTGAAATCCACTTATGAACTTTTAATTTTGTATGAAAAATAGAGATATTGTCATTTTGTCTCTGATTTGAATTAATTTTGGTGCAAATGATCCCATTTAGCTAAATAACTAGCCGGGAAATCAAGAATTAATCAAAACATTAAACCGTGCTCTATGTAGACCTATGATTTTAGTTTCCATAAATGGAACTTATGTTCTCACAGAATCCCTTAGAAAAAATTATCAACCATAACGGCTTTGCCAAATTTCACAAATAGGTGTATATAAGATGAACCTTGATCTCTGGGCATGATAAAGGACGTTAGTGCAGCCTGTATCCAAGAAGGTACTCCAATTAAGAAACCAAGCTGTACTTTGGAGGAGGCATCACAAATTATTTCAGTTGGTAACTTGACTTGGATAGAGTGTGTTGTAGATAACATAATTGAAGAGACTCCAAAGATTTTAGGAAAACTTGGAATCGCCATTGACTCAAGCCATCTTCTGTCTGGATATGTATCAAACTATGAAGATGCAAGTGACACACTTGGCCTTATGATTCCTTTTGTGGTTCCAGGAAATAACAAAACAGAGACTGCACCGTTGCTAATATTTATCAAAAAAGATCTCATCGTTACAATACATGACGACTATGGTGGAAAGATTACTCGCTTGTATAGCTATGCGCCTACCCTTCTGAAAAAACTTCCAAAGGAGCCTGAACTTTGGGCTGATAGGCAAACAATACTTCTTGCAAGAATTATAGATGAGATCAGCGAGGCCAATTATTCCATATTGAGATTAATTGTAGAGAGAGTAGAGCAGTTTGAAATAGATCTTGCAGGATCAAGACAGGTGACAAGAGATATTTCCCTTGAACTCTCAAACATGAAAACATCTCTTCTGACATATCTTAATGCTATATGGGCTACCTATGATACCGTACATAATCTCAAGTACGGTGATGCAGATCTTATCTCCGATAACGAATCCATACTTGCAAAGTTTGAGGTAATTCTTGGGAGGTTGGACAGGCAGATACAAATGTCAGAAAATGTCATGCAAATGGTTGCAACTGGTGTAAATGTGATCCAGACAGAGGTAACAAACAAGGTTACTATTCTTATCATCTGGTGGACAGTAGCTGGAACCGCAGAGCTTGTACCAAATACAATCGCTACTGTCTTTGGTCTATATCCAGCACATGAGGTGCACTTCTGGCCAATTGTTGCTACGATAGCAATTTCAGCTGGACTGGCAACATCAGTAGCATACTTTTATGTTCGAAAGTTCTTTGGCCATACACTCAAAATGGAAAAATTAAGAAGAATTCGAAAGAAGTTTGTTAAGTCTTAACTTTTAACCATATGCAAAAATCAGTATAAATAACAGCAATTGATCATCAAGAAAATACCATGAAAGTTCTAGTAGATGAGATGTATGATGGTATAGATACCAAGCTAAAAGAGTTTGGATATGAGGCATATAGCGTAAAGAAGCTAATAGTCGAGGGCAAGAAACTGACCAGCGATTATTCGGTTATCCGCTACGCCGAAGAAAATGGAATGGTTATGGTAACTGAAGACACCGAAGTAGGTAAAGCTTGCAAAGAAAACAACATACGGTGTGTTTTACTGGATAACGAGACGATATTTAAGATAATTCTAGAAGAGCTCGGGAACATTAAGAATCGGTAGTAGAACTCTCAGTGGCTTTTCTTCTACTTCTCCAGTACAAAATGATTCCAACTATTATTGCTATTACTACAATTACATCAAAATAGCTAGAATATTTTCGAATGCTGTCCCATTCTTGGCCTAGTGTAATTCCAATGTATGTCAGAGCAGTATTCCAAATGATGGAGCCAATAAGAGTATAAGCTGCAAACTTTTTCAAGTTCATTTTGGCCACTCCGGCAGGGAGAGAGATATAGGTCCTTATGGCAGGAAGCAGTCTGCTGATAAATGTGGCTCTGTTGCCATATTTTTTGAAATAGGATTCTGCAATCTCCAAATGAGATTTTTTGAGCAGGACATATTTTCCATATCTTAGTACAAATCCCCTTCCAAGGTATACTCCTACAAAATATGCAATTAACGAACCTACGAGGTTTCCAATGGATCCTGCCATTATGACCGCGGCAGCATTGAACTTTCCAGTTGAAACAAGATACCCAGAAAATGGCATGATCACCTCACTTGGTATTGGTATCAAGGCACTTTCGGCTACCATTAAAAAGAAAATTCCAGCGTAGCCTGAATTTGATATTGTCTGGATAATGAAATTTGTAAGATTACTAATAATTTCAAAAGCGACCAAATTCAGATTACTTCCTTGAATGGTAGGCTAGGGCTTGGTAACACTACCACATCCCAGTTGTAGTGGTGCCAGGCTCATCAAAGTTTCTCTGCGATGCGTGCTTGTGAGCTTTTTTCATGTGTCTGTCCAAACGTACTGGATCATGTAGTTCCAGACCACATTCTTTACATTTTGTCTCGAGAGCTTTTTCCTTTTTGAATAGGCCCATGATGGTTCTGCCCAACAATAGGTAATAATTCTTACCGTAAAATCGCTTTAAAGCCATGTAACAAAATTTGTACAATGATATGTCATGATGTAATGAAATTTAAACTGAGAATGGTTTCTGTGTAGAATTCACTCTACGCAGAAGGCCAGACTACTGGTATGGATATGATATAATTTTGTTCAATCGATAAGATAAGGCTTTTCCATCTTATTCTGCAGTGCATCTAAGAAGAACATAGTCAATGATGCCTTTTTGAGAAACTTCCTTCATCTTTAGCATTGATCTGAAGAGTATATTTTCAACAAATGCCGGATATCTTTCTAATATCTTTGCTTTGAGAACTTCTCTATTTTTTATATAGTAATAAGCCAGTGGGGCATAAACATTTGATCCGACGAACCTCCTATCTGATATGTGAAAATTGTTTTTCAGAATAATTTTCTCTATTTCATTATACTGGTAATGCTCTGATGACCAAGTAAAGGAGAGAATCCCAAGTTTTAAAATTTCAGGAGATCTGAGTTCATTTGAGACTATTGGTATTGCCATTATCAAAGAACCATCATTTTTTAATATCCTTCTGCTCTCTGATACAAATTCATTCAGTGGTTTGAAGTGTTGGGCAGATTCTAGTGCAATCACTCGATCTACCGAGTTGTCTTTCAATGGAATCTTTGTAGAAGTTGCATTTGCAAGTCCAAGTCTGTTTACTTCTCGGTCTGAGCCCTGATTTGTCAAACTCATTGTAATTAATCTGGAACCAAATTGTAATTGATGCAAGTTTACATTCATACAAAGTAAATCAATATATGGAAACTGTGATTTCCAGAATAGCGCAGGTTCAGAAAATCCACTTCCAACATCCAATACTGTTGATGCAGATTTGAGATCTGCCATCTCTCCCACTATGTTGCATAGTGAGTTCTGCGCTTCGTGGGGATTTGAAGTATTTTTATTCCAATAACCAAAATTGAGCATGTTTCCTCCTGTTGAAATTTGCATAAGTGATGATAAGGTATCGTAAAGATTAACTACATCGCTTTCATTTCGTCTAAAAGTCCACAACAATACAGATAGTGGGTTGAATGTTTTCAATAATGTTGATATCGAAATCCGTTATTATTAAGATATGATTTTTACTCTATAAGACAGAATCGTATACGTTGGTTTCACCTGATCTTTTTATTTAAGAGTCCATTACATGGTTTATGGATTCTTGTGATACCAGAACGCGAGCATACAAGAATGGAAAAACCTTTGATCAATGTAAGGAGATTGCAGAGAACACATCTTCCCAGCTTGCCAAAAAAATTATTGCATCTGGTATGGTGTCTTGGACCGAAATTTTAGATGCATCTGACCGCGACGAGTTGGTCTACAAACTTACTCTGAAATACCTAAGGCGAGACGGTTTTAACATTGGTGATTGGAAGACGCCAAGAGTTACTAGAACTACTTAGAGTCTAGTGCACAGCTCTCATTCTGCGAACTTCTAATCTTTCTTGCCATTATGAGCGGGGTTACAAGCAAAATGGGAATTGATACTGTAATGAAGATGGTTTGAAGCTGAGCCTCGTAGCTTGTCAGAAACAGCGTAACACTGGTTGCACTTGCCCCAAGACCAAAAAGAATGGTAAACGCAGTGCCTGCACATGTAGGACATCCCACAAATAGACCCGTTATTGCACCAAAGGCGCCCATATGTTTTCCACTTTTTGCTATTGAAAATGTTGTATATGACAAGGCAAAATTAAGACCCACTAGAAATGATACCACTACTACTAGAACCAAATTCAGCGGAACTATCTGTAATCCCACATGTTCAGTAAAAAATGCAAAGATCATTGGCACGTAGCCTGGCAGATCACAGCATGGTGACAGTTCTATGTGAGGTGGCTTTGGAAATCCATAATCTGTTGCATTGATGTCTGGCTTGTACAGTATTATTCCTGATGTTAAGGCAAAGAATAATCCATATCCAATTGTACTTGCCACAAAGATCTGTTTTGCCCTTTTGTTGTTGATTGCATTTGAAATAATCGAAGATATGGAAGAATCCGGAATAGCCACCTTGACTTTGTAAAACTTGTACAGTCCCCATCCTATTCCACCAAAAGAAATGAAAAGTATGACATATGTTGCTATTGCCATTCTTTGAAGTGCAGGCATTGCTGCCGGAGTTACTGTGAGATCCTCATTTCTTGAGTACGCAAGAAATGAAACAGCGATTGCTATAAAACCAAGAATAATTAGTACACGATGCGAGCGGTGTACTGTGGATTGTTTTTCCAACAATGAAAACCGATCTTGCCGACATTAAATTCTATCTCTTTTCTCCAAAGTATTTATTTGCAATGGAGACTCTAGAGATTTAGCGTGAAAATAGACGAACCGCAAGACTCTGACTATGTTGAGACAAAAATCACCTATGTAGGTTTTGTTGATCCTTACGGTGTGGAGGGACTAGTAATTCTACGATCAGATGACGGAAAAGAATTTCACATGAGAGCTTTCTCAGGTGAGGTTGCTAGGCACATAACTAATTTCATAGAAGGAGAGCGAGATACCATCCCAACAATATACAACATGATTGAGGAGATATCGGAGCTCAATGCACTGGTTCTTGTTAGAATTAAAGTGTATGAAAGCGGAAGTGTACTGCGCGCAAATCTTTACTTTACAGGCAAACATGATTTTGTCATGCGTAACTACAGGGCATCGGATGCAATAGCACTTGCATCTTTTTACAACATACCAATACTTGTAAGAAAGACGTTGTTAAAAGAAAAAATGGAAGCTTAGGTTACTATCTCTTCCAACTTGCCTTCAAGCTGAGCACGTTTTAGTTCCATTGCAATTCTTCTACCAACTCCAAAAGTTGTTCCATACTTGTACTTTGTATATGGGCTGGTAGTTGCAAGAATGGGATTTCCGGGAACCCTCAACGAAACATCGTAGACTACTATATCCAAGTCTTTTGTGATTACACTTTGCAGTGAAAAGGGCCCGATTATTCCAGGTGGATATTCCTTTCTTACTGCATTGACAAACTTGTCTCCTGCCTCTATGACTTTTTCTAGTAGTGATTCTCGTATGCTGGCAGGGGTGTGGCCCACCTCGATATTTTGTAATTCTATATTGGTCTCTAGTTGCTGTCTTGCTGGGAGTGAAACAAAATCATGGAGATTTGTTTGTAGACGTCTCTCTATTCCTAGAAAATCGACCTCTTCTGAGATGGGGGTATGGAAATAATTGAAGTTAAAGTAAGTACCAACAACGAATTCTTCAATGCTTGCAATTTTTAGAGCCTCTCTTGAGATAAGGCCCTGTCTTATCTTGTTCTCTGTCTTGTCTCTGTAATCAGAATGTGAGGATACGTTGAAAAATGCCCTTTCCAACTTGCGAGATTTTTCTTGAACCTTTACTATTGCTGGTCGGTCTATGTCCTTAGGATTTTTGAAAAGTTTAGGATGTCTTATCCTTGCCTTTTCAAGTAGATAGTACTGATTCTTTCTATTTGCGCGCTCCTCAGCTTGGAACAGTGTACGGTTTCCAAATAATGGTACCTTGAATTTGTTTTCTACTGATTCATATCCGAGGTATGCTGTTAGCGCTCTATGTGGAACAATTATTGTACTTGCTTCGCGTAATCTTGATTGTATTTTGGATGACATCATGTCTTTGAATTTATTTACTATGATAATCTCATCTGATATTCGTGAAAATCTTTTGTAAGGTTTTTCTCTTCCCTTTTGGCAAACTACTAGCGTCTGCAGATTCTCATCTTTTGCGCCATCCATTACCTCAAGCGCAGAATGACTACCAAGCACACCGACGGTAAGATCAGAATACTCGCTGACAATTTTTTGTATATCTGATCTTTTAATCATGCGATACCTATTTTATCTGGGTAAAAAAAGCGTTCTTTACTTGAGATCTTCTTTGTCTTTGAACTCTTTTAGCTCTTTTTCGGATTCTATTCTGCCCTTTTCAAATTCGCCTTTTGCTTTGCCAAATGTTCTTGCTAGTTCTGGGATCTTCTTGGCTCCAAAAATCAATAATCCGATGACTACGACTGCAATTATTACATTCTCATATGCCATGAGTGCTCTTAATTGTGCAGATTAAGATTTAAGTGTTGCAATCTGGTTTGCGCGTCTTTCTGATAAGAACATGCCGATGAGGTACAATCCAATAAGAGGTCCTGCAACAAACCACATTGTTATGCCGCTTCCATCTGGTGTTATTGCAGCGCCTAAAATCACAATCGCAATTACAGCCCATTTCATGTTCTTTCTCCAAAATTTTGCATCTACCATTCCAGAAACAGTAATTGCATACATTATGAGAGGCAGCTGAAATGATATTCCAAAGGCTAGTAAAAATTGCAATACAAAGTTGATGAAATCTACAATATTGAGAAAGGTAATAAGACCTGCAGACTCTCCGTATCTATAAAGAAACTCTAGGGTAAAAGGCGTCACTACGAAATAGGAGAACAAGCAACCTACAATGAAGAGTACGATAGCTGGCATTGTTACAGATTTTATTATGTGAATTTCCTTATGGTGAAGTGCTGGAGAAAGAAATTCCATAAACTCCTTGACAATGACTGGCATTCCTATCACAATTCCTAACAAGACTGCAACATAGAATTGAGCAAAGAATGCTTGTCCAGGTGCAGTTTGAATCAGTTGCACAGAAGGGGGAATAAGCTGATGTTTCATGATTATAGTAAGCTGAGCTGCAATGTTATTGAAGGGACTAAATGTTGGATAGTAAAGATGAATTCCATTGTAAGCAAATGGCGTCAAATGAAATCCAAGAATGAAAAAGGTAACGATACCTACTGCGATTATCATCTTGAATACTCGTTTTCTAAGCTCATCCAAGTGTTCCATGAAGGTCATTTCCTTCGTCATTGGTAATCTAGAATCTAGCCAAAACCATATTAATTCTCTCTTTTGACAAGTAGTTTTTTAATTTGAAACGTGGGTAAGTCGAGGAAATGAGAGCGATTGGTCTGGGCTCGACTTGGTGCTAAAAAGCCCCACGGTTTCTATGCACCATAGACATGTACAGAAGATAAGATAATGTCAGTATTTTTTTATAACATACAAATCAAATTTTTTATTTTGTGATTATTACTTGCCTGGGATGGGTAGAATCTTGCTTGAAGGCAAATTGCTCTGTTCTTGTTCAGGCACACTAAAGTTTTCCAATTCAACCGTTAATTCTGTGCTAGCCTCAAATGTATCTCCAAGCTGTACTGCCAAGTCTGCAATCTCTTTTGGCTGGTATATCTCTCTTGAATTCTTTAGAAATATTCTACTACCTTTTTCTGCGGGTTCTCCACCAAACTTGTCTTTTAGAAATTTTGTTATACGGTTTACCTCTTCTTGAGCGATCTGGTTATGGTAAAAGACAATTCCATGAATTGATGCATAATCCCATGGCGTGCCATTTCTGTAACAAAAGACTCCGAAATGTGTACCTTGATCATCCATTGTACATTTTATTTCCCAAACCAATACCTTTTTTGGATCATACTGTGCTTTCCTGAGATCTTCTACCGTTAACTTCCAATATCGCAATCGGCTCATTTAGTCAATGAATAAATATTCGCTTACAAAAATGTATCTTATTCTATTACTTTAGGAAAATGGATTTGAGTATAAGATGAAACCAAAACAATTACTGGTTTACTGGATTCGAACTAAAAAGGCATCTGTTAGCCATCTAATATTATCTAAAATGTGATACAGCTAGTTTTTGTCCAATCTTAAGATCTTTTTGAATCCTGACTTTTTTGGTTGCCTCTTCAAAGTGTTTCATTGTAACTTTGGTTCCTTCTGTCTGTTTCTCGGCCTCTTTTGGATCAGGGTACTTGCCAATGAATTCATTTATTACAATTGATGCAGCGACATTGGCAATGGCTGCAACATCGGCTCCACTAAATCCATCAGTGGACTCGGCAATCTTTTCAAAATCGACATAATCAGTATTTGTATCAGCTGTAGTTTCGGCACGTGTCTCTATTGGAATCTCCTTTGAGCTAATCTCCAATATCTTGAGCCTTCCGGATTTGTCTGGCATTGGTACCAGTACCAGTTTGTCAAATCTACCGGGCCTAATTAACGCCCTGTCTAGCATATCTGCCCTGTTTGTTGCTGCGATAACTACCACTCCATTGAGGCTTTCAATTCCGTCAAGCTCGGTCAATAGCTGACTAACAACTTTTTCTGTAACCATGCTATCTCCTGTACCCCTCATTGGAGCAATAGAGTCAATCTCATCAAAGAATATAACACATGGTGAGGCCTGCCTTGCTCTTCGAAATATCTCTCTTATTCCCCGCTCCGATTCACCTACCCATTTTGATAAAAGCTCGGGACCCTTTACAGAAATAAAATTGGCCTCGCTTTCTGTTGCTACAGCTTTTGCCAGAAGAGTCTTACCGGTTCCACTTGGTCCATAAAGCAAAATCCCTCTAGGCATTCTATGACCCAGTTTGGAATATAATATGGGATACTTCATTGGCCACTCTACTGCCTCTTGTAGTTCAAGCTTTACACTTTCTAACCCACCGACTTGGTCCCATTTTATGTCAGGCTTTTCAATGTAAACTTCGCGCATTCCAGCTGGGGTGACTTCGCGTAATGCAAATTGGAAATCTTCTTCATTTACAATAAGCTTGTCAAGGGTTTCTGTCGGAATCTTTTCGTCAGCTAGGTTGATTTCAGGTAATAATCTTCGCAGACATTTCATTGCAGCCTCTTTACAAAGATATTCCAAATCAGCTCCAACATAACCATGGCTTATGGCAGAAATTTTTTCTAGATTAACATCTTTGGCAAGCGGCATGTTTCTTGTGTGAATCAAGAGTATCTCAAGCCTTCCTTTCTTGTCTGGTATTCTTATCTCGATTTCTCTATCAAATCTTCCGGGTCTTCTAAGTGCTGGGTCTAGTGCATT
>Ga0187776_10000996_pt1 | contig 13826 bp, 10 predicted proteins | sample 0216_BV02_MP12_2_FD_132426 | JGI IMG/M metagenome (GOLD analysis project Ga0187776, IMG submission 132426) | Tropical peat soil microbial communities from peatlands in Department of Meta, Colombia - 0216_BV02_MP12_20_MG | ecosystem: Environmental > Terrestrial > Soil > Wetlands > Peat | place...
ACCGAGAAGAAAACCCATTCCAGTTCCATCAGTGTAGACGAAGCGGAACGGGTGAAAGCCCATTTCCAGGGCCAGGCCGAGGGGGGGAGTTCAGGCCCGGTCTCGGGCGCGCGTGCACGCGGGCCGGAAGAGATCAAGCCCAAGTTTGATCTTTCGCACATCTCGCGACCGGGTGACGTGCTCAAGGCGATTCAGCAGACCGCGCACCCTGCACCGGTTGCTCCACCGCGCCCCGTGCCTCCGGTTGCCCCGCCCAAACCTGTTGCCCCGGCAGCGAGGCCTCCGGTTGCTCCGACCGTTGCACCCAAGCCAGTTGCTCCTGAGATTGAGCCAGCGGCGCCAGCGCGGACGATGGCTCCTGCGGCGGCTGTATCCATTGCGCCCGAAGTCCGGCGTTCGCAGGGTGTAGAAGTAGTCGAGCCCCCGGCCGAGCGCCCGGTTGCGCCAGCTCCGCGAGTCATTACTCCTCAACCCAGACAAGCGCCACGCATTATTGCGCCACCCCAGGCTCCTCCTGCACCATCGGCTCCACCACCTGAAGCCCCAATAGCTACACAAGAGGCTGAGAGTCAGAGTGTGGCTGCACCACCACCACCCGCTGCACCTCCGGCAAGGCATGCTCCCTTGGACGGAAAGCCCGCCGTGGAAGCGAAGCCGGCACCAGCTCCGGCAGGTCCGCCACGGCGACTGATTGTTCCGCAAACCGGACCACGGCCGGTGTACACCGCGCCAAGCGGCGGGGCGCAACGGTCGGCACCGGCGGCAAGTACTGGCCCACGGCCTCAGCCGGGGCGTCCGGTACCGGGGCAGCCGATTTTCCAGCGCCCGCGCCCACAGGCAGCGCCGCCACCGGCGAGCAGGGTTCCGCTGCGGCCGGGCGAGCGACGCCCGATGCATCCCACACGCTCTGCGCCGATGGGCGGACTGCGTCCTCCTGGAGTTGGGCCCGGTCTGCCGCCGCCACCTACGCCGGGACGTCCGACGGCACGGCCGGGTGCGCCCTCGCGCCGTCCTGGCCAACGCTATGTTCCGCGTGGTGTGAAGGAAGGCCCGATGAAGGGCTTTGTTCCTCCTCCGCGGATGGCGACACTGTCTACTGAGCCGCTGCCAATTACCCGCACGGTGACCATCACCGAGGGTATCAGCGTGAAGGATCTGGCGGAGAAGCTGGAAATCCGGGCCAAGGACCTGATCGCACGTTTGCTGGCGCGGGGAGTATTCGCCACCATCAACCAGACACTCGATGCTGAGCTGGCGACGGAGATGGCGAAGCAGTTTGGAGCGGACACGAACGTGATCAGCTTCGAGCAACAGGCTGCACAGGAAACGGGTGAAGCCCAGACCCCCGCCGAAGAAGCTGCGGCGCTGGTGCCACGGCCACCGGTGGTGACCATCATGGGGCACGTGGATCACGGCAAGACCAGTCTGCTCGACGCTATCCGCTCAACCAATGTGGCGGAAGGCGAGGCTGGCGGCATTACGCAGCATATCGGGGCTTACAAGGTATCGATCCAGGACAAGGACTCGCCGGCGTATGGGCGGCAGATTGTGTTCCTCGATACCCCGGGTCACGAAGCGTTCACGCGCATGCGTGCTCGCGGCGCCAAGGTGACCGATATTGTTGTGCTAGTGGTAGCGGCGGATGACGGCGTCATGCCGCAGACGCTGGAAGCGATCGACCACGCCAAGGCCGCGAATGTGCCGATCATTGTGGCGGTCAACAAGATTGACAAGCCGGAGGCGATGCCGGAGCGGGTGAAGAAACAGTTAGCCGATCGGGGGCTGATGCCGGAAGATTGGGGCGGCACGACTGTTTTCGTGGATGTTTCCGCCAAGCAGAAAACCAATCTGAACCTGCTGATGGAAATGATCTGCCTGGTAGCGGACCTGCAGGAATTGAAGTCGAATCCGGATCGTGCGGCGCAAGGTGTGGTCCTGGAAGCCAAGCTGGATCGCGGTCGCGGCCCGGTGGCGACCGTGCTGGTGCAAAACGGAACCCTGCGCACGGGCGACTACTTTGTGGTCGGGGACGTGTTCGGGCGCGTGCGAGCTATGTTCGACGACCGCAGCAACGCACTCGATGATGCCGGCCCATCCACGCCGGTCGAGATCCTGGGTCTGGAAGGCTTGCCGCAGGCCGGTGACCAGTTCATCGTGGTGACAGATCGCGAGAAAGCGGTTTCCATCTCCGATTATCGCCAGCAGAAGACGCGCGAGGCGGCGCTGGCGAAGTCGACCAGGGTTTCGCTCGAGGGACTGGCTGAACAGCTCAAGACAGATGGAGTGAAGGAGCTCTCGATCATTCTCAAGGGCGACGTGCAAGGCTCGGTCGAAGTGCTGAATGACCTGCTGACCAAGCTTTCGACAGAGAAGGTCAAGATCAACGTTCTCAGGAGCGGAGTTGGCGCGATTACCGAGAGCGATGTGCTGCTGGCTTCTGCCTCCGATGCCATAATCATCGGCTTCAACGTGCGGCCGGAGCGCAAAGCGCAGGAACTGGCGGAGCAGGAGAAGGTCGATATCCGCCTGCACTCGATCATCTACGAACTGCAGGACGAGATCAAGAAAGCCATGACCGGCCTGCTCGAGCCTACCATCAGAGAGACCCATCTTGGCCGGGCCGAAGTTCGCGAGACCTTCCGAATTCCCAAGGTGGGTATGGTGGCGGGCTGCTATGTGCTCGATGGCACGATCAAGCGCGATTCCGAAGTGCGGCTGTTGCGCGATAGCGTGGTGGTATTCAAGGGCAAGGTGGGATCACTGCGGCGGTTTAAGGAAGATGTGGGCGAAGTCCGCAACGGCATGGAATGCGGTATTACGATTGCCAACTACAGTGACGTAAAGCTTGGCGACGTGATCGAATGTTTCGTAACCGAAAGAATCACCGCTGAGGCGCTCGTCTAGCCGAAAATGAGTCGTGGCCAGTGAGAGGTGGTCAGAGCAAGTGGCCACGCACTGGCCATTTGCTTTTTGTGCTGATGAGCGCAATTCGTGCATGATCGCCTATCTAACGCTTGAAATTCGCATTGAGGGCGCGCACTCGCTGAAGGACAAGCGGCAGGTAGTGCGCAGCCTGAAGGACAAATTGCGTGGCAGCTTCAACGTGGCGGTGGCAGAACTGGAGCAGACCGACCTGTGGCAGCGCGCAACTCTGGGTGTGGTCAGCATTTCCGACTCCAAAGATTACCTGCGCGGGCTGATGGAAAGCGTGGAGCGCGCTGCCGGCAGGATCACGAACAATGCCGGGGGCGAGCTGGTGGATGCCTACGTCGAATTTCTTGATGGGCGAGAGTAGGTTCTTGCGATGAGTCGCGGATCGAGATTCCGGCCGAAGGCTTCCTGGCTTGGTGCTAATTCTAATAGCTGATTGCTGAGTGCTTCTTATGGAAAACCGAGCGCAACAACATCATCGCGAACGCCTGGGCGAGGCCATTCGAGAAGAAATCTCTGCCATGGTCGAGGGCGAACTTGGAGACCCGCGTATCGGATTAGTAACGGTGAGCGAGGTGCACTTGGCAGCGGACGGCAAGTCCGCCCAGGTATTGGTGGCGATTAGTGGAGATGCTAAAGAAGCGGAGCAGACGCTAAGGGGCCTGAAAGATGCCACCGGCTATATACGCCACGAATTAGCTGATCGCCTGCGTTTACGTCATGCGCCCGAACTGTTTTTCCGACTGGACAAAGCCGAGCAGTACGAGTCTAGAATTGACGAGCTACTGAAACGAATTGAAAAGCGTAAGTGAAGCCCACCGAACCGAGGTATCTCCCCGCGGTGGGTGGGATCACTTGCCACGGGATCCAGCGGGTCCATGCTGAAAGAAGTCCTCAGAGAAATTGATCAGCGCCAGCATTTTGTTCTGACCTCGCACGCGCGGCCAGACGGAGATGCTATCGGCTCGGTCCTCGCCTGCTTCCAAATTCTTGGTGAGCTTGGCAAACAAGCTGAGGTGGTGCTGCACGACCCCGTGCCGCATATTTACCGGGTGTTGCCGCTGGCCGAGGTGGTGAAGAAGGCAGCTTCAGTGAATGGCAAGTACGAGGCTGCGATTGTGCTGGAGTGCGACAGCATTCAACGCACGCGGCTGCAAGGATTGGAAGATCACTTCCTGATCAGCATCGATCACCATGTGAGCGGTAAGCCGTTTGCCAATGTCAACTGGATTGATCCGAGCGCCTGTGCGACCGCGGAGATGGTGTACCGGTTGGCGCTGGAGGCAGACGTGAAGATCACTCCCGAGATGGCCACCTGTCTCTATACCGCAGTGCTCACCGACACAGGCTCGTTCTGTTTTGTGGGAACGAACGAGTGTACTTTTCAGCTGGCCGAGGAATTAGTTCGTTACGGAGCAGATCCGGCGAAAATCGCACAGGCAGTATATTTTTCGAATTCTGCTTCGAAGATGCGGCTGCTGGGAGCAGCGCTTTCGAATCTCCAGCGGGACCAGCATTTCGCATGGATGCACGTAACCCGTGAACAGATGGAGCGCTGCCGGGCCGCGGAAGAGGACTGCGAAGGGCTGGTGAATTATGCGCTAGCGATCGAAGGGGTCGAGGTGGCGCTCTTCTTCCGCGAGATCGCCGACGGCAAATGGCGCATCAGCCTGCGCAGCAAGGGAGCCGTGGACGTTTCCCGGGTGGCTGCAGGGCTTGGAGGGGGCGGGCATCGGTGCGCCAGCGGCTGCACAGCGGATGGGCCGCTCCCGGCCATGATCGAGCGAATCACGGCGCAACTGCGGCTGGCAGGCGAGATCGAATCAAAGACCAGAGTCGGCACGGTCACGAATTGGCGGGCGTAGGACGGGAGCGTTCCGTCTTGTCTGCCTTGCTGGTTAAACAAATCAGAAGCGCAAGCCTGCCTTTACAATCACCTCTGCGTGAATTCATCTCCTGCAGAAACAAATCTGACTTCTAGGCCCGGCCGGACCGCGGTTTGGGTCGAGTTGGCCACTCTCGCCGGTTTCTCCGCTTTTCTATTCTTCTTCGGGCTCGGGAGCTTCGGCTTGATTGGCGCCGACGAGCCGCGTTATGCGCAGGTGGCGAGGGAGATGCTGGCTCGCGGCGACTGGGTTACGCCTGTGCTCAACGGCGTGGCATGGCTCGAGAAGCCGCCGCTCTACTACTGGGGAGCAATGCTCTCCTATCGCATATTTGGCATCAGTGATTGGGCGGCGCGAGTTCCGACCGCGATGTTCGCTTCGGTCATGGTGTTCGCCGTATATGTCTTCATGCGCCGCTTCCGTCGCGGCTGGCAACTGGATGCGGCGTTGATCGTGGGATCGTCGGTAGGGGTAATTGGGTTCGCACGCGCTGCTTCGACCGACATGCCGCTGACTGCTACGTTTACTATCGCAATGCTGGCGTGGTTCACCTGGCTGCAGACCGGCACGCGAGTTTGGCTTGCAGTTTTTTATTTCTTCCTGGCCCTGGGAACCTTGGCAAAAGGCCCCGTCGCCCTGGTGCTTGCCGGTCTGCTAATACTGGCATTCGCCGCCCTGCAGAACGAATGGAGGCTGATCCTTCGCACCCTCTGGCCGCCGGGCGTCCTGCTATTTTTGGCGATGGCGCTGCCATGGTACGTCCTGGTTCAACTGCGCAATCCACAGTTCCTGCGCGTGTTCATTCTCGAGCACAACCTGGCGCGGTATGGAACAGATGTCTTCCGTCATCCTCAGCCGTTCTGGTACTTCGTTCCGGTCATGCTCCTGGGCTTGCTCCCCTGGAGCGTGCTGGTGCTGGCAGGGGCATTGCGCGCGGTTCGGGATTGGCTGGAAAGCCGTGATCCTGAAGTCTCCGAGCTGCAGATCTTCTTGCTGCTATGGGGACTTCTGCCGGTCCTGTTTTTCTCCATCTCTCAATCCAAGCTTCCGGGATATGTGCTGCCGGCGGTACCGGCGTTTGGGATGCTGGCGGCCAATTGGATCGGCGAAGTATCTCTGAGCGACAGGAAGCCTCACTTTTGGCTACTGGCATTGCACAGCGCGATCTCGGCTTTTCTGCTGGGCTCGGTTCTGCTGGTGAACTACAGCCTTCTGCATGTGAAGCCGAGCTCGCCAGCGGCGTGGACGGCGGGCATAGTGGCCATGCTGGCGTTTGCTGCAATGATGTTTAGCGTGCGCACCGCCGGGGTGCGCTTTTTGCGCTTTGCGACATTGGTGCCGCTGGTCCTGGGCTTGGCCTTTGTTGTTAGATACGCGTCGCCGACAATCGATGCGAGGTTGTCGGCGCGTCCCGTGCAGCGGGAGATTGCCAGCATCGAAACCTCGCGTTCGGTGATTGCGGTGCTCGAGGTCCCGCGTCAACTGGAATTTAGTCTGACGTTCTATCGCGACCAACCGGTCCAACGTTATGAGCGAGGAGAAATTCCTGCCGGGGCCCACCTCCTGGTAGCACGCTCAGGCATGCAGGCCAAGGTGCAAGAGAAAGTCAGCGGGAGAAGAGTGACGAGGATTGGCGAATTCCCCTCTCAGAAGCTGGACTTTTACTGGATACAAGCTGGCGGGCAGGCGCATTGAGGTTCGGCGGAAGCGCGGCTGCGTCCAATCTAAGAGGCGCGTCCAAGTGAGGGATGCCGGTCCCAAGTTGCTGATCTGTGTTCTCCGGTTTGCTTACGCAGGTCTTGGAGGCTTAGACTGCCAAGTTTCGCCGTCATGAAGCGGGGGCGGCAGGAAACTCATCCAAAGATTACGAGACCGGCCTTGGAGATCATTGACCTGCGGCATTTTACCTCCGCGGATTTACGACCCCTTCTGGAAGAAGAGAAGGAAGTGTGGTCGGAACTGCTGTCGTGGGATTACGGGCCTTCGGCAGACATGATTCTGCGCTATGTGGATGCCCGAATCCTTCCAGGATATGCGGCAGTCCAGCGAGGTCTGCTGCACGGATATTCCTTCTTTGTCTACGAAGGTAACAAGGGGGTGATTGGGGACCTCTTCGTGACCGGAGAGAAGTCAGTTCCGCACGCCGAGAACCCAACCGAGGTGCGGCTGGTCACCCATGTAGTTGAAACGCTGCAACAGTCGCCAGGAGTGCATCGGGTGGAGGCGCAGTTGCTGGTGCATGAAAGCAATGCACTGGCCCGGCCGTTCTTGGAGGAGGGATTCCAGCGCTTTCCGCGCCTGTTTATGGCACTTCCACTGGCAAATGGACTCTCTCTTGCACTGGGCCCGAATCGGGACGCCTTGCCGCCAGAAATTGAGATGCGGCGGTGGTCGGACCAGGATTACCAGCCGGCCGCCTCCTTGATAACTGCCTGCTACAGGGGTCACGTCGATTCCGAAATCAATGACCAATATCGCAGCATTCAAGGCGCATCGCGGTTTTTGAACAATATCGTGCGATTTCCGGGTTGCGGCACATTTGATGCCGGGGCGTCTTTCCTGGCTTTAGACCGCCGGGCGCGGGCTCCCATTGGGCTCATCCTCTGTTCCCGCGTGAAGCACGATGTTGGGCATGTGACCCAGGTTTGTGTGCTCCCCGAGTACCGCGGAAAAAGCATCGGCCGCATGCTGTTGGCGGCCACCAGCCAGGAGCTCAAACGCAGGCATTTTCAACTGCTTTCGCTGACGGTCACAGAAGCCAACCGCCGGGCGGTGGAACTGTACAAAAATATCGGATTTTCGGTGGAGCGGGTGTTCGATGCCTTTGTGTGGGAAGCCTGACTCATCACTGCCAGATGCGTTCATCAAGAGTCATAAAATAAGGGGTTTCGCCTCTTCCCGCTTTCACTATGCGATTGTTTGACCTGGCAACAAAACAGAAATGATTTTTGTTGATTTGAACTCTTCTGTTGGAGACGGCGTGCGAGCAGTGTATGCTAGCGCGCAATCACCACAAATTGGCACTGTCTGGGGGGCGTCGTGACTTTGCCTGGTCAACAACTTCGTCTGTTGCGAGAACAACTCGGCTACACTCTGCGCGATGTGGAATCTGCAAGTATTCGTATCGCGTCACGACACAAGAATGAAGAATTTGGGATTCCGGTGAGCCGCTTGTCGGACATCGAGATTAAAGGTTTCCAGCCCAGCATTTTTCGCATTTACTCGCTGGCGGTGATTTATCGCGTGGACATACGCCAGATCCTGGCGTGGTTCGGTGTGGACACAAGCGATATGCCGAATGATGTGCTGCTAACCGAGGCACCGAAAACCCACCTCAGCCAGATGATGGAGGCTGTGCCTTCCGTTCAACTGCCGGTGAAGTTCGATCCAGGATTTGATTTGCGCAAAACCACAAATTTGGGCCGCATGATCGAGCGCTGGGGCATTGTGCCCATCCAACATATTGCTCCGCTGATCAATGTCGACTACACGTACGGATATGTGGGGACCGATGATTACGCGATGTACCCAATCCTGCTCCCAGGCTCGTTTTTGCAGATTGACGAATCCAAGAACGAAGTAGTGGAGAGAGCATGGCGTTCGGAGTACGAGCGTCCGATTTATTTCATCGAAACTCGCACCGGATACTTCTGCTGCTGGTGCTCACTCAAGACCGACCATATCATTCTGCAGCCCCACCCGCTCTCGCCGACGCCTTTGCGCATCATGAAACACCCGCAGGAGGCGGAAGTCATCGGCCAAGTCGTCGGGATCGCGATGAGGTTGGACCAGGTGGCCTTCCAGAATCCGCCAGACAACACATTGCCTGCAAAACTGAGTTGAAGTGGCGGCGCGAGCCGCCGCCGCAATCTGCCGGGATCAAGTCTTGCCCATGCTGCCGTAACTTCTCCGCATAAGCGATTCTCTCCTGCCGCGTGGATATCACCTGCTGCAGCTCGCCAGCCAGAACTCCTATAGGCGTGCGCAGCAGACGCAAGAAGATTCGACGATGAGCGCCAGCGATGGTGTCGTTGGCGGCCTTCTCACCGAACTCACGCGCCAACCCCCAGTGGAAGTAGCCTCCATTCTCCTGCCGTAATCCAGCCACATATTCGAGCCTTGCCCAGCTGCCTGGGACTGCCGCCAGTGTCCTCCGCTCAAAGTCGTCTTTTGCTGAATTAAGCATATTAGTTTCCCAGAAAACGGAATTCCCTTCCCCTCGACAGTTTCCCACAAGCGATCAACCCAAGCTCTCGCGGTGCGACTACTCCAAACCCACGCACAAAAAAGGAGAAAGCACCGTGAAAAAACTGATCTGTACCCTTCTGTTCGTCAGCCTTTTGCTGGTCTCCAACTCCGTTGCCTTCGCAGGTGGAGGACCGACGCCGCACTGTGATCCCGCCGGCTGCCCCAACCCGAATTTTGCTGGTGGCGGACCCATGCCTGGCTGTGATCCCGGACATTGCACGAATCTCGACTTTGCTGGTGGAGGACCCATGCCTGGATGCGATCCCGGACACTGCACTAACTTTGCAGGCGAAGTATCAATCCGCTAAAAGTGATAGGCGGCTGCCCCGGCACGAAGAGCGAGGCTAAGCCCGGACACGAAATTTCCTTTGGAGGGCAGGCGGGCCTCAGGTTAAAGTTGGGGACCGCCAGCCCATGCCCAAGTTGCTCATCTATCTGCTGTGGGTAGCGCCGATTGTCTTGCAGGTGGCGATCGCCGCAGTCATCATCAAACGCAGGCTGTATCGCGACGTCTCCTGGTTCCTCGCCTACACCATTGCAGAGATTGTCACCTCCTCGGCCGGTCTCAAGACCTACAGCAGTGCTGAAGCCTACTTCTACACATACTTTGCCGGCGATGCCATTTGTATTGTCATTGCTTTTGCAGTGATCTACCAACTTTTTTGCTGTTTGTTCCGCCCTTACCCGGGACTGCAGGGGTTGGGAAAAGTCCTGTTCCTATCCGCCATGGTGGTGCTTCTTGTAATTGCCTCGATCGTGGCGAGCCATGGCGCCAATCCTGATTCCGGACCGATCATCAAGGGGATTCTGACGGTAGAGCGTAGCTTGCGAATCGTGCAAGCCGGGTTACTGTTGTTCTTATTTCTGTTTTCGTCTTCGTTGGGCCTGACCTGGCGTCACTACCTGTTTGGAATCGCGCTCGGCTTCGGTGTCTTTGCCACGGTCGATCTGGCCTCGCTGACGGTGAGGACGCAACTTGGACTGATCTCAGCGGACGTCGCTTCCCTGGTGAGATCGGTCGCCTTCAATTGCGCGGTTCTGGTCTGGGTTGTCTATACCCTTCAACGGGATCCTTCCGAGTTCCGAATTCCGGAAATTCCGAATCATGATTTGCAGAAGTGGGACCGCGCCCTCATACAATTGCTCCAGAGATGAGCCTGGCACTCGTAGTCACGGTTCTTGCCCTCTGCGCAGTTCTGTTCCTCTATTTTCTGGCAAGAGGCGAAGCGGCTAAAGTCAACGACCTGGAAGATCTCGGGGGCCGCACCGAACCGGTCGATATCGAAGCCTTCCGCAATTTAATTGATTCCGAACAAGACGCTTACCTGCGCTCGCAACTCGCCCCTGGAGATTTCCGCCGCATTCAACGGCTGCGTGCCTGGGCGGCCATCGAGTATGTGGAGCGAATTGCACGCAATGCCGCCGTGCTTTTGCGATTAGGGGAAGCCGCTCGCAAGAGCGCTAATCCCGAGGTTGCCCTGGCTGCCCAGGATATTGTCAATAGCGCATTGCGGGTGCGGATCTTCGCCTTGTTAGCTCTGGCTAAGCTTTACGCGCAACTGGCACTCCCTGGCATGGGCAGCTCAGCGGCGGACATCTTCCAGAGATACGAACAGCTCACCTATGCGGCTTCATCGCTGGCTCGGCTGCAATGGCCTGCGAACGCCGGCCGGGTTAGCTCGTTTTTGTAGAGATGGCCTGCGTTACATGGGCCCGTGATGTCGCAATTGCAGCTTCATCTGTGCTCTTGCGATCTGCTACTCTTGTCCGGATCGATTACAGCCTCTCATTCGTTCAGGTTTGCGATGATTGCCGCGATCGGCAATACGCTGGCGGGAAATCCCATTCTCACGCTATTCGTTGTCATTGGCCTGGGATATCTGCTGGGCGAGCTGAATGTCCTGGGATTTCGTTTCGGAGTGGCGGGCGTGTTGTTCGTGGGCATCGCCGCAGGCGCTTTAAATCACAATATCCGTGTACCTGAAATCGTGGCCAGCTTAGGCCTGATCCTCTTCGTCTATACGATAGGGATTCAGTCAGGGCCCGCCTTCTTTGCATCCTTCCGCAAGCAGGGTTGGCGAGACACCGTGCTCGCCGTTGCAGTTCTGATCGTCGGGGTTCTCTTGACGCTCGGGAGCGCCGTTCTGTTCAAAATTCCACACTCTCGAGTAGCCGGCCTATATACGGGAGCGCTGACCAATACACCGGCGTTAGCTGCGGTTCGCGACCGCATTCACGATCGCGAGAAGCAGGCAAATGGTGCTCCGGAACAAATCCAAACAGCTCAGAATGAAGCAGTGGTGGGTTATGCAGTTGCATATCCGGTAGGAGTGATTGGGGTGCTGTTGTGCTTCAGCTTCACCCGCCGCATCTGGCGGGTGAAGTTCACCCCCGAGGGCGAAAACGCGGCGGAGATTCGGGTGCGCGATTTTGTAGTAGAGAATCCCGGAGTGATAGGGCGCCAGTTGGCGGAAGTACTGCGGCATCACGAAAAGCCCGGGTTCGTCATCAGCCGCATTCGCCAGCAAGGGAAGACGGATGTTCCCCGAGATCGCACGCAGCTTGCTCGAGGCGATGTAGTCGCGGTAGTTGGAGATGAGCAGGGCCTGGAGAGAGCAGAACAAATCTTCGGCGAACCGGCCGACGTGAGCATCGAGATGGACCGCAGTCATCTCGATTACCGGCGTTTTCTGGTTTCGAACCGGCAAGTAGTCGGGAAACGAATTCGTGAACTGGACCTGACCAATCAAGCGGGCGCCACCATCACCCGTATCCGGCGGGCTGACGTGGAACTGGTCCCGACGCCAGAGACCCGGCTGGAATTGGGAGATATCGTGCGGGTTGTTACCGAGCGCGAGACATTTCCCGCCATGTCGAAATTCTTCGGAGATTCCATTCGTGGCAATGCGGAGACACAATTTGTCTCGGTGGCTATCGGCACGGTGCTTGGTGTACTGGCGGGAATGGTTCCCATTCCGCTTCCGGGTGGAGAGTCGGTGCACCTGGGCCTGGCAGGTGGGCCATTGTTGGTGGCACTGATACTGGGAAAGCTGGAACGCTCAGGGCGGATCAGTTGGATTATGCCGCTGGCCGCGAATCTCACGATTCGCCAGATCGGGCTGTTGTTCTTCCTGGCAGGAGTAGGCATCAATGCGGGCTTTGCATTTGTCCAGGCGCTGCGTACGAATGGCTGGCAACTTCTATTGGCCGGAGCGGTGGCCACACTGGGTGTCACATTGCTGACGTTGGTGGTGGGATACAGGATTCTACGGATTCCTTTCGACTCGTTGATGGGGCTGATGTCGGGCATCCAGACACAACCAGCCTGCCTGGCCTACGCAGATGAAATGGCGCACTCGGAAACACCGAATCTGGCCTACGCCAGCGTCTACCCGATCGCCATGATCGCTAAGATCGTGATGGCGCAGCTCCTCGTGTAAGCCGCCAGTACTAGCGCCCTCCTAGCGGAACAAAACCTAGCATCGACACGTAGATAAGAGCAGGACCGCGACTTTCTCGCTTCCCATTGCGGAGGTGTCGCGTCCAAACCTAAGCCGATGGTGATCCGCGACCTCTTTGCCGACGTGATACGTACCCTGCTGGCACACAAGCTGCGTACAGCACTGACGATGTTCGGAATTGCCTGGGGCATCATCTCTATTGTCCTCATGGTGGCGGCCGGGGAAGGGCTCAGAGTAGGCCAGCAAAAGGTAGCGGAGACCTTTGGCCGCGACATCATGATCGTTTTTTCCGGAAAAACGAGCATGCAGGCTGGCGGCTTGCGCGCAGGCCGGCGTGTGCGCTGGGATGATACCGACGCCACCTTGATCGAGCAGGAGGCAACCGACTGCAAGTATGCCCTGCCCGAACTGGGCCAGAAAGATGTGAGGATCGTAAGCCGGTTCAACAATGCCGCACTACTAGTGACCGGCTCGCTGCCGCCTTTCGCCGAGGTACGCAGCATCAATTTGGGCCAGGGACGGTTCTATTCCTGGGAGGATGTCAATCAGGCGCGCCGCGTGGTTGTACTGGGCACAGATGCCAAGAAGCAGCTATTCGGCTCGCGGCCAGCGATCGGCGAGACGGTAATGGTGCGGGATATCCCGTACGTCATCATTGGGGTGATGGCGGAAAAGAAGCAGGACTCCAGCTACGACGGATGGGATGTCAACAAGTTGTTCGTGCCCTTCACGGCAATTCAGCGCGACTATCCCAATAAGCCTCCCGATACACAGCATTCCCTGGACCGCCTACTGGTTGTGCCCAAGTCAGTAGCTCAGCATGAGGCTTGCAAGGACGAGATGGTACATGTCCTGGCGCGGGTGCATGACTTCGATCCGCGCGACAAGGAAGCTGCCAGCATCTGGGACACGGTAGAGGAAGCGCAGGCTTTTCGCACCATGACTGACGGCATGAAGTACTTCCTGGGAGCGGTGGGAATCACTACGTTGTTTCTCGGTGGCCTGGGCGTGATGAATGTGATGCTGGTGGCCGTACGCGAGCGCACACGCGAGATTGGCGTGCTGAAGGCGCTGGGAGCTTCTCCAGTGGCGATGGGCATGCCTGATACCTATGACGCCCTTCAGAAGGGGGTGATAGACGGTATGGCAATAGCCTGGGAGCCGATATATACCTATAGGCAGTATGAGGTAGCAAAATACTATACTTATCTGCCTCTTCATGCAGTATATTTTACACAGTCGGTAAGTCTTAGGACCTGGAACAGCCTGCCGACTGATATTCAGAAGCAGATAGAAAGCG
>Ga0187776_10000999_pt1 | contig 13807 bp, 12 predicted proteins | sample 0216_BV02_MP12_2_FD_132426 | JGI IMG/M metagenome (GOLD analysis project Ga0187776, IMG submission 132426) | Tropical peat soil microbial communities from peatlands in Department of Meta, Colombia - 0216_BV02_MP12_20_MG | ecosystem: Environmental > Terrestrial > Soil > Wetlands > Peat | place...
AGCCCCGCGGGGTGGCGCCGATACGATGACCGCCGCGCGGCGCCTTGGCCGAGTGGTTAGGCATGGGTCTGCAAAACCCAGTACACCGGTTCGACTCCGGTAGGCGCCTCTTGAGTCCTGGAGCCGGGTCTTCGCTTGTGAAGCGGAATTCCGCGCTTGGTGGCTGCCTCTTCGTTGTCCGCTCAGTGTCGCTGAGATCCGGCTGGCTCGGGTCGATAGCGGCGCACGACCGGCGCATCCCAATGTGAGCAAGGGTCTGCTGGCTTCGAACGTCATTCGGCTAGCCGACCGGTGGATCGACACCGACCCGCAGAGAGCTCTTGGTCTGCCGGGCGCAGCGCGCCATGATTGCCGCATGGCGGCGACGGCCCAGCCGTCCGGAACGGTCACCTTCGTCTTCAGGGAACCAGTTGTCGGGCAGGGCCGTCGCGAGCTGATAGGGGAGCGCAGCGCGCGAGTCCGGAATGACGCCGGATGCTCTGGACGACTCGGGTTTCCGTCCCTAGCTCAGTCGAGCCGGAGGATGGTTTCCTCGATCTCCTCTCCGCGACCAGCTGCGAAGCCCCGGTCGACGCCGACGCGTCGGAACCCGGCTTTCTCCAGCACGCGAAGCGAACCGACGTTGTCCGAGGCCGCTCGGGCATACACCGGTCGCTCGGCGATGTCGTCAAGGAGAATCTGTAGTGCTGCGCTGGCGATGCCCTTCCCCCAACGCAGTCGGTCGACCCAATAGGTCACCTCAGGCTGATCGTCGATTCGGAAGAATCCGATCGTTCCGGCGGCTTCGCCGTCGACATCGATGACTAGGTGCCGGACGCTTGTGTCGGCCCGCAGACGCGCCGCCCGGCTGAGAAACGCGCTGCGATCGGTCTGATCCGCGGCTGTAAACCCGGCCATTCGAATCGACTCCGGATCCGTCACTTGCTCATAGATCGCTTCGAGATCCCGGTCTTCAACTGGCCTCAGCGAGACCTTCACTCGGGCGAGTGTAAAGGGTGTCATCGCCGGCGCAGGCGTGCGCCCCGGTGTTCCGGATGACCCTGACTCGTAGGCTATGTCAGCCGCACGGGTAGTGCCCGTTCTTGCTTCCGAGATAGAAGGCGAGCGCGAGCGAGACAACTGCCTCGCCTATGGCGGCGGCGACGTAGTACCGGCGGACGTCTTCGCGGAGGAGCAGCGTCCCCCGGAACACTAAGGCTGGAAGAGCGAGCGCGAACAAGATGAACCCGGCGTAGATCCAGCCAGTGTTGCTCCTATGTCAATAGGCGCTCGTTCTTGAGTGTGGTGTAGACGGGGCGTGCGAGTTGTCGTTTGAGGCAGCGGAGGGCTTCGCGGCGGCTCTTGCCCTCAGCTTGCTTGCGCTCGAGGTAGGCCTTGGCTGGTCCGTGGACGCGGCCTTGGGTGACGGCGATGCGGTGCAGGGCGCAGTTGAGTTGGCGGTTGCCGCCACGGTCGAGGCGGTGGCGTTGGCGTTTGCCGGAGCTGGCGTCGAGGGGTGCGACGCCGGGGTGGCGGGCGAGTTGGGCGTCGGAGCGGAAGCGCTGGATGGGGCCGATCTCGCAGAGCAGCTTGGCGGCGGTGAGTGCGGCGCAACCGGGGAGCTTGAGCAGCCGAGGCGCGATCACGCTGATCTCGGCGTGCAGCCAGTGGTCGAGCTCGCCGATCGAGCGGCTGAGAGTGCGGCAGCGGCCGAGCAGCTCGCGTGCGATCCGCACCTGATCGTCTGCTCGTGGCGAGCGAGCTGGCGGCTGAGCCGGTCGAGCCAGACGGTGCGGTCGAGAGCCCCGAGCGGCACCCGGAGAGCCGGGTCGAGCTCATGGAGATGCCAGCGCAGCCGTTGCTGGCAGCGGCGGCGTTCGTCGACGAGATCGTCGCGGTGGTCGACCAGTAGCTTCAGCTCCCGCAGCCGAGCCTCCTCGGGCCGAGGCGAGTCCAAGGCCGGCTCCCGCAAAGCGGCACGGGCGACGGCGAGCGCGTCGATCAGGTCCGACTTGCCCCGCACCCGGCCCCGCCGCCGCTCCGGCGCCGTCAGCCTGGGCGGCACCCTGACCAGCCGCTGCCGCTCACGTGCCAGTGTCCGTTCTAGTCCGCGCGTCACGTGCCGACAGTCCTCCAGCGCCCACAAGCGCCGCCGACCAACCCGCTTCGACCAGGAGACGAGCTCGGTTGCATCGCTCGTCTCCAAGCACTCGAGCCGGCGACCGACCTCGTCAACAGCGACAGCAGAGAGGGAGTGCTTGTGCACGTCCACCCCGATCACGATCATCTGCGGTGCCTCCTACCGTTGGGGGCGACCGGCGAGCGGACAGGCCTCACTCAGGGCTCAAGCCAAGCTCCTATCAGGTCACACTCGACGGTCTCGGGAAGGCGGCGGCGACACAACGCTGGCAAGTCAGCCCTGGGGCGACGATCCGGAATCGAGTCAGCCGCCGCCAACCCGAGTCTCTTGCGACCGCCGGACGCCACCGCACCCGCTCACGATGACAGTGAGTTCCGGAATGACCCTGAGTGCCTACGGCGTTGCCGCCCTCAGGAAGAACTGCGTCTTGCTGAGATAGCGTCGGACTGGTGCTGCGTGAGATAGCGGAATACCCGAACTCATTCGGACCGCTCGCGCGAGGTGATGAGCGGATCGAGACCGCGCGCTACACACTCTGCGTCGGCGCCGGATCGACCTGGAACACGGTGCAGCGGCAGCGCTTTCCCCTGGAGCAGGTGGATGAGGTGCTTGCCGAAGTGCGGGGGGAGCTACGTGCCCGGGGACGGACCCAGACGCAGTGGGAGATCGGTAGCTCGGCGCCGCGGGGACTCGTCGACGCGCTTCTGGAGCGTGGGCTCGTCCCCGACAAGGATCCCCACGCCGTGGCGCTCGTACTCACTCGGGAGCCGCCCGCGATCGCCCCGATCTTCACTGCGCGCCGGGTCGAAACGCTCGCTGAGGTCGAGGCCTCGGCTCCGATCCAGTGGGAGGCGTTCGGGGCGACACCTCAGGAGGTCGACGAAGCCTGCCGTCTCCTCGCGGAGCGATTCCGGGACAGCCCCAACCTCAGACACTCGGTCTGGCTTGAAGGGGAGATCGTCTGCACCGGCATTGCAACGCCCACCGAGCACGGCCTGCTGCTCTACGGGGGCGCCACCCTCGCTCGCGCCCGTGGTCGCGGGGCCTACCGCGCGCTCATCCGTGCTCGCTGGGATGACGCCGTGGCGCTCGGAACGCCGGCGCTCATCACGCAGGGAGGCTCGATGTCACGCCCGATCCTCGAGCGCCTCGGGTTCGAGCGGGTCGGCGAGATCCACATGCTCTTGGACGTGTTCTCGTGAAAGAGCGCTCCCCTGGGCCGGCCAAAGGGTGAAAACGCCGCCCGGGCCACTGTTCCGGAACGCCCCCTGATTACTCGACCGCAGCCGGGGGCCCGAGTTGGCTCAGTTCTGTAGCTCGAGTGAGCGGATCCGCGCATGGCCGTGCAGGTTCTCGACCCACGCGACCCGCCGGCCAGACACTGTGAGATCGAGCGGAGAGTAGATCCCCCTCAGGGCCACGAGCTTGGCGGCTCTTGCAAGGTCGAGGACTCTTCGGGTCCGGAGGTTGAGTGCTGCGATCAAGGGCCCGTGGCTGAAGACCACCCAGTGCTCGTCGGCTCCGGCGACGATGGAGCCGGACCCGATCGGAACGGCGGCGACTTGCGCGCCGGTGCGAGCGTCAAGGATCGTGATCCGGTCGCCCCGGGGTCCCGTCCGTGATGCCTGTGCGTTCGAGGTGCAGACGGCGGCGAGGCTTCCGGCGAGCGCGATCCCGCATGGCACTTGATATCCGTACACGTCCAGCTTTGAAAGCAGCCGGCCTGCTGCCGAGTGGACGGTCACCTCGCTCGCACCGTCTGCCGGTCGGGTGAAGCTAAGTGGGCGGAGGTCGCTGCCGTCGGAATCGACGAGGTAGAGCTCGAGGTACTCGCGCTCGTAGGAGATGCCGCTACCGGCGTAGATGTCGTCGCGGTGGCTCGCGAAGACGATCGTCTTGCCGTCCGGTGACCAGCTCGGCTCCTCGTCGGGACCGCTGGTAAGTGGGCGCAGGTCGCTGCCGTCCGCGCGGATGACCGATAACCCGGGGCCGCTCTGGAAGGCGATCTGGCTGCCGTCGGGCGACCAGGCCGGCTTGCCTTCCGAGTTGGCGCCGCCGACATTGTGCACGTCGGTGCCGTCGGCGTTCATCACCTCGAGCGTGTTGCTGAACGAGAAGGCGATGCGGGTCCCGTCGGGTGACCACGCTGGTCCCTCCAAGGTAAGGGGCGGAGCGGAGGGGCCAAAGGTTGCCAGTTCGTGGATTCCCGTTCCGTCAGGATTCATGAGGAAGATGCCGGCGCTGTTGTCGCCGTACTGGACGAAGGCGATCTTCGTCCCGTCCGGCGACCATGCGGGATCGCGCCCTGGGGTGAGCTCGACGGAGCCGGAGCCGTCGGCATTCGCGACCTCGATCTTCCCGTCCAGGTTCTCGTACGCGATCTTCGTTGCATCTGGAGACCAGCTGAGCGAGCTCACCTGGGCGCCTCCGCTGATGTCGTGGCGGCCTGATCCGTCCGCGTTCATCACGGCAAGCGAGGCATCAGGTTCCTGATTGGGGAAGAAGTAACCATCGAGGTAGGCGATCTTGCTGCCATCCGGCGACCAGACGGGTACGTTCAGGCAGCCGCACCCGTTGCCGCGGTGGAGCAGGAGTGAGGCGGTTGCGATGCGGCCCTGAGATACCGCGAGTCCCTGGATGATTCCTGTGGGAGCGAACAGGGGACGCATGCGCCCACCCTCGATGCGTTTCAGTTCTCCGCGGCCGCTGGTGTTGATGTCGTCGGGCGCGTAGTAGGCGAGCAACTGCCCGCCGCTGGCGAGCAGCGGCGGAGGATAGAGCACCCGGTTGCCACACTCAGCCGGCTCGCAGGGGAAATCCGCCAGGCCGAGGTGCCGAGCCCGTCGAGCGCCGGCCCGAGCGCCGATGACGTCCCAAAAGCATTCGTTGTTGCCGCAGCTGCCGCCGCCGGCCCATACACCCGAGCGTCCCGCCAGGGCGAGAGCGCCCTCCGTCAGATAGTCACGAGGACAGCGGAGCTCCCAGGTCGGGGTGACTGAGGTCGGCCCGCCGTGGAGCGAGCGAATGTGCACGGCACAGCCGGCCCGACGAGCGCTGATCCAGGCGATCCTGGAGCCGTCCTGGGCGAACGCCCAGATTCGCCGGCGGCTCGAGACCAGCGTCCGCACCCGGAAGGCCCGCTGAGCGCTGTCCGAGCGCGCCGCCGCGCTCCCCGAACCGGCCGCTGCCAAGGTGGCGACGAAAGCAACGGCCACGAACATCGCGGGCAGAAGGCTCATCAGCCAGGATCGACTCCTGGTCACGTCGTCACACGGCGACTATGAATCAGCAAGAAGATCAAAGTCAACCGCCAGGAGTCGGCAGCGCCAGTGTTCGGGAATCACCCTCAGCCGAGGCGGTCAGCGCGGGACGAGACGGAAGACTGGGCGCCTCGGGAGTTCTGCCGCAATTCGTCGTCGGTTGACGAAGGGCCAGCGTCGAATGTGCGGGTGACGCCGATCTCGGTGATGACGCGCGAGCCTATACCGCGTCCTCGCGTGAGACGGCGCCTCTTCGCTTGAAGTAGAACTCCGTGTCGTTGTCGGGCCAGACGCCGATCGTGTCGGTGTCGGGATAGACCGAAATGGCGGGGAGCGCGGCCTTCGAGAAGAGCAACAGCCTCGCTCTGGCCGCCCCGCGATTGGTGATCTGATGTGCGCCGCTGGGGCCGGGCGCAAAGCGCATCAGCCCACCGGGGTCGAGCTCGACTTGGCCGTTCGGGAGGCGGACGACGACGCCGCCGCCGATCACGAGCAGCCACTCTTCGACGTACTCGTAGTGGTACGGCAGCGACTCGTCCGGGCCGAGGTCGTACAGGAACATCGCCGTCTCCTCGGAGCTCAGGTCGAGGCGGCCGGCGAACTCGTCTTCGAAAAGGTTCGGCATGGTGCCTCCTCAGTGTCGATGGGAGAACTCTCGCGCGTCTCGGCGATGTCGTCGGGGGCCGAGGACGTTCGCCTGGGCGAGTGTTCCGGAATCAGCCGGAGCGGCTTGAGCGTCAATAGTTCAAGTGCGATTCTTCACTAGTGATCGTGGGTAGGGCGCGATTCGTGAGGTTCTTGGGTGTCCTTGCTCTCGTCACCATCCTCGTGCTTCCGGCGGCGAGTGCTGCGGGAACATCGCCGCCTCTCGTCGGCGTCACGTACACGCACTCCAACCTTCTGAGCTGCGACCTGCACGGGAGCACCGGGATCGTCGCCCACTACAACGATCCGGGAGAGCGGCGTCTCGTGCGTACCCAGCTCGCCGCGATGCGGGCGGCCGGCATCGACTCGATCCGTTTCTTGCTCTGGTTCATGACGGATGCCTCCAACCAGGACTGGGGCGTCGTCTCCTCTGCGGGCGGCAAGCTGTCCGAGCCGTACCGCTCGAACCTCATCCGCTTCGTGTCCGACATTCGCGCGGCGGGGTTCACGCGCCTCACCATCTCGTTCGGCCCGCAATGGTCGAACGACCCGGTCGGCATCTACAACCCAAACGGGACGATCACCGACCACTGGGATCCTGCCAAGCTCGACGAGAACTGGCAGTTCATCGCATACGTCCACCAGCTGGTGAAGCCCTACGCGCCGGCCGACACCGTCTTCGACATCCTCAGCGAGATTCCACCGAGCAGTTACCAGCCGCAGTGGGCGATCGATCGGCTCGACAACTACATCAGCACGATCTGGACCCGCTATGCCAACACGTTCGGGCTCGGCGACGCCGTGATCTCAATCGCCGGCAAGGGCGGACAGGCTGCCGACCGTCTGCAGAACCTCATCGCGACCCTGCACGCGACCGGGAGCGGCTTTCCGGCCGACTTTGAGCTTCACCTGGACTGGACGTCGCCGGAGCTCTACAACGAGCTCGAAGCGGTCGACCAGGTACTGAATACGAACGGCCTCTCCACGCCGATCGTCATCGGCGAATCCTCCTACGAGAACCCGGACGTCGCCAACGACATCGCCCGGTTCCAAGCCGATAGCGGTCGGCAGGTCCTCGAGGTGTTCGAGTGGTGGCAGACGAGCGACGGTGGAGCGTGCGCCGCCCCGCCCTACAGAGCGGACTCCTACATCACGACGCTCAAGCACCTCCCGCAGCCACCGCCCACGCCGAATCCCCTGCCGCTGCTCCCGATCCCGGCGCTCCACGCGACGGTCAGCGCCGCTCGCGACGCCTCACTTCGCACTTCGTCCGGAGCGAAGGTGACCGAGCTGGACGCAGGTAGCTACGTCGTCTTCGTGACCGACCAGAGCCGCCGGGCGGCCTTCCGCCTGCAGGGGCCCGACCTGAACCTGAGCAGCGGCAAGCGGTTCGTGGGAAAGGTCCGCTGGCACCTCGACATCGGGACCTCCACCCCGCACGACTCCAAATTCTCCTACCGAGCAACAGGCGGCCGCGGACTGACCTTCATCGTCCACTGAGCCGGAGCGAACTTGCACCCTACGAAGGCGGTGCTTAGTAGATGGGGAGTGCGGCTGACCTGCAGATCGCAGAACATGAAACGTTCCTGGGAGGCGGTAGGCGTCGAGAGGATCCTGCGGCGGGTCGCTGATGATCCCAAGACCTCAGAAGCGCGGCAAGATCGACCCGGCGAGTGTCTCGGCGATGACACGTGGGCGTGCGCAGACGGGCTACGGCAGCGGGAGGTCGTGCTCCGAGTGGGCTCGATTCTTCTCCTTGGCTGTGAGTTCCGCCTCTCTGACCGGCGTCACAAGACTCCAGTGCCGACCCACCGGGCACCATTGGAATCTCACCCAACCGAGGCGGACCGCCTTGAACGAGGCCCCTGGGATCCACAGCGTGGTGAACAGATGGCCGCGTCGGCAACGGACGATGAGCTCGCCGCCGATTGGGTAGCCCCTTGCTCGCATCGCGACGGCTTCTGCCAGCACACCGCCGACGAGCAAGAGAGCGCGCCGACGCCTTGAGCTTCGAGGCTTCACGCCCTCAAGCGTAGGTGCAGACGAGCTAGAAGCGTGCGAGTGGTGCTGTCCGCGTCTCGGTCGTCATCGCCTGCCGGCCAGGCGGTCACGAAGACCATCGGCGGCGGCGGTGGGTATCGACGATCGAGTTAAGGGACTGTTCATCCACGCGTAACCGTCAGGTCATTGCTGGTTGCGAGCGTGGAGACGTGCGCGGGGAATGAGCCTCGCGCGGATCAGGAGGTACTTGGAGAATGACGAAGCTTGGCTTCACAGTTGTGGCCGTCCTCGCCGGCGTCGTTTCGCTGCTCGCTGCGGTCGGTGCCTCGGCGTCGCCGCCCAATGCAGTGAAGGTCGTCGGCCACGTGTACGTCAACGACAACACGACCGGCGTGAACACGGTGGCCGGGTTCGAGCGGCACGCAGATGGGTCGCTGACACCCATTCCCGGCTCACCGTTCTCAGCCGGCGGCGCCGGAGCCGGGCACGCGAACGCATCCCAGGGCTCGCTGCAGCTGAGCGACGACCGCCGGTACCTGCTCGCGGTCGACGCGGGCAGCAATCAGATCTCGGTGCTCAGGATCAAGCACGACGGGTCGCTCCAGATCGCCCAGGTCGTCTCGTCGAACGGCGCCAACCCCGTGAGCATCGCCGTCCACGGCCCCCTCGTGTACGTCGCCAACGCCGATCCCAACAATCCGAACTACACCGGGTTCACGCTCAACCCTGGCGGGCAGCTACGGCCGATCGCCGGCTCCACCGTCTCGCTCCCGGCGGGCTCGCAGCCGGGCGACGTCCTCTTCAACCGGGACGGCAGGAAGCTCGTCGGCACCCGAGTCGGCACGTCCATGATCGACAGCTTCACCGTCGGCGGCAACGGGCGCCTCACCGCCGCGCCCGGCTCGCCGTTCCTGCACCAGCCCGGCGTCTTCGGCCAGTTCGGCAGCGAGTTCAGCCCGACCAGACCCGACCAGCTGTTCGTCTCCAATGCACACACCGCGGCCAACGGCGGCGCGCCGGGAAGCGTCTCTGCGTACACCGACGGGGACAACGGCATCCTCGCCCCGATCGGAGCGTCTCCCTTCGCCAACGCCGGGACGGCCTCGTGCTGGATCGAGATCAGTCACGACGGCAAGTACCTGTTCACGGTCGATACCGGCTCCTCGACCGTAGCCAGCTACTCGATCGCCAACGACGGCACGCTCTCGGCGACCGGCAACACGCCGATCAAGAACGGCAAGGGTGCCGAGGACGCCCGGCTCACACCGGACGGATCCATCCTCTACGTCGTCAACGGTGGGGGCAACACGATCAACGCGTTCTCGGTCAACGGAGGCACCCTGACCGAGCTCACCAGTTCGCCCACCGCCGGACCCACCGGTGCCACCCCCTCCGGAATCGTCGTCAACTGACCCTGCGAAACGAGGAGGCGGGACACCACGCGTCCCGCCTTCTCCGCTCACTACGTGCGGTTCCTCCTGTGTTGCACAGTTCGGGGCCGCATCGAGGCTCCCGCTCGCCTGGGCAGGTGTTCCGGAAAAGACCCTTGAGCCGATCTCGCTAGTGTCAATCGAGGCCGCGTTTTGTGCGACCGCCTGCGGGCCTCCCAGTCTCGTCCCCGGGTCAGGTCTCGTTTGGCTGACGTAGTTCATAGTTGGCCCGTGACGGAGGTGCGTCTCGCGGAGCTCGTGGCGGCATTGTCGCTCGGCGTCGATCTTGGCTTCGGGCAGCCGATGGAGCATGTGCTGCGCGAGTGCATGATCGCGCTGCGGCTGGCGGACCGGATCGGGCTCGAGGAGGCCGAGCGTTCGACCGTGTACTACACGGCGCTGCTCGTCAATGTCGGCTGCCACGCTGACGCGCACGAGCAGGCGAAGTGGTTCGGCGACGACATCGCGCTGAAATCGACCAAATACGACCGCGACTTTCGGACCTTGCGTGCAGCCGCCGCGACGATGAGTCTCGTTGGAAGCGGCAATCCGCCCCTGCATCGCTTTCGCGTCGGCCTCGAGTTCGCGATCTCAGGCCATCGCGACCTCGACGGGATGGTTGAGCGCCACTCGGCGATCGCACGAGGGTTGGCCGAGCGGCTCGGCCTGGCCGAGACCGTGCAAGAGGCCGTCGGCGCTTCCTACGAGCAGTGGGACGGAAAGGGCTGGCCGGCTGGTCTGGAGGGGGATCGCATACCCGTTGCCGCGCGGCTGGCGCAGTTCGCGGAGTTCATCGAGGTTGCGCATCGTTTGGGGGGAATCGACGCGGCGGTCGCGCTGGCCGAGCGGCGTGCCGGCTTGCAGTTCGACCCCGCGCTGTCAGCAGCCCTGCGCGCCGATGCCGAGGACATCCTCGGCGGGCTCGACTCGGCCAACACGTGGGGTGCGGTGATCGATGCCGAGCCGGCACTGCGCGTAAACCTCTCAGGCGACTCGTTCGACCGGGCGTTGCTCGCGATCGCCGACTTCGTGGACCTCAAGTCGCCGTACACGCTGGGGCACGCTCGGGCTGTCGCCGAGCTCGCTGCTGCCACGGCTTCGGGGCTCGGTTTGCCGGAGGATGAGACGCGCGTGCTGCGGAGAGCGGGGCTCGTCCACGATCTTGGACGGCTCGGTGTCTCGAACGCGATCTGGGACAAGCCAGGCCCGCTCGGCGCCGGCGAGTGGGAGCGAGTGCGGCTGCACCCGTATCTGACCGAGCGGATGCTCCAGCAGTCGGAGGCGCTCGCCCCACTCGCGGCGATCGCCGTGCAACACCGCGAGCGACTGGACGGCTCGGGCTACCCGAAGGGCCTCTCGGGCGGAGCGATCACTCGACACGCGCGGATCCTCGGGGTGGTCGACGCATACCAGTCGATGCTCGAGCCACGACCGTACCGCCCGCGGTTGAGCGCGGACGCTGCCGCCGATGAGCTGCAGGCCGACATCCGCGCAGGAAGGCTCGATGGCGAGGCCGTCGCCGCCGTTCTGGCGGCCGCCGGGCACTCGGTCGGACGGCGCCAGGATTGGCCGGCCGGACTGACGACGCGCGAGATCGACGTCCTGCGGCTCGTCGCGCGTGGCCTGTCGAGCAAGCAGATCGCCACGGAGCTCGTGATCACGCCGAAGACCGCGCGAAACCACATCGAGCACATCTACACGAAGATCGACGCATCCTCGCGCGTCGCCGCCAGCCTCTTCGCCACCGAGCACGGCCTGCTCTGAAGATGAGGCAATCGCCCCATGCGGCAGACGGCGGTGTCGTCCTACCCTCGTCGCATGAGCCTACGAAAGAACCTCTTCGCCGCAACATACGATCGAATGTCCCGCAGTACCGAGGAAGCCGGACTGCGCGAGATGCGCCACGGCCTTCTCGCGTCGGCCGACGGGAATGTCCTCGAGATCGGCGGCGGCACGGGCGCCAACCTTGGGCACTACGACGGGAAGATCGAGTCGCTCGTCGTCACCGAGCCCGAGCCGGCCATGCTCCGCCGCCTTCAGAAGAAGGCACGTGCCCAGGCACCGCTCGCCAAGATCCTGCGGGCTCCGGCCGAGGACCTCCCGTTCGAGGACGACAGCTTCGACACCGTCGTCTCCACACTCGTGCTCTGCGGTGTCGACGACCAGCCACGATCGCTCCGCGAACTGTGTCGCGTCCTCCGACCGGATGGCCAGCTCCTCTTCCTCGAGCACGTCCGCTCCGACGACCCCGCACTCGCGCGTTTCCAAGACCGGATGAATTGGCTGAACCGGCTCGTCGTCCAATGCGACTGCAACCGGCCGACCCTCTCCGGTATCCGCGCCGCCGGATTCACGATCTCCCGCCTCGAGCAAACGACGTTTCCGAAAGCACCGAAGTTCGCGCGCCCCATGATCCTCGGCACGGCGATCGCCGACAACGCGAGGTACACGGACTCCGGATCGGAGGCACAGCGATGACAGTCAAATCACACCTGTGGCCGGGCCGGCGCATCAAAGAGACGCGTACTACGACGGTTCGGTACGAGACTCGCACGACGATCGACCGACCGATCGTTGACGTGTTCGAGCGACTGGCGGACCTCGATGGTTACCGGACGTGGATGCATCGCACGGGCTTGTTCCGCCGGTCTGGTCAAAGCTCCAACGGTCGACGAGGCCCCGGCACCGCGTACTTCGACGCCACGCGAATGGGTACGTTCCGCGGTCAGATAACGGACTACGAGCCGCCGTTCCGGATCGGCTTCCGCGAGACACTGCGGCTGCTCGGATCCGATCTGATGGAGGCGCGCCCCGGTTACCTCCTCGAAGCTGACCGGGACAGGACGGTGGTTCACCACATCGCCGAGGGTGAGCTCTTCGGGTTAATGCGGCTGATGAAGCCGATGGCGGCGCTCTTGGCAAGAAGCGAACGGACACGAACTGTGAACTCGTTGAGGCGCTCTCTGGAGTCTGGGTAGACCGGCAGAGCCTCGGAACTCAGGGAGGGTGCACTCGCCTGGGCCAGTGTTCCGGAATGACCCCTGAGGACAGGCGAGCCGCCCCGGACGATCACGACGGCGGGCGCTCGTCGTACTGAGGGAGGTCGTCATGAATCTCGTACCAGGGAGCCTTCGACCCGACGAACTGGTGGTGGGTCGGTTTGAGCGTGGGTTCGTCGGTCAGCGGCTCCGTACGGAATGCCGAGGTGGCTGGCTCGTGAGGTCCAGTAGAGCAGGGAGTAGCAATTTCGCGCAGCGCACCTCATAGGCCGGGTCGGGATCACCGTCCACAAGCGACTCCGCACCTTTCGTCACCGTCAGCTTCTCGCGCTCGATGCGGCCGACCGGCAGGAACGCCGAGCCGGTCAGGGCGCGGCAGTTCGAGCAGTGGCACATGTACGCGGCGACGAACTCGCGAATGACCTGAGCCGAGACCTCTGGTCGACCGCCCCTAGAATCCGGCGCGGTGGAGGTGTTCAACCTCGAAGGCGAGCAGGACTGGGACGCTGAGAACGACCGCGACGGCTTCCGGCACCGCGCCACTCGGGTCGGCGACCGGCTCGGTGCGCGTGCACTCGGCGCCGGCCTCTACGAGCTCCCACCCGGCGAGAAGACCTGGCCGTATCACTACACGTACGGGATGGAGGAATGGCTGCTCGTCGTGTCGGGCACTCCGACGGTGCGCTCCCCGGAGGGCGAGCGCGAGCTTGCCCGTGGCGACCTCGTCGTCTTCCGTGAAGGGCCAGAGGGCGCTCATCAAGTGATTAACAGGAGCGCCGAGCCGGCGCGCGTGCTCATCTTCTCGTCCGAGAGCTCGCTGACCGTCGTCCACTATCCCGATGGCGGCAAGGTCGGCTACTGGGCGGGGAGCGACGGCCAGCGCGGGCTGCTCCCGCGCGAGCGCGAGCTCGACTACTGGGAGGGCGAGGCGTAGGTCGTCGCCCTCACGGGATTCCAGGCTAGAAGTCGCAGGGATTCGAGGGCATCGTGGTGGTGAACCAGGTCTCGAGCGGGCGTCAAGGCGTCGTGATCGATCGACGTGCTCCCTCTGGCCTGACCAATCCTACGACACCCCTCAGCCCCCGGACCACCGACCTAGCTCGACGCCGCGAGGACCCTCGGTCGGCCGATGTTCGGGAATGACCCTGAGCCGAGGCGGTCAGCGCGGGACGAGACGGAAGACTGGGTGCCTCGGGAGTTCTGCCGCAATCTCGTCGTCGGTTGACGAAGGGCCAGCGTCGAAGTAGGGGCGGGTGACGCGGATCTCAGTGATGTAGTTGCGAAGCACTGGGACTGCGGCCGTCGACGCAGCTTCCTCGACCTCGAACTGCTGAGAGCGCCCGCCGCGGCTGA
>Ga0187776_10001000_pt1 | contig 13800 bp, 9 predicted proteins | sample 0216_BV02_MP12_2_FD_132426 | JGI IMG/M metagenome (GOLD analysis project Ga0187776, IMG submission 132426) | Tropical peat soil microbial communities from peatlands in Department of Meta, Colombia - 0216_BV02_MP12_20_MG | ecosystem: Environmental > Terrestrial > Soil > Wetlands > Peat | place...
CGATCGCCAGCAACAGCGCGCCGCCGATGATGAACCCGATCGCGGTGCCGCTCAGGGCTCGGAGCGCGGTCGAGCCAGTGGCGGCGGCGTTCGTGCGGAGGACCGACAACGTCCCCAGGACGACCCAGAAGCCGTGCTGCACGCTGCTGAGGTCCGCGATAGCGACGGCCGCGGCCAGAGCCGCCGCGCCTCGGATGCTGTTGATGAACCAGACGGAGCGCACGCTGGCGTGCGTCATCGCGGTCGACGCGACGGTGGAGACACGATGCGCCGCGCGGGAGGCAGCGGCTGAACCGAGCAGCCAGCGGCGGCGCATGGTGTCGAGCCACGCGGGGCTCGCCCGCTGCGTCGCGACCAGCGTCTCGGCACCGACGGCGACCACCGCGACCGCGATCGCATTGACGTGGAACGAGACCTTCGCGGCTTCGCGGAAACCGGGGCGGTCAGGCGGCAGTTCTTTCAATCGCGCGAGATTCTCCCCGCGAGCCTGGAGCAGGTCTTCGATGGCGAGCTCGTCGTGTCCACCCGCCAGCAGCGACGAGACGGAGCGAAGCATGGCGGCTGCGTCGGCGAGCAACGTCCGATCCGAAGCCGGCGCGGCGCGCAGGTCGGCGCGCTCGCGGATTGCGTCGGCTACAAGCGCGGTGCACCACTCCAGCATCTCGATGGCGCCGGCAAGCGCCTGATCCGAGGCGGCCAGCCCTGTTGGGCGAACCGGCGTGCCGTTGAACTGCGCGAACAGCTGCTGCTTCGCATCCATCACGGCCCCGAGGCCGTCATCAGCGGCGCCCCGCAGCGCCGCGTCGAGCTCGTCCGCGAGCCTCGCCGCGAGCTGCGAGGCGGCGGCTCGCAGCCCCTCGTCTCCCGGACGCGGTGACAGCAGAAGGACGGCGGCGGTGCCGGCGACCGACGCCAGCCACCAGCCGGCCAGGCGGTCGGGAATCATCGCGGTGGTCCCCGGCGAGGCGGCGGGCAGGATGTACGCGAGCAGCGCCGCCGTCGAGCCCGAGGCGGCGTTCCGGCCGGTGATGCCGGCGAAGAAGACGAGGAACGTGACCGGCACCGTCGCCACCGCGGCCAACGCCGTAGGCGAATGCACGGCCGTCCCGATCGCGAGCAGCGCGCTCCCGGCCAGCGCCAGGGCCAGGTGCGCCATGAGCTTGTCGCGGCGCGTGCCCGCAAACGACGCAAGGACCAGCGTCGCGAAGCCACCGAAGGCGGCGAAGGTCGCGATCTGGAGGTTTCCGATCACCCGGTCGGTCAACGCGAACAGGCCCGCGACCACGACCGTCGCGCGTACCGCGCGGAGGAACGCCGCGGTCGACCACACAGGGAGCCAGCCCTTCAGCGAGGGTCTCAGTCGAGGAATCTGCAGACCACGAACCGTGGCGGGAATGTATCCGGCAGGCGAGGTCGCGCACGTGTTACCAGGATGTGAACCGAACCCGCCACCCGTCCGACGGAGTTGCTTTCCCAAGACTTGGGCGCAAGCATTCGTGGCGCGGTGAGGCGTCGGTCCGTCAGGAGGGGGATCGGCCTGGACTCGCCACATACACAAATCACCGGTGCTCCCGTTGGCGGGTTCGCGCCTGCGCGGCTGATCAGCTCGGTCCGCCTCCCCAGCGCCCGAACGCACCCCTGGGGTAACTACGGAGCGCGATTCCTCCTGGTGGCCGCCGCGTATTACGCGGCGGCTCACCTTGGGTACGCCCTGAGCTTCGCCGGCCCCGTGGCCTCGATCATCTGGCTGCCGGTCGGGGTCGGGATCGCCGCGCTGTACTTCCTCGGGCCGCAGCTGTGGCCCGCGGTCGTGGTCGGCGACCTGCTCGTGAACAACTACTCGGCGTTGCCGCTCGGCGGTGCGATCGGACAGAGCTTCGGCAACCTGCTCGAGATCCTGATCGGCGCGCTGCTTCTGCATCGGCTCACCGCCGGCAGCGAGCCGCTGGGGTCGATCAAGGGGTTGGCCGGCGTGGTCACGGCGCTTGTCGCGGGGACGCTCGTCAGCGCGACGATCGGGCTGCTCTCGCTGTATCTGGCGCACACCGTGACGCTCGACTCCGTTCCGCGCCTGTGGCGGACCTGGTGGCTCGGCGATCTGTGCGGGGCGATGATCGTGGTGCCGGCGGCGATCGCATGGAGCTCCGCCCCGCGACGGCCCTGGTTCCGCGGGCAGATGACCGAGATGGCCCTCGTGGTTGCGGTTCTGCTCGGGCTCGGGACGATCGCGTGGCAGTCGGGCCGGCCCTTGTACTTCGTCCTGCCCGCGTTGACATGGGCGGCGGTCCGCTTCGGTCCCCGCGGCGCGACCCTGGCGATCGCCGTCAACGCCGGTTTCGCGATCTACGTGATCCGCGTGGAGCACGGCCGGTTCGCCTTCCAAACTGTCGGTCACACCCTGTTGAGCACGCAGGTGTACATCCTCGTCTCCGCCGTCGCGACGCTCGCGGTTGCTGCGCTCGCCCGTGAGCGCGAGCAGCTCGCCGAGGGCGTCCGCGCGTCCCGAAGACGGATCGTGGCCGCCGCCGACGAGGAGCGGCGGAGAATCGAACGCAACATCCACGACGGCGCCCAGCAGCGGCTGGTCGCGCTGGCTGCGCGGCTGACGCTCGCGGCCGAGCAGGCGCAGTCGAATCCGCACGGCGCGGTCGAGTCGATCGAATCGGCGCAGGCCGAGCTGCTTCTGGCGATCGATGAGCTGCGAGAGCTGGTCCAGGGAATCAGACCGACCGTGCTTCGCCAGTTCGGACTGGCCACCGCGGTCCAGCTGACCGCGGCTCGGTGCGGAATTCCGATCGAGCTGGGCGAGCTCCCGGCTCAACGGCTCGGCGGCAACGCCGAGGCGACTGCGTACTACGTCGTGCTCGAGGCGATCACGAACGCCCAGCGGTACGCGAGCGCGTCGGTGGTCCACGTGAGCGCGCGCCTGGTATCCGGGAGGCTGGAGCTGGAGATCTCGGATGACGGCATCGGCGGCGCGGTCGAGCGCGACGATCTGGGGCTCCAGGGGCTACGAGACCGGGTGGAAGCGAGCGGTGGAAAGTTCACCGTCGAAAGCCCGCTCGGCGAGGGCACGCGCATCTCGGCGCGGATCCCGGCATCCGTCGTCGCCTAGCAGCCCGACGCTAGCCCGACGGTTGGCCGCGGCCGCTGGCCAAGAACAGGAGCGCGGCCTTCACCCGCAGGCTGACATCCTCCGGACTCCCCAGCTGAAGCTTGGTGAAGATCGAGTTGATATGACGCTCGACCGCGTGCTTCGTGAGCACGAGCGACCTCGCGATTGCCGCGTTGCTCTTGCCCTCGGCGATCTGCGAAAGCACCTCGCGCTCGCGCGGCGTCAGCTCGGACAGGGGGGACTCCTTTGCCAGCGTCCGCGCCTTTGCGAGGACCTCGACGACCTTCGGATCGACGATCGATTCGCCGGCGACCACCGCCTCGATCGCGGCGACGAGCTGGTCCGCGTCGCGTACGCGCTCCTTGAGCAGATAGGCGCGGCCCTCTGATCCGGACTCGAGCAGCGCGAGCACGTACTCAGGGTCGGCAAACTGGCTGAGCACGACGACCCCGATCTCCGGATGCGAGTCGCGTAGCGCTCGCGCGATCTGGATCCCCTCATCGGTACCTGTCGGAGGCATCCGGATGTCGGTGAGCACCGCGTCGGGCCGCTCCGTCTCGACCGCGGCGAGCAACGAGTCGCGATCGCTGCTGCTGGAGACGACGTCGATCCGCTCGGTGTCGCCGAGGATGCGCTCGACCGCTTCCCGCATCAGGTAGACGTCCTCACCGATCACCACCCGGATGCGCTGTCCGGGGCGAATTCCCCCTGGTGAGCCCTTGCCGACCGCTTGCGTCACACGAATCACCCCGCCCTGATCCAGCCAAGGTACTCCTTCGGAGACACGGTTCCTTTGGAGCCGGAAACTGGGGTGTGTGCACCATAACGCATGAAGGGTTGGCCCACCTGGACTCGGGGTGTACGTACCCCCACACCTGCCGAGGTGCGTGCATCACATCGTGCTTTTCGGCGTCGCGCCGTGTTCGTTCACCTGTTTGAGGTGATGACCGAGCCACGTGACTGCTGCTCACTGACGCGAGCGTGGTGCGGGGGGGAAAGGTCCGCCCGGTGAACAACGATCTCGTCTCGGTCTTCCTGCTGTCGCTGGTCGCGATGTTCAACCCGACGCTGCTCGCGGCGGTGACGGTGATGCTGCTGATGGCGAATCCGAAGCGGCTGATGCTCGGCTACCTGCTGGGGGCGTACTTCACGAGCATCACGCTCGGCCTCGTGATCGTCTTCGCGCTGCCCGGTTCGAGCACCGAGAGCACCTCTAAGCACACGGTGTCCCCGGTGGAGGACATCGTCGTCGGGGTGCTGAGCCTCGCCATTGCGTGGGTTCTGTGGACCGGGCGTGACCAGCCGTTTCGGCAACGGCGCCGGCGGAAAAAGGAAGCGAAGCTCGAGGCCAGGCGAAAGGCCGGCAAGCCGACTGAGTCGCTGCCGCTGAGGCTACTCGGCAAAGGCGACCCGAGGCTGACGTTCGTCGTCGGGGCGATCCTGAGCTTCCCCGGCGTCTCGTATCTCGACGCGCTCGACCACATTCACAAGGCGAACCCCGGGACGGTCGCGACGGTGGCCCTGGTGTTGTACTTCTGCGTGATGCAGCAGCTGCTGCTCGAGCTGCCGCTGCTCGGCTACGCGTTCGCGCCGGAGCGCACGCAGGGGGCCGTCACGCGTTTCCGAGGCTGGATGGCAGCCAAGGGCCGCACCGCCGCCGTGATCGGGGCGACCGTGATCGCGGTCTGGTTGCTGGCACGTGGGTTGATCACGCTGGTGTGAGGGTGTCCGGCGCGGCGCCGCTTCAGACCCCCGGCCGGGCCACGGCGCTCATCACCCAATGTGGATGATGAGATCGCAGTTCGCCGGTGGACGATGCGCATGCGGAGGGAGGTGAAAACTACGTAGAAGGGAGCCGCCTTGTCGACCGCAGTCGAATCTCCCGCTCGCGTGACCGCCGGCGAGAGCGGGGACGCACCGGCCGTAGCCGATGTGTTCGTGATCTTCGGCATCACGGGCGACCTGGCCAAGGTGATGACCTTTCATTCGCTCTACCGGCTGGAGCAACGCGGGCTGCTGAACTGCCCGATCGTCGGCGTCGCTGTCAGCGACTGGTCGGTGGGCGAGCTCCGGGACCACGCGCGGACCGCGATCGAGGACTGCGGCGAACACATCGACGATGAAGTCTTCGATCGCCTCGCCGCGCGACTCTCCTATGTCAGCGGCGACTTCGACGACGCCGACACGTACAAACGGGTCGCGAAAGCCGTCGGGGACGCGCATACCCCGGTCTTCTACCTCGAGATCCCGCCGTTTCTGTTCGGCCGGGTGATCAAGGGGCTGACCGACGCGGGCCTGACCAAGACGGGGCGGGTCGTGGTCGAGAAGCCGTTCGGTCACGACCTCCAGTCCGCCCGCGAGCTGGCCGACGAGATCCACGAGTACATCGACGAGTCGCAGCTCTACAGGATCGACCACTTCCTGGGGAAGATGGGTACCGCCGAGATCCTCTACCTCCGGCTCGCCAACCCGGTCTTCGAGCCGCTCTGGAGCCGCCACTACGTGTCGGCGGTCGAGATCACGATGGCGGAAAGCTTCGGCGTCGAGGATCGCGGCCACTTCTACGACCCCGTGGGCGCACTACGAGACGTCGTCGTCAACCACCTCATGCAGGTGGTTGCCGTGACGGCGATGGAGCTCCCAACCTCGCGGGATGCCAAGACGCTGAAGGATGGGCTCGTCTCGCTGTACCGCACGATCCCGCCGGCGGCTCCCGCCAACTACGTCCGCGGGCAGTACGAGGGCTACAGGGCCATCGACGGGGTCGCGCCGGACTCGACGACGGAGACTTATGCGGCGCTGCGCCTCGATATCGACAACTGGCGCTGGTCGGGGGTCCCCTTCTTCATCCGCACCGGCAAGTGCCTCCGCGCGACGCAGACGGAGGTGCGGCTGATCTTCCAGGGGTTGCCACCGCGGCTGGGGTTCGGGCTGAGACGCGCCCCCGAGCCTGACCAGCTGGTCGTCAGACTCGATCCGACGACAGGCATACGACTCCTCCTCGAAGCCCAACGCGGCGTGAATGTCGATCCGGAGCAGATCCACCTCGACATGGAGTTCGCGGCGGAGGGTGGCGAAGGGCCGACGCCGTACGAGGTGCTGCTCCACGCCGCGCTGATCGGCAACAGCACGCGGTTCACGCGGCAGGACGGGATCGAGGAGTGCTGGCGGGTGATGGCGCCGCTGCTCGAGCACCCACCACCGGTGCACTCCTACAAAAAGGAATCGTGGGGTCCGGAGGCCGGCGAGCAGGTGCTCGACGGCTACGGGCCGTGGCATGAGCCGTGGGTGGCGTCGTGAGCACGGTCAAGGCCAGCCGCAAGGCGAGCAAATCGCGCGACAGCGGGCAGCCCGCGGAGACCGTCAAGCCGGCCGCGATGCCGCAGAGCGCTGCGGCCCGCTCGCCCTTCACCCCGATCGCCGAGTACGCGTTCCTGTCGGATTGCCACACGGGCGCGTTGGTCGCGCCCGACGGCACGATCGATTGGCTGTGCGTCCCTCGCTTCGACTCGCCGAGCGTGTTCGGGTCGCTGCTCGACCGTGGCGCCGGCGCGTTCCGGCTCGGGCCGTTCGGGATCAACGTGCCAGCCGGTCGGATCTACGAACCGGGAACGAACACGCTCTTCACATCGTGGAAGACGCCCACGGGTTGGGCGACGGCGCGTGAGGCGCTCACCATGGGACTGCGCCGCGGCGAGGACACGGTCACGCCGCACACGAGGCCGCCCGCGGATGAGGACGCCGACCACATGCTGGTGCGCACGATCGCGTGCGTCGAGGGCAGCGTCGAGATCGAGCTCGTCTGCGAGCCCATCTTCGACTACGGGCGTGAGCTCGGCGAGTGGTCGTTGTCGGAAGACCGCCACCGTGCCGAGGCCACCGGGGCGGGTCAGACGATCATGCTCCGGACGGACATGCTGCTCGGGATCGAGGCCAACCAGTCACGCGCCAGGCACGTCTTGCGCGAGGGTGAGGAGCTCTACTGCGCGCTTTGCTGGGACGACCAAGCGCAGGTCCCACTCAGCTCTGAGGAGGCGAACGAGCGACTGAACGACACGACGCGGTTCTGGCGTCACTGGCTGTCACGAGCGCGCATCCCGGATCACGAGCTCCGCCCGGTGATCCAGCGGTCCGCGCTTGCGATCAAGGGGCTCACCTATATGCCGACCGGGGCGACCGTCGCGGCACTGACCACCTCGCTGCCTGAGACACCGGGCGGCGAGCGCAACTGGGACTACCGGTTCACGTGGATCCGCGATTCGACGTTCACGCTCCAGGCGCTGCACTTTCTCGACCTCGACTGGGAGGCCAACGAGTTCATGCAGTTCATCGCCGACCTGGAACGGAACGATGACGGCGGCCTTCAGATCATGTACGGGATCGACGGCCGCCGCGATCTGACAGAGGTTCTGATCGAGGAGCTGTCGGGCTACGGTGGCGCACACCCCGTCCGGATCGGCAACGGCGCCTTCGATCAGCGTCAGAACGACGTGTTCGGCGCGGCGCTCGATTCGGTGCTCCTGCATACCCGTCGCAGCCAGCGTCTGCCACGACGCCTGTGGCCGCTGGTCCAGTCGCAGGCGGAGTGCGCCACGGCCGTGTGGCGCAACCCCGACCAGGGCATCTGGGAGGCGCGGGGGAAACCACAGCACTATGTCTCGTCGAAGCTGATGTGCTGGGTCGCGCTGGATCGGGCGGCCAAGCTGGCCGAGATCCGCGGCGACGGCAAGCTCGCTGCAGCCTGGGGCGAGACGGCGGCCGAGATCAAGGCCGACATCCTGGAGCACGGGGTCGACAAGCGCGGTGTGCTGCGTCAGCACTACGCGACCGACGCGCTCGATGCCTCGACGCTGTTGGCGGCGATCTTCGGGTTCCTGCCGGGCGACGATCGGGTTCTGCGTGCCAGCGTCCTCGCGATCGCCGACGAGCTGACCGAGGATGGGTACGTGCTGCGCTACCGGACCGACGAGACCGACGACGGTATGTCCGGCAAGGAGGGGACGTTCGTGATCTGCTCGTTCTGGCTGGTGTCGGCGCTGGCGATCATCGGCGAGATGCAGAGGGCACGCGATCTGATGACGCGCCTGGTCAAGGTCGCATCCCCGTTGGGGCTGTATGCCGAGGAGTTCGACGCCGCGACCGGCAGGCATCTGGGCAACTTCCCGCAGGCGTTCTCGCATCTCGCGGCGGTGGAGGCCGCGGGGCGGATCGTCCTTGCAGACCGACTAGCGGAGATCACCTGATGAGCGATTCCTACGACGTGATCGTTATCGGCAGCGGCGCCGGTGGCGGCACGCTGGTGCACCGGCTGGCGCCGTCGGGCAAGCGGATCCTGCTGCTGGAGCGCGGCGGGTGGCTGCCGCGCGAGCCGCAGAACTGGCTGGCGGAGAACGTGTTCGTGGAGAACCGGTATGTCTCGCCGGACACCTGGTACTACCCGGATGGGTCGTCGTTTGGGCCCGAGGTGCACTACTGGGTCGGCGGCGCGACGAAGCGCTACGGCGCCGCCCTGTACCGGTTGCGCGAGGAGGATTTCGGCGAGCTCAAGCACCACGGCGGGATCTCGCCGGCGTGGCCGATCTCCTACGAGGAGATGGAGCCTTACTACACGCAGGCCGAGCAGCTCTACCAGGTGCACGGCGCGCGCGGTGAGGATCCGACCGAGCCGCCGGCGAGCGCGCCGTACCCGTTTCCGGCCGTCAGCCACGAGCCGCGGATCCAGCAGCTGTCAGACGACCTGGCGAAGGCGGGGTTGCATCCGTTCCACGCGCCGTGCGGGGTGATGCTGGACGAGTCCAACATGCCGTACAGCAGGTGTGTCCGGTGCGACAACTGTGACGGCTTCCCGTGTCTGGTGCACGCGAAGTGCGACGCGGAGGTGATCGCGGTCAGGCCGGCGATCGAGCATCCGAATGTGACGCTGCTGACGGGCGCGCAGGCGGTCCGGCTGAAGACAAACGAGGCCGGAACGGCGGTCACCGGGGTGGTCGTCAACCACGACGGCCAAGAGGAGACCTTCGACGGCCAGATAGTCGTCGTCTCGTGCGGGGCGGCGAACAGCGCCAAGCTGCTGCTCGCCTCGCACTCTGACAAGCACCCGCGCGGGCTGGCGAACGGCTCCGACCAGGTTGGGCGCAACTTCATGTTCCACAACAGCCAGGCCGTGCTCGCGCTGTCAAAGGAAGAGAACCCGACCATCTTCCAGAAGACGCTCGGGGTCAACGACTTCTACTTCAGCGGCGGCGAGGGCTTCGAGTTCCCGCTCGGGAACATCCAGATGGTCGGCAAGTCGCAGGCGCCGATGTTCCGCGGCGAGAAGCCGGGCGAGACGCGGTTCGCCCCGGAGTGGACGCTCCGCGACGTGGCGAAACACGCGGTCGACTTCTGGCTCTCGACCGAGGACCTGCCGGTGCCCGAGAACCGCGTCACGCTCACCGAGGGCGGCAGCATCCGGATCAGCTACACGGCCGGAAACCAGGAGGCCAAGGACCGCCTCTACCACCAGCTCAAGGAGATGCTCAACGACCTCGGCATGCACCACGGGCACCTGCTGCCGCACAACGCGTACCTCAAGAACGAGATTCCCGTCGCCGGTTGCGCCCACCAGGCGGGCACCGTCAGGTTCGGAGCCGACCCGGCCGCCTCGGTGCTGAACACCGACTGCCGGGCACACGAGGTCGACAACCTGTACGTCGTCGACACGAGCTTCTTCCCGAGCATCGGCGCGGTCAACCCCGCGCTGACCGCGATCGCCAACGCCCTCCGGGTAGGCGACCACCTGCTCGAGCGGATGGGCGCGCGGCGAACGGAACCGGAGGCCGCGAATGTCGGCTGACGGCGCCGGCCGCGAGCGCCGGAAGGTGGTGATCATCGGGGGCGGCTTCGGCGGGATGGAGGCAGCCAAGAAGCTGAAGAAGGCCGACGTGGACGTGACCGTGGTCGACCGCCACAACCACCTCCTGTTCCAGCCGCTGATCTACCAGGTGGCGGCAGGCGCACTTTCGAGCGGCGAGGTCGCGGCCCCGCTGCGGCACATGCTCAAGCGCCAGCCGAACGCCACGGTCTTGATGGGGGCGGTCACTGACGTCGATCTCGAACGGCGACAGGTCGTGCTCGACCGCGGCGAGCGTCTCGACTACGACAGCCTGATCGTGGCGTGCGGCGGGGAGACGTCGTACTTCGGCCACGACCAGTGGCGGGAGGTCACCTGCGGACTGAAGACGCTCGCTGACGCGGTGGAGCTGCGCAGCCGGATATTCGGCGCCTTCGAGGAGGCGGAGCGCTCGTCCGATCCCACAGCGCGTGACGAGTGGCTCACGTTCGTCGTCGTCGGCGGGGGACCCACGGGGGTGGAGATCTCCGGGCAGCTGGCGATCCTCGCTCGCCACACGATGAAGCGCGACTTTCGGCGGATCGACCCGCGCGGCGCACGCATCATCCTGCTCGACGCGGGCGAGCGCGTGGTCGCGGCATTCAGCGAGCCGACGTCCGCCAAGGCCGCGAAGGAGCTGGGCGACCTCGGCGTGACCGTGCGCGAGCACGCGATGGTCACCGACATCGATGCGGGCGGAGTCACGGTCAAGATCGGCGACGAGACGAAGCGGATCGCGACGCGGACGGTCGTGTGGGCGGCCGGCGTTCGGACCGCCGACATCGCCGGTGTCCTCGCTCGCGCCGCCGGCGCCGGCACCGACCGGGCGGGGCACGTCGAGGTTAATCCGGACCTGACGCTCGAGGGGCACCCGGAGATCTCGGTGATCGGGGACGCCGCCAAGCTCGACGGCCCCGACGGCAAACCGCTTCCGGGCCTGGCGACCGTGGCGATCCAAGAGGCTCGGCACGTGGCCGAGGCGATCCGCCATGGAGAGCCCGGCGCCTCGAAGCCGTTCAAGTACTTCGACAAGGGCGCGCTGGCGGTGGTTGGCCGCGGCAAGGCGGTCTGCGAAGTCCGCGGACACCGGCTCTCAGGACTGCCCGCATTCCTGATGTACATCGGCGTGCACCTGTTCTATCTCGGCGGCGTCGGCGGCAGGCGTCTCAGCGCCGGCATCAACAGCGTCCAGTCCCTGTTCGGCGCGCGGGAGAGCCGCGTGATCGAGGGCGAGCTGCCGCGGGTGGAGAGCGCGGAGCAGACTTCAGCCCCGGCGCCGCAGGCGACCTCGACAGGACGATGAACGGCTGAGGTGGGGGACGCCGAGCGATGGCCAACGACCTAGCCCGCTGGCAGTTCGCGACGACGAGCGTGTACCACTTCCTGTTCGTGCCGGTGACGATCGGGCTCGCGTTCCTGGTCGCGATTCTGGAAACCGCCTGGTACCGCACCGACAACCCCGACTACAAGCGGATGACGCGCTTCTTCGGGACGCTGCTGTTGATCAACGTCGCGATCGGGGTCGTGACCGGACTGGTCCAGGAGTTCGAGTTCGGGATGAACTGGTCGACCTACTCGAGGTTCGTCGGCGGCGTGTTCGGGGCGCCGCTGGCGATGGAGGGCCTGGCGGCCTTCTTCCTCGAATCGACCTTCCTAGGGCTGTGGCTGTTCGGCTGGGACCGCCTCCCGAAGCGGGTGCACCTGGCGACGATCTGGGCCGTCTCACTCGGATCGGTGCTCTCGGCGCTGTTCATCCTCGTCGCCAACTCATGGATGCAGCACCCGGTCGGCTACAAGATGAACAAAGCCGGCCAGCCCGTTCTGAACAACGTCTGGGCGCTGTTCGTAAACCCGACGTTCGTCTGGGGCTACGCGCACGTGATCCTGGCGTCGCTGATCACCGGGGCACTGGTGATGCTCGCCGTGTCGGCGTGGTACCTGCGCAAGGGGCAACACACCGACTCGTTCTACCGGACCGCCAAGGTCGCGCTGATCGTGCTGATCCCGACGATCGTGATCCAGCTCTCGGTCGGCAACCAGCTCGGCGTGATCGAGACCCACTACCAGCCGATGAAGATCGCCGCGGCCGAGGGGCAGTGGAACAGCTGCAAGCCGTGCTCGTTCTCGGCAATTCAGACGGGCGGCTTCAGCCAGAGCGACCAGAACGCGAACAAGATCATCCCGATCCCACACCTCCTGTCCGTTCTCGCAACGGGCACCTGGGGCGGTGGGGTCACAGGGCTCAATCAGCTCCAGGCGCAGTACCAGCAGAGGTACGGACCTGGGAACTACATCCCGAACGTCGCGATCCAGTACTGGTCGATGCGGGTCATGGCCTACCTCGCGACGCTGATCCTGCTGTTCGCGCTGTGGGGCGGCTATCTCCTGGTCAGAGGAAAGCTCCGGACCGCGCGCGTGTTCCTATGGCTGGGCATATGGGCCGTGGTCACGCCCTTCCTCATGAACACGGCCGGCTGGCTGCTGACGGAGAGCGGCCGCCAGCCCTGGATCGTCCAAGGCCTGCAGAAGACCGTCAACGCAAACTCCCCGTCGGTCAGCGCGACGGACATCTGGATCAGCCTGAGCGCGTTCGTCCTCGTCTACATCGTGCTCGGCGCGACTGACCTCGTGCTGATGCTGCGCTACTCGCGCCGCGGGCTCGCCCAGGCCGAGGCGGAGGCCGCCGAGCCGAGCGCGGGGGCAGGCGCCCCCGCTCCCGCTCTCACCTACTGAGTCGATGCAGCTTCACACGATCTGGTTCATCATCATCGTCGCCCTGTGGATCGGGTTCTTCGTGCTCGAGGGCTTCGACTTCGGGGTGGGGATGCTGCACCGCTTCGTCGGCCGCGACGAGACCGGGCAGCGCGTCGCGATCAACACGATCGGGCCCTGGTGGGACGGCAACGAGGTGTGGCTGATCGTCGCGGGCGCCTCGATGTTCGCGGCGTTCCCGGGCTGGTACGCGACGATGTTCTCGGCGCTCTACCTCGCGCTCGTGCTGGTGCTGGCGGCGCTTATGTTCCGTGGCGTCTCGTTCGAGTACCGGGGCAAGCGTCACGACGCGCGGTGGCGCGACGTCTGGTCGTGGGCGCTCACGATCGCCAGCGCCCTGATCCCGCTGCTGATCGGGGTCGCGCTCGGCGACCTCTTGAACGGCCTCCCGATCAATCAGCAGCACGATTTCACCGGGAACTTCGGCGACCTGCTCGCCGGTTACGGTCTGATGACCGGGGTGACGCTGCTCGTGTTGTGCCTGCTGCAGGGGGCGACCTTCCTGGCGTTGCGCACGACCGGCGATATCCGGGATCGCGCGCACGCCGCGGGACTTCGCATCGGGGCGGTCGCGGTCGTCGTGAACATCGCCTGGGTCGTCTGGACGCTGGTTGTGATCGGCGGGGGAACGGTCCCGGAGCCGACCCAGATCTTCGGGCTGATCGCGGTGATCTTCGCGACCGTGCTCGCCGGCACAGCCCAGGACGGGTGGGCGTTCGCGGCGTCGAGTTTCGGGATCGCCGCGGCGATCGGCCAGATCTTCATCTCGCTGTATCCGAGCGTGATGGTCTCGAGCACCAACGCCGCCTACAACCTGACGGTCAACAACGTCGCCTCCGGCCACTACGCGCTGATCGTGATGACGATCGTCGCCGTGCTGTTCTTCCCGATCGTGCTGCTCTACCAGGGCTGGTCATTTCACGTCTTCCGCGGCCGCATCACCGCGCCGCCCGCCTCCGCGGAGACGCCCGGCGCCGCCGGGCAAGCGGCGACGGGGAGGCTGTCGACGGCCGGTCCAAGCGGCGGGTCCACATCGAGCTAG
>Ga0187776_10001001_pt1 | contig 13794 bp, 14 predicted proteins | sample 0216_BV02_MP12_2_FD_132426 | JGI IMG/M metagenome (GOLD analysis project Ga0187776, IMG submission 132426) | Tropical peat soil microbial communities from peatlands in Department of Meta, Colombia - 0216_BV02_MP12_20_MG | ecosystem: Environmental > Terrestrial > Soil > Wetlands > Peat | place...
CCGGGCAACTCAGGCGGGGCCCTAGTCAACACGAGTGGTGAATTGGTTGGGATCAACACCGCAATCTTTTCACAAACCGGCGGTTATCAGGGGGTGGGTTTTGCCGTCCCAACCAGCATGAGCAAGCCCATCTATCAAAGCCTGATTAAGCATGGGAAGGTCATACGAGGTTACCTCGGCATCGGCATTCAAGACCTCAATCAGGACCTGGCTAACTCATTCAACATGAGAGACGCCAAAGGGGCCCTCGTCAGTGAAGTCAAGGAGGATAGCCCAGCCGACCAGGCAGGTCTTAAGCAGGGCGACATCATCATGACTTTTCAGGGCTCGTCCGTGGAAGACGCAGTGGCCCTGCAACGGCTGGTGACGAAAACTGCAGTCGGCGCGAAGGTCCCGGTCAGGGTGATTCGTGACGGCCATGAAAAGGATCTTACGGTCACGATTGGGGAACAGCCTGAGACCACCAAAATCGCCAAAGCAGAGATGGGTGAGGCGGACTATGCCTTCGCTGGAGTGGCTGTCCAGGATCTCGACCAAGACACGGCCAAAGAACTCGGGATGAAGGGGAAAGCCACCGGCGTGGTGGTGACGAGCGTCGAACCAGACAGTGGGGCGGACAAGGCGGGTCTGATGCCTGGTGACGTGATCAGGGAGATCAATCGTCAACCGGTGAAATCCGTCAAGGACTTTGAAAAGGCTTCGTCCCGTGTCAAGAAAGGTGAGAACGTGTTGCTTCTGATCAACCGGCGCGGCGCAGCTCTGTTCTTATCCGCAAAAGTGTAAACGCAGAAACGGAGCAGGGCTCGGGGAACCGGGCCCTGCATTATCCGAAGCTCCCCCTTTTAATATCTCCGCTAGTCGAAGACAACCGTTTTTCTCCCATACACCAACACGCGATGCTCGATGTGTCGGCGCACAGCCCTGGCCAGCACAATCTCCTCGAGATCTCGCCCCTTCCTCACAAGATCATCGACCGTATCCCGGTGGCCGACCCGGATCACGTCCTGTTCGATAATCGGACCTTCATCCAGATCTTCCGTCGCATAGTGGGCCGTCGCCCCGACAATCTTCACGCCCCTGTCATAAGCCTGCCGATAGGGATTGGCTCCGACAAAGGCCGGCAAGAACGAATGGTGAATGTTGATGACAGGGCAGCCTATATGAGCGAGAAAGCCGGCACTGAGAATCTGCATGTAGCGAGCCATTACCACGAGCTCGACACGATGTTCCTTTAAAACAGACAGTACGTGTTGCTCCTGTTGGGGTTTCGTCTCTTTCGTGACCGGACAGACCACGAAGGGGATGTTGAACAGCTCGGCCCACGAGGCACAGGTCTCATGATTGGAAATAATGACAGGGATGTCGACATGCAACTCGTCTCGCTTCTGCCGCTGAAGAAGATCGGCCAGGCAATGATCCTGTTTTGAAACAAGCATTCCGACTTTCATACGATGGCTGGTCCGATGGACTTCGAACCGCATCCCGAAGACCTTGGCGATAGGGGCGAACGCGACCGGAATATCGTCAGGTGGAATCTGCAACCCATCGGTGGCAAACTCCATCCGCATCAGAAAATCGTTGGTTTCTTCATCCGTGTGATGATCCGAATCGAGAATGTTGCCGCCGAAGTCGTGAATAAACCCGGAGACACGGGCCACGATGCCCTTGCGATCTTTACAGTGGATCAGAAGGACAACGGAATCTCTTCTAGTCGACATGCACTCTCGACGACTTCATGAATGGAGTGATGGGTTGCGCAGGGGATGAAGAACCACGTGATGAGATGAGGGCCACCATTAGCCGACGACGTGGCCTACGAGGTCGTATACGGCGGCATCGGTGATGGCGACTTTGACCATTGCACCCGGCGCAGGAACAGTCGTGTCTTGGCGTACGTGCGGCGGATGGGCGAGGCTGTCGGCCGCATCGTTGATGTACACGACCCCGTCGATTTCCGGAGCGAGTCCTTCATGGCGACCTTCCAGCAACCATTCGGTTTCTTCGGAGACACCATCGACTAACACGTCCACGACTTCACCGATGCGCGCACGTCCCTTCGCAGCGGTAATGCCTTCCTGCAATGCCAGGATTTCATTCCGACGGTCCTCCATCACCGATCGGTCAACTTTTCCGTTAAGCGAGGTAGCCGGTGTATCCTCCTCGTCCGAATACAGAAATACCCCAACCCGATCGAACTCCGTCTCTCGGACGTAGGATTTCAATTCCTCGAAGGCCTCCTCTGTTTCTCCCGGAAACCCCACGATGAACGCGGTGCGAAATGTCACGCCGGGAATGCGCATACGGATTCGCTCGACGAGCGAGGCAATCGCTCTGCGGTCTCCCAATCGGTGCATCCGTTTGAGCATCCGATCGTTGATGTGTTGGAGTGGCATATCGATATACTTCGTGATTTTTTCCTCACCCGCATAGAGATCCAGCAAGTCGTCGGTGACCTGCTGCGGGTAGAGATAGAATGGCCTGATCCACCGGAGGCCCTCCACTTTCACGAGCTCTCGTAACAGCGTGACCAATCCGTGCCGCACACCAAGATCGACTCCGTAGTTCACCGTGTCTTGAGAAATCAGGTTGATCTCTTTCACTCCTGCTGCAGCCAGTCCCCTGGCCTCTGCCACAATCGAGTCCACCGGCCGGCTGCGCTGCTTACCCCTCATGATCGGGATCGCGCAGAACGCGCAGTTTCGATTACACCCTTCGGCAATCTTCACATAGGCGCTGTGAGCCTTTCCCAGCCGCAGGCGAGGAGCGTCCGCGTCATACAAATATGGAGGCTCGCTGATCCAGAGACGCCGCTGCCGCCTTTTTGGCGCAAGGAGGGCCCGGCAGATCTGCGCGATCCTGCCAAACTCACCGGTCCCCACGACGCCATCAAGCTCCGGCAATTCTTTGATTAGATCGCGTTGGTAGCGTTGCGCCAGACAGCCGGCAGCAATCAGTACTCTGCAGGACCCGGACCGTTTGAGCTTGCCATGCTCGATGATCGAATTGATCGATTCCTGCTTGGCCTCTTCGATGAAACCGCAGGTGTTAATAATGACGACCTCGGCCTTCTGCGGGTCGCCGGTCAGTTCGAACCCGTCCTGAACGAGGGTGCCCAGCATGATTTCGGAATCGACCTGATTCTTGGAACAACCCAGATTCACAAAGCCGATGGTGGTTGCACCCGTGGCGGTGTTCCGGACCGGGTCTTTTCGACGAACCTGAATAAGCGACGTGGTCATACCAGACCAGTCTACGGGACCGTCAAAAAGCCTGTCAATTGAGAGGACTTGCGCGCCACCGCTTGGTTCCCCTACAGTGCAACCCATGATCCGCACCTTTCAAGGCATAAAACCCACCATTCCGAAATCCTGTTTCATTGAAGACACCGGTGTGGTGATCGGCGACGTGGTGATGGGAGAAAACTGCAGCGTGTGGTTCCACGCCGTCATTCGAGGAGATGTACACTTCATCCGAATCGGAGACCGCACCAACGTACAGGATCTCTGTACGTTGCACGTCACCCACGACACGCACCCGCTCATCATCGGGAGCGGCGTGACGATCGGCCACAACGTGATCCTCCACGGTTGTACCATCAAGGATCGGGTGTTGATCGGAATGGGCGCCATCATCATGGACGGGGCCGTGATTGGAGAAGACTCGGTCGTGGGTGCTGGTGCACTCGTGACCGAAGGGACGGTCGTGCCGGCGAAAAGCCTGATCCTCGGCTCACCCGCCAAGGTGAAACGAGCCGTCACCGAACACGAACTGGTATGGATCAAGGAATCAGCGGACAACTACGTCAACTATGCGAGTCAGTATCTCGGCGATCCAGAAAAGGCAAGAACCGGCTTTCAGTTCTAATATTCCGACCTTTTGCCTCGATCCTCATCTCACTTCCCAATCTTGATGAAACAAATCGGGTCGCCGACGAGTGCCGTTGCATACTGTCGGCGCTCGACCCGATAGGGAATCTTGTGACGATGACACCACTCGGCGATCCAGACGACTTCTTCTGTGGAGGTCGTGACAAGCCCCGGCCTTATAAGCTTCGGCATGCACCGATCGACAATCTTGCGAACCTTCCGGCGCTCCTTCTCGAATTTGTGCGAGTCGAAGGTTAGAGGGTCGGCCCGTCCGTATGAGAGCCGCGACACATAGGGAAAGCGTTCCGGATCATTGAGAACGCTCACGATCCAGAGATGATCGAACCTTCCTTGTGCTGCTGTCGCATCACGCGCTAGAAATGTCACGGGCGATGGCCGGCAGGCACGATTGAGTATCGTGACCTCCGATCGGCGAAGGTTATACGGCTCGACCACCCGCTGAAGCTCGAGCGTTTCAACCAATAGCACGGGCAGCTCTGCCACGCCAGCCCCGACGTATAGGCTCCGGCCACGTCGCGCAAGCTTGGCCTGCAAGGCCACGGCTACGAGACTCCCTAAACGCTGACAGGGCCGTCGCTTTACGCGCCAAAATTCGTCTCCGCCCTCATAGCAATACACATCACCGAGGGCACGATAGTCGAGCCGCCTATATACCCGAGCGATTGTCCGCCGGGTGCCCTTGCTCAGGGATCGTGACGCAGACCTTCTCATCTCACTCCGGCCAGCTCCACTGTCACGGCCGTGACGGTATTAATCACCCCGACGAGAAATCGCACATTCAGCGTCTCGACCGTATCGGTTTCTCGATGGTAGTGGGGATTGCGGAAGTTCGCCGTGTCGGTCAGCATGACAGCCGGGTAGTTAGCATCCCAGAACGAGGCATGGTCACTTCGCCTCGTGTGGGGGAGGACTTCGCCGCATCCCGGTACGATCAAGGATTGGGTTTTCAGTGCAGGGGCGCGAGACATGGCACTCCGCTCGATGGCTTGTACGAGATCCCGCGCGGTCTCGTTCCCCACGATCGCCAAAAAATCTCCCACGGTCGGAACAGCCTGCGGCACACCGGGCGGAACCTGCTGTGACGCGGGCCGGCTCGAAGAAAATCCCACACATTCCAGAATAATCACGCCTGCGAGCGCTTGGCCATCGGCTTTCAATCGAGCTGCGAGGGCTCGACTGCCCAAACGATCCTGTTCTTCCAAGCAGAAGCCCACCAACCAGACCGGCCGGGAAAACGCAAACTTTCGCAGTCGCGCGGCCATTTCGAGCAGCACCGCGAGTCCGCTGGCGTTATCGTCGGCCCCCGGTGAGTCCGGTACAGTATCGTAATGTGCGCCGATCAGAAGGGGGGACGAATAGGTTCCGCTGAGACAACGAGATGGAGTCTTGACGGCGACGACGTTCCGATAGGTTTCGCCCAACGCGCTGAATGATTGGTGGGAAACGTTCCATCCCGACTTCGCAAACTGGGTGGCGAGATAGTGTGCGGTCTTCTTGAGTGCGCGTGGACTCCGCTCGGGATGGCGCTCGCCAACGAGCGATTGGAGATACCGGCTAATTCGGAAATGTGCTGGTGACACAAGAAGGGCCAGACAGGGCTGAAGCGTTAGGCGACGATTTCGGTCCCGATTCCTTTGTGGGTAAATACCTCCAGAAGAATCGCGTGCGAGATTCGTCCGTCGATGATATGGGCTTTGCCGACTCCGCCGGCCAACGCATCTAGACAGGCATGGACCTTGGGCAGCATCCCTTCGCTGATCGTCCCCCTCTTGACCATCCGCTGAACATCCTTTCGTGAAACGGTCGACAGGTGGCGGCCCTTGGCGTCACGGATACCTTTAACATCCGTCATCACAACCAGTTTTTCAGCCGTCAAGGCTCCTGCGATCGCCCCAGCAACGAGATCAGCGTTAATATTGTACGTGTTGCCTTCCCGGTCCGTTCCGATCGGAGCGATGACAGGGATGTAATGGTCCTGCTGGAGCTTCAGCACTAAGCTCGGGTCCACAGATTGGACTTCCCCGACAAGCCCGAAATCTTCTCCCTCCTCTTCGCCGTCGTCCAGATCTTTTTCGAGACTTTCGGCCCACGCCTTGGCGGTGAGCGGGCGTGTCAGCATCAGACCCCCGTCTTTGCCACTCAATCCCACGGCGCGACCACCATGGCGATTCAAGAGATCGACGATTTCCATGTTGATCTTCCCGGCCAAGACCATTTCCACGATTTCCATGGTGGCTTCATCGGTGACCCGGACACCATGTCGGAACTTGGGTTCGATGCCCAACCGGTCCAGCATCTTGTCGATTTGTGGCCCACCGCCATGAACGATGACCGGATTCAGGCCGACATACTTGAGCAGGACAACGTCTTGTGCGAACCGCTCCTTAAGCGACGCATCCGTCATCGCGTGGCCGCCGTACTTAATAACGATCGTCTTGCCCCGGAAGGTTCGGATGTAGGGCAACGCCTCGATAAGGACGTTTGCTTTCTTGATCAGTTTGTTCATTGTTCGCTCCAACTCTCAGCTTCCAACCATCGGCCCCCGTCTTTACCTCAAGACCGGTTGATGGCTGGGAAGTGGCCGTCGACAACTCGTTGCTGGATGCAGCGCCTCACTCCTTGGCCGCGGCGATTCTATCAATTTCTCCGAGAAATACAATCCCAGTCGATCCATTTTGTGTGGCAGAGGGAGGGACATCAGCTTCGCCGAGACGAGCTCTTGTGGTCAGTGGTCGATAGATCGTCATCTCTTGCCTTCCTTGGCGAGCCCACTTTTCATGGCGCGTCCGGCTCGCGGGTGAGTCTTGTCGTACAAGGCAAGGAGTTGGTCCATAGCGACGTGCGTATATTTCTGCGTGGTACTGAGCGAGGCATGTCCCAGCATTTCCTGGATGGCTCGCAAGTCGGCTCCCTCGTCGAGAAGATGCGTCGCAAACGAATGGCGCAACGTGTGCGGACTCACCGGACCGCCAGGAAGCGCGCGCGAGTATCGCACCACAAGTCGGGCGACACTGCGCGCTGTCAGTCTTCCCCCGCGGCTGTTGCAGAAGAGTGCCGTCCTGTTGAGATTTGAATGCCGAACGTTGGGGTTTGAGGCGAGCCAGACTCTATATTGTCGGATGGCCTCCACCGCCAAATCTCCGATCGGCACAATCCGCTCTTTTCGACCCTTCCCCTGCAGACGGACAAGCCCTTCCTTTGTACTGAGGTCCTCCAAATTGATCCCTACCAATTCGCTGACGCGGGCACCGGTCGAGTAGAGGGTTTCGAGAATTGCGCGATCGCGTAATGACCAGCCGGCCGTCGTATCAGGAAACTCCAGCAACGCCTGGGCCTCGTCTTTCGTTAAGACACGGGGGAGCTGTTTCGGTTGTTTCGGCGACCTGACCTCCTCGGCGGGGTTTTGTGGAACAACCCCTTCTCGCTGGAGATACCGAAAGAAGCTGCGGAGGCAGGCGAGTTTTCTCGCTAAGGTGGTGCGTTTCTCGTGCTTGCGATCCAGCCACCGAAGATAAGCGCGGATATCATCAGATTGCACTGCGGCAGGTTCAATCGGTCGAATTTCCGCGGAACCAGCGGTCAGGAAGGAAGCAAATTGCCGCAGGTCGGACGCATAATTTCGCAACGTCTCTTGTGATGCTCCCCGTTCAACATCGAGAAATGTCAGGAAAGCCCGAACTGCTTTATCCATGTGGACAGGTCCTCGAGAGCGCGTTGCCCCAACAGCCGCCGCTTTTGTTCCTTATCGCGAACGGGAGTCGCCAGGGGCGGGAAGAGCCCGTAGTTGATATTCATCGGTTGAAAATAACGGGGATCCGTCGCCGTGATGTGAGACACGAGACAACCATGCGCGGTGGTCGAAGGCGGCGTGACCAGAGGAAATCCCGCAAGCCCGCGCGCGGCATTGATGCCGGCAAGCCCTCCCATCGCCGCAGAATCCGTGTATCCCTCCACACCAATCAACTGCCCAGCAAAAAACAAAGTTTCTCGTTCCTTGAACTGGAGCGTGTCGCGCAGCAGTTGCGGAGCATTGATAAAGGTGTTGCGATGCAGGCTGCCATAGCGGAGGAACTCGGCCTGTTCAAGACCGGGGATCATTCGGAACACCCGCTTTTGTTCCCCGTAGGTCAATTTCGTCTGGAAGCCGACCAGGTTGTAGCAGGAACGATGCGCATTCTCCGTCCGTAACTGTACGACGGCGTAGGGCTTCGTGCCTGTTTTGGGATCTTCCAATCCCACCGGCTTCAAGGGGCCGAATTGCATTGTCTGCCGTCCTCGCTCGGCCATCACTTCAATCGGAATACAGCCCTCGAAGTAAGGCGTCTTTTCGAAGTCTTTCGGCTGAACCTTCTCTGCCGCGAGCAAGGCTTCGTAGAAATTGTTGTATGTCGTCTCGTCCATGGGACAGTTCAGATAATCGTCACCACCCTTGTCATAACGTGAGGCGCGGAACACGATATCCATATCGACGGAATCGGCGTCGACAATCGGAGAAATGGCATCGTAAAAATACAGATGTTTGGTTTGGGTCAGTCGGGCAATGGCCTGGGACAGCTTATCGGACGTCAAAGGACCAGTAGCCACCACGCAGAGGCAGTCCGTCGGAATGTCGGAAATTTCTTCTCGCAGAATGCGAATATAAGGATGGCTCTCCAGAGCTTGGGTGATCCTGAAGGAAAACTGCTCTCGGTCAACGGCCAAGGCCGAACCGGCCGGAACGCGAGATTGATCGGCCGCCCGCATAATCAGCGAGTTGAGACGGCGCATTTCCTCCTTCAAGATTCCTGGGGCATTTTGTAGGTCCACCGAGCCGAGTGAATTGGAGCAGACGAGTTCCGCTAGTCCACCGGTTTTATGAGCCGGCGTCATTTCTTTTGGACGCATCTCGTAGAGCGTGACTTTGGCCCCTCGATTAGCGGCCTGCCAGGCCGCTTCCGAGCCAGCAAGCCCTCCACCGATGATGACGACGTCATCCCGCACTGCGCGAAGCTCCATGAGGGAAAAACCGCGAGAGGAGGCATTGTAGGAACCGCGTTTTCGTGAAGTCAAGGCGAGCTGAATGTAGGGACGAGGCAACGGGTATGAAGCTAGAGGTTCGTCCTTGAAATCCTTAACTGCAAACCCCTCGATCAAGTTACCCGCTGTGTTGATCCCTTTCGGAGCACCATGCTAGACTCGCGCACCGTGGGCGATTAGCTCAGTGGGAGAGCGCTTCCTTCACACGGAAGAGGCCACAGGTTCGATACCTGTATCGCCCACCACTTCGATGGGGCTTACCGCAGATTCCTTCTCCTAAATACGCCAAGTTCCTGGTTTTTTGGGGGAACGGTTGAAACCGCCTGTTTTCTAGACAGAATTCGGATCGTCGGCTACACTTCACTTTGTCAAATCAGTATCAATCAGATGGGTCGAACCGACGTTGACAAAGTGAGGTTAGCCATGCGGACATCACCTCTTGCCGTGGGTATGTTGCTTCTGGTCATTGTTACCGGCTGTGCGAGCAATCGCCAAGACCAAGCCGCGGTAGACCTCGGAGATAGAGATTATCGGCCACCAGCCAGCATCTACAGTGTCATGGACAGCACCGCGTTGGTCTATACCGACCCGGTCGCTGGCTCCCCGATCAACGATAACGTCTTTCGATGGACCGCATTTATCTTGCACCCCATCGGGGTGGCACTCGATTACGGCTTCAATCGGCCACTGTACAAACTCTCCAGCTCGATGCCCTATTTGTTTGGTTATAACAGTGAGGACGCGATGCTGGACAGCCAGCGACCATAACCATACGCTCCTCCTGTGCCCTTGATGCAACGCCCACTCAAGATCTGAGTGGGCGTTGTCGTTTGTCCTCTTGGCAAACCAGTTCTCATTTCGTGTATGCTCCCTTAGTGAGGTCGAGTAGCCAATCCGCAGAACTACGTCTGCCTTTCCTGCACCATCTCGCGCTAATTTCTTGGGTAGGATTCTCCCTTCTGCTCCCAGGTTGTGAGACCTCTGTTCCACGGCCCCCACTGCCACCGTCCGAAAGCGATTTGATCCTGTTGAAGTCGACTGCATTATGCAATCGAAAGGCCGATTTTAGTAAAAACCACCCCCTTGCATCCCACAAGCAAAAGACGTGGGGGACTGGACAGGAATTGATCCTGTCGTCCGATCGGAGCCCGTCGCACGCCGACGAGTCATTTTTTTTCGATGAAGATGGGCTCTTGGTTGGTGCGCTGTTCACATTCTCCTCCGGCCTGGATCTTTCACCCTATCCGGTGCTACGAGATACGCTTGCCAGGTTAAAACCTGTCCTGGAGTTCTACGTCAACGTCGCGAATCTCTCATCAAAGGACAGCATGAACTCTAGTACCCTCTACGAAACCGGGGACGAAAAATCGACGACTCAGTATCTGGTACTCGCTGCGGGAGAGCATCCGACGTTACTCCAGGCTTCCATCACAATCGATCCCTACGCGCGTCTCTTCTCCCCTTACCGGCGGGAATTTCTTGAGCGGTTGCGGAATCCAACTGGCACCAAGCCCGGACTAAAGCTTGAGAGTCAAGGTGCCGAGGATAAGGAACCGTTCCCGTCACTCCAGCAATTTGCTCGCGGTGAGACGGCACAGCTGTCCTACTGCGGCAGTCAAAACTACGACATTGCCGCGGATGCATATCAAAAGGCGATCGCGAGCGGTTTCTCCAACAAAGTGTGGCTGGCCGAAGCACATCACAAGCTCGGCCTTGCCTGGGAAGGGAAAGGTCAGTATGAAAAGGCCAAAGCGGAGATGCTGCAGTCACTCACGATCAGGCCCAACACTCCCGAAATCTTAAACAACCTTGGGACTGTGTACGTCAAGTTGGGAGACAAGGCGAACGCGCTGGCCTCTTTCGAAAAAGCTGTCACTCTTCGTCCGAACTACGCCATTGCACGCTATCACCTCGCGGAAGCTTATGAACCGACTGACTCCAAACGCGCGATCTCGGAGTACGAAACCTATCTCGCCCTCGTCGAAGGGATCCCCGACGAAGCCGACCGAATCGCGCTCGTGCAACAACGGGTCAAGGCCTTGAAAAAGCCCTGAGTCGGCGCCCGACAACCCTGGTGTTCTGATTGACCGAAAGAATAGGGCCAGATCGTAACGGTAGAATCTACCAGTTTCGAGACAGGACTACCGGCGGGTCTTCTCTTCCTGCTCTTGGAGCGTCTTGCAGGCGATACAGAGCGTCGTGACCGGCCGAGCCTTGAGCCGTTCGTATGGAATGTCCTCTTCGCATCGTTCACAGATCCCGTAGGTCTGCTTGTCCATACGATCGAGTGCTTCATCGATCTTCTTGAGCAGTTTCTGTTCGCGCTCCTTAATTCGCATGGAGAAATTCTGATCCGCCTCCGCTGTCGCTTGATCGCTGACATCCGCGAACGTTTCTTGACTCTTCCGAGTGGTAAGCCCCTCTCCAGCCTCCGCTAAAATCGCAGCACGCTGGCGCTCAAGGTCTCGACGGATGCCGGTATACTTCCCGCGCGCTGCTGAAGCGGGTTGTTTTCGCTTGATTGTGACAGCGTTGGTTAGAGATTTCGGAGAAACGGTTCGTTTGGAAGCAGTCCGTGCTTTCATCACCAAATCCTGCAGATGCTGGCTTCAGGCTTAACAGCGTCAAACTATAGCAGGGGGTTGAAGAGAGGGTCAATGGGACGATCAGGACAACAGCCTGCCTGGTTCGTCAAAGGTCCCGGCGGCCTTCGATCGACTTGAGCAACGTCACTTCGTCGGCATATTCGATATCCATCCCGACGGGAATCCCGTAGGCGATTCGGGAGACTCGCGTGCCAAACGGTCTCAACTGGTTCGTCAAATAGATGGCTGTGGCTTCGCCCTCGATTGTAGGGTTGGTCGCGAAAATAACTTCTTCGATCCCCCCGAGCTTCACACGATCGATGAGTTCTTCCGCACGAATATCAGACGGTCCGACCCCCTCCAACGGTGAGAGGGCGCCCAATAAGACATGGTACAGGCCGCGATAACCGCCGGCGCGCTCAATGGCATAGAGCGTGCTGGGTTCTTCCACCACCATGATTCTGGTACGGTCTCGCTTCGGGTCCAGGCAAAGCTCGCACAACTCGCCCTCCGCGATGTTTCGACATTGTCGACAGAACGTGAGGCCGTCTTTCACGGCACGAATGGCCTCGGCGAGTCGCAGCGCATCCTCACGATCAACCTTTAACACATGGAACGCTAACCGCTGTGCAGTTTTCTGCCCGATACCCGGCAAACGGACCAGTTCTCGAACCAGTCGAGCCAGCAATCCCTGTTGATCAACCGCCATAAAAGCCAGTCCGCTAGAAGAGCCCCGGGATATTGAGTCCGCCAGTCAAGGACTTCATTTCGTTCGCCATCATGTCCCGGGCTTTCCGTAGCGCGTCATTCGTCGCGGCCAACATGAGGTCCTGCACCATGTCGGCGTCTCCACCTTTAACGACTTCCGGATCAATGACGATCTTGACAAGTTCCATCGCGCCATTCGCCGTGACGGTCACACTGCCTCCCCCCGCCGTCCCCGTCACGGTCTTGGATGCGGCTTGTTCCTGTACTTTCGCCATCTGAGCCTGCATGGCCTGCGCCTGTTTGAGCAAACCCGCCATGTTGCCCAACGGATTTTTCATTGCCCCGCCTCCTTCTGATTCGACACCTGTCGAACATCAGCCAGCTCTGCTCCGAAGATCTCTAGGGCTTCCTTCACTACTGGATGAGTCAGAGCCTGCTCAAACATGACGAGGCGCTGTCCCTGCTCTTTGGCAGCCCTGAGCTGCGCCATCGTCTTCCCGGGTGGATCCGTGTCCGCTAATTCCACGATGCGCACCCGGACCCTTCGGCTACTCAACCGTTCACAGATTGTCGTCAACGCGGCAAGATTGTCTGGCTTCTCGATCATCCCTCGCGCAACCGTGGCTTGTCTGGTAAACCCAATCGTCACCTGATTTCCCTCAGTTTCCACCAATCGCCCCATCTCGAGAAAAGGTGCGATGTTCGGATGGGCGGCAGTAACAGCCTCTTGGAATGCCTCCCAATTGAGCGTTGCGAGCGGAGGCGAAGGTTCTGGGGGAAGCGACGTCATGGCGGATTGCCGCGCACCCGCCTGATTAACCGACAAATCTGGTATGGATTCGGCCATCCCGGCGGTTGTAGCACGTGCGCGTTCGGTGGACGACGGACCGGTCGATACGGTATCGGTCAATTGCGCAGCTCCTATTGATGGAGCCGCTGTAGAGCGGCCCGGCAGCTCCGGTTTGTTCGGCCTGGTCGATGCTTCAGGGGGAGCCTTTTGCTTCTGAATGGGCTGCGTCTCCTGATCAGGCTTTCCATCTGAGCGTCGGCCTAGACGAGTGGCACGAACCGCCGCCGTTTCAAGGATGAACCGAGGGTGGGCGCTGAATCGGAGCGCATCTTCTGCCTGGGTAAAAATGGCGAAGAGTTCTTGGAGTTGTTCGGGCGAGAGCAATCGCGCATCAGCCGTGATTTGGGACAAATCTTCTGCCGAAGCTTCAATCAGCCCGCGCAGCTCTTGAGGAGCCGTGACAACCGACGCCACCAGCATATTACGCAGATATTCGACCACGTCAGAACAATAGGCTCGGAGATCGTGCCCTTGATCGAGCAGATTGGCCAACATGCGGAGTGCAGCCGGAGTATCCTGACCGATAATCGCCTGGATGATTCCTCGAACGAGCTCCTGCGGTACAGCTCCCAGGAGCGCTTCAAGATCGGCGTGAACGATCGTGATACCGCCGAATGCGACGGCTTGGTCCAGGAGGCTGAGCGCGTCACGCATGCTCCCCTCACTAGCCCGAGCGAGCGCCATTAGGCTGCGATCCTCCAGTGCAATGCCATCCTGCCGTGCGACATGGCGCAACCGTTCGACAATC
>Ga0187776_10001002_pt1 | contig 13793 bp, 10 predicted proteins | sample 0216_BV02_MP12_2_FD_132426 | JGI IMG/M metagenome (GOLD analysis project Ga0187776, IMG submission 132426) | Tropical peat soil microbial communities from peatlands in Department of Meta, Colombia - 0216_BV02_MP12_20_MG | ecosystem: Environmental > Terrestrial > Soil > Wetlands > Peat | place...
CTGGCCGGCCGGGTTGCCCGGACCCGGGTTGCCCCCGCCCTGGTTCGGGTTGCCCAGACCCTGCTTGCCCCCGCCCTGGTCCGGGTTGCCCTGACCCTGGCCCTGACCGGCCGGGTTGCCCTGGTCCGGGTTGCCCTGACCCGGGTTGCCCTGACCCGGGTTGCCCTGGCCGTTGCCCGGTCCGTCACCGCCACCAGGCTGATTCGCGGCGACAGTTTGGTCCTGCCCTGGGCCAAAACCGGAGCTTTGGCCCAGGCCTGGACCGTCGTGCCCCCGTGCATCCTGTGCGTGCCCCCCTTGACCGCCAGGCCCCCATTGACCCTGGCCAAGCTGCTGTTGCTGGAAGGACTGATCGCCCCCGTGTCCGAGGGCGCTTGGCACGCCGAAGCTAGCTCCGGTGAGCGTCAGGAACAGCGCTGCACCGCAGATGACCTTGCTTCGGGTAATCGAACGTACCTTCCTGGATGCTCGGGCCGGGTTCCCGGACGTGTTGCGACCCGCAAACCCCATATACCCCGAACATCGGCGCAACTGGTCCAGAGGTTTAGCCCGAAGTTCGATTTTGTTGAGTCCGCTCCCGTGTTTTTGGACGAATGTCCTAGGACTTTGCGGTTTTCAGCCCGCAAAGCCGCCCTCATTGCCCTCAGCAGAACAACATACACGCCCCGGCGGCGCGATGCGCCGGGCCGGAACAGAGATGACCCACGGGCCTCAAACCTTGACACGTTCGTGGTAACGTTGCGCGGGCATGGAGGGCCTGACGATCAATGAGGCGGCGCGAACGACCGGCTGGTCGGCGCGCATGCTCAGGTACGTCGAGCGGACAGGGCTGGTCACTCCGAAGCGTTCCGCCTCGGGGTATCGGCTCTACGGGCCGGCCGAGCTTCAGCGGCTGCGGACGCTCAAGGAGCTGTTGCTGAGCTTTGACATCGGGCTCTCGGACATGGCGTTCGCGGCGCGCATGGCGACGAGCGCCGAGCTGCGCGAGGCGGTGCAGGCCTGGCTCGAGGCCCAGCCGCGGCGTCCGGAGCACGTCACAGCCGAAGACTGGCTCCGGTTCGAGCAGGAGAAGCACGAGCGACTGCTGGCCGCTGCCTGAGCCTCGCTCGAGCGGCGTCGATCACGACTTTTGGAGGCAACATGAGCACGACCGCCGAGAACACCGGAACGAGGGCCGCGGCCAACTTCAAGGTCGCCGACCTCTCGCTGCACGAGTTCGGGCGGAATGAGATTCGGCTCGCCGAGCATGAGATGCCGGGGCTGATGGCGACTCGCAAGGAGTTCGCTGACCAGCAGCCGCTCGCAGGCGCCCGGATCACCGGCTCGCTGCACATGACGGTGCAGACGGCGGTGCTGATCGAGACGCTGGTGGCGCTCGGCGCCGAGGTGCGGTGGTGCTCGTGCAACATCTTCTCGACCCAGGATCACGCGGCGGCCGCGGCTGTGGTCGGCCCGAGCGGGACCGCGGAGGAGCCTCGCGGCGTCGCGGTCTACGCGTGGAAGGGCGAGACGCTCGAGGAGTACTGGTGGTGCGCCGAGCAGGCGCTGCTGTGGCCCGACGGCGTGGGCCCGAACATGATCCTCGACGATGGCGGCGACGCGACCCTTCTGCTGCACAAGGGCGTCGAGTTCGAGCGCGCCGGCGCGGTGCCGGACCCCGCCGCCGCGGACTCCGAGGAGTTCCGCATCATCCTCGAGCTGCTCCAGCGCTCGCTGGACGAGGATCCTGGGCGGTGGACGAAGGCCGCCGAGGGCATCAAGGGCGTCACCGAGGAGACGACCACAGGCGTGCACCGCCTCTATCAGTTCGCCGAGCGCGGGCAGCTGTTGTTCCCGGCGATCAACGTCAATGACTCGGTGACGAAGTCCAAGTTCGACAACAAGTACGGCTGCCGTCACTCCCTGATCGACGGGATCAACCGCGCGACCGACGTCCTGGTCGGCGGCAAGCTCGCGGTGGTGTGCGGCTACGGCGACGTCGGCAAGGGTTGCTGCGACTCGCTACGCGGGCAGCGCGCTCGTGTGGTCGTCACGGAGATCGACCCGATCTGCGCGCTCCAGGCGGCGATGGACGGCTACCAGGTGCTGACGCTCGAGGACGTGATCGACAGGGCGGACGTCTTCATCACCGCCACCGGCAATCGCGACGTGATCACGGCCGAACACATGAGCCGGATGAAGCACCAGGCGATCGTCGGGAACATCGGTCACTTCGACAACGAGATCGACATCGCCGGTCTGGCTCGTGTTCCGGAAATCAAGCGGATCAACATCAAGCCGCAGGTCGACGAATGGGTGTTCCCCGACGGCCACTCGATCATCGTGCTTTCGGAGGGCCGGCTGTTGAACCTCGGCAATGCCACCGGGCACCCGAGCTTCGTGATGTCGAACAGCTTCACCAATCAGGTGATCGCCCAGATCGAGCTCTACGGCCACGCCGACATCTACGAGAAGCGCGTCTACACGCTGCCCAAGCACCTCGACGAGAAGGTCGCGCGGCTACACCTCGACGCGCTGGGAGCGAAGCTCACGCCGCTCACTGCGCAGCAGGCTGCCTACATCGGCGTCCCGGCCGAGGGGCCGTACAAGCCCGACCACTACCGGTACTAGGGGCAGGCCGGCGAACGATGGCGAATGGCGTCCGTATGTGGGACGTGAATCGCCACCGTTCGCGCTGAGGACGGTCATGGCTCGCCCGCAGACGCTCCCGCCCCACGACGTAGCCGACCTGTCGCTGGCGGAGGAGGGAGCGTCGCGGATCGCCTGGGCGGGCGGGCAGATGCCCGTGCTCGAGCGGATCGGCGAGCGCTTCCTGCTGCAAAAGCCGCTCGAGGGGATCAGGGTCGCGGCGTGCCTGCACGTGACCGCCGAGACCGCGAATCTGCTGCTCACCCTCCAAGCCGGCGGCGCCCGCACCGCCCTCTGCTCGGCGAACCCGCTGTCCGTCCAGGACGACGTCGCGGCGGCGCTGGTCGTCGAGCACGGCGTAGAGGTCAGAGCTCGCCACGGCGAGGGCCTCGGCGACTACTCGGCCCACGTCCTCGCGACGCTCGAGGGCCTGCCCCAGGTCACGATCGACGACGGCGCGGATCTGATGGTCACCGCCCACGAGCTCGGACCCCGAGTTCTCGACGGGCTGATCGGCGGCACCGAGGAGACGACCACGGGGCTGGTGCGTCTGCGCCGGCTGGAGCAGGACGGGAACCTGGCGCGCCCGGTGGTCGCGGTCAACGAGGCCCGCACGGAGCGGGCGCTGAACGACCGACACGGCACCGGGCAGTCGGCGGTCGACGGGATCATCCGCGCCAGCCACGTGCTGCTCGCCGGCCACACCGTCGTCGTCGTCGGCTACGGCTGGGCCGGTCAGGGCGTCGCCGAGCGCGCGAGGGGAGCCGGCGCTGCGGTGATCGTCTGCGAGGTGGACCCGCTGCGGGCGCTGGAGGCGCGGATGGCGGGATACGAGGTGATGCCGGCGCTCGAGGCGGCGGTGCGCGGCGACGTGTTCGTGACCGTGACCGGCTCGCGGCGCGTGCTGCGAGGCGAGCACTTCGAGCGCATGAAGGACGGAGCGCTGCTCGCGAACGCGGGGCACTTCGACGTCGAGCTCGACCTCGACGAGCTGCGTGCGCTCGCCACCGGCGGAGTTCGCGAAGTCCGGGCGCTGGTCGATCAATACGAGCTGGGGGACGGACGCCGGCTCAATCTGCTCGCGCATGGTCGGGTCGTCAACCTCGCCGCGGCCGAGGGCCACCCGGCCGCCGTGATGGATGTCTCCTTCGCCCTGCAGGCGCTGTGCGTCGAGGAGCTGGTGCTGGGCGCGGCGGAGCACCCCGCGGGAGTGCGGCGTGTGCCCGAATCGATCGACCGCGAGGTCGGGCGGCTGAAGCTCGCGGCGCTCGGCGTCAAGATCGACGAGCCGACAGCCGAGCAGGAGCAGTACCGCGATTCCTGGGCATAACGCCCAGCGCATCCTTCCGCTCTGAGAGGATCTGCCCATGTCGGCGACCAGCACGCCGCGAGCGAAGCGCGGGGGAATCGACCTGGGTGGAACGAAGATCGAGGCGATCGTCGTCGATCCCCGCAACAACGTCGCCGGCGCTGCGCGGCGACCGACGCCGACCGCGGGCGGTCCACAGGACGTGGCAGCCGCGATGATCGAGGCGATGAAGGAGGCGGCCCACACCGCCGGGATCGATTCGTCGGAGCTTCGCGGCGTCGGCGTCGGCTCGCCCGGGATCGTCGACGAGGAGACCGGATCGGTGACGAGCGCTCGCAACCTGCCCGGGTGGAACGGCAGGTACGAGCTCGGGGCGAGGCTCGCGGACGAGTTCGGCACGCGCGTTTTCGTCGGCAACGACGTGCAGGTTGCGACCGATGCGGAATTCCACCTCGGCGCCGGCCGCCCGTACAAGTCGTTGCTCGGCGTGTTCTGGGGAACGGGCGTCGGCGGGGGCCTGATCCTCGATCGCAAGCCGTGGCTCGGACGCGGTGGGGCGGGCGAGATCGGCCACACGGTCGTGGTGATGAACGGCCGGCGCTGCCCCTGTGGCCGCCGCGGCTGCATGGAGGCCTACGCGGGGCGAGCCGCGATGGAGGCGCGGGCGCGCAAGGAGGTCGAGAAGGGCCGGCAGACCGACCTCTTTCACCTGATGGAGGAGCGCGGGCGCACGCGGCTGACCAGCTCGATCTGGGCCCACGCGCTCGAGCGCCGCGACAAGCTCGCGACGCGGATCATCGACGAGGCGATCGAGGCGTTGGGCGCCGGAATCGCGTCGGCGGTCAACCTGCTCGACGTCGAGGCGGTGATCATCGGGGGCGGCCTCGGCGTGCGCTTCGGCGATCCGTACGCCGAGCGGATCGCCACGGCGATGCATCCGCACCTGTTCCACGACGAGAATCCTCCGGACGTGAAGGTGGCCTCGCTGGGCGACCTCGGCGGCGCGGTCGGCGCGGCGCTGCTCGCCCGAAAAGCGCGCTGAGCGGGCGTTTGCCGAGCCCGCCCGGGGGCGGAAACGTTCACACACGCACAACCTGGACGGCTGGCGGCGGCTGCCTCAGTCTGGCAAGATCACGCCCGCGGGGAGCGACGCGCTACCGAGGAGAGGCGTTCTGAGGAGGTCTGCCGGTTCTGGGAGGTTGGCTCGGGTCGCGGCAGTGAGTGCGCTGATCATCGCCGTGGCCGTCGTGGCCGTAATCCTGCTGTCGAGCGGTTCGACCTACATGCTCCGCGCCGACTTCCAGGACGCGGGCGGCCTCGTGGGCGGCGACCAGGTTCTGATGGGCCCGGCCAACGTCGGCACGGTCCAGTCGATCGATCTGACGCCGAACGGCCTGGCGGAGGTGACGATGTCGCTCGCGTCGGGCGCCTCCCCGGTGCCGGAGGGGACGATGGCGCGGGTCTACGAGAACTCGCTGTCGGGGATCGCGAACAAGTACGTGGTGCTCGAGCCCGGGCCGAAGATCAACCCGCCGATCCCGAGCGGCGGGTTGATCCCGCTCACCAATACCCGCTCCTTCGTGAGCCTCGACCAGGTGTTCGACACGCTCGACCCCCTCACTCGACTGGGGCTCCGTAACTACATTCGCGGCTCCGCGGCGAGCATCCAGGGGCGGGCGCTGGCGGCCAACAAGACGCTCGAATACTTCGCGCCTGCGCTGCTCAGCACGAGCGACTTCACCGCGCAGCTGACGCGCGACGAGCCGACGTTCGACTCGCTGCTGGTCCAGGGGGCGCAGGCGATGCAGCAGCTGGCCTCCCGCAGTCAGCAGCTGACGAAGCTGATCGCGAACGGGAACGCCGCGACGGGCGCGATCGCGCGCGAGAGCCAGGCGCTCGAACAGGCCCTGTCGCTGTTCCCCGGGGCGTTGACGCGGTCGACGACGACCTTCAAGGGTCTGAACTCGACGCTCGACGCGCTCGATCCGCTGGTCGCCGCGTCGAAGGTCGGGATCCGGCGCCTCGAGCCCTTCAGCGCCGACCTGCGCCAGCTTTCCAACGCGTCGATCCCGACGATCGGCCAGCTCGATGCGCTGATCCGCAACCCGGCCGGGACCGGCGACCTCACAACGCTTCTGAAGACCACCCCCTCGCTCACCAGCGTCGCCCTGCCGGCGTTCAAACACCTGATCCAGGAGATGAACGACTCCCAGCAGCAGCTCGACACGCTGCGGGAGTACGACCCCGACGTCGTCGCCGCGCTGACGAACCTCGGGCAGGTCGGCGGCTACTACGACGCCAACGGCCACTACGCCCGCACGCAGCCGGTGTTCAACGCGTTCACGGTGAACGGCTTCAACCAGCTCGAGCCGCAGCCGCCGTCGAATCGTTACAACGGCCTCGCAGTCGTGCATGGGCGCTGTCCAGGCAGCGCCGCCCAGCCGACGCCCGACGGCTCGTCGCCGTGGGTGGTCCCCGGCTGCAACCCCTCCGCGATCCTCCCCGGCCCGTGAGACGAATCGCGCTCATCGCCGTCGGGCTGGCCGCGGTGGCCGTCGCGGTGATCGTCATCGCCGGAACGTCCGGCGGAGGCGGCGACCCCTACCAGGTCCGCGCGATCTTCGACGACGCGGCGTTCGCGGTCCAGGGCGAGGACGTCCGGATCGCGGGCGCGCCGGTCGGGACGATCGTCTCGCTCGGCGTCACCAACGCAAGGGGCACTGGCTCATCGTCGTCGTGCACCGACACCGGACTCTGCAAGGCGGCGGTCACGATCCAGATCAACAACTCGTCATTCACGCCCTTCCGCGCCAACGCGACGTGCGCGATCCGGCCGCAGTCGCTGATCGGCGAGAAGTACGTCGACTGCAACCCGGGAACCGACGCCGCGCCGCCGCTCCAGCAGATCACGAGCGGTCCGGGCGCCGGGACCTACCTGCTCCCGATCACCCACACCAGCTCTCCGGTTGACACCGACCTCGTCCAGAACATCTATCGCGAGCCGGTTCGCCAGATGTTCGGAGTGATCATCAACGAGTTCGGCACCGGGCTGGCGGCTCGCGGCTCGGACCTGAACGCGGTGATCCACCGCGCGAACCCGGCGCTCGGCTACACCGACCAGGTGCTGAAGATCCTGGCGCGGCAGAACCGGCAGCTCGCCCAGCTCGCCCGCGACTCGGACACCGTCCTGACGCCGCTCGCCAAGGACCGCGAGGCGATCAGGCAGTGGGTGATCCAGGCCAACACCACCTCGGTCGCAAGCGCCGCGCGCGCCAACGACATCCGCCAGTCGTTCCACCTGCTGCCGGAGTTCCTGAGCCAGCTGCTGCCGCTGTCGAAGGACCTCGCGAACCTCGCCGACCAGGCCACGCCCGCGCTGAACTCGCTGAGCCAGGCGGCGCCGGCGCTTGCACAGCAGTACGAGGCGCTCGTCCCGTTCGCCGCTGTGGCCCGCAAGTCGCTGATCTCGCTCGGCGCGGCCGCGCAGCAGCAGCAGCCGCTGCTGCTCGACACGATCCCGCTCGCGCAGCGGCTGCTGAAGCTCGGCAACGCCAGCGTGCCGAGCTTCACCTCGCTCGACAAGCTCACCTCCAGCCTCGACAAGACCGGCGGGATCGAGCAGCTGATGGGCCTGCTGTTCTACGGGACCGCCGCCACCAACGGCTTCGACAGCCTCGGCCACTACATCCGAACCGAAGCGCTCACCGGGGGATGCACGGGGTACGCGAAGACCCCGGTCGCCGGCTGCTCGGCGAACTTCAATCAGCAGGGCGCCGCCGCCGACATCGCCTCGAGCAGGCCGACCGCGAGCGCCGCGAAAGCTGCAACCGCGAGCACCGCCAAGGCTCCTTCGGCCGCGGACGCGAAGCTGGCCAACGTCGTCCGTGACGCCCACGCCTCGGGGATCCAGTCGTCGACGACGGCCGCGCTGGGCGGACTGCTCCACTACCTCGTGGGCAGTGGGGGATGAGCAACCGGCGTCGGGAGGGTGGCCTCGTGTCGAGCCCGGTGCTGATCGGGGCGGTCACCGTGCTGGTCGCGATCGTCGCCGTGTTCCTCGCGTACAACGCCAACAACGGGCTTCCGTTCGTGCCGCGCTACAACGTGCACGTCCAGGTGCTGGACGCCTCCGAGCTGACGCAGAACGCCGAGGTGCACCTGGCGGGCGGCTCGCTCGTCGGCCACGTGACGAGCATCGACCCGGGGCGCACGGCGTCCGGTCAGCCGATCGCGGTGCTCAACCTCGCGCTCAACAAGGAGATCCAACCGCTGCCGGTCGACTCGATCTGGAACATCAGGCTGAAGGGGACGATCGGGCTCAAGTACCTGGAGCTCACGCCGGGCACCTCGAAGCAGACGATCCCCGACGGGGGGACCGTGCGGGTCTCCCAGACGAGGGCAGAGGTCGACCTCGACCAGGTGCTGGGGATGTACGACAAGGCGACCCGCGCCGGGGTGACAGCGTCGACGATCGGCTACGGCGAGGGCCTCGCCGGCCGCGGCTTTGGGATCAACGACGCGATCCGCGCGTTCGTCCCGCTCGTCACGGACCTGGGTCCGGTCGCGCGGAACCTGGCTTCGCCGAAGACCGACTTCGGCGGGTTCTTCCGCGGCCTGGAGCGGGTCTCGGCGGCGGTCGCGCCGGTCGCCCAGCAGCAGGCGCAGTTGTACGTGAACCTCGCGACCACCTTCACGGCGCTCGCGAGCGTCGCCTATCCGTACCTGCAGAACTGGATCTCGGAGACGCCGCCGACGTTCCAGACGGTGATCAACCAGGCGCCGACGATCGATTCGTTCGTGAACGACACCGCCGGGCTGTTCCAGGAGCTGGCGCCGGGGTTCGCGACGCTCCCGCAGAGCGCTCCGGTGCTCGCGCAGACGTTCCAGATCGGCCTGCACACCCTGCCGCCGACCTACACGGGCCCGAACTCGCTGAACGCGGAGCTGACCAACCTGGCGCGGAGCCTCGCGAACTACAGCGGGAATCCCACGGTCCAGGCGGGGCTCGAGCGGCTCACGCTGACAGCGCAGAGTCTCCAGTCCCCGCTCGCGTTCCTCGCGCCGGTCCAGGCCACGTGCAACTACGTGACGCTGTTCCTGCGCAATACCTCCAGTTCGCTGTCCGATCCGGTGGCGACGGGAACCAGGCTGCGCTTCAACGCGGTGGCGATCGACGACGTCCTCGGGGCGGAGTCGGTGCCGTCGCAGAAGGTGTTCACGACGCCCGATCCCAACCAGGGCGACGCCCACGGGCCGCTGCACGTCAATCCGTATCCGAACACCGCCTCCCCGGGCCAAACCCACGAGTGCGCGGCCGGGAACGAGACGTATTCGGGCCTCAGCGCGCAGATCGGCAACCCCCCCGGGAACGTCGGGACCAAGACCGAGGTCACGAAGCGGAGCGGCGGATGAGGCGGCACAAGCCACGCGTCTCCAACTTCTGGGCCGGCGTGATCGGCGCGGTCGTGATCCTGGTCATCTGCTACCTGGTGTTCGGCGGCTCGCTGCCGTTCTCCGGCTCACCGTACGTGCTGAAGGCGGAGTTCACGTCGCAGACGCAGCTGCACATCCCCTCCGAGGTCCGGACCGCCGGGGTCAAAGTCGGCCAGGTCGTCTCCGTTCAGCAGAAGGCCGGCCAGACCGGCATCGTGACGATGGACATGGACCAGAACGGGCTGCCGATCCGCAAGGACGCCACCGTCAACATCCGCCCGCGGATCTTCCTCGAGGGCAACTTCTACGTCGACCTGAAGCCCGGAAGCCCCAATGCCCCGGTGGCCCCCTCGGGCTACACCCTCCCCGCCCCGCAGACCTCCGGCCCCGTTCAGCTCGACCGCGTGCTCGCGGCGCTCAATTCGGACGCGCGCGCCAACCTTCAGACACTCCTGCAGGGCATCGGCCTCGCGCTCAACGGGCAGCCGACGCCCGCACAGGACGCCACCCAGGATCCGAGCGTGCGCGGCCTCACCGGCGGCCAGGCGCTGAACCTGTCGCTGAAGTACTCGGTGGACGCGTTCCGGGCCTCGGCGATGGTCAATCAGGCGCTGCTGGGGATCCAGCCGAACGACCTGGCGAACGTGGTCAAGGGCAACGAGGAGGTGTTTCGGGGCCTCGCCGCGAGCGGCGCGCAGCTCCCGGCGCTGGTCACGAACTTCAACACGACGCTGGCCGCGCTCGCCTCACGCCAGCAGCAGCTGAGCCAGACGATCGCCGCGCTGCCGCCGTGGCTCAAGGCAACCGACAGCGCGCTCGGACCGATCCAGGCGTCGTTCGCGCCGACCAAGCAGCTGGCGAGCGCGCTGATCCCAGGGGTGAATCAGCTCGATCCGACGATCGGCGCGGCGCTGCCGTGGCTCAAGCAGTCGATCGCGCTGGTCTCCCCGCATGAGTTGGGCGGGCTACTCAAGTACCTGACGCCCGCGGTTCAGAGCACCTCCGCCTCGCTGTCGGCGACGAAGACGCTCCTGAGCGCCAGTGACCGGTTCGCGCAGTGCTTCAGCCACAACATCATCCCCGCCGGCAACGAGGTGATTCAGGACCCGCCAAGCGACAACACCGGCATTCAGGTGTACCGCGAGTTCTTCCAGAGCGCGGTCGGATTGGCCGGCGCGGCGCAGAACTTCGACGGTAACGGCCGCTACACGCGGGCGTCGGCGGGCGGCGGCTCGATCCTGATCCACACGAGCCCTATCGCGGGCGCCGGACCGCTCTACGGCAACGCGGTGCTTCCGCCGCTCGGCACGCGGCCCGCCTGGCCCGGCCACGCCCCTCCGCTCAACCGCAGCGTTCCCTGCTTCAAGAATCCGGTTCCGGATCTCAACCGCGTCACGACGGGGGGCACGCCGTGAAGCGCGCGATCTCGATCCACCGCCGGGACTTCATCGCGGTCCTCGCGCTCGTGGTGGTGGCAGTTGTTGTGATCGGCTACATCTTCGCCCACCAGCCCGCGTTCACCGGCGTGTTCGGGCTGTTCGGCAAGAGCTACTACACGGTCAACGCCGAGTTCTCCTCGGCGTCGGCGGTCACCTCGGGACAGGGGCAGACGATCGACATCGCCGGCGTCGCGGTCGGCCAGATCGGCGGCGTGACGGTACAGAACGGCCGTGCGCTCGTGGAGATGAACATCTACAAGCAGTACGAGCCGATCTACCGGAACGCGACCGTGCTGCTGAGGCCGCGCACGCCGCTCAAGGACATGTACCTCGAGCTGAACCCGGGCACGGTGAGCGCCGGAGCGGTGCCGAACGGTGGCACGCTCGATGCCGGCGCGACGAACCCGGACGTCGACTTCTCGGAGATCCTCTCCTCGCTCGACACCGACACGCGCGACTACCTCCTGCTGCTGCTGGCGGGCGGCTCGCAGGCGTTCAGGGATCCCGGCAACCCGGGGCCGTTGCCGAGCTACGCCGCGACCGCGGATCTGCGGGGCGTGTTCAAGCGGTTCGCGCCGCTGAATCGCGACACCGCCACCTTCACGAGGCTGCTCGCGGAGCGCACGCAGAACATCCGCCGAGCGATCCACGGGCTCCAGCAGGTCACGACCTCGCTCGGGAGCGTCGAGACCCAGCTCACGTCGCTGATCGACTCCTCGAACACGAACTTCCAGGCGATCGCATCGCAGTCGGCTCAGCTGCAGCGGGCCCTCACGCTGTTCCCGGCCACGCTCCAGCAATCGACCGTCACCTTCAACAAACTCCGTGCCTTCGGTGAAGCGTCGACCTCCTCTGCCACGCGGCTGCTCCCGTGGGCGCACGCGCTGGCTCCCGCGCTGATCGCCTCACGGCCGCTGTTCCGCGACACCACCCCGGTGATCCAGAACCAGCTGCGGCCGTTCAGCGTGGCCGTGCAGCCACTCGCGAAGATCCTCGCTCCCGCATCGGCGCAGGTGGCGAAGGCGACGCCGCCGCTGGCGCGATCGATCGGCGTCCTCAACGCTCTGTTCAACACGCTCGCGTACCAGCCGCGCGGAGGCGAGCAGGGCTACCTGTACTGGGGTTCGTGGCTGAGCCACATCGCCGCGAGCCTTGCCAGCCAGCAGGACGCGCAGGGCCCGATCGTGCGCGGCACCTTCATGGCCGCCTGCTCGGAGCTGAACCTGTACGAGACCTCCCTCCAGCAGGCGGTCCCGGCGATCGGCAACCTGCTCGCGCTGCTGAACGCGCCGAACTGGGCGACGCTGCCCGGCGTCACGAACAACGCCTGCCCGATCGGATGAACAAGCAAGCCCCCAGCCCAGCCAGGATCTTCACGATGCTCGCCTTCGCGGGCTCGTGCGTCGGCCTGCTCATCTTCCTGTGGATCTCCTTCGGCGGCGCGACGCCGTTCGCTCCACAGGGTTATCGGCTCAATGCCGAGTTCAACCAGGCCATCGCGCTCGCGCCGCAGTCGGACGTCCGAATCTCGGGCGTGAGCGTGGGGAAGGTGGTCAGCGTCGAGCCCGATCTGCGCACCGGTCTCAGCCGGGCGGTGATCCAGATCGACTCACGGTACGCGCCGCGTCCGGCGGACACGAGGGCGATCCTGCGCGCCAAGACGCTGCTGGGCGAGACCTACATCGAGCTCACCCCAGGCTCTCACGACGGACCCAAGTTTCCCGACGGGGCGACGATTCCGCACTCCCAGATCGCGCCGACGGTGCAGCTCGACCAGATCCTTTCGACGTTCGACCCGGTGACGCGTCGCGCGTTCTCGACCTGGATGCAGCAGCAGGGCATCGCGCTGACCGGCCGCGGCGAGGACCTCAACGCTGCGATCGGCCAGCTGTACCCGTTTGCCACGAACGTCGACCGGGTGCTGGCGGTGCTCAACAACCAGAGTGCCGCCACCACGACGCTCCTGCGCGACACCGGCGTCGTCTTCTCCGCGCTGGCCGCCTCGCCGTCGCAGCTTCAGGGCTTCATCACCAACTCGAACAAGACGTTCGCCGCCACCGCCGCGCAGGACGCGGCGCTCGCCGCCACGGTCCGGGCATTCCCCGCCTACCTGATCCAGACCAGGTCGACGGTGAACCGCCTCGCCCGCTTCGCGCAGACGACCAAGCCGCTGATCGACGAGTTCAGGCCCGCGGCCGTCCAGCTGAGCCCGGCGCTCGAGGCGACGGCGGTTCTCGCTCCGGAGCTTCGCACCCTGATGGTCGACCTCGGACCTCTGACGCCCGCGGCTCAGACCGGCGTGCCGGCGCTGCAGAGCTTCCTCACCGCGAGCGTTCCGTGGCTCCGCAGGCTGACGCCGTATCTCGGCGGCCTGGTGCCGGTGATCAACTACCTCAACACATACCGGCGGGAGATCGCGGCGTTCTTCGCCAACGCGACCGCGACGACCCAGGCCACGGGCGCCAACCTGTCGCAGACGAAAACGCTGCACTACCTGCGAATCTCGAACCCGATCAACCCCGAGCTGCTGGCGCCCTACCAGACGCGGCTGGACAGCAACCGCGGCAACCCGTACATGGCGCCCGGCGGCTACGACCAGCTCGTGAGCGGGCTGTCGGTGTTCGGCTCGTACCTCTGCACGAATAATCCGCAACCATCGATCGGCAGAAGTGTTGACGCTGCGACGGCGAGCATTCTCCAGAACGCTTACTACACGTCGAACCCCGGGGGCCCGCCGTGCAAGGCACAGCCACCTCTCGGCAGTCTCACAACCGGGCAGCTTCAGTCATTCCCCCATCTAACCCCACTCCCATGAGCATTGCCGGCTCTGCTTCAACACCACATCGCAGAACCCCTAAAGGAGGAGTCATTTGCGACGACTAGTAATCATCGGGACGGCGCTGGCCGTGCTCGGTGCTGCGGGCGCGGCGTATGCGGCGACCCACTTCAACAACCACAGCGGCAGCAGCCTGGCGATCGGCAAG
>Ga0187776_10001003_pt1 | contig 13792 bp, 15 predicted proteins | sample 0216_BV02_MP12_2_FD_132426 | JGI IMG/M metagenome (GOLD analysis project Ga0187776, IMG submission 132426) | Tropical peat soil microbial communities from peatlands in Department of Meta, Colombia - 0216_BV02_MP12_20_MG | ecosystem: Environmental > Terrestrial > Soil > Wetlands > Peat | place...
TCGTCGGCGCGGCGATCTCCGCCGGTCTTGCACCACCTTCGCTCGTGCTTGCCTCAGCCACCGCCTTTCTGCTGTCCGAGTTCGCCGATTTTGCGGTCTACACGCCGCTTGCCCGCCGCCGCCTGGTGGCGGCGGTGGTTGCGTCCAGCACCGCCGGATTGATCGTCGACTCGATCGTCTTTCTCTGGCTGGCTTTCGGGTCACTCGAATTCTTGCTGGGCCAAATTATCGGTAAACTCTGGATGGTGCTGCTCGCTGTGCCTTTCGTCGCATATTTGCGCCGGCGCGACGATCGGCTCGGCCTGACAGCGGCGTGAGGCCAGTCATGGGATCACCTTTGGAAATTCTGCGTGACGTAACGACCGGTACCATCACTACGATGTTGCTGAAGAAGGGCATCCGCCATTCATGGATGGCGGGCGCCATGCCATTCGGTTTTTCCGGCAAGAGGGTAGTAGGACCCGCCTTCACGTTGCGCTTCGTTCCCGTCCGTGAAGATCTTGCGACGCCAGAGAGTTGGTCAAAGCCGATTTCCACGCGCGGCGCGATTGAGGCCATGCCGGAAAACTGCGTCGTGGTCGCCGACGCCATGGGCATTACCGGCGCGGGGATATTTGGCGATATTTTGTGCATGAGAATGGTCAAGCGCCGCGTCACCGCGTTGATTACGGACGGCGTCATGCGTGACAGGCAGGGAGTGCTGGCGACGGGCTTGCCCGTGTGGTGCGCCGGCGTAGCAGCGCCGGCTTCGGTCAATCAACTGACGTTCGTCGGCTGGAATGAGCCGATCGGCTGCGGAGGGTGTGCGATTTTTCCGGATGACATCATTGTTGCAGATGATGATGGCGCGGTGGTGATCCCGAAAGACCTTGCTGACTTCGTGGCTAATGAGGGCGCCGAGCACGAGCTCCTGGAAAGCTGGCTGGTGCAGGAAGTGGAGAAGGGCGCAAAACTTCCCGGTCTCTACCCGCCTAACGAAGAGAACAAGAAGCGCTACGAGGATTGGAAGAAGAAGCGCTGATGTTCTTCATCCTCTCGAAGACCGTCGCTTTTCTGATATTGCCGTCCAATCTACTCATTGTACTGGGCCTAGCCGGACTCGTGCTGATGACGACGCGTTGGCGGCGTCTTGGCGGGCGCATGACAATGACTAGCCTGATTTTGCTGGCCCTGATCGGCTTTTCACCTCTTGGCCGATTTCTCACGCATGTTCTCGAGGATCGCTTCCCTGCGTGGAATCCGGCGCGCGGCGCACCGGTCGGCATTGTGGTTCTGGGGGGCGAAATCTCGCCGAGACTTTCGACCGAGCGCGGCGAGCCGGCGATCGTCGGGGCGGGCGCTCGCATTCTGGCGATGGCCAAGCTGGCGCGAGCCTACCCCAATGCCCGCATCGTCTACTCAGGCGGCGATGCAAGCCTGCTCGGCAACCAGTCGCCGGAGTCGAACTACGTCTATCCGTTGCTTGATAGCTTCGGCATCGCGCGCGATCGTGTGACGCTGGAATCGCGTTCCCGCAATACCGCCGAAAACGCGGTTTTCACCAGGGATCTGGTAAAACCAAAGCCAGATGAGCGTTGGCTCCTTGTTACTTCGGCACAGCACATGCCGCGGGCAATCGGATGTTTTCGCAGGGCTGGATTTCCGGTCGAAGCTTATCCGGTTGGATGGCTCACTGCGGTGGACGCGAACGTCGGATTGAGTTTGATTTTTTCGAGCGGCCTGGCGCAATTCGATTCTGCCGCGCGAGAATGGACCGGACTATTGGCCTATTGGCTCACCGGCAAAACCGACGAATTTCTGCCGCGCCCGCGCTAGCGTTTGCGTGCCTTGCGGCAGAAGACGTCGTAGATCGCGCCGATCACGATGCGCGCTTCTTCGCTCGCGAGCTTGTAGTAAATCGCTTTGCCGTCGCGTCGGGTAGACACCAGCCCGTCCGCGCGCAAGCGGGCGAGCTGCTGCGACACTGTCGGTTGCCGCAGGTTGAGCAGGTCTTCCAGTTCGCTTACGGATTTTTCGCCTTCGGCAAGAATGCAAAGGATCATCAAGCGGCTTTCATGCGCCAGCGCTTTGAGAAAATCGCTCGCGCGTTTGGCATTGTCGACCATCCGCTCGAGGTCATTTAAACGGGTGCGGCTTTCCAGCTGTTGCAATTCCATACGTGCACCAACAATTGCTTTGCGGCGTTGCCTGAATACAGACGATCAACCGGCAACACGCAATGATTTTTCGTCCACCTTCGTCCGTTCTCCACTCGTTCCGGCGGCGTCCAGTTGGTTGATCAACACACCAAGCAGACCCCAAAAGTGATCCTCTCCGGGATAGCCGCGAATGCGGCCGATCTCGCGACCTCTGTCTACAAGCACGAACAACGGTGCGAGCCGTTCCAACGCGATGAACGCAAGATCCTGCGGCACTGGTTGATCAATATCCACACGTCGTAGCGGTGCACGCTGGCCCTCCGCGGTCTTGGCGTAAATCGGTGCGATCTCCCGATTGAAGGCTTCGCACCAAACGCAACCTGCTTGTTCAAACATAATAAGCTCCGCTGCGCGAGTGGTGGTCAGCGAAGAAACAATGAACATTGCGGCGAAAACCGCGTAGCGAGAAAAAAATTTCAGTATTTGCAGTCTATGAATTGGCTTCATTCCCTCCTCCGAATGGAGGATGACATAAAATTCTCGCGCTTAGCCGAACCGGAACGACAGCAGGTTATCGTACGAACGCAGCTCGATCAGAACGCGATGCAGAAGATCGGAATCGCGAGATTCGATTGCGTTCGGAATCAGCGTCAGGCTGGCCTTGGCGCCGTCGACCAGCCGGCGAAATTCCGGCGCCTTACGAATGGCCTCGTTGGCTGTACCATCACAGCGGTCAAGTATTGCACCATAGCTGGAGGCTATGCTGGCGATGGCCGAACGTGTGTCGGGACTATCCCAATCGAGGGCTCGATCATTGTACACCATCAAGGCATCCATTGAGGAATTGGCGTCACGCACGCAATCGGCAAGTACCACGACACCGCCGGTTTTGCGCAGATTGTAGAGGTCACCGCGAATGGCGTTGAGGCCACGGCTGGCAGCCTCCAAACGTCCTGTCTTGAGCATGAGGTCGGCACCGACCAGTCTGGCGCTCACGGCCGTAAACAGTTCACTATACAGTCTGTTGCCCTCGAAAACGGCGGGCCGCCTGCCGGAAAATTGTTCGGTCAATCGCGTCCAGGCGTCGCGCATCCGGTCGATCTCCAGCGAGGCGAGGTCGGCGTTGCCGGTGCGCAGATAACCGATTGCCACTCGATTGTGCGCGCTGACTGTCTCGACCGCCGCGTTGAAATCGACAAGATCGTCGGCGTAGGCAAGCCCATTGTTGCCTAGCAGAGCAAAAATCAGGCATGCGATACGAAAAGCTGGCAGCATTGAGTTCACCGCATTTTGACGCCTGAATTACTACATTTATAAAGGTAGGTAAGCAGGGGCGACTATCGCAGGCTGTAGTGAATATAGGCACGGCAGCCGTCGCGGGGCGAGGCGAACTCGGCCAGGTGGTTTATAAAATACTGATGCAGATCGGACGACGAGGTTTTTTGACGGGTACGCTTGCGGCGTTGGCGGTTTTGCGCGCAAGCGCGGAAGCTCCGATTCTGACCGATGACGGGCTCTACAAGGAGCCCTGGTTTCTTGAGAGTTTTCTCGACCTCGCCGACGATCTCGAAGCTGCGCGCAAACAAGGCAAGCGTTTCGTTATCATGTGGGAGCTCAGAGGCTGTCCCTATTGCAAGGAGACGCATTTCGTCAATTTCGCGCAGCCGCGCATTGCGGACTACGTAAAACAAAATTTTGAAGTTCTTCAGCTCAATATCATCGGCTCGCGCAAGGTGACCGATTTCGATGGCAATGAGCTCTCGGAAAAAGAGCTGGCCGCAAAATATGGCGTCCGTTTCACGCCAACGTTCCAGTTTTTTGGCGAGGTGGCTGCGACACTGAAGACCCTTCCGCCGGCCAAACGAGAGGTTGCACGCGCCCCCGGCTATATGTTGCCCGACGATTTCCTCGCCATGTTTCGCTACGTGCGCGAAAAGGCTTATGAGAGCAAAAGCTTCCGCGATTACCTGAAATCCCTGTCGGGCTGATTTTTATCTTTGTCGGGCTGCCTGACATTGCATACTCATATTCTTTCTTCTGAATATGATTTGAACAAGGCGGCAACCACCGCTATGGTCGGCGCGAACGGGGCCGCTGGCCCAGGGACGATCAATTTTGGAGGAAATATCAATGCGACTACTATCTCGTCGCACTGCATTGGCGCTTGGCGCTTCGAGCGCGGCGCTCACATTCATCGGCCTAAGCGAACGCGCATCCGCGGCCGCGAAAGAGGCGGCGGATCTGGTCGCCAAATTTACCGGTGGAAAGACCGCACAGCAGGGTAAAGTTTCGATCGAGCTTCCCGAGATTGCCGAGAATGGCAATACGGTTCCACTCTCGGTATCGGTCGACGCGCCGATGACGGCCGACAACTACGTCAGCGACATTCTTGTGGTGGCCGATGGTAATCCCAACCCAGGCGTGGTGATGTTTCAATTCTCTCCACTGTCCGGCAAAGCGGAGGCTTCGACGCGCATCCGCCTCGCCACCACCCAGAACATCATTGCCGTGGCCAAGACCAGCAAGGGCGAGTTCTTTACAAGTCAAAAGCTGGTCAAGGTCACGATCGGCGGCTGCGGCGGCTGATCAGGCAACAAGAAGAATCAAGGAGATGATCATGGCGGAAAAACCGCGGCTCAAGCTTCCCAGCGAAGCTAAAAAGGGCGAAGTCATAGAAATCAAAACGCTGTTGCCGCACATCATGGAGTCGGGCCAGCGCAAGGACAAAGACGGCAAGACAATTCCACGCAAGATCATCAACAAATTCGTATGCGAGTTTAACGGCAAGCCTGTGTTTACGGCCAATCTTGAGCCGGCGATTGCCGCCAATCCCTACATGCAGTTCCATGCCAAGGTGGAGGAGAGCGGTACATTCAAATTCAGCTGGACCGACGATGATGGCACAGTGACGACGGCGGAAGAGAAAATCACCGTGAGCTGACACCCGGCACGCCAATGTGCGTGACGGACAATGAAAACAAATAGGCGGGAGGACCGAATGACGCGTCGGGCGATTCTGACTGACAGTGCGGCAATCGCGGTATTTGCGGTTGCGGTGTATTCGGTGATCGGGCCGGTTGCAGCGCAATCAAAAAAAGAAGCCCCACTCGAAATCAAGGGCGATGCATCCGCGCGGCCGTGGACACGCTATGCCGGATGGCCCACGCGTGATGAATCGAAATACAGCACGCTTGGTAACCTTGCGACACCGGCGGCGCCGAAACAGCCGCGCAAGATTACCAAGCCGGTCACCGGCGACGCCCAAAAAGGCGCGGAACTGGTTGCTGACCGCAATCGCGGCGGCTCCTGTCTTGCTTGTCACGTAATGGGGCCCGCCGGCGGCGCAAACCTGCCCGGCAATGTTGCTCCCGATCTCTCTGAAATCGGTAATGCCGGCCGCGAAGATGAGTGGCTGTTCAACTACATCTACGATGCGCGCGTCTATAACCCCGAGACGGTGATGCCGCCTTGGGGCAGTCACGGCTTCTTCAGCGACCAGGAAATCAACGACATGGTTGCATTCCTGAAGACGCTGAAGTCAAAGGCGGTCTTCAAGACGCCGCTTGATGATCCGGACAAGCGTCCACCGCCTGTAGAGAAACGCGAAAATCTTGATCCAATCGAAAATCCAGGAATGTGGGCGGTTGATAAAGCGCAAGAGCTTTGGCGGCAGAAAATGTCGAGCGGATTCTCATGCAATACCTGCCATGGCGATCCCAAGGCGTCGTTCAAGACCTGGGCAGCATCGATGCCGAGATGGGAGCCGCGATTGAACAAGGTGCTCGGCGTTGAGGAATTTGTCACGCGACACGCCAGGGCGACAACCGGCGCGAATTGGCCGATGGAAACCGATGAGAACCGCGCCATGTCGGTCTATCTGCATTTTCTTGCCAATGACACACCGATTCGTGTGGACACCAGCAGTCCCGAAGCAAAGGCCGCGATCGAGCGCGGCAAGGAGCTTTCGCAGCGAAAAGTCGGCCAGCTCAATATGGCGTGCACAGATTGCCACGGGAAATCCGCGAACCACTGGATCCGCGGGCAGTGGCTAGGCGAGCCGAGAGGTCAGTACGACCATTTCCCGACATGGCGGACCAGCCTGTTGGCGATCTGGGACATCCGCCAGCGTTTCCAGTGGTGTCAGGTGAATATCCGTGCCGACGAGCTGCCGCCGGATGCCAAAGAATATGGCGATCTCGAGCTGTACCTCGCGTCTATGAACGAAGGGCAGAAGCTCAGCGTGCCGGGCATTCGGCATTGACATAGATCATGGCCGGGGCTGCGTTCCCGGCCCAATGTTTTCTTCGTCAATGATTAGCCGTCGGGAAATTCTTCAAGTTGGTGCGGCAGCGGCAGCGCTTGCGGCGGGCGACGGCACGTTGACGCGAGCAATTGCGCAGGCGCGCCTTACCGAAGCCGAGCTGCTCAAGTTTGATGCTTTGGGCAACGTTACGTTGCTGCATGTCGCGGATATTCACGGCCAGCTCATGCCGGTCTATTTCCGCGAGCCATCGGTTAATCTCGGCGTCGGCGAGGCGAAAGGACAGCCTCCACACGTCACCGGTAAGGATTTTCTCAAACGGTTTGGTATCGCCGAGCGATCAGCAGCCGCCTACGCGCTGACCTACGAAGATTTCGAAGCGCTGGCAAAATCTTACGGCCGCATCGGCGGTCTCGACCGGCTAGCCAGTGTCGTTAAGCGCGTGCGGGCCGAACGTGGAAATGACAAAGTACTGTTACTGGATGGCGGCGATACCTGGCAGGGTTCGCTCGGGGCCAACAGCAGCAAGGGCCAGGATATGGTCGATTGCATGGCGCTGCTGAAGCCGGACGCGATGACGGGGCACTGGGAATTCACTTATGGCGAAGCGCGAGTGAAAGAATTGATCAAAGGACTCGGCTTTCCCTTCCTCGCGCTGAACATCCGTGACACAGAATGGAACGAGCCGGCCTTTGAAGCGATGAAGATGTTCGAGAAAGGCGGGGTAAAGATCGCCGTCCTCGGTCAGGCTTTCCCCTATACGCCCGTCGCCAATCCTCGCTGGATGATACCGAAATGGTCGTTCGGAATTCGCGAAGACGATGTTCGCGCGAATGTGGAAAAAGCGCGCAAAGCCGGAGCCCAACTTGTCGTCCTTCTTTCGCACAATGGCTTCGACGTTGATCGCAAGCTCGCCCGCCGCGTTTCAGGCATCGACGTTATCTTAACTAGCCACACGCACGACGCCTTGCCGGAAGTCGTGAAGATTGCGAATACGCTGTTGGTGGCCTCGGGTAGCCATGGCAAATTTGTGTCACGTCTGGATCTCGATGTGCAGAACGGCGTGGTGAAGGGCTACCGCTTTAAGCTCATTCCTTTGTTCTCCGACGTCATCAAGCCTGATGCGGAGATGTCAGCCGCGATTGCGAAAGCGCGCGCGCCTTTTGCAAAAAACCTCTTACGCGAAGTCGGCCGGGCGGAATCCCTCCTTTATCGGCGGGGGAATTTCAATGGCAGTTTCGACGACGTCATCTGTGCGGCGCTGCTGAAGGAACGCGACGCGGAGATCGCGCTGTCGCCCGGATTCCGCTGGGGCACCAGCGTCCTTCCGGGACAACCAATCACCGTTGAGGACATCCATAACGCGACTGCGATCACTTATCCGCAGGTCTATCGCGTATCTATGACGGGAGAGCGGCTGAAAGAAATACTCGAGGACGTCGCCGACAATCTATTCAACCCCGATCCCTATTATCAGCAGGGCGGCGACATGGTGCGCTGCGGTGGCCTCGGCTACGCGATCGACGTGTCGCAGCCCATCGGGCAGCGAATTTCCGCGATGGTCCATCTCAAACCGGAGAAACCGATCGAACCGAAGAAAGAATACGTCATCGCAGGCTGGGCCAGCGTAAATGAGGGCACTGAAGGGCCGCCGATCTGGGATCTGGTTGAACGCTATGTCGCTGCCGAGAAGACGCTGCGGGTCCCACCGAATACCAGCGTCAAAATTTCCGGGGCATAGTCACGGCTGCTATTACATTCATAAAACAGAATATGATAAAGCCTGCCGCTATACGATTTGCTGGAGGTGTAGAATGACCGACGCGATCGATTCATGGCGCAGCACGCGCCGCCGGTTTCTTGCCGGTGCTGCCGGCCTTGCCGCAGCGGGCGCTGCCGGCGCCCGCGCAGAAAATGCAAAAAACCTGCCGCCGAATGTTCCGAGTTGGACGCGCCAGCTGGGCGACGGAGTTGGCCTGCGTCCTTACGGCAATCCCTCCAAATACGAAAAAGATGTCGTTCGCCGCACCGTGCCTTGGTTGACGGCCACGCCAGAGTCATCGGTCAGCTTCACCCCGCTGCATCAGCTGGATGGAATCATCACGCCGAACGGGCTGTGTTTTGAGCGTCACCACGGAGGCATCGCCGAAATCGATCCCGGTGACTACCGGCTGATCCTGCATGGGCTCGTCGAAAAGCCGCTCGTCTTTACGCTTGACGAGCTCAAGCGTCTGCCGCGCACCAACAAGATCTATTTTCTCGAATGCGCCGCCAACTCAGGCATGGAATGGCGCGGATCTCAGCTCAACGGATGTCAGTACACGCACGGCATGGTGCACTGCGTGCAGTACACGGGTGTATCGCTGAAATTGCTGTTGGAGCAGGCTGGCCTCAGGCTTGGTGCGAAATGGATCATGGCGGAAGGCGGCGACGCTGCGGCAATGAATCGTTCGATCCCGGTGAGCAAGGCGGTCGACGATTGTATGGTTGCCTATCGCATGAACGGCGAAATGCTTCGTCCCGAACAGGGCTATCCGGCACGTCTTGTCGTGCCGGGCTGGGAAGGCAATGTGTGGGTGAAATGGCTGCGCCGGCTGAAAGTCGGCGATCAGCCCTGGTTCACCCGCGAAGAAACTTCGAAATACACAGATCTTCTCGAAAACGGCAAAGCGCGCCGGTTTACCTTTGTGATGGATGCAAAATCGGTGATCACTTCGCCGTCGCCGCAAGCGCCTGTAAAGCAGAAAGGCTTCAACGTGATCAGTGGGCTCGCCTGGTCTGGGCGTGGCAAGGTCAAGCGTGTCGACATTTCGCTCGACGGCGGGCGCAATTGGCGGACCGCCCGCATCGACGGTCCGGTCTTCGATAAGGCCTGCGTGCGCTTTTACTACGAGTTCGAATGGGGCGGCGAGGAGCTCTTGCTCCAGTCGCGCGCAATGGACGACACCAACTACGTTCAGCCGACAAAAGATGCCTTGCGGAAGATCCGCGGGGTCAACTCGATCTACCACAACAACGGCGTCCAGACCTGGGCACTGAGATCGGACGGGGAGGTCGAAAATGTCGAAGTCGGTTAGCCTCGCTCTGTCCGCCGTGCTCGCGCTAGCCTTTGCCTGGCCGGCGCTCGCGCAATCCAAAAATGGAGCCACGCACAACTACGGTATAGGGCACGCTATCAACGCCGAGCAGATTGCCGGTTGGGACATCGACGTCCGGCCGGACGGACAAGGTGCGCCGCCGGGCCGCGGCTCTGTCAAGGAAGGTGAAAAGGTCTACCTGGACAAGTGCTCAGCGTGCCATGGCGAGTTTGGCGAAAGCGCCGGACGCTGGCCACAGCTTGCGCAAGGGAAGGGCACGCTAGCTTCGCATGATCCGGTGAAGACTGTTGGTTCGTACTATCCTTATCTGTCGAGCGTTTTCGACTACATCCGGCGCGCCATGCCCTTTGGCGACGCGCAGTCGCTTACCAACAATGAGCTGTATGCCGTGACCGCCTATGTGCTCAATCTCAACGACATCGTCGATGACAAGTTCGTCCTGTCAAAGGAAACCTGGGGCAGCGTCAAAATGCCGAACGAAGGCGGGTTCTTCGATGACGACCGCGAAACGACCGAAAAGGCCTTCTGGAATCCGAACCCCTGCATGAAGGACTGTCGGGGGCCGGTGAGTATCACGGGCCGCGCCAGAGCCGTCGACGTGACCCCGGATGAAAAGGCTCAGAAGCGCGGGGTGGAGTAGCATCCCGGTCTCATTTCGCCTATGACATGCCGGCAACTTTGACTCCGGCCGGAAATCTCATGGGCAAACTCAACCTTTCAGTTGCCGTGCGCGATTACGACCGCACCCGGCCCTTGTCCGACGGTGTCGTGCAGATCGACGGCGTCGATCCGGTATTCATGGCGCTTGACCCGGAGGAAATATTCTTCCGCGCGTTTCGCCGTGTCGAATTCGATATCTGCGAATTGTCGATGTCGAGCTTTACGGTCAAGACCGCACAGGGCAACTGCCCCTATGTGGGGGTCCCGGCTTTTGTCTCACGCGCCTTCCGGCACACGGCCATCTATGTCCGCACCGATCGCATCAAGAAACCGGCGGATCTCAAGGGCAAGAAAATCGGCGTGCCGGAATATCAGCTCACGGCAAACGTCTGGGCCCGGGCGATTCTTCAGGACGATCACGGCGTGAAGCCGTCCGATATTCATTGGATCAGGGGCGGCCTGACCGAAGCCGGGCGGCTGGAAAAAATCACGATCAACCTGCCGAAGGAAGTCAAACTCGACGACATCCCCAAGGGCCGGACGCTCTCCAGCATGCTCGACGCGGGCGAGATTGACGGCTTCATCGGACCACGCGTTCCACCGAGTTTTGAACGGGGCGCGCCTAACATTGGCTGGCTGTTTGCCGATCCTGTAGCCGCCGCCAAAGACTACTACAAGCGCACCGGCATTTTCCCGATCATGCATCTGATTGGCGTGCGTCGTGAACTCGCCGAACAACATCCTTGGCTGCCGGGTGCAGTGTTCAAGGCGTTTGAACAATCAAAAAAAATTGCGATCGAAAAACTTGCCGATACATCATCGACCAAGGTTACGCTGCCTTTCGTTGAAGAACGTCTCTTCGAAGCGCGCGCGTTGATGGGTGACGATTTCTGGTCCTATGGCGTTGCGCCAAACCGCAAGACGCTGGAGACTTTCCTGCGCCATCATCATTCGCAGGGTCTTTCGTCACGGCTGGTGGCGGTGGAGGAAATGTTTCATCCCGGTACGCACGAGACTTACAAGCTTTAGCCGGCAAACGCACGCGAGGAATGATGGCAGCCATCAAGGTCATGAGCGGCGGCGCGCCGAAGGAAATTTTCCTGAAACTGACGCCGCAGTTCGAGCGCCAGACCGGCCACACAGTCGAATATGTCTTCGCCGTAATGTCCGCGCTGCGCGACAGGCTTGCGGCGGGGGAAACGGCGGATGTGCTGGTTATGCCGACCAACATTCTGGACGGCTACCGGAAAGATAACCTGGTCAGGGCACAAGGCCGCGCCATTCTCGGCCTCGTCAGTATCAATGCTGTCGTGCGTACTGGCGCGCCCAAACCGGATCTATCGACGCCCGAGAAGGTCAAGCAGGCCATTCTCAATAGCCGCGCCATCACTCACGCGACACCGGGCGCAACTCCGAGCGGCACTCATATGGGCAAGTTGATGGAACAGCTCGGAATTGCTGGTGCGATGAGAGACAAGATCATTCACCGTCCGGCGCTTGAAGGTGGCGTGCAGCTGGTCGCAAGCGGGCAAGCCGAAATCGGCTTCTATCCGAAGAGTGAGGTGGTCAACACCGCTGGCCTGACCCTGGTCGGGCCACTACCGGCCGCAATTCAGCTCACCACGATTTATGGGGCGGCCGTGACGACCGCGAGCGCGGTTGCAGATGCTGCAATCGCGTTTATTACCTTCATGAGCAATCCGGCGCATCGAGCCGCATGGACCGAGGCCGGGTTCGATCCGCCCGGCTAGGTTTTGGCCGGCTTGAGCTTCACGTGGATGTTTTTTTCCTGCGTGAAGGCGAGCATCTCTTCAAAGCACTCTTCGCGGCCAAGCCCGGACTGCTTGAAGCCGCCGAAGGGCGCGCCCAGGAAGTGCTTGCTCACCTCGTTGATCCAGACATAGCCCACCTGCACCGCCATCGCGGTACGGTGCGCGGTATTGAGGTCATTGGTCCAGATCGAGGCAGTGAGGCCATATTCGACCGCGTTGACGGTCTCGAGCATTTTCGCCTCGTCGTGCCACTTGAACACGCCGAGCACGGGACCAAAGATTTCCTCCCGCGCGATTCTGTTCTTCTCGGTGACCGCGAAGACGGTCGGTTCAATGAAGAAGCCGCCCTTGAGCGCCGGATCCGCCGGCGGCCCGCCGCCGGTGATAAGTTCGGCGCCCTCGCTCTTGGCGGAATCGATAAAGTTCATGATCCGATCGAACTGCGTCTTGGAAACGATCGCGCCCATGGTCGTTGCCGGGTCGGTCGGAATGCCGGGCTTGTAGTATTTGATTTTTTCCCTCACCCGCGCGACCACAGCGTCGTAGATTTTTTCATGGATGAAGGCCCGGCTCGTTGAACCACAGGACTGGCCGCACCAGGTGAAGTTCATGCCACCGATGACAGCACCGGCGACGTCATCAGGTTCGGCATCCCCGTAAGCGATCAGCGCGTTTTTACCGCCGAGCTCCAACATGGTTCGTTTGACCGTATCGGAGGCCGCTTTCATGACAGCACGGCCGGTCGGCACGCTGCCGATCAGGGCAATCATCGCGACGTCGGGATGGCTGGCAAGTCGCTGACCCGCCTCACGTCCACCAGGAACAACGTTGAACACCCCTGCCGGCAACAAGCCGCCGATCAATTCGGCGAGCCGCAGCGAGGAAAGCGGCGCCTGTTCCGGCGGCTTCACCACAACTGTGTTGCCGGCAGCAAGCGGAGCAGCGGATTTTCCCGCGCAGAACATGAAGGGGTGATTGAACGGAATGATACGGCCGACTACTCCGACGGGCTCGCGGATCGAGAAGTTGACGACGTCCGGGCCCATCGGGATCGAGGCGCCTTTCATTTCGGTGACAAAGCCGGCAAAGAACTCGACCTGCGCAGCCGCAATCATCGCATCGCTGACCATTTCCTTGACCGGATTCCCGCAGTCGGCAGCATCAATCATGGCAAGCTCGTTGGCATTCTGGCGCAGGATTTCGGCGATGCGCCGCAGCATCTTGGCGCGCTCGATCGGCAACACGCGCCGCCATTCCTTGAACGCAGCCTTTGCTGCGGCCACCGCGGCGTCGATGTCCTCGACACCTGAGTCTGCCACTTTACCGAGCGACTGGCCGGTGCCGGGGTTAATCGTGTCGGCGTAACGCCCGGCCTTCGGCTCGTGCCAGACGCCACCGTAATAGGCGCCCCGGTTCTTGGGCAGGACAACGGCCTGAGCGGATGCGGATTGCGGAGAGACTGCGGTGGTCATGCTACTCACCCTTCAGCGCTTGATGCTATCGAGCCCGCCGAGCTTGCCAATAAGAGAATTGGCGCCGATCGCCAGGATAAAAAGCACAATCAGCATCGCGTACATCCCAGGCATATCGAAAACACTGTAAGTCTGGATGATTAGGAAGCCGATGCCTTTGTTGGACAGCTTGGTTTCGGCGAGCAATGTGCCGATGAGCGCGAAGCCAAAACCAAGCCGCACGCCATTGATGATCGGGTGTCGCATCGCCGGGAGATAAATCTTTATGACCATTTGCCAGGTGCTGGCGCGGAAGCTTTTGCCGACCCGGATCAGCACTTTATCGATCTGTCGCATGCCGGCCGCGACGGAAAGCGCCACGGGAAAGAAGCAGGACAGGGTACCGAGTGCA
>Ga0187776_10001004_pt1 | contig 13781 bp, 12 predicted proteins | sample 0216_BV02_MP12_2_FD_132426 | JGI IMG/M metagenome (GOLD analysis project Ga0187776, IMG submission 132426) | Tropical peat soil microbial communities from peatlands in Department of Meta, Colombia - 0216_BV02_MP12_20_MG | ecosystem: Environmental > Terrestrial > Soil > Wetlands > Peat | place...
CCCCGCGCGCGGCTCGAAGGATGATGGCAAACTGCGCCCCGCGCGTCAATAAGCGGAATCAAATGGCGAGTTGCTTGTGCGTAAGTTCGAACCCGTTGAGGTTGCCCACGACGCTGGCGGCCAGGCGGCCAGGCTGGAAGAATTCGCGAGCCACTTGCTGCACGTCCTCGGCGGTGACGCTTTCGAGCAGCGCGATCAAATCGGCAGCGGTGAAGTGCCGGTCGAAATAGATGTGATAGCGCGCGAGATTGTTCATCCGTGCGCCGGTGCCTTCGAGCGCCAAGAGCGTCGCGCCCTTCAGGTGGTCTTTGGCGCGGCGCAACTCTTCGGCGGGGAGCGGTTCGTCTTTCAGGCGCCGGAATTCGTCGAGCACCGAGCGGATCAGCTTCTCCATGTTTTCAAGCGATGCGCCGGCATACACCGAGAGCAGGCCCGCGTCGCGGTAGGCATTCAGCTCGCTGAAAATCGAATAGGCCAGACCCTGGCGTTCGCGGATATTCTGGAACAGGCGCGAGGACATTCCCCCGCCGAGAACGATGTTCAGGATGGAAACGGCAAAGCGGCGGCGGTCCGCCATCGGCAGCGACGGCAATCCGATGCAGACGTGCGTTTGTTCGAGCTCGCGTTTGGTGCGCAAGGTGATGTGCGGCGCCGGCTGCGGCTTGGCGTCCGCGGCACCGTTGGGCGAAGGCTTGAGGGGGGTGAAGCGCTCGGTAACAAGCTCCACCAGATGCGCGTGCGTCAGGTTTCCCGCCGCCGTGATCACCATATTATTCGGCGCGTAACAGCTCCGGAACCACGTTTGCAGCTTCTCGCGGGTGAATTCCGTCACTGTTTCGGGCGTCCCGAGGATCGGCTTGCCCAGCGAATGCTGCTCCCAGAAATTCTGCGTCAGCAGCTCGTGCACCAGGTCTTCGGGATTGTCGCGGGTCATGCGGATTTCTTCTAGGATCACCGATTTTTCGCGCTCGATTTCTTCGGCGGCGAATTTCGGCTCGAGGACCATGTCCGCAATGATGTCGAAGGCTTTCGGCAGATGCTCGTCGAGCACGCGCGTATTGAAGCTGACCATCTCCTTCGACGTAAAGGCGTCCAGCATTCCGCCGACGCTGTCCACTTCGCGAGCGATATCTTCCGCCGAGCGCCGCTCGGTGCCCTTGAACAACATGTGCTCGATGAAGTGCGAAATGCCGTTCAGCTCGGCGGGCTCGCGGCGCGAACCGCTGCGCAGCCAGATGCCGACGGAGATGGAATGCACGTGCTCCATCCGTTCGGTGAGCAACACCAGCCCGTTGGGAAGGATTTCCTTCTGCACCGTATGCTTGGATTCAGTCATCGCTAATTTCTATCTTCGCATGCGCGGGCGGTAAAAGTCACACCGCCGCGCTTGTTGCTGCTGCCTCTTTGGCCGCTGTAAGAAGGCTGGGCAAATCGCCTAGAGCAACTTTTCGTCCGGGGAGAGCTTGCCGTATTCACTCGAATAGTGCAGCGGGACGTCGCTGTACGTGCCGCGGTCGAGCGAATAGATTTCGCAGCTCGAGTAAGGATAGGAATAGATGTGAATGCTGGTCGAGCACTGGCCGAATTCCGGAAGATTCTGCACCTGGTGCACCGGCTCTTCGGGCTGAACCACGGCGGGATGCGCCGCGTCCATGTCGTAGGCATCGGTGGGCACGAGCTTGCAGCGGCCATGCGCAGCGTCGCGGTCTTCGACGCGGAAATTCTGCACGCGCAGCCGCCCGATGGGCGTCACCATCCAGCAATTCTGGTCGCGATGATTGTGAATGCGGCTCACCTGTCCGATTTCCCAGCAGATAGCCATCACTTCGAACAGGTCGCATTTGTAAATCAGATTCCGCGTGTAGTGGCTCTTGGCATAGAAAAGATACGGCGCGAGCGTTTCCGGGCGGATTGCATTTGCTTGCGTGAATCGCAGGATGCGCGGAATGGTGAATTCCTTCTGCGGGATGGCGCAGAGCTGCTTCACCCAGTCGTCAACCGTCAGTTGTTCCATGCGCGCCGCCGTCTCCATGGCCGCCTCCCGTACGCCGGTCGAGAATCATTCCAAAGGTCACATTATATCGCCCGCGGTCGGAGGCGGCGAAAAATTCATCCATTGCTTGCGTGCTAAAATAGATTTGAAGATGTTGCAGCAAACTTCCAATCCGCGCGTGAATCTTCTGGGCAAGTCCGCGGAAGAGCTCCGCGCGTTCGCCGAATTGCTCGGCGAGCCCGGCTATCGGGGCACGCAAATTTATCACGCACTCTATGCCGAGCGGCGATTTGATCTCGCGGCGATAACGAATCTTCCGACGGCGCTGCGCGAGCGCTTAACTCGCGAAGCGGCCGTTGCGTTGCCACACGTTCTCCGTCGCTACCATTCGGCCGACGGCACCGTCCGCTACGTGCTTTCACTGCCCACGGAAAAGACCTCCGAAGGCCCCGCTCTGCCGAAAGCAGCTACCGTCGAAACCGTCTTCATGCCGGAAGAAAATCGCCAGACCATCTGCATCTCGACTCAGGCGGGCTGCGCCGTGGATTGTCATTTCTGCCTCACGGCCACGCTTGGCCTAATCCGGAATCTCACCGCCGGTGAAATTATCGGCCAGGTGCTAGTCGCGCTCGATGAGAACCGCGCGGCGCTCAAGCCGCAGACAAACGTGGTGCTGATGGGTCAGGGCGAGCCGCTGCTCAACTACGATGCCGTCATCGCGGCGCTGCGCATCCTGCTCGACGCGAACGCCATGGGCATTTCGCCCAAGCATGTGACACTCTCAACCAGCGGCATCGTCCCGGGCATCGAGCGCCTGGCGCAGGAAAAAATTCGGCCGAAGCTGGCGATTTCGCTGAATGCCTCGACGAACGAGCAGCGCGACCGCATCATGCCCATCAATCGCAAATATCCGATCGAGAAGCTGCTGGATGCCTGCCGGCGCTATCCGCTGCGGCCGTGGGAGCGGTTGACATTCGAATATGTCTTGCTCGGCGGCTTCAACGATTCGCCGGAAGACGCGCGCCGCGTGGTGAAGCTGCTTTCAACCCTGCGCGCGAAAGTGAACTTGATCCCGTGGAACCCTGGCGAACTGCCGTACGAAAAGCCCGACCCGGCGAGCATCGAAGAGTTCCGGAAAATTCTTACGGACAAGGGGATGCCCGTCTTCGTTCGCTACTCGCGTGGACAGGACGTGATGGCTGCCTGCGGCCAGCTCGCGCTGCTCGAATCCGCTGCGCCGTCTTCGGCCCTCGCGCAGATTTCTCCCTCAGCCTGACCCGGGGAAAATCGTTTTTTTGATTCCGATGGCCGCCATCATGCGTCCGGAGGGTCGTTCACGGCGGTAACTGAAGAAAAGATCCCCGCGGCAGGCAGTGCAGTACCCGGATGAAAATATTTTGCCCGGCGCCACGCCGGCGCGAATCAGCATCGCGCGGCTTGCCGCAATCAGATCCAGCCGCACCCGCGGCGCCGGCAGGGGATGTCCCGGCGGCCTCATCGTGAGCCAGGGCAGCCAGTTCGGATCATTTTCGCCGGCCGCGAGTGCGTCGAACGGTCCGTCGAACCACTCGTGTGCGTACGCAAACTGGCTGTGAAACTCCTTGGCCACTTCGGGCCCCACTTCGTAGCAACACTTGCCGATGCCGGGCCCGAGCGCCGCGAGTATGTCTTCGGGCCGAGTGCCGAATTCCATGCGCATCCGCCCTAGCGTTTTTTCGACGATACGCTTCAGCGTGCCGCGCCAGCCCGCGTGAACCGCTGCGATGGCGCGATTCCCGGTGTCGGCAAGCAGCACCGGCACGCAATCCGCTGTTTGTATGACGAGCAAGATGCCGGGATCGTGCGTCATGAGCGCATCGCCTGTGGGCGGGCCAGCCGGCGCATTCACTCCGTCAGCGCCCGCGGCGGGCGCGTCCACACGATGCACCCTGTCCGAGTGAATCTGCCGCAATGCGGCCATGCGCATGCCGCCCGCGCCAAGAGCGGCAAAAAATTTATCGCGATTCGAATGAACCCGCGCGCGTGTGTCCCATTCGGTGAAGCCGAGATTCAGCACCTGCTCGGTAATTTTCCGGCCGTGGCGCAACGATTCAAGCGTGCTTGCGCCGCCCGGCCGCGTGCTGAATCCGTGGACCAGCCAGCCAAGCCGTGCGAATGCCGGCGCTTCGAGAATCCGCAAACCATCATCCCGGCGCGTAGGCCACGGTCCGCTGCCGGATTTCTTCGCCGGCGCGGCTACGGCTTCGGCCTTGTTCGAAGGGCGCTTTTTCTTTGTCGTAGCAATCGGCATGCAACTCGCACCGCCTCGCCAGTCATTTCCCGGTGAATCGCGGCGCTTGTCAATTATAGGTATAATCGCGGCGCGGCGCTCCCGCTTCGGGTTCGATGATTCGTTGCGCGCCGCGAGCAGCGTTGAGGCGCGCGTGATTATCGGGCTGGGGCTGGACGTCGCGGAAATCGACCGCATCGGTGCGGCCATCGAGCGCCACGGGGCCGCCTTCATTGAACGCCTCTTCACCACCCGCGAAATCGCCTACTGTGAAAGCCACAAAAATCGCTTCGAGCGGTATGCCGCGCGCTTCGCCGCGAAGGAAGCGGCCATGAAAGCGCTCGGCACCGGCTGGCGGCACGGCATTCGCTGGCGCGATATCGAAGTGATCCACGACCCCAGCGGCAAACCGTCGCTGCGGCTCGAAGGAGTGGCCCGCCAGTTCGCAGATCGCATGGGCGTAAGGAACATTGCGCTGACCATTACGCACAGCGGCAACCTCGCGCTCGCCGAAGTGATTTTTGAGAATTGATTCAGTTCTCGCCTGTCCGGTCCGGAAAAGGGCCGTCCCAAAATCGCGCAGCGCGACTGCATTGAGTGCGGTGGGAACTCCACTAATATCCCCGTTTTCAGCCAGATAGACTTGCTCACGAGAGGTACCTCGCGTGCGAGTATAAGGAGGAATCTTCCGAGGTGCATTCATGGACAGCTTCTGGCAGGACATCCGCTACGGCTTCCGGACGCTCCAAAAGTCGCCCGGATTCACAGCCATCGCCATTCTGACCCTCGCTCTCGGCATGGCAGCGAACACAACGATTTTCAGCATCATCAACGCCATCCTGCTGCGGCCGCTGCCGGTTAAGGATCCCAGCCAGATCGTGAAACTCACCGCCGACCAGGTGAACAATCCCGGCGGGACAGCATTTTCCTACGCTGAATTCGCGGATTTCGAGACGCAAGCAAGATCGCTCGCAGACCTGTTTTTCTACCACATCATCCTGCGGGGCATGTCCGCCGACGGGACGGCGGAACATTTTGTGGTGAGCGTGGTTTCGCCAAATTTTTTTACGGTACTCGGCATTGCGCCGGCAGCGGGCCGATTGATTCTGCCAACTGAAAGCGGCAAGCCCGGCGCTGATCCTGTCATCGTGCTCGGTTATTCCTATTGGCAGAAACGGTTCGGCGGCAACGCGAACGTGGTGGGCAAACAGGTGCTGATCGATGGGTCTCCCGCCACGATTGTCGGGGTCGCGCCCAAAGGCTTCTACGGCACCTACAGCATCATCGAATCGCAAGGCTACATTCCGGTGAGCATGGAGAAATTTGAGGGCAATAACACGAAATTCTGGACCGATCGCGATGACCGGCATTTTGTCGGCATGGCGCGGTTGAAGCCCGGCGTCAGCGTGAAGCAAGCCGAGGCGTCGTTGAACGTGATCGCCGGCCGTCTCGCGCAGCAGTATCCCGCAACGGACAAGGGCATCACCGTCGGCGTGTATCCGGAACGCCTCGCTCGCCCGGAGCCGCAGAAGGACAACGCGATTCCGATGGCTGCGGTGATTTTCTCGATTCTCTCAGGATTGGTGCTGCTGCTCGCGTGCTTCAACGTGGCTAATGTTTTGCTGGTCCGCGCGACCGTACGCCAGCGCGAGATGGCCGTGCGGGCGGCCCTGGGGGCGGGCCGCATGCGTTTGGTCCGGCAGTTTCTCACCGAAAGTTTGGTTCTCGCGTTGTTCGGCGGCCTTGCCGGCACGCTGCTGGCCTGGTGGGCGAGTGGTTTTCTGAGTTCCTTATCACTCGGAACCGAATTGCCGATCCGCTTGGATTTCAGTCCCGACGGCACGGTGCTTGTTTATGCGTTTGCGACAATCCTGGTGACAGGCGTCATCGTCGGAGTAATGCCCGCGCTGCGGGCGGCCCGCACAAACGTCAGCTCCGTGCTCCACGAAGGCGGCCGGTCATCCTCAGAAGGTCCGCGGCGCAATTTCGTGCGAAACACGCTGGTCGTCGGTCAGGTGGCGGGTTCGCTGCTGCTTTTGATTGTAGCCGGACTTTTCGCCCGCAGCCTGAACCGGGCGCAGCATTTGAATTTGGGCTTCGATCCGGATCACATACTCAACATGATGATGGACGCCGAAGAAGCGGGCTTTGATGAAGCGCGGGGAAAAGAGTTCTACCGTGCGGCAGACGAGCGGCTGCGTGCCCTCCCCGGCGTTGTCGCGGTGACGCAGGCAGTGTCGGTTCCCATGGGCTACGTCAGCGAGAATTGGCCCGTGTACGTGGAAAGCCATCCCCTGCAGGCCGGGCAGCATCCCTCGGAGATACTCTGCAACACGGTGACGCCGAATTACCTGGACACGCTGCGGATGCCGCTGGTGCAAGGCAGAGGCTTCACCGACGCGGATTCCGAAAAGGCGCCGCTGGTCGCCATCGTCAACCAGACCATGGCGAACAAATTGTGGCCGCACGAGGATCCCATCGGCAAGCGTTTCAGCATCAAGAGCCAGACGGGGCCGTTCATGGAAATCGTGGGTGTGGCGAAGGACGGAAAATATCGCGCACCGAATGAGGATCCGATGCCGTTCTTCTATTTGCCGTTGGCTCAAAATTACAACCATTTCCGTACGATTCAACTTCGAACGTCGGTGCCTCCGGAAACGCTGGCGCTGCCTGCGCAACAAGCGCTTCATGAGCTGTCCCCGGATGTTTCCGTCTTTGACGTGCAATCACTGAATCAATCGCTGGCGGGCGGAAACGGATTCTTCCTCTACCGCTTCGGCGCGCAGATTACGACTGCGCTTGGTCTTCTCGGCTTGATCCTCGCGATCGTGGGCGTATACGGCGTGGTTTCCTACACGGCGGCGCAGCGGACGCATGAGATTGGCATTCGCATGGCGCTCGGCGCTGAGCGCCGGGATATCTTGACGTTGGTCTTGCGCGAGGGCTTGGGCGTCGTCGGTGTGGGAATCCTGCTTGGTTTGCTCGCAGCCTTCGCCGGGACGCGCGCGCTGGCAAGCATGTTCGTAGGCACCAGCCCGGCTGATCCGCTGACGTACACGGCCGTGGTGGCTATCCTTACATCAGTGGCGTTGCTGGCGTGCTGGATCCCGGCGCGGCGGGCAACGCGGGTGGATCCGCTGGTGGCGTTGCGCTACGAATAGACTGCAGCAGACAGTTCCGCGAAGGCTTCGCGTTCGGCAGGGATGCGAATTTCAAACCATTCATTCGCTTCGTGGCGGCCATGCACGCGGACCTTCAGGTAATTCCCAGTTAAGGCTTCCGTCCAATTGTCTCCCGTGCGATGAAGCGTCAACGCTCGCATCGTGCGGCCTTCCTGCGACGCGCGAAACTCTTTGGATTTTTTTTCTCCCAGGGCACGCAAGAATCTGGCCCGCTCTCGAATCACGTTCTGCGCCACACGCTGCCCCAGTTCGGCCGCCGCCGTGCCCGGCCGCCCGGAAAACGAAAATACATGCAGGTACGTGAACGGCAGCCGCTCGATGAATTCCAAGGTCGCCCGGAACTCCGCCTCCGACTCGCCCGGGAACCCGGCGATCACGTCCGCGCCGATCGCCGCGTCGGGCAAGTAACGCCGGATGATACGCAGCCGCTCGGCATAGTGCTCCACGCGGTACCAACGGTGCATGGCGCGCAGGATGCGGTCGGAGCCCGATTGCAGTGGAATATGGAAATGCGGCGCGATGCGGCGAGAGGAAGCCGCGAGCGCAACAAAGTCCTCGGTTACGTCCTGCGGCTCGATGGAGCTGAAGCGAAGCTGCTGGAGCGCCGTTTCCTCGAGAATTTGCCGGACGACTGACGCGAGCTCGACGCGCGGCGCGAGGTCGCGCCCGTATGCTCCCAGGTTGATCCCGCTGAGGACGATTTCTTTCGCGCCCAAGTCCACAAGCTTCCGCACTTGATCGATCACTGCGGCAGGAGGAAGGCTCCGGCTGCGCCCGCGCACGAGCGGAATCACGCAATACGAGCAGCGGTTGTTGCAGCCATCTTGAATTTTCAGGATTGGCCGCGTGCGGTCGCCTTCCACGAGCCCGCCGGGAGCGGCTTGCACTTCGGTCTGCGCGAAAATATCTCCGGTAAGAATTTTTGCCGGCCCGCGTGCGAGCGACCTCGGTTCCTCATCGAGCCGCGCGAGCGGAACAAAATCTGTTGAGCCACGCGCCGATTCGCCGTCTCGGGTCAGTTCGCGGATCACGCCCGGAATCTGCGCCTGGTGCGAATTCCCGACCACCCACGAGACGCCTTCCAGCGCCGCCAGTTCCTCGGGCGCGCGCTGCGCGTAGCAGCCGGTGACGATGATGCGCGCTCCGGGATTCGCGCGGTGAATCTTGCGGATGGCTTCGCGGGACTGCGAATCCGCGGCCGCGGTCACCGTGCAAGTGTTCAGGATCACGATGTCCGCCTGCGCGTGACTGCTCGCATTTTCCAGGCCGCCCGCCAGCAACTCGCGGCGCACCGCCGCCGCGTCCGCATCAGTAGCGCGGCACCCGAAGTTCTCGATGGAAAATGTCGCCATGCGGACTTTTGGAAATCCTCGCTCAGAATTTACAAGGAAGAGTATAGCAGCGGAGGGGAACGTTCAGTGCGATGTGCCGGTCAGCGGCCCGGATGTTTCTGGGGGCGAGCCGTTCCCCCGGACTAGCCGCCGGCGCTGCGCCGCTGGTAGCAGAGGAGGATCAGGTCAGCACGTCGGCGCACGCCGAACTTCGCCAGCAGATTCGAAACGTGGAATTTCACGGTGCGTTCGGAGATGTGCAGGCGGCTGGCCACTTCCTTGTTGGCCAGGTTTTCGAGCAGCCCGTTCAGCACTTCCTGCTCGCGATGGCTTAGCTCCGAGGGCGATTCGCCGCGAATGCGACGTCCCTGGGCACTGGTCAGGATGGAATCCACGAATCGGGAGAGCACGGTTCGCGGGACCCAGAAGCCGCCGTTGGCGACCAGGGGCAGGGCTCGGGGGAGCTGCTCGCGTGCCTCGTCGTAATTCAGAATGCCCTTCACACCCTGGCGCAGCAGCGCGTAGCTGTCTGATTCCTTGAACTTATCGCCCACCACGATCAACCGGGCGCCATTATGATGGTCCAGGATGTTCCCCAGGAGCGCCCCGGTCGCCTGGCGCGCGGCATGAGCATCCACCACATACACCGAGGCACGGGGGACATCCATATTGCGCAGGTCCGGCGCCAGCATGGAATCCAATTGCCGGGAAACAAGCTGGAACCCCGAATCCGACAAAAGCCGGCCGAACTCCGCCAGCACCATGGGGTGCGGCGAAAGCAGGCAAATCCTCATGTGCGGTTTCGAAGAATTTTTGCCCATTGGGATTTAGGCTAACGGAATTGCCGCACGGGGGCAAGAAAGACTAAGGCGGTGATTTCATACCAGACACGGGTGGGGTAGGTGACGGAGGCCCGTTGTAATGAGGGCCGAAACGCGACCCCCGGTCGGTTGCCATTTTACGTCCACCAGCCGGGGGAGGGCAGAATTCGAAGTTCGGTCGATATATCTTAACCAGCCATCGGTCTCGCTGTGCGCCGGCCCATCCAGAGAATCACTACCAGCCCCGCGAACAGCATTAGAATCGTCCCGGGCTCCGGGGTCGCCACAATGAACTCCTGCACTTGCCCGGTGAGCTTCAGCGATCCGGTGTTCGTCACGATCTCAAAGTTGTTGAGGTCGATCGTGGTGTAATTGTGCTGGGCCTTCCAAATCCAGGCCTGCGCCGCGGCGTTCGTAGGCGCATTCGGCGCGAACAGATCCCAGAGGGCGTATTGCAGCGCGATCACCTGCGAGGGATCGCTGAATAGGAACTGATTGAATTGCGTCGTCAGCCAGGCCGCCTGCTGGTAAAGCTGAGCCGGGGTGAACGAGGAGAAGTAGGGATCGGTGTCCTGCAAGATGGCCGCGTCGGCTGAATTTCCAAAGCGCGTCTTGCTCAGGTCATTCGAGCTGAGCGGGGTCACATTGGCCTGCCAGGTCTGATTCCAGGTGACCTCGTTATTGAAATCCACGCAGAACAGGGTGACGACCGTGTTCTGGCCGTTGCTGCTCATCGTGGCGGTGTACGGGCTGACGTAATACGAGCCGTCGTTGATCCCATTCACTCCGGTAAATGTCATGGTCAACGGCGTCTGGTCCGCGAGGGTGGGTACCGCGAATAACAGAACGGCCACTAGCAAGCTGCCTGCGAATTTCTTCACGAAGAACTCCCTCTGCGGAGGCACAGCCCTCAGACTACGCACGTAGAAGCTGCACGCCGTGCGCCAAAGAAATACGTTGTCCAAACCTTTGTAAATGAAGAAGCGTACCGAGTTGGAACACGCCTTCTAATCGTATGGATTTCACAGTGAAGGAAGAGCGATTCTCTTGTCTGCCACTCACGCGCGTGAACAAAAAATGTCAATCGGCAGACGACGGAGATTGTGCGGCAACGTCGGGCGCCCCGCCCAATTTGCGCGCGGGCCGTTTCGCGGGCAGGCCGGCCTGCCGGACCTTGTAGAGCAGCGCGCGGTAGCTGATTTTCAGCACTTCCGCAGCTTTGCGGCGGTTCCAGTGGTTCGCCTGCAGCACTTTCAGGATCAGGTCGTGCTCCATGCGGCGAGTCACTTGCTGTGCGATGCGCTTCAGCGGAATGTTGCCGTCTTCGGAGACTTCATAGGAAAAATTGAGCGGCTTTTTCTCTTCCGGCCGTTCTGAGTGGAAGGCTTCCTCGGATCCCAGGATCACATAGCGCGCCATGCAGTTCTCCAGCTCGCGCACGTTGCCGGGCCAGTCGCGTTGCTGGAGTTGATGGTTGATTTCCCGCGTCAGGGGCGCCGCCTCGCGGAGGAAGCGCCGGTTGAACTGCACGCGCAGATGCTCGGCGATATGCGGAATGTCCTCGCGCCGTTCGCGCAGCGGCGGCAGCGTCACGCTGATGACGTTGACGCGATAAAACAGGTCGGCGCGAAATCCGCCGCGCTCGATTTCCTCTTTGAGCTGCCGGTTCGTCGCGCAGATCACGCGCGCGTCCACCGCTTTCTCTTCATGGTCGCCCAGCCGGGTGAAGTGCCCGTCTTGCAGGACGTGCAGCAGCTTGGCTTGCAGCCCGGCCTCGAGTTCCGCGATCTCGTCCATGAAAAGCGTGCCACCCTGCGCCAGCTCCATGCGCCCGGGCTTGGTCGCGTTCGCGCCGGTGAAGGAGCCCTTTTCGAACCCAAAGAGCTCGCTCTCCAGCAGCGTTCCGGGAATCGCCGGGCAATTCACTTTCACGAATGGACCGGCCCGCCAGGGGGACCATTCGTGGACGAACCGCGCCAGCACTTCCTTGCCGGTCCCGCTCTCTCCTAGGATGAGAATTGGAACATTCAGCGCCGCCGCTCGCGCCACGCGCTGGCGCACCAGTTGCATCGTTGCCGAGGGTCCGAAAAACACGCTCTCCGGTGGAAGCTCGGTCTGAGGAGTTGCAGGCGTGAGTTTTGCTTCAGCGGCAGAAGCCATGTAGATGCGCGTCACCCTCGCGGGGTATCCGGAGACCTTAGTTGCACATGGAACGCCAAACAGCGCCGTTTCGGCTTCCTCCGCCGGCCAAAGGTGAAAGGCAGCCAGCGCCAGCAACGCACGCGTTTTCAACTACCTAGCGCCTCAGTAGAAATGCTGTCCCGCTGGAGTCGCGGGGCCAACCAGGCTGCGGCCCGCCACTCAGCCCAGAAATTCCTTGTCACTTTGGGGAAGCGCGTTTCTCCTCCCGAATTGTGCTCGAAAATTTCCACAGTGGTGCATGGGATGAGGATGGGACTAGTACGAGCCAAACGCCGAGGGGGGAATTCCCTGGGAAGGCTAGGCACTCCACGCGCACGAAATTCTGCGCGCTTTGATACGCCACCAGAATCAGCGTTGCGGAAAAATCAGCGCCTCGAGCATGTCCGCCCGCGCCTTATGATCCGAAGCGATCAGTTGCAGCAGGTCGGTGACGGAAATCATCCCCCGGTAGCCCTTCTCCGGGTCGAGCACCACGAGGTGATAAATCCCGTGCTGCTCCATCAGCCGCAGGCAGTCCTCGACGGAAGTTTCCGGCGTAGCAGTGATGAGTTGCCGCGTCATGATTTCCGACACGCGCATCCACGCCGGACACTTGTTCTCTGCCGCCACCTTGTCGGAAATGTCGCTCTGCGAGACGACGCCCAGCAGCACGCCCTTCGCGTCGCAGATGCCTACCGACCGCACCTGACGGTCGCGCAGATAGCGCGCCGCGTCGTGCACGGTAGTGTCTTCGGAAATGGAATAGACTTCCCGGCGGGATGCAATCAGGTCCGCGACTTTCATGACCGGCTCCTGGTACTGCGCGAGATGCCCATGCTAGGACGAGTGCCCCGAATCTTGCAACTGAATTTCCATGTCGCTTGCGCGGAAGCGGGACGGCGGCGAGAGAACCGCTACATCGAAGAAACCTCACTCCTGATCAGGCAGCAGCCAATGCTGCGGGGAAAATCACCAGTCCAAATCCGAGCCTGCGGCTTGCGCGAGTTTAAATCCGCGCGCCCTCGCCGCGGATGATGTCGTAGCGCTCGATCACTGCCGCGACGCCGATGCTTTCGTGCTCATCATCCCGCCGCTTGTCCACGCGCACCACGCGCCCGTGCGCGCGCACAAACACTTCCGTCCCGCGCGTGATTTCCGCCGGCAACGTCAACGTGAAATCCACTTCCGTGCCCGGAGCCAGTTCCTTGGGCATCGTGAAATAGACGCCGCGTGTCGAGATGTCTCGAGTTTGGCCGTTGTGCGTGGCCAGTTCCCGGTTGATTGGCAGGCGTACATTCACCGGTAGCGACAGATCGTACCGGCGAGCCATGCGGCGCTCCGTCATCCCCGCTGCTCCCCCACGCAGTAATTGAAGTGCACAGGATCCCCCTTGCTCGACAGTAGCAATCGCTCTTCCAAAGACTTGGAACCGCCCGGCGGCCGGATCGCAGCTTCGGAATCGAACCCGGTTTAACCCGCGCCCGATGCCAAAATTTGGCTCACCAAGCAAACCCTTTGCTGACAGCAACAAGCGTTTTACCGAGTTCCCGGCTGGGGGTCGGAACTCAATTCTAAACGCCGAAAAATCAAGGACACACGCTGTTTCGGAGCGGAATACTATGTCATCCCAATTTCGGAAGGAAGCGGTATTTCTCTGTCTGTGCTCTACATATGCAACACTTTGCAGAGGCACAGGACTACGCCCCCGGCCACTACGGTACCCGTTTTCGCTCCTCCTTTCGGCATGCCTGACCCTGTCCCGTTTTGTTACCGCACCGCATTCGATACGAACGTCAGGGCACGGCTTCAGCCGTGCCGCGAGCGCGCCACTTTTCAGGGGTTTTAACCCCTGCGGGAATTCCTCCCTTTTCCTCACGCCTTCTTGAACCCCGCGTACGTCAAATAAATTCCCAACAGCAACGTGAACCCCAGGTAAAAATAAAAAAGTTGCTCGTACCGCAGCGTGCGCAGATAAAACTCGGCCCGCGCCTCCGTGTGCAAGAA
>Ga0187776_10001005_pt1 | contig 13775 bp, 14 predicted proteins | sample 0216_BV02_MP12_2_FD_132426 | JGI IMG/M metagenome (GOLD analysis project Ga0187776, IMG submission 132426) | Tropical peat soil microbial communities from peatlands in Department of Meta, Colombia - 0216_BV02_MP12_20_MG | ecosystem: Environmental > Terrestrial > Soil > Wetlands > Peat | place...
CCGAGATTGGTAGTCGCGCGTTACTTCAGCGAAGCCATGTCGATCACGAAGCGGTACTTCACGTCCGCCTTCAGCAGGCGCTCGTAAGCTTCGTTGATCTTCTGAATGGGAATCATTTCGATGTCGGAGGTGATGCCGCGCTCGGCGCAGAAATCTAGCATTTCTTGCGTCTCGCGCAGACCGCCGATGACGGAGCCGGCCAGCCGGTGGCGTCCGAACAGCAGGTTGAATGCTGAGATCGCTAGCGGAGTCGGGGATGCGCCGACCATGGTGAGTGTCCCGTCAAGCTTCAACAGGTCGAGGTAGGCATTCACGTTGTGATCGCCGGAAGCAGTATCGAGAATGAGGTTGAAACTGCCGCGGTGCTTCTGCATTTCGGCTTCGTTCTTCGAAACCACCACTTCATGCGCGCCAAGGCGCAGTCCATCGGCGACCTTGTTCGCTGACGTCGTGAACAGGACGACATGGGCGCCTAGTGCGTTGGCGAACTTCACCCCCATATGGCCAAGGCCACCGAGGCCCACGACGCCAACTTTCTGCCCCTTGCCGACATTCCAGTGGCGAAGCGGCGAATAGGTGGTGATCCCGGCGCAGAGCAGCGGAGCCGTCCCCGCGAGGTTTACCTTGTTCCCCACGCGCAGCACGAAGGCCTCATCCACGACGATGCTGTCGGAATAGCCGCCGTAGGTCACGCCTCCCAGTACCTTATCCTCGCCGTTGTAGGTGAACGTTGGAAGGCTTTCGCAATACTGCTCCTCGCCGGCGCGGCAGTTAGCGCAGCTACGGTCGGAATCGACCAGGCAGCCGACGGCGGCATAATCGCCTTCCTTGAACTTCTTAACGGCGCTGCCGACCTTGGTCACCCGGCCCACGATTTCATGGCCCGGCACGCAGGGGTAAACGGTGGGCATGAAGTTTTCCCATTCATTGCGCACCGTGTGCAGGTCGGAATGGCACACGCCGCAATAGAGAATTTCGATCTGTACGTCCTGGGGTCGCTGGGCACGGCGCTTGATCGAGAGGGGTGCGAGGCCGGAGGTCGCGCTGGCTGCGCCGAATGCCTTCGCGGCATAAGCTTTTCCGGTTGCTAATTCGTCTTGTACGGCGACGGTGGAAGTCGACTGATTCATGTGGGAATTTCTCCTTCGGATTAGACCTTCTGGGAGTATCTGAACCGCTGAAGCAATGACCGGTCGCTCTAATGTGTTAAGTGATGCCTCAAAGGTCGGCACGGTAGTAGAACAAACACGCGATTGGACGCCGCAGCTTTTGCCCGCTAATCCAGCGGTTCAGCGTCGATGCCGATGTTCTTCTCACCGGCCGATATCTTTTCCTTGTACTTCTTGACCCAGGCTTCGAAGCTTTTGCCGGCAGCGCTGTCGCGCCCCGTAAAGGCCAGGCCGGCGATATCGGAATACCGCAGTGTGATCCTGCCGGACTGGTTCTTGGGCATGACGCGCACGGTGCATTCGCTGAGCGACGGGGCCTGGCTGCGGCGGTCGAAGACGTAGCCCTCCACGCGCTCGCCGTTGCGCAGGGTGATGGTGATGTCGCCGCGGTAGTCGAAGGCCTTCTCCAGCGCCTGGCGGATTTCCTTGTCAGAAGCCATCGACGGGATCCAGCCTTCTAGCTTCTCGTGGACTGTACCGAGAGACTCTTCGTCTGCGCCGGGATGGCTGGTGAGTTTCGGGTCGGGCATACAAAGCGAACCGTCCAATGATAAATCAACGGCGCTGAGGCACGAAGAAGTCAGCCTTCCGGCGTCGTTATCTGCACCAGTTGCCGCGGCGGATGATGCGAGGGAGCGCCGCCGCTGCCCACCTCGGGATCCTTGTAACGGTGGAAGAAGGTAGCGCGCATGGTGGCCAGGAATCCTGACAATGACCCGAAAGTGTGATTGACCGCGCTGGTCTCGTACCCGCTGTGCACCATGCAGTTGGCGCACTTGTGATTGCCGCTGCGGGCGCCGTAGCGCTCCCACTCGGTCTCGCGAATGAGTTCCCCGAAGCTGTCGGCGTAACCATCCTGCAGCAGATAACACGGCTTCTGCCAGCCGAAGATGTTGTAAGTGGGCATGCCCCAGGGTGTGCACTCGTAATCGCGGCGTCCCATCAGAAATTCCAGGAAAAGCGGGCTCATGTTGAACTTCCACTGCGCCCGGCGGTTGCTCAGAATTTCACGGAACAGCCGGCGCGTCTTGCGCTTGCTGAGGAAGTGCTCCTGGTCGGGCGCCTTGTCATAGGTGTAGCCGGGGGAGAGCATCATGCCTTCGACGCCCAGGTCCATCATCTCGTCGAAAAACTGGCGCACGCTCTGGGGATCGGCGCCGTCGAAGAGCGTCGTGTTGGTGGTCACGCGGAAGCCGCGGTCGAGCGCGGCGCGGATCGCGGCGACGGCCTGGTCATAGGTGCCTTCGCGGCAGACGGAGAAGTCGTGGTGCTCGCGCTGGCCGTCCATGTGGACGACAAAGGAAAAATACTTGCTGGGGGTAAACTCGTCCAGCTTCTGGCTCAACAACAGCCCGTTGGTGCACAGATAGACGTACTTCCTGCGCGCCACCAGGCCGCGGACGATCGCGGCGATCTGGGGATGCATCAGCGGCTCGCCCCCCGGAATGCTGACCAGGGGAGCGCCGCACTCTTCCACCGCCTGAAAGCACTGCTCGGGCGTAAGGTCCGTCTTGAGCACGTGTGCGGGGTATTGGATTTTGCCGCACCCGGCGCAGGCCAGGTTGCAGCGCATCAGCGGCTCCAGCATCAGCACCACGGGAAAGTGCTTCCGCCCCTTCAGCTTCTGGCTGAGGACGTAGGAAGCGACAGTCCACATCTGGGATACGGGAACCGGCATACCGTCCCCTCAATCTTACAGGATCGAGGCGGAAGGGGCATAGTCTCAGGGAAGGAAACGGGCATACGCGACCTGCCAGACCCTGGCTTCAATTTACCCGAATACGCTTGCCCCTCATCCCTCCGCGTATGTTCTTGGTCAAGCTGAGCGCAGACAAGCTCCCGCTATTTCTTCTTGGGTCGGCGGGTTCGACGGGCCTTCGCCGCCGGTGCGGCGGAGCGGAGCTTACGCGGCGCGCGTTTCCTGGTCGCTGCGGCAGCAGCGGCAGCGAATTCGGCGGCGTTCATGCGCATGGCCGACTTCCAAAGCCGCTCCAGGTTGTAGAAATTGCGGGCGCGCGTGGAAAAGATGTGCACCACGAAGTCCACGTAGTCGAGCAGAATCCACTCCGCCTGAGTGTAGCCCTCGACGTGCGTGGGGCGCAGGCCGGACTGGCCCAATTGTTCATCGACCGCATCGGCAATGGCCTGAATCTGCCGCGGGTTGCTGCCCGAGCAGATGAGGAAGTAGTCGGTGAACGCACCCGAGTGCTTGTCCAGTTCGAGAATCGCGACGTCTTCGGCCTTGCGCGATTCAGCAGCCGCGACCGCGGCCACCAGTTGCTGTCGGGTCTGGTTTGTGTTCGTCTTCGTTCTTGCCATCGAACCTCAGGATAAATGAATCGCGTTCTCGCGCGCCGCGCTGCAAGCGGAAACGGGGTCACGCCGGCGGCGAGCGGTACAGGTCCATCTTGCGGATGTAGTCGGCGACCGAACTGGGGACCAGGCGATCGAGGTTGCGGCCTGAGCGCGCGGCGGAGCGGATCTGGGTGGCGGAGATGTCCCGGTGCACGCCGGCGAGGAGATGAATCTTGACGTCGCCGAGAACGATTCTGTTCGAAGACGCGGACCGGCGCGTTGCCCAGACAGCGGCGGACGGCCGGACGGCAGGCGGCAGCGCGGCGGCGACATCGTCGAGCGAAAAGCCGGGGCGGCTGGCCACGACGAACTCGGCCTGGCGCAGAACGCTCTCTGCCCGGTGCCACTTGGCAATGTCGAGAAAGGCGTCGATACCGATGATCAGCATAAGCCGATCGCCGCCCTTAAGGATGGGCCGCAGGTGGCGCAAGGTGTCGATGGTGTAGCTGGGCGGCGTGTGGCGGCTCCCGGCGGCAGGCGCTTCCAGCAGTGAGGGCACGAATCCGGTGTGGCCGGCGGTTGCCAGCGTCACCATGGCGTAGCGATGGGCAAACGAGGCCAGCGGCTGGTGGCGCTTGTGCGGCGGATTGCCCGAGGGGATGAAAAGGACCTGTTGCAGATGGAAGCGGCGACGGGCGGCGCTAGCCACCGCCAGGTGGCCACGATGTATGGGATCGAAGGTGCCGCCGAAAATTGCGACGTTCATCGAGCGCGAACAAGTTTCCAGTTTCAGGCGGCGGCTGGCAAGTGGAAAGAAAGCGGCATTCGGCGAACCGGTAATCGCGTTGACGGCAACCGGGTAACTCGCAGGTCGTGAAATCAGGGTTGCATATCCCTCGCGCGCCACAAACTTGGGATGACAGGCGCCTTCGTGAGGCTCGGAAAATGGTGACAGGGTGCGGGTAGCTTCGTAGAATCGGCAACCAGCCTGCGTTTGCGGCGTCAGGTTCGTTGAACTTTTCAAATCAAGCCGTCGGCTTTGCCCTGGCCATCGCCATTGGATTGCTGGTGGGCCGGACCCGCGAGGAGGATGCCGGGCCTCCCAAGCCGGGCCTGCGTGATTCGGTGCTGGTGGCGCTGCTGGGCGCGCTTAGCGGCTCGATCGGCATTACCGCCCTCACCGTGGCTCTGCTTCTGGCCACCTCCGCCGTGCTGCTCGTCATGCGGGCACAGCACCCGCAGCGAACCGGCATCACCACCGAACTGGCGGAGCTGGCAATTTTCCTCCTGGGATATTTGTGCCTGACGCAGGCGCGCACGCTGAGCGCGGCCCTGGCCATCGCGCTGGCGCTGATCCTGGAGCGCAAGACTCAGCTCCACCGCATCGCCCTGGAGACCATCTCCGAGCAGGAGTATGGCGACATCCTGAAGTACCTGGCGCTGGTGTTCGTGCTGTACCCCCTGCTGCCCAAGGGCGCCTACGGACCGCTGGGATTCTTCGAGCCGCGCAAGATCTGGCTGTTCGTGATCCTGGTTTCGGGGATCTCGTTCGTCGGTTACTTCCTCACCAAGTTCGTGGGGCCGGGAAGGGGGGTGCAGCTCAGCGCGGTGGTTGGCGGGCTGGCATCGACAACGGCTTACACGGGTGCCATATCGCGGGTGGTAGTGGAAAACGCGCCGGCCGCCGTCGATCTGGCGGGCGCGACTCTGCTGGCAAACTCGATCCTGTTCCCGCGCGCGCTGGTAATCCTGCTGGTGATCAGCCCGGAGCTCGCCAAACACGCCTTGCCCATGCTGGGGCTAATGATGCTGGTCGGAATCGCCTCGGCCTGGATGCTGGGCATGTCGCGCTCCGCTGCCGCTCCCGCCCTGCCCCCGGTGTTCAGGAATCCCTTCACCATCGGCCCGGCCTTGCGCTTGGGCGTGGCCTTCACCGTGATTCTGTTCCTCACCCGCGCCGGAAAATACTACTTCGGCGACCGCGGACAACTGGTGGCGGCGGGGATCTCGGGACTTATCGATGTGGACCCCGTCCTGCTATCGCTGGGAGCCTCGGTGAACGCGGGAGAGACGGTGATCCGCCAGGCGCTGCTGGCCATCCTGATCGCCATTGCCGCCAATTCCCTGTTCAAGAGTGCGCTGGCAGTGGCCAGCCGCAACTCCGCCTACTACCTGCGGGTGGCCGCCGGATTCGTGCTCATGCTCGCCGCGGGCGTAACCATGATGTATCTGCGGACGTGACCTTGCGGGAAACGGCCGGGCTTGAAGCCTCCCCGCCGAAGCGATCTCGTGTCTCAAGTTGACATTCCGTGTCTCAAGCTCCCCGTGCCGGTGTCCGGCCGGCTAGTCCTGTTTGCAACAATTTAGCCGTAGCCCAACAACGGTCTGCCGATTGCAGCCTCCTGCAGCAACGAATTCTGCTGTGGGGTGGGTATGTGGTGGAAGCGAGCTAGGCAGCTCGGCTGGCTAGTGGGGCTGCTGCTCTTGGCCGCGCTGGCCCCGGCGCAGGCAGCGAGTCCAGAGATAACGCCCGTGCCGGTGCTGTCGGCTGGCATGGGGTTCATTCCTTTTGTGGACGGCGGGCAAACCACGCTGGTCACCATTGTTTCTCCTGTGTTGCTGGTTCCCATCAAAGACAAATGGCTCATCGAGTCGCGAGCGGCGTTCGAAGGGGACTTCACCCGCCAGAATGGCGCCGGGCCATTGGGCGGCCCGGTGGCGAAAGAACTCGAGTACCTGCAGCTCGACTATATCGCGAACCGATATGTGACCCTCAGCGTGGGAAGGTTTCTGACTCCCTTCGGCATTTACAACGAGCGGCTGTATCCGGTCTGGATTCGCGACCTGCAGCCTGATCCCATGATACTGCCCATCGGAACCCTGTCGAGCAACGGCGCGATGCTGCGTGGCGGATTTTCCGTCACTCCGGCCGTGAACCTGAACTACGCGGCCTATTTCTCGGTGCTGGTGACCAACGAAACGCTGGCTTCGGAGCGCTGGACCGGCGGCCGCGTGGGCGTCTTCCTCCCCAGGCAGCGGCTGGAGCTGGGCGTCTCCTTGCAGCATTCGCTCCAGGAGACGCACGACAATCGCGTGGGCGCACATTTCGAGTGGCAGCCCCGGCGGATACCTTTCGACGTTCGCTCGGAATTCGTGACTTCGGAGGATGGGCGCGGGTACTGGATCGAGCCTGCGCTGCGATTGACCAACTTGTCGCGCGTGCCGGTGATCACTCGGCATCTGCAGCTGGTGGCGCGGGTCCAGCAGTTCTTCGTGAAGGAAGGTGCGATTTCCGATGAGCTGCCGCCGGTGGACACGCAGCAGGTCGAATTCGGGCTGAACTACTACCTGCGCGACGGGCTGCGGGCTACGGCCAGCTACGGACGCCAATTCAGCTCCGAGAGCGACCGCAATATCTGGACGGTTGGGCTGACTTACCGCTTTGCGATTCCCCTGGGGCGCGGAGGAATGCAATGAGATGGGCGATGATGCTGTGCCTGCTGGCAGCCTCGGCGCTGGCGATCTCGGCGGATCGCGCCTCGGACCGCTCGACCGAATCCGCCGCGTCGGTGAGTACGGTGGTGAGCCAGGACGCCTCCGCCACCAGGCTGGAGGGCGAGAAGCGGTTCCGCACCAACTGCGGACGCTGCCACCAGGCGCCGCACAAGTTTCCGCCTCGAATGATGGCCACTATCGTCCGGCACATGCGGGTGCGGGCTACGATCACCGACGAAGACATGCGCTTCATCCTGGCGTATATGACGGAGTAGAAATGGCGGGGCGGAATCAGGTTCTAAGATTGGCGATTTGCGCCTGCACGCTGCTGTTGACGTCGGCCTTGTGGGCGCAGGCGGCGCTGCAGATCGTTGAAATCCTGGCCGACAAGGACAGCCGCTACCGCATGAACGGCGTCGCCAACCCCACGCTCACACTCAAGGCGGGAACCGAGGTAAGGCTGCGCATCACGGCCAGGAAGGCGAAGACTCGGAATCGCGATGGATCGGTGCACGGGTTCGCCTTGATCCGCGCGAAAGGCGGCGCCAAGGTCGCGGACTGGAACCTGCTGCTCCAGCCCGGCACCCAGGAATTCGTTCTGCGCGTGCCGGAGGAGCCGGGGGAGTACCTCGTGGTCTGTACCGTGATCTGCAGCGAGCGACACGATGGCATGCAGATGAAGGTGATCGTTGCGGCTTAGCATTAAGGAGAAGATATGAAGTGGAGTTGGGTACTGGTCTTGGGCATCGGGCTGGCGGCGTGCGTTCCCGGGCGGGCGCAGAGCAGGGCCCCGGCGACCTTCCAGGGGGAGATCGCCGACAGCTCTTGCGCCATGAACGTGCACTCCCTGAGCCGGTCACACAAGGAGATGCTGAAAAACAAGGCCTTCGGCGAAAATGCCGCCTCGTGTGCGCGCCACTGCGTCGAACACTTCGGAGCCAGCTACGTGCTGGTGGTGAAACAGAACGTGTACCGGCTGGACGATCAGCTGGAGGCTGCGAAGTGGGCGGGGAAGGCCGTGAACGTCGCCGGCGACCTGGACGAAAAGAGCAAAACCATTCACGTGCGCGGGATACTGGGAAAGTGACGGTTATCGAATCTGCCAATCGGCCGGCTCAGCGGGCGAGGTCGGCGATCCTCGGGCGGAGTTCCTCGTAGGTCATGCGGCCGGGGTGATAGTAGGCAACGCGCCCGGCGCGATTAATCAAAACCAGCGTGGGTGTGGTGCTGCAGCCGTACGCACTGAAGTTCTGCGAGCTCACCGGCACAGGCACCTCAGCCAGACTCGAGTAGTACATCCTGCGAACCTGATTGATGTAGCCTAGTTCGGCCTGGGGGCTGGCCTCGGCCCCGCCGCCGATGTAACCGTACTGCTGCGTAGGCGCAACCAGGGTCAGGCCCCGCTCCTTGAACTCCGCCTGCAACTGCGCCAGGATGGGACCCTGGATCTTGCAGTCGGGACACCAGTGGGCCCAGAAGAAAAGCACCACCGGCTTGCCCTTCAGCGCCGCCAGCGGCGCCGGCTTCGGACCCAGATAGGTGGTTTCGGCTAGCTCCGGCGCAGCTTTTCCCTCCAGGCTGAGCAGATTGATGTTCTTCTGAATTCGCGTGGCAATTGAGGTTGTGCGGTAGCGCTTTAGCTCACGGCGCAGGTACTCGACAGCAGCGGCACGCTCCCCGCGCGCCGCCATGACCTGGGCCTCGACCTCAATGGCCGCTCCCAGGGCGGTGGCCAGGTGTGCGTCGGAGTCGAGCGGCGTGGCGGCCATCTGCTTGAGCGCGAGCTGGTGCGTTTCTCGGGCTGCGGACAAGGCCTTATCGTACTGACGGGCCGTGAGCGCGTCGCGTGCAATCCAGGAGACCGCTTCCAGCATCTCCGGGCTGACTCCGCGCAACGCGCGGTATTCGCGGATGAGCTGATCGGCGGTGCGGAAGTCGCGGCGCGCGTCGGCGGAGCGGACGTCGGAGATAATGTCGGCCGAGGAGAGTGCGGGCACGGAAAGGATGAGGGCGAGCGTAAGCCGGAGGAGCATGAGGACTGGACCGAACCAGATTATCGCAGAACGAACCCGTCGGCATCAGCGCTCGGCAATCAGCTGCCGCCCAGCCAACACCAACAACAGAACGAACCGGGGAAACAGCGGCTCGACCCAAAAAGGGTGAACTCGTCCCTGGAGATTTCCGTATCGCAGAATGTTCAGCCCATGAAGATGCTTCGTTGGTTTGCTCTCGCACTGATGGCTGTGGTTCTCCTCGTCCGACTGGGCCTGCCGGCGGCTGCGCAAACGGCAACGCCGACGACGGTCACCAAAGAGCAACTGCTCGACCGCTGGGCATTGGCGTTGGGCGGACGAGAGAAGCTGGCCTCCATGCGCTCGGCGCATGTGCTCCTGGCGATGGAGAGCGGCAACCTGCATGGCACAGTGGAAATCTGGGAGGACTCGCGCGGGCAGCACAAAACCGTGGCGGTGCTGGGAGCGTTCCGGCAGGCCACGGTTTTTGATGGCCTCAGCGGCTGGCAGCGCGATCAGAACGGCAAGGTGCGGTCGCTCGGCGGGGCTGAACTCGAGGAAGAGGTGACCGCTGCCTACTTCGCCAGCAATTCCCAGTTCTTCCCCGACCGTTGGCCCGGGCAGGTCGATTTCGCCGGCGAGGATGCCCAGTTTTACCAGCTGCGCATCGCGCCGCGGGGCGGCAAGCCGGTCACCGTGTATCTGGACAAACAGACAGGCCTGCCGGCCAAGGAGGAGCGGGCCCAGCAGGATCGCACCGCCACATTCTCCTATTCCGATTGGCGGGATTTTGGGGGCATCAAGTTCTGGTCGCACGGACGCCAGGGCACGGGAGATCCCAGGTTCGACACGGTGCTGGTGACGGAAGCGGTGGAATGGAATCCGCAGCTGAGCGCCGATCTGTTCACCCAGCCTGCGGCGGCAGCGGCGCCGGATTTCCAGTTCTTCTCCGGACAGAGCGCAGGCATTCCCTTCGAGTTGAACAGCAACCACATGTACGTGGAGGTGCGGGTGAATCGCTCGCCGCCGCTGTGGATGATCTTCGATAGCGGCGCCGAGGCTACGGTGATAGATCGCGCGCGCGCGCAGAAGCTCGGCCTCCGGATGGAAGGAGCGCTGGAGACCCGCGGCACGGGCGAAGAGTCGGTAGAGACCGGACTGATCCACGATGTCGTGATCGGCTTGCCGGGGGTGACCATGACGCCGCGCCCGATTGCCGCCATACCCCTGGAGCCACTGCAGCCTGTGGAAGGCCGGGCGGTCGACGGCATCCTGGGGTACGACGTGATCAGCAGCTTCGTGGTGGAGATCGATTACGCGGCGCGCAAGATCATCCTTCACGATCCCAACCGCTATCAGTACCGGGGCAACGGTGAAGTGGTGCCCTTCATCTTCGAGGGCAATCTCCCCAAGATTACGGGAAGCATCGTGTTGCCGCTTGGAGAAGTCCTTCCCGCCAAGCTGCTGGTAGATACCGGCGCGCGCATGGCTCTGAACCTGTATTCGCCGTTCATTGCTGCTCACCGGATTTTGGACAAGGTTCCCGGAACCATCGATGCGGCCTATGGATTCGGCCTGGGTGGGCAGACCCGGCAACGCGTCGGACGGCTGGGCGCGCTTAGGATTGGCGCGATCGCCCTGGAGAAGCCAGTCGCGAGCTTTTCCATGGAATCGAAGGGCGGTGACGCGAATCCCGACGATGCCGGGCTGGTGGGCGGCGAGGTGCTGCGGCGTTTCCGCGTGATCTTCGACTACGGGATGCAAAAGATGATCCTGGAGCCCGTCGCCGCACCGCATGAGCCGTTTGAGTTTGACATGAGTGGCGCTTACCTGGTGGCGGAAGGAGCGGATTTCAGGACTTTCCGAGTGAGCCGCGTGATCGCAAACTCACCCGCGGCACAGGTGGGACTGCAGGTCGGAGACGTCATCGCTGCCATCGACGGCAAGCCCGCGGTGCAGTTGACACTCGAAGAGGTGCGGCGTCTGTTCCGCTTGCCGGACCGCCAGTACCGGCTGGAGCTGCGGCGCGGCGCGCAAGTGGTCAATGTGAGGCTGAAGACACGGCGCCTGGTGTAGAGGGCGTGGAAACCCCTGCCCGCAGTATCCTCGCCTCCTGCTCTCGTCCCGCCCCGCCGGGTGGACGCAAATTCTCCCGCCTGGGGCGTCACCAAATTGCGGTTGTTGCGTCCAACCATCCGATCAAGCCCAGGCAGGAGCTCGTATGAAAGCTGCCGCAGTGCTCTCCCTTTCTTTCCTGTTTGTCACCACCGGATTCTCTCAGAACAGCACATCCTCTCCGGCCGAACCCGATCTGCCGCGCAAGGGGTACTTGGGGGTGTCGCTGCGCGATCCCATGCCGGGGAAGGCGGGAGCGGAGATCAGACGCGTAGCTCCGGGGACGGCTGCAGCGCAGCTGGGGCTGAAGCCCGGAGACCGCATTCTTTCTGTGAACTCAGCGCCACTGAACGAACCGCTCTCGGTGGACCGCGTGTACGAAACTCTGAGGGCGGGCGATCGCGTGCAACTGGGCGTCGAGCGCCAGGGCAAGCCAGCGACCATCGACGTGACCATGCCCCCGCTGCCGCGAGAACAGATCGAAGGCTTCGACGTGATCTACGGATCGGTGATAGGAGACAAGGGGCTGCGGTTCCGTACCATCCTGACCAAGCCGAAAAATGCAAGCAGGCGCCTGCCAGGTATCTTCCTGGTGGGATGGCTGAGCTGTGACAGCGTGGAGGCGCCACTGGGTGCGAACGACGGGTTCGCGCGCTTCATCCGCGCCCTCATGACGCAATCGGGCTTCGTGATGATGCGGATGGACAAGCCGGGCGTGGGCGACAGCCAGGGCGTCTGCTCGGACACCGACTTCCTCACCGAGCTGTCCGGATACCGCGCCGCCTTCGCCACCTTTACGCGCTCGGAGTTTGTCGATCCCTCGAAGATCGTGATGCTGGGCATGAGCAATGGCGGCGGAGTGCAGCCGCTGGTGGCGGGCCAGTTTCCGGTCGCCGGATACATTGTGAGCGGTGGCTGTGTGAAAACCTGGCTTGAGCACATGCTGGAGATCGAGCGGCGAAGGCTGACGCTCTCGGGAAAGAAGCCGGGAGAGGTCTCCGAGGGGATGCGTGGCTACGAGGTGTTCTATGACCTGTATTTGAACGGCAAGAAAACTCCTGGAGAGGTTGTGCGCGAGAAGCCGGAGCTGGCGCCTCTATGGATGGAGGATGGCGGCCACCAGTATGGCCGTCCCGCGGCCTTTTACCAGCAGCTGCAGGACCTGAACCTGGCGGCGGCCTGGCAGAAGGTGAGCGCACCGGTACTCTCGGTGCACGGAGAGTATGACTGGGTTATGAGCGGTCAGGATCACGAGATGATTGCTGCCATCGTGAACGAAAACAAGCCGGGGGCAGGCAGGTTCGTGGAGATTCCGAAGATGGATCATGGTTACTACATTTACGAGAATGCCTTCGCGGCGTTCAACGGCAGCGGCGGACGCTTCAGCGAGAACGTCGGGCCCCTAGTGCTGGAATGGTTGCGGCAGACGGTGAAGTAGCGGTCAAACTGCGCGGTGAGTAGCAGGCGCCGTGCGCCCCCGCGGTCTTAGTCCTCAGTGTGCCGGCCAGGCAAGATGACGGGAGTCGGCAAGCACTCCCCCCTCGTGACAGACCCCGCACATGCGGGTCCCCTTCATATCGTTCAGTTGCATCTCGACGGCCTGCGCAGTGGGGCTGGCGCTGGCCGTGAGGCGCAGCTGGGCGCGGTCGAGATGAACCTGCCAGAGTTCAAGATCGGCCTCCAGCCGGCGCCGCGTAATTGGGTCCTGGACACCGCTGGCCAACAATTGCCAGCGCTCCAGCGAAGCCCTCAATTGCTGAATCTCTGCGCGGTCGGCTACGAGTTGCTCGCGGGGGATGAAACGGAAGATGCCGGGACGACCGCCGGACAGTCCGCGGGGCATCTGCGGAGTGATCTGTGCTACCAACGCAGTGCTGGAAGCAGCGGGCCGGTCAGGCAGCGCGGGCAGCAGCAGCAGCAAGGCGGAGACAAAGAAAACGATGAGCACAGCCCTGGTTTTCATAGTCGTACACCTCGGCTGGGGAGAATTGGACTCCCAGCCGCCGACAAGGGCTGTGACCAGGGTCATAGGGGGATGGTAATCGGGCAAGACGCGTGGCTCACATCTCTGCAACGAACCGCGGCAGGTTGCCCGAAGCATTTCTGCATTCCCTGTCGGGCTAGTAGCCCACCACCTCCCGAATCACGCGCAGGAAATTCCCTCCCATGATTTTCTGGATGTCCTGCTCGCTGTAGCCGCGGCGCAACAGGGCGGCGGTGAGGTTGGGCATCTTGGAAACATCCTCCAGGCCCCGTGGCACCGTGCTCACTCCGTCGAAGTCACTGCCGATGCCGACGTGGTCGATGCCGGCCACCTTGGCGATGTGATCGATGCAGGCAGCGGCGTCCTCCACCGTGGCCTGGCCGGCGCGGGGATGGTCTTTGAAGCTCTTGGCGTGCGAGTCGGCAGCGAAGCCGTCCAGGTCAGCTCCCGTGACGTTGGGCTCGGTTTCGTTCTCGCGGGAGATGGCCTGTCCGAGTTCCTCGGCGTCTTTAGGGTTGAGAAACGCCGCTCCGAAATTGACGCCTACCACGCCGCCGTTGCGCGCCAGCGCGCGCAGCATGTCGTCGGTCATGTTGCGGGGGATGTCCGAGAGCGAGCGGCAGGAGGAGTGCGAAGCGATCACTGGCTTGCTGCTGACTTGCAGAACGTCGTAGAAGGTTTTGTCGGAGACGTGGGAGATGTCTA
>Ga0187776_10001006_pt1 | contig 13770 bp, 11 predicted proteins | sample 0216_BV02_MP12_2_FD_132426 | JGI IMG/M metagenome (GOLD analysis project Ga0187776, IMG submission 132426) | Tropical peat soil microbial communities from peatlands in Department of Meta, Colombia - 0216_BV02_MP12_20_MG | ecosystem: Environmental > Terrestrial > Soil > Wetlands > Peat | place...
ACTGACCTGCTGCGCGTCCTGCAGGAGCGCGAGATCACCCGCGTGGGCGGCAACCAGCCCATCAAGGTGGACTTCCGCTGCATCGCCGCCACCAACAAGTCCCTGGAGAAGCTCATCGAGGAGGGCCGCTTCCGTCCCGACCTCTTCTACCGGCTCAACGTCTTCCGCATCGAGCTGCCCGCGCTGCGCCAGCGCCGCGAGGACATTCCCGCGCTCACCGACCACTTCGTGCGCCGCTTCTCCCTGGCCATGAACAAGCGCATCACCCGCGTCGCTCCCGCCGCCATGGCCCAGCTCCAGGCCTACGACTGGCCGGGCAACGTGCGCGAACTGGAGAACGCGGTGGAGCGCGCCATGGTGGTGGCCCAGGAGCCCGAGCTGCGCGTCGAGGACTTCACCCTCAAGCTCGCCGGCAACCACGCCGCCGGCCATACCCTGGAGGACATCGAGCGCGCCCACATCCTGCGCGTGCTGGAGGAGTGCGGCGGCAACCAGACCCGCGCCGCCGAACTGCTCGACATCGACCGCGTCACCCTGCACAACCGGCTGAAGAAGTACGGCTGGAGCCGGGGCGCGCCCGAGAACCGCAACGAAGGCAAGCTGGAGAGCAAAGTCGAGAGCCGATGAACCGCATCGACGTTCTGCCCGTCGGGGAGGTGGAGCGTGGATGGCTCGAGCGCCTCGCCCCTGCCCTCGCCCGCGAATTCGAGGCTGACTGCGGCATCCTCCCCGCCGCGCTCGATCCCCGTTTCGCCTTCCACCCCGAGCGCCAGCAGTTCCACTCCACCGAGATCCTGGCCGGCATGCGGCCGCAACTGACCAACGGCGCCTGGCGCCTGCTGGGCGTGGCCGAGGTGGACCTCTATATCCCCATCCTCACCTTCGTCTTCGGCGAGGCCCAGATGAACGGCCCCTGCGCCGTGCTCTCCACCCACCGCCTGCGCCAGGAACTCTACGGCCTGCCGCCCGATCCCGAACTGCTCTTCCAGCGCACGCTCAAGGAAGCGGTGCACGAACTCGGCCATACCATCGGCCTTACCCACTGCGACGACCACGAGTGCGCCATGGCCGCCTCCCACGCCGTGGAGTGGATCGACCTGAAGAGCCCCACCCTCTGCTCCCTCTGCCACAACCAGGTCTTCGCCAATAGCCGAAGATGAGTGCATCGACGGCGTCATCCTGAGGCGCTTGTGCGCCGAAGGATCTCGCGCGCACCGCCCGCAATCTTGACGGACTGTCATCCTTCGCGAGGCGAAGCCGAGCGGAGGATCTGACCACCTCGTCTTCGCCACCGGCCCGGTGGTGCAGGCGCTGTCGTCAGATTCTCCCGCCTCGCTTCTCTCGGCGGAAGAATGACAGCCTCCAAGAGGGAGTCTGGTCAGCGGGGAGAAACGCTGCTGCGTTGTTCATCAATCGCATCTGAGAATCTCATCGACCCGAGTGCCTTCCTAACTTCTTTGTTTTCTTGACGCGCGCGCAAGCTGTTGCTTCCGCGCTCTTTTCGCTGTTGCGATCCTCATCGAAATGCCCGTCCAAAACTCAGCAGCGCCCCTTCGCCTTCCCCGCCGCAAACCTCGCATCTCCTTTCCCCGCAATCACCTGCACGGAATCGCCGCCTCCCTCCAAGGTCTGGCTCCCCGATTGCCCTTACGAGAGACGGAAGCGTGCCCATGAAGCCGCTTCCACGACGCGCCCAAAGCGGCGCAGACATCTCGGAGGTGCCTTATGACGGTCCTACTGGTTCTGGCCACGGTGGTGGTCTTCCTGCTCATCGATCACTTCTACTCCCGCCGCGCGGAGGTGCGCGAGGCCCCGGCGGAGCGCAAGCCCGCGCCCCTGGAAGCGCCCGCCGCCCAGGTCGCCGAGCCCCGCCTGCCCCCCGCCCTGGTCAACGGCTTCCAGGTGCCGCAGAACCTGCGCTATCACCCCGGCCACACCTGGGCGCTGAGTGAGAGTCCCAGCCTGGTGCGGGTGGGCCTGGACGACTTCGCCGCCCGCCTGGTGGGCCAGGTCACCTCCATCACCCTGCCGCAGCGCGGCCAGTGGATCCGCCAGGGGCAGAAGGTATGGAGCCTGCGCCGCGACGGCACCACCGTGGACATGCTCTCGCCCATCGAGGGCGCGGTCACCGACATCAACGAGGCGGTGCTGCAGCAGCCCGACCTCGCCCGCACCGATCCCTACGGCGAAGGCTGGCTGCTCAAGGTGGAGTCTCCCGACGCCAAGACCAACTTCCGCAACCTGCTGGGCGGCCAACTGGCCCGCTGGTGGACGGAAGAGGCGGCCATGCGGCTGCAGCGCCGCATGCCGGGGGTGCTGGACGCGGTCGCCCAGGACGGCGGCGTGGCCATCGATTCCATCACCTCGCACCTCCCCGACCAGGAGTGGGCGGAGGTGGCGCGCGACTTCTTCCTGACCTAGGCCTCGCACGCCCGGGCCAGGCGCCCCGGCCGTCCACACCGGCCGGGGCCGGACCGGGGCGGCGACCGCCCGCCTGTGCAGTAGGTAGCTGGGAGAGCAGGCGAGCTGTCCCGCCCCGGCGCCAGCTTCCCCGGACGCCCCGCTGGGCGCCCCGGGAGCAGGCCGGGAGCTTCCCGGACCCAGGCACTCGGCCGGCCTGGGTCGCGAGGGCTCCCGGCCGCCGTCGCGGCGGTGCGGCGCCCGCCGCGGTGGAAATCCACGTTCGCCGGTCACCGCGCCCTGTGACCTATGTCACCGCCCATAGCGGCGTCCGGCCGGACACTGGAAGTGGGCGAAGTCATCCCCTGGCCGGCAAAGAGGCGGGCGTCACGGCCGAGCCGCCGGCGCCCACGGCCGGGCCTGCGGTTCGCAGGCAAGGAGGCACCATGATGCTCACCTATCGCTTGGTGCGGCTGATCGAGAGCCATTCCGAACAGCTCGCCCATGGCCTGCTGGAGAAGGTGCACAGCTCGGAGCGCACCACCGACTTTCGCAAGATCCCCGCCGCCGAGCTGGAGGTGCGGGTGCGCGAGATCTACCAGAACCTGGGCGACTGGCTGCTGCGCAAGACCGAAGCCGACATCCAGCGGCGCTACAACGAGATCGGCGCCCGCCGCGCCAGTCAGGGCGTCCGCCTCAGCCAGATGATCTGGGCCATCATCGGCGTCAAGGAACACCTCTGGGAGTTCCTCAAGCGGGAGGGGCTGGTGGACCGTCCCGTGGAATTGCTCAGCGAACTGGAGCTGTTCTCGCTGCTCGACCAGTTCTTCGATCGCGCCATCTACCACGCCACCGTGGGCTACGAGCAGGTCTTCGCCGATCGCGGCAAGGCGCGGGGCGCCGAGCGCCGCCACGGAGAGCGCCGGGGCGTCACCGCAGTCCATCACCAGCACTGGTAGACGCAACGCCGGCCGAAAGGAGGCCTATGTCCTGGAGAGAGGAGTACGAAGCCAAGCGCATGACCGCGCGCGACGCCGTGCGCTGCGTGCAGTCGGGCATGCGCGTCTACATCCATCCCGGCTGCGCCGAGCCCGAAGAGCTGGTGCTCGCCCTGCTGGAGCGCGCCCCCCACGTGCAGGACGTCGAGGTGGTGCACCTGCTCACCTTCGGCCGCGCCGACTACGTCAACCCGGAGTTCGCCGGCCACTTCCGCCACAACGCCATGTTCATGGGCGGCAACGTGCGCGAAGCCGTCAACGACGGCCGCGCCGACTACACCCCCATCTCCCTCAGCGACATCGAGGGCCTGTTCGAAGAGGGCGCCATGTCCTTCGACGTCGCCCTCATCCAGGTCTCGCCCCCCGACGCCCACGGCTTCTGCAGCTTCGGGGTGGGAGTGGACACCACGCTGACCGCCACCCAGCACTCCCGCCGGGTCATCGCCCAGGTCAACGACCAGATGCCGCGCACCTACGGCGACAGCTTCATCCACGTCAGCCGCCTCGACGTCGTGGTCGAGAGCTCGCGCCCGCTCTGCGAACTCAAGACCGCTCCCCCCAACGAGGTCACCCGCCAGATCGCCCACCACGTGGCTTCGCTGATCGAGGACGGCGCCACCCTGCAGACCGGGATCGGCGGCATCCCCGATGCCGTCCTGCCCCTGCTCATGGACCGCAGGGACCTGGGCGTGCACAGCGAGCTGGTCTCCGACGGCGTCATCCCGCTCATCGAGGCCGGCGTCATCACCGGCGCCGCCAAGACCTTCCACCCGCGCAAGGTGCTGGTGGGCTTCGTGCTGGGCACCAAGACCCTCTTCGACTTCGTCAACAACAACCCCATGTTCGAGTTCCAGCGCACGGCCTATTGCAATGATCCGCGCCGCATCGCGTTGAACGACCGCATGGTGGCCATCAACTCCGCCCTGCAGATCGACATCACCGGGCAGGTCTGCTCCGATTCCATCGGGCCCTATTTCTACAGCGGCATCGGCGGCCAGGTGGACTTCCTGCGCGGCGCTTCCTGGTCCAAGGGGGGCAAGCCCATCATCGCCCTGCCCTCCACCGCCGATAAGGGCAAGATCTCGCGCATCGTGCCCATGCTCAATCCCGGCGCCGGGGTGGTGACCTCCCGCGGCCTGATCCGCTACGTGGTCACCGAGTACGGCATCGCCTATCTGCACGGGCACAACATCCGCGAGCGCGCCCAGGCCCTCATCGGGATCGCCCATCCCGACTTCCGCGACGAACTCTACGCATACTGCGAGCGGACCAAGTGGCTGCAACGGCCCGCCGCCCTGGCTGCGAGGTGAAATCGAATGGCTGAAGCACGTGGCTACATCACGGTGAACATCGACGAATGCAAGGGCTGCGGCCTCTGCGTCGAGTCCTGCCCGCCCAAGTGCCTGGAGCTGGCCCCTGAGCTCAGCGCCTACGGCGTGCATCCCGCCCGCTACACCGGGGAGAAGTGCACCGGCTGCGGCATCTGCTTCTACTGCTGCCCCGAGCCCGGCGCCATCACCGTCTACCGCGCCAAGGCCCAGCCCAAGGCGGACGCGGCCGCGACCCAGGCCGCGAGCCAGGAGGTCGCCACCCATGCGTAAGCTCGCCAAGGGCAACGTCGCCGTCATCATGGGCGCCATCCTGGGGGGATGCCGCGCCTACTACGGCTATCCCATCACCCCCGCCAGCGAGATCGCCGAAGCCGCCGCTCTCTACATCCCCCAGGTGGGCGGCACTTTCCTGCAGGCGGAGAGCGAGGTCTCGGCCATCAACATGGTCTACGGCGCCGCCTCCGCCGGAGTGCGCGCCATGACCGGCTCTTCCGGCCCCGGCCTCTCCCTCATGCAGGAGGGCCTCTCCTATCTCGCCGGCTCGGAGTTGCCCTGCGTGGTGGTCGACGTCATGCGCGGCGGCCCCGGCCTGGGCAACATCGCTCCTGAGCAGAGCGACTACTTCGCCATGGTGAAGGGCGGCGGCCACGGCAACTACCGCAACTTCGTGCTGGCTCCCGCCTCGGTGCAGGAGATGGCCGACCTCACCCGCCTGGCCTTCGAACTGGCCGACCGCTACCGCAACCCCGCCATCGTGCTGGCCGACGGCTTCATCGGCCAGATGATCGAGGCGCTCGACCTCAACCTCTCCGACCAGGCCCTCCCCCCGGAGAAGCCCTGGGCGGTGTGCGGCACCCCCGAGACCCGCGCCAACCTCATCACCTCCATCTATCTGGAGCCCGACGAACTGGAAGCCCACCAGCGCAAGATGGAGGCTAAGTACGCCCGCGCCCAGCAAGTCGAGCCCCGCCACGAACTCTACCTGGCCGAGGATGCCGAGGTGCTGCTGGTGGGCTACGGCATCGTCAGCCGCGTGCTGCGCTCCGCGGTGGAGAAGATCCGCGCCCAGGGCCTGCGCGCCGGCCTCTTCCGCCCCATCACCCTGTGGCCCTACCCCTCCGCGGCGCTGGCCGAGGCCGCCGCGCACTGCCGCAGCGTGCTGGTGGTGGAATTGTCCAACGGGCAGATGGTGGAGGACGTCCGCCTGGCCCTGGATGGCAAGGTGCCGGTGGAATTTTACGGGCGGGTGGGCGGCAACGTCCCCTCCGCCGAGGAGATCCAGGAGCAGGTGATGGCCCGCGTCGAGCAGTTCGCCGACTGACGCGGCAAGGAGAACGTTCGTGCCCGATTACGAAGTGGTGCAGTCCAAGTCCCCGGTCTTCTACGACCGCTACCAGCGCAAGGCCGAGCTGCAGCAGCAGACCCACTATTGCCCCGGCTGCGGCCACGGCGTCGCCCACAAGCTCATCGCCGAGACCATCCAGGAGATGGGTCTGCAGGACCGCTCCATCTTCGTCAGTCCGGTGGGCTGCTCCGTCTTCGCCTATTACTACTTCGACGTGGGCAACATCCAGGCGGCGCACGGCCGCACTCCCGCCGTGGCCACCGGCGCCAAGCGCTCCCATCCCGACAGCCTGGTGGTCGCCTACCAGGGCGACGGCGACCTGGCCGCCATCGGCACCGCCGAGATCGTGCACGCCGCCAACCGCGGCGAGAAGATCTCCGTCTTCTTCGTCAACAACGCCATCTACGGTATGACCGGCGGGCAGATGGCCCCCACCACCCTGGTGGGCCAGACCTCCACCACCTCCCCTTGGGGACGCCGCCCCGCCAACGAAGGCTTCCCGGTGCACGTCTGCGAGTTGCTGGCCACGCTGGAGGCCCCCGTCTACATCGAGCGCGTCGCCCTGTGCGACAACAAGAACATCATGCGGGCGCGCCGCGCCATCCGCAAGGCCCTGGAGCTGCAGCGCGACGGCGCCGGCTTCTCCTTCGTCGAGATCCTCTCTCCCTGCCCCACCATCTGGAAGATGGACCCGGTGGACGCCCGCCGCTGGGTGGCCGAGAAGATGGTCCCGGTCTTCCCCCTGCAGGTCTTCCGCGACCGCAAAGTGGAGGTGGGCGACGGCGGCCCGCCCCGCAAGAGCGTGGGCGAGGTGCTGGGACTGACGCCCGCGCCCGCCGCCGCGCCCCGGCCGGTGACCGCCGCCCACGCAGCCGCCCGCGACCTCACCTTGAAGATCGCCGGCTTCGGCGGCCAGGGCGTGCTCTTGCTCGGCCAGATCCTCGCCGAGATGGGCATGCGCGAAGGCCTGGAAGTGAGCTGGCTGCCCTCCTACGGCCCCGAGATGCGCTCCGGCAGCGCTCACTGCCACGTCTGCCTGTCGCATCAGCGCGTGGGCTCGCCGCTCATCTCCCATCCCGACGTGCTCATCGCCATGAACGAACTCTCGCTGCGCAAGTTTGCGCCCCACGTGGCGCCGGGCGGGCTGATCCTCTATAACAGCGACAGCCTGCCCGTTGATCTCTCCCTGCCTCGCGACGTGCAGGCCATCTGCGTGCCCGCCTCCAACCTCGCCGACCAGTTGGGCTCGGCCAAGGTGGCCAACGCCATCATGCTGGGCGCCCTGCTGGAAGAGACGGCGTGCCTGCCCGAAGCCACCGCCCTGGCCGTCTTCCAGGACACGGTGAAGCGCAAGGAGCTGCTGGAACTGGACCGCCGCGCCTTGGAGGCCGGCGCCCACTTCCTGCGCACCCACCACCTGGTCCCGGCCATGTCCCAGCCCGACGGCTACGCCGGCGACTAGGGTGGAGGCGCGGGCCTTGAGGCCCGCGAATCCAGACGTGTTCTTCGCGGGGCTCTAGCCCTGGGAATCCCCGTGTGGCACAGGCGACTCGCCTGTGCCCGAATCACTTTGAGACCATTACGTACAATCTCTGGGTTACCCCATCGCGCTCAGAAAGTGGCTGGGGCGAGTTTCATATATTCCGAGTCACAATCAAGAAGCGCTTTTTGCTGGGCCCGAAGCTAGTCAAGTTTCAATATGTGGGCAGCCAAATCTAAGATTTGATTGCACCACCGCTTTGGCGGCAGCCGAAGGCATCTCGCGCGCAGGATCCCCAACCCAACGGATTGTCATCCTGAGCGAGCTGCGAAGGAGCGGACGCGACCGAGCAGCGAGTCGAAGGACCCCTACAGCCTTCAGCTCAGCGCCAGCGATGGGAGGCATTCCAGGAGAGATTCCCCTGGTCGTACCAGCTGCCACAATCGAATGCGGGGTCCTTCGACTCGCGGCACGCTGCGGCTCTGCCGCAGGGCGCCGCTCGCTCAGGATGACAGTAGGAAAGTATGCGGAATGCAGGCTTGAAGCCCTGCACCACCGTTCTCCGCCGCTGACTCCTGACCCCTGACTCCTGACCACAGCCCGCGGAACCTCCGCCTCCCCCGCTTCGTATTAGCGAGTGGACGCCAAAAGGCGTACCATTTCCTCCTCCCCACATACTCATGATCGAACTCCTCCAACTGCGCAAGGAATTCGACGAACTGGTGGCGGTCGACGACCTCGAGGTCACCATCCCCGCGGGCGAGATCTACGGCCTGATCGGTCCCAACGGCGCCGGCAAGACCACCACCATCCGCATGGCCTGCGGCCTGCTCACTCCCACCGCCGGCCGCGTCCGCGTCAATGGCGTGGACGTGCATGATGAGCCCGAGCGCGCCCAGCAGTTCATCGGCTACCTCTCCGACTTCTTCTCCGTCTATGAGGACCTGAAGGTCTGGGAGTACCTCGACTACTTCGCCCACGCCTACAAGATGCGCGAGGCGGAGATCCCCGGCCGCATCGACCAGGTCATCCAGCAGGTGGGGCTGGAGGTCAAGCGCGACGCCATGATCCAGGGGCTCTCCCGCGGCATGAAGCAGCGCCTGGGCATCGCCCGCGCCATCATCCACCTGCCCAAGGTGCTGCTGCTGGACGAGCCCGCCAGCGGCCTCGATCCCAAGGCCCGGTTGGACCTGCGCAACCTGCTGCGCGCCCTGCGCGACCAGGGCACCACCATCCTCATCTCCTCCCACATCCTCACTGAGCTGGAGGGTTTTTGCACCTCCATCGGCCTGATGGAGAAGGGGCGGATGGTGCGCAGCGGCACCCTCGAGGAGATCACGGCGGAGGAGTCCAAGTACCGCGTGGTGCGCCTGGCCTGGACCGGCGACAGCGCCGCCCAGGTGGAGGCGCGCCTCAAAGCCCTGCCCGGCGTCTCCAACCTGATGGTCGAGGGCGGCGAGGGGGTCTTCCGCTTCGCCGGACCCGAGGACGGCCTGGCCGCGGTGCTGCGCGAATTGGTCGCCGCCGGCATTCCCCTCGTCTCCTTCGGCGAGGTCAAGCAGACGGTGGAGGACCTCTACCTCAAGCTCTCCCGCAACGAGGTGATGTAGTGGAAGAATTCTGGCGCAATCCCGAGCTGGTCCGCCACGTCCGCGCCGAACTGCGCCCGCTGCGCGCTCTGACCGCCGCCCTGGTGGTGCTGGTCATCGCCGCCCTCATCGCCCTCTCCTGCTACGGCGCCGAGCACGATAACCAGAAGGAGTACTTCCGCCTCTTCTACATCTGGCTGGCGTGGGCGCAGGGCGTGGTGCTGGCGCTGTGGACCATCTCTTCCTGCAGCCAGGCCATCTCGGGCGAGCGCCAGCACAAGACCTACGACTTCCTCAAGACCACGCGCCTCACCTCGGAGGAGATCCTCATCGGCAAGCTGCTGGGCGCGCCCATCCTGGGCTACTTCACCGTGGGCTGCTCGCTGCCCATCTCCCTCATCGCCGGCCTGCTGGGGGGATACTCGCTCTCCACCCTCCTGCTCACCTACCTGCTGATCGTGGTCTTCGCGCTGGTGTTGGGCCTGGCCAGCCTGGAACTCTCCATGCTGGGGGAGAAGACCTCGGGCGGGGTGCTGGTGCTGGCCTTCCTCCTGCTCTATCCCATGCTGATGATCGGCTTCGCCTTCATGGAGAGCCCCTTCCCCGGCCTGGGCGCGGCCAGCATCCTGCCCGCCATCTTCGGCCTCTACGGCTTTCAGGAGTACGGCAGGATCGGGACGCCGCTCTTCTTCGGCTTCCACGTCTCCTACGTCTTTCTCTCGCTCTTCCTCTACTGCACCTTCGGCGCCTGGTTCGTGCTCATGCTGCGCCGCAACCTGAAGAAGGAGCTGGAGGAGGTGCGCCTGCTCTCGCGCGGGCAGGCCCTGGCCTTCGCCGCCTACATCAACCTGCTGATGTACGCCTTCCTCGACTTCAATTCCAAGTACAAGATCACGCCCACGGAGGTGGGCAGCGTCGCCCTGGTGGTGAACGCCTGCATCCTGCTGCTGGTGGGCCTGGCCACCCTGACCCCGCACGAGCAGCTCAAGATGTGGTGGCGGCGCCGCGCCGCCGGCCAGGCCAGCTATTTTTCCTCCGACGGCCTGCCCTGGCCCTGGCTGGTGCTGACCGCTGTGGGCGCTTACCTGTTCATGCTGGGAGCGGCGCTGGCGTTGCACCGCTCCGCCCCGCTCGCGCAGTGGCCGTGGAAGGTCATGGCTCTGGAGCTGACGACCGTCCTGGTCTATATCGTGAGCGCCGTGCTCTTCCTGCAGTTCTGCAACCTGACCCGCATGAAGCGCCCTATCCTGAAGGGCGTACTCTACCTGATGCTGTACTACACGGCGGCCGGCATCGCTGCCGGCGTGCTGGGCATGGGCTCCGACCTGCGCGCCCGCCAGATCCTGAGCCTGCTCACGCCCTTCCCCGCGGTGAACTGGAACGAACTGGCCGTGCCCGGATGGGTGTACGCCGGCCTGGCCATCCAGGTGGCGGTCATCGCCTACATCCTGAGCGCCATTTCCAAGCGCCTCCGCCGCCCCGCCCTCGCCCCCGCGCACGGGGACGACTAGGGTTCTTCCTGTTGATCCCCAGCGCAGCGCGCGACCCTGTCGTCAAGACAAGTCTCTACCGGCGGGATTTCTTCTCCAGCTCATCCGCGCGCGCGAAGTCCTGGTCGCTGAGCGCCTGCGTGGCCTCGAGCTGCGCGTAGATGGTGCCGCGCTGCTCGTAGAGTTCCGCCTTCTCCGGATACTTGGCGATCAGCTCGCCATACGCCGCTACCGCGTCGTACCACAGCCGGTGGTCGGTGAGGAAGCGGGCCCGCGCCAGCCCGCCCTCGTAGGTGTCGTCCCCGGGGATCATCCCCAGCCCCTCGGTGATCTCCCGCCGTCCCTCCTCCGACACCACCACGAAGCCCACCGGCGGCGAGGGCTGCACCCCCAGCAGGGTCGTGGCCTCGACCGTCCAGAAGTAGGTCTTGCCCGGCTCCAGCGGCGGCGCCGTCTCGGGATAGCGGAAGCTGGTGCCCTCCGCCTCCGCGCGGAACATCTCCTGCCCGTCGTCGCCTTTCAGCACGAACGCGAACTGCCGCAGCTTCCCGGGATAGCTCCACTGGAAGCTGGGACGCAGGTCGTACACCTTGCCCAGGCGCGGCGCCAGCGCCGCCGGCTCGGGGAAGCCGCGCGTCGCTCCCGTCACCATGGGCTGTTTCTTGAGCTTGCCGGGGGCCAGCAGGTCGAAGCCGCTCAGGTCGGTGACCACCCGCGGCTTCGGCTTCTTGGACTCCGTCTTGGCCGGCGGCGTCTTGCTGGCCGGCTTGCTCTCCTTCTGCTGCCCCGCCGCCGGTCCCGCGGCCAGCACTCCCGCCATCACCCCCAGCCACACTCGCCTCGCTCGCATGCTCATGCCCCCGAGTCTATCAGGCCGATGCCGACGCCCGCTCCACCGTGTACACCGTGATCCTGCCCGCGAGCCCGCGCACCTCGGTCTCTCCCAGAGAACGCGCGGCATAGCGTTTCTTGACCCGCTCGTAGGTCTGCGGGCTGAGCACGATCCCCGTCTTGAACTCCTTGGTCAGGCTCTCCAGCCGCGAGGCCAGGTTCACCGTCTCCCCGATCACCGAGTACTCCAGCCGGTCGCGCGACCCCACGTTGCCCGCGGTCACCGCCCCGGTGTGGATCCCCACCCCGATCTTCAGCTCCGGGAAGCGCGGGTCGGCGCCGTACTTGCGGTTGAGTTCCGCCACCCGCTCCTGCATGCCCAGCGCCGACTCCACCGCGCGGCACGCGTCCTCCTCCTCGCCGTGGCTGAGCGGCACTCCGTACAGCACCATGATGCCGTCGCCCAGAAACTTGTTGAGGAAGCCGCCGTGCTCGCGGATGACCTCCTCCATCTCCGTCAGGTAATGGTTCAGCCAGGCCAGCACCTCGGTGGAAGGCTTGCCCGCGGTCAGCGCGGTGAAGTTGCGGATGTCACTGAACAGCACCGTGGCCACCCGCTCCTGCCCCGCCAGCACGATCTCCCCGCGCCGGCTCCAGATCTCCGCCGCCGCCTCCGGCGAGACGTAGCGCGAGAAGATGCCCATCAACTGCTCCCGCTCCGCCTCCACCTGCGACTTCAGCCAGCGCTCCTGGACGAAGCGGTATCCCAGCCCCACCGGCAGCGCCAGGGCCAGCGCCGTCTCCGCCGCCACCCAGCGCAGCCACAGGTGGTGCGTCGAAAAAAGATACTGCGCGATGCTGTAGCTGGCCGCGCCCACCGCCACCACCACGGTCACGCTGACCAGCGGCCGCTCTTCCAGCAGCACCAGCACCGCCAGCCACGCCAGCAGGAAGATGGCCAGCCAGTTGCCGCGCGCCGGGGCTACCCGCACCGCCGTGCCCTCCAGCAGCGTGGCCAGCGCGGCCGCGTGCACCTCCGCTCCCGACAGCATCACCCGGCTGCCGTCCGCACGCCGCGGCCGGAAGACCGGCGTGAAGTGACGGTCCTTGCCCGCCGCGCTGCTCTCCCCGATCAGCACGATCTTCCCGCGGAAGGTCTCCGGCGGGACCTTCTTGCCCAGCACCTCGCGCGCCGGGACGACCCGCGCCGGCGCCGTTCCCCACGACCCGATCAGGAAGGTGTTCAGCCCGCTGTCGTCCAGCGGGATCGGCGCGGTCCCCAGGCGGTAGCGTCCCGGCCCCTCCTGCCGCAGCGGCTCGCGCCGGTAGTTCGAGGCTAGGGCCACCGCGAAGGGCAGCGCCGGATAGCCGCGCGTGGGCAGCAAAAACGCGCGGCGGATGAAGCCGTCGTCGTCCACCGCGAAGTTCACGAAGCCCACCCCGTAGGCCGCGCCCCCGGCGCAGTAGGAGGCCACCTTGGGGTCGGGCTCGCAGAACTGGGGCAGGGGATCGAGCGCCGGGATCTGCTCCGAGCGCAACTGGCTGGCCACGATCACGTTGCCCGCCTGGCGGAGCGCCTCCGCCATGGCCCGGTCGTCCTCGGGCGCGCGCGCCTCCGACAGCATCACGTCCAGCCCGATCAGCTCCGCGTTGCCCGCGGACACCCGCTGGATCACCTCCGCCACCGCACGCCGCGGCACGGGATAGCCGGGGAACCCGGCCACGCTGGCGTCGTCGAAGTCCACCAGCACCAGGTGAGGATCGGGCGGCGGATAGCCGCGCGCGTTGACCAGCAGGTCGTAGCCGCTGCGCTCGGCGTCGCTCAGCAGCGGCCAGCGCCCCGCCCACCCCACCAGCAGGCAGATCAACCCCGCCAGCAGGGCGCTGACCGCCGGCGTGCGCAGCAGTGCGAGGAGTTTCTTCATCCCGGGAGGAATCGTGTGGCCCAGGCGACCCGCCTGGGTCCGTGTGGCACAGGCGCCCTCGCCTGTGCGCTCGCGCGCCAGTATATACCCCAGCCTTCAGCCGTCAGCCCACAGCACTCAGCCTGGGCCTTGTGATCTTGATCCCGTGCTCAGCGAGGGACCTCGATCGCGGCACCGCACTTCCATGTGATCCGATTCAAGCCGCCTGTCCCTCAGCCGCGCAGCGGCGATTGACAATAGCCCAGGACGAAGTCCTGGGATAACGGCCGAATCCAGCCCGCAGTCCGCTTCAGCGGACGATTGAAACCCGCGCGGGTGCCCCACTCAAGCCCGCTCTTGGCTTGAGCGGGTGGGTAGCGCCGGCGTCCCGCTGGCTGTCGC
>Ga0187776_10001007_pt1 | contig 13770 bp, 14 predicted proteins | sample 0216_BV02_MP12_2_FD_132426 | JGI IMG/M metagenome (GOLD analysis project Ga0187776, IMG submission 132426) | Tropical peat soil microbial communities from peatlands in Department of Meta, Colombia - 0216_BV02_MP12_20_MG | ecosystem: Environmental > Terrestrial > Soil > Wetlands > Peat | place...
CGTTTGCGCTGCGAAATGTCCGCTTAGGACCTTAGCGGACATTCCTCTTTGCAGCGCGAACGTCCGCCGTCAGAGGTGAAGCAGACTTACATTCATATCGCCGCTTTCTCCTAGCAGCGAAGCATCGTTACGGTTTGATCTTTGCCGTCAGCCCCAGGGACCGTTACGGTCTGCGCAGGGCAGCCCGTCGAATGAACCACTGGTGGAGGGGGCGGCTCAGGAGGGCCTGCAAAAAAACTAGGCGGACATCGGTGCACCCAATCCCAAGGGAGATAATACGTGCATGTGTAAATACCGTCCGTTATCGTTTGTGTGACCTCGACGTTAGGTTGGCCAGCTGACGGCCCCACGAAGAAGCCACCGGCTCCCGGAAAGAAAGCTCCCGTATTTCGTCCGATGTGATGATGCGGCGCTCGAGTAACTGATGGACGGAAAATCGAAGGCGCGGGAACTGAAGCTCCGCCAGGCGTCGCACCCGATCCGCCGAATGCCTGGTTAGAGGCAAGACTAACCGTTACGCCGAGAAACGTTACGAACGCTGTATATGCTCTGTTCGTCATGACACGCCCACCAAGGTTCAGGACAGCATCCCAAACACATCCTAGGCCGGCGATTCCGCGCCCGCCAACGCATAAATTGCAATTAGTTAAGGCGTAATCTTAATGGCTGGAAGGACTCGCGGAGAACGTTTGTTCTAAAGGGAAGCAAGTGTCTCCTGGTCGAACAATTATTTCTGCTATGGGCCCCTGGCGGTAATCGCAATTGCGCGGCTGAAATGTCCGCTTTCGGGGGTAGAGCGGACATGCCGTTTTGCGGAAATCCGCTTTTGTGGTCGCTATTCGGGGTAAAGCGGACACAGCGGTTTGCGGCGCACATGTCGCCTTTTGACCCAAAGCGGACATCTGCTGACCCTTCCAGACTACCGGTGCTGGTTGTTACGATGCCCTGTATTGAGCTTCGGGGCAGTCATGAAGCGGCGCGAGTTTATCACGTTGATAGGTGGCGCGGCGGCCTGGCCGCTTGCGGCGCAGGGGCAACAGGGCGAGCGCGTGCGGCGGATCGGCATGCTCATGTCACTTGCCGCGGACGATCCGGAAGATCAGGCCCGCTTCGCGGCCTTCCTACAGGGGTTGCAAGAATTCGGTTGGGCGGTCGGTCGCAACGTTCGAATCGAGACCCGCTGGTGCAGAGGCAACGCCGCTGACGCTCGTAAATATGTAGCCGAATTAGTTGCGTTGGTGCCGGACGTCATTCTGGCCACTGGCAGTGCCACCGTGGGGCCGCTACTACAGGCGACGCACACCTTGCCGGTCGTGTTCGTTACAGTCCCCGATCCGGTTGGTGCCGGGTTCGTCGACAGCCTAGCCCGGCCGGGCGGTAACGCCACTGGATTTACCGCATTCGAATACAGCCTAAGCGGGAAATGGTTGGAGTTGCTCAAAGAGATCGCCCCGCGCGTGACGCGCGCGGCAGTTATTCGGGACCCTGCCATAACGGCCGGTATCGGCCAATTTGCCGCGATCCAGTCCGTGGCGCCGTCGATGGGGATGGAGGTGAGCCCAGTCAACGTGCGCGATGCCGGGGAAATCGAGCGCGCTGTCACGGCCTTTGCGCGCACCCCAAATGGTGGGCTGATCTTAACGGGAAGCGCATTGGCATTGGTTCATCGTCATCTGGTTGTTACGCTGGCAGCGCGGTACAAACTGCCCGCCGTGTACTGGACTCGAACGCCTGTAACCGGCGGCGGCTTGATCTCCTACGGCGTCGATATAGTTCACCAGTTCCGACAGGCGGCAGGCTACGTCGATCGCATCCTCAAGGGCGAAAAGCCCGCTGACATACCGGTGCAGACGCCGACCAAGTACGAACTGGTGATCAATCTTAAGACTGCCAAGGCACTCGGTCTTACGGTGCCGCCGCCGGTGCTCGCCCGTGCCGACGAAGTCATTGAGTGAGGTGCAATGTCCGCTTTTGACCCAAAGCGGACATTGGCCATTACGCAAGACCCCTTCCAGCACGCCAGTCTCAGTGGCTACGATGCCTTGTCCTGAGCTTCGGGATCTACATGAGACGGCGCGAGTTCATCAAGTTACTCGGTGGCGCGGGAGTAGCATTGCCACTATCCGCCCACGCACAGCAGCCCGAGCGCGTGCGGCGTGTCGGCGTGTTGATGGCGCTCGCCGAGGGCGATCCGGTAGCGCAAGCTCAGCTCACGGGTTTCCAGAAGGAACTCCATAGGCTCGGCTGGACGGAAGGCCGCAACGTTCGGATCGACTATCGCTGGGCCGCCGCCGCCCCCGATCGCATGCAGACTTATGCCGCAGAGCTTGTGCAAATGACACCGGACGTCATCGTGGCGAATTCCCCGCCAGTGTTGGCAGCAGTGCAGCGGCAAACCCGCGCCATACCAATTGTCTTTGTGCAGATCGTCGATCCTGTCGGCTCTGGTTTCATTCAAAGCCTTGCCAAGCCCGGCGGCAACGCCACTGGGCCTACCGAGTACGAGTTCGCGATGGGTGGCAAATGGCTTGAGCTGCTCAAGGAGATTGCTCCGGCTATTTCGCGAGTGGCGGTCATTCTGATGCCGGAGCATGTCACAAATGCAGGTCTCTTTCGGGCGATTGAGGCGTCGGCGCCATCGCTCGGAGTGCAGTTGACCCGAGCTGCCGTGCGCGAGGCCGCCGAGGTTGAGCGTGCCGTCGATGAATTTGCTCGCGAATCAAACGGCGGGCTTATGGTTCTGCCGAGCCCGATTGCCTACCTTCATCGCGAGCTAATCATCGCTCTAGCCGTCCAATACCGCTTGCCTGCACTTTACCCATTCCGTTCTTTCTCAGTGACAGGCGGCCTGATGTCTTATGGCATCAATCCGCCTGACCAGTTCCGGCAGGTGGCGGGCTATGTCGACCGAATCCTCAAAGGCGAAAAGCCGGGCGACTTGCCGGTGCAAGCGCCGACCAAATTCGAGCTTGTTATCAATCTCAAGACTGCCAAGACGCTCGGCCTAACCGTGCCACCACAGTTACTCTTCCGCGCCGACGAAGTAATTGAGTAGGCGAATGTCCGCTTCTGGCCCAAAGCGGACATAGCGAAAATAAGAGCTTAATCCTCGATCACATCTTGATTAGTTGACTACTTGATCGAGCGGCGGAGTTTGTCAAGTTCGGTCTCGATCGTTGCCATTAATGCTTCGGTATTCAGAACCGGCGGTTCAACCGAGCGGCGAAGCTTGTAAAGTTCGACCTCAACTGTTTTGAACTTTTCGACCAGTGCGTAGATATCGCCTGCCGTATATTCGCGCTGTTCGGGTGGAATTTCCTGATGCTCCCGTCGTGTTGCACCGCGCACGGCAATGGCTGATGTATGACGATTGAAGCACGACCATGTTCCGTGAGCGAGGTGATTGCGCTGCTCGCAAGGGTCAATGGCCTCGTTCAATAGTTTTTCGATCTGTTTGGTTTGGGGAAAGTCATTGCCTCGATGCGTTTCGATCCATTTGCCGATACGCTGAGGACGCTCGCGCACCCCCCATTGATTGCTAGGCTGTTCGCCGAAGCCGGGTGTTTTCGTAATTGCGTCTAGTAGTGCACTGATCTCACGCTCAAGTGCGGCATGCGCAAACATCATTCCGGCGAAAGCGATGACGTGCGGCCCGATCTCAGTTGGATCGGGGAACGCCACCATGTTGGAGCCCAGTGGATCAGGGTTACCCATGGAAACACTATATCACCCGCGCTAGATTCTAAGATCGGTAGGCCGATGTCCACCAATGGCCCGAAACGGACATACTAATTGTACCGTATGTGTCTGCTTTCGGAGGTAAAGCGGACATACGGTTTTGCACTGCACATGTCTGCTTTTGACCCAAAGCGGACATTCAAGCTGTACAGACGGTAGCGCCCGTGGCCTGCTTTCATGGCACGGGGCCCCTTGCTCCGGGCCGCGCTTGTGTGGCGGATTTTCGCTGCAAGGATTAGGATTCGATCCAACAATACCGGGAAATGATAGCAGAGCGGTGTAAATGACCGACCCCAAACCGCCAACGCGGCAAGGCCGCAGCTGTGGAACGTGCGCACTTTGCTGCAAACTTGTCGGTATTGGGGAACTGAAGAAGCCAATGAACCAATGGTGTCCGCACTGTCTCAAACATGGTGGATGCAAAATTTACGATTCAAGACCCAACGAATGCCGAACGTTTAATTGCGACTGGTTAATCAACGCAAAGATTGGTGACGAGTGGCAACCAACGCGCTCAAAAATGGTGCTTCACTTAATAGTTGACGGCAACACGAGCAAACTGGTCGTGCATGTAGATCCCGGCTCTCCGCTTGCATGGAAGGAAGAGCCGTACTACAGCCAGCTAAAGAGATGGGCACGAAATATCGAAGAGCAAAACGGACTCATCAATCTCTATATCGGCAAACAAGTGATTGTAGTTTTGCCGAATAAAGACGTTGATTTGGGAAAGTTCAATATGGGGGACAAGTTCAATTACAAAAAAAAGCGTGTCGGATCATTGTGGGAGTATGAATTTGAGAAGTTGTCACAAGACGCGTCATCGACATAAGACGGGCAACGCGAAGTTGACTTATAGCACCGACATGGCAGCGGTCGCCTTATTGACCCCGAATAGAAAATCTGTCGATCAACTGGTTCTGTTGGTAATGGTTCGGCTGGTGGTCGATTGGCCGCGTGACGTGCTTACTTTCAGCCGGCGCTTCTGCCCGCGCCGCGCGCGCCTCGGAGTGGAGTTTCGCTAGAGGGTCAAGTTCCGAATTGGGTTGAGCATCAAGTACAGCTTGCGAGTTCATGTCAGGCGCAGGTGCCGGCGCACCGGCATTTAGCTCATAGCGATTTCGCCGAGCTTCTGGCGGCGGACCGGCCTTTGTAGGCTTGTGGATTTCTAACGTAGCACCGGCAACGAATGGCGATGCAATTAACACCAAACTCAACACTAGCACATAAGTAACAACCGGCAGCCCCGCATTCCTACGGCCGGCAAGGTAGCGATCCTGTAAGGTCCGATACGACATCTTGACTGTCGGAAGCTGGTGGCACGGCACTCATCAGCTAAGCACGTGAACAAATGTAAATGTTTGATCTCGCTCAAAGTTCCAAATGAACGTTCAGACGGCAAAGTAAATTCTTGGTGTTGTGACGCGCGGGCGATGTCTTTTCACAGGACCCGGGCGGCCCTCAAAGTCGGCGGCGGGGACGTCGCTTTGCCAGTTTGTTTTACTGATGTCCGCATTTGACCCAAAGCGGACACCTGCTTTGCGACGTGGAGCGTCTGCTTTCGGAGGCAAAGCGGACATCGCTGCCGCGGACCATCTAGTTTTCCGGCATTTTTCTTTTGCCAGATCTCAAATCATTAAAGGCCGTAACAGCATCTTTTTGCGCCTCGAGAACCGCCAAATTTGCCGCCGAAATGACAGTGCTTTTATCAGTTTCAGGATGCAGCATCTCGATGTACTTAGAGAGCGTAATAAAAAAGTCACTTCGTTCTTTCATGCACGCTTGTTTCGTGAGCACAGAAAATTCTTGTGCTGACGTGCTAGTTGGGACCGCTCTGAGAATTTCGGTCGATAAACATTTCCAATAGGCGTCTTTGAAAAACTCCTTTGTGTTTTTAGCTTTTTCCAGCTCAGCCTGAGTGAATGCAGGAAACAAGAGCATCGTCGCTGCAAGTACTACAAAACGCAATGTCATCGCCAGACCTCAGACATGCCAGCCGCGAATGTCTGCTTTTGGCATAAACAACTAGTCGCAGACGAGAGGCACGATCACTTCGTGTTCAGCTTCCTCGCCCTTTCGAACGTCCATGTAGAGTAGCGGACCTCATTGCATCGTGTCGGTAACGGGATGCCTTCAAATCCTCCTGTTCTTTCCAATTTCGCTGCCTTTCGCCTTGCTGCTGTCACACAGTGATGGCTGGCTGACCTACGCAAATTCGAGTTGGCGCGAGCAAATTGGGGGGTAACGATGAAGTTCGCGCCGAGTGCGTCTCCGGCTCATTTTATCCGAGTGAGGCGGCTGGTTCCTCAATCGGAGAAGACGCCACCTCACCCGTTATCGGAGGAGTGGCAAACGTCTCGCGCGTTCAATCAAAATCGCGAAAGGCGACCGGTTCGCAGGCGAACATCTCGCACCTTTGCTCGCTATTGCGCCGTACTTTTGATCGGTATTATCGCCACCTTGGCCTTTCAGTCCTACCGCGAAAAAATAATGGAGGTGGTCAGGGCGGAGGTTCCATCACTGGCCTGGTTGTTACCCGTCTCAACGGCTAATCCGCCGGCGGCTGCAGGCTCTCCTCAGCTGGTGCAGCAACTTGACGCCATTCTCGCGCAGCAACTTGAACCCGGTCTCGCCACCGTGCGGCACAGCGTAGAGCAACTTACAAGCAAAGTGGAGCAACTCGCCGCCCAGCAAGACCAGATAACAAAGACCATTGAGATCTTGCAGGCGGCTGAACAGGAAATCAGCCAGAAGTTGTCATCCCGGGCAGCTGCCCCCCACAAATCTCAGCAACAAGCTGCACAGTCAGCAGCCGCGCAGTCATCACCAGTTTCTCTCGCGCCGCCTCCTGTTCAACAACCCTCGCGCTGACAAAGCTGTTCGGTCTATCGACCCCGGCCAATGCCCTGGGGTTTTCTGTTGAGAGTTGAATGTCCGCTTCTGGCCCATAGCGGACATGAGCTTGTGCGGTGCATACGTCTGCTTTTGACCCAAAGCGGACACGCGTTATTTCCCCCTTTTAGCATCATAGGCGGAATCGCTACGATGACACTCGTGAACGGTCAGGGGCAAAGATGAGGCGGCGGACTTTTTTAGGCGTCTTCGGCAGTGCAGTTTCATGGTCATTTATCGCGCGCGCACAGGTAGAGCGCACGCGCAGAATTGGCATTTTGATGCCGTTCCCGCCGGCGGATCCGGAAATGCAATCGCGCACCCGGGCCTTTCGGGATGAATTGCGAAAACGAGGCTGGGCCGCTGGTGTCAACGTCCAGTTCGACGAGCGGTGGACCGGCGACAACATGGATCTCATTCACTCCGCGGCTAAGAACCTTGTGGAACTAAAACCGGACGCGATCGTGGCTGTCGGTGGCCGGGTTGTACCCATCCTTACGGAATTAACGCAGTCGATACCGATTGTCATTCCGACCTCCGCGGACCCCGTCTCGCGTGGCTATGCAGAAAGCCTCGCTCATCCCGGTCACAATGTGACAGGTTTTGTCACAATGGAGCTCTCGGTAATCAGCAAAATGCTCCAAACGCTAAAAGACATCGCGCCCGACATTACCCACGTTTCGATGATTTATAATCCGGACAATCCTGTTGGCGCTCTGTTTATCCGGTCGTTCGAATCCGCCGCTGGCCCGCTCGGTCTACAGCCGACGGTCACCCAAATTCACACACTTGCTGACATCGAGCGGGCTGTTTCAGCGGCGGCGGCTCGTCCCAATGGCGGCATTTTCATTCCGCTGGACATCACCATTATTGCCCTTGCCGAGCAGACCGTTGCATTGGTTGCCCGACATCGGTTGCCCGCGATCTATTCCGAGCGCGAGTTCGTAACTAAGGGAGGCCTTGCTTATTACGGCACAGATCGCATCGCACTATATCGCGGTGCTGCTTCGTATGTGGATCGAATCTTACGCGGCGAGAAGGCGGGCGATCTGCCCTTCCAGCAACCAACCAGGTACGAGCTAGTAATCAATTTGCAGACCGCAAAAGCGCTCGGTCTGACTATTCCATCAAAGCTTTTATTCACCGCCGATGAAGTAATCGAATAATGATGCGAATGTCCGCTTTTGGCCCATAGCAGACGTCCCTAGTTGCACCGCATGTGCGCTTTCGGGGGTAAAGCAGACATGCGCTTTTGTGTTGCAAATGTCTGCTAATGACCCAAAGCGGACATCGCGGCGCCCTTAACGAGCGTCAGCTGAATAGCTACGATAGCCTGGCGTGCAAGCCTGAGCGCGAGCATGGCAGAAGCGCCGGACCATAGGGGACCTCGGTGATTTGAATGCTGGCAAAGACGAGAGCCAGGCTCGTCAGTGTGGAGGACCGTATGCACACACTCTTGGCCATAGCCTTCGCATTCGTGGTGGCTACTTTTGGCGCAATCGGTAGCGGCAACGCCGATGAATGGCCGACGCGACCGATCCGAGCCATCGTTCCACTGAGCGCGGGCAGCGCTGCCGACGTCGTTCCAAGAATTGTGTTCGAGCAGGTATCAACGCAACTGGGACAGCCGATCATTATTGAAAATCGGCCGGGAGCGAGCGGTACGATCGGCGCCCGTGCGGTTGCAACCGCGAGTCCCGATGGTTATACGCTTCTGGCTCATTCGTCGGCTCATGTCATCGCTCCGTCGACCGTTGCCAACTTGCCGTATGATCCGATCAAGGATTTCGTCGCCATTGCGCCATTGGGAAACCTTCCCAATGTTCTGGTCATCGCGCCCTCGAAAAATATAAGGACGATGCAGGAGCTTGTTGCACTCGGAAATACACGGCCGATCACCTTTGGTTCAATCGGGGTCGGCAGTCCGATCCATTTAGCGATGGAACGTTTGCGTTTGAGCGCTCGATTTAAGACGGAAGCAATCACCTTTAAAGGCGCGCCGGAGGCAATGGCGGAAGTCATGGCCGGTCGAATTGATGTTTATTACGCACCGGTCGTGGCGGCGCTGTCGCTCATTGAGTCGGGCAAGGTGCTGCCATTGGTCGTCAGCAGTCCGACGCGCGCTCCGCAGCTCTCAAATGTGCCGACGACGCTTGAGTCCGGCTATCCCAATTCGGTCTACCGGTTCTGGCTCGGTGTGTTCGCGCCCGCCAAGACCCCGTCGGCTATCGTCACCCGGCTGAATGCTGAGATAGAAAAGGCACTGCAAACGCCCGCTGTTCGAGCCAAACTTGCGAAGCTCGGTGTGCAGCCTATGGCAATGAGTGCGGAGGAATTCGACAAGTTCGTAAAGGAAGAACTTGCAACCAATAGCGCGCTGGCCAAAGAGGCGGGGATTACGACGCAGCACTAGCGCGGATCCACGTTGCTGAATTTAAGCGAATTCAAATCCCTGTCAGCACGCTTCCAGTTTGCATGCGAATTGATATATTTGGCCGGTCGCCGAACGCCGTGAAGGAAAGGCACCATAGCGATGACACAGGAAAAACCCAGCGTCAGAATTGCGCCCAATAATCCCGTGTTCGACCTTCCAGTCATCGTGGGTATTGAGGAGAAACTATTCGAAAAGGCCGGTCTTGATGTACGTTTCACGGCCACTTATGCGGACCGCGAAAAAGATAGCGTCGAACGCCCGGTGATGACACGGTTGAAAGAGAACTTGTTCGATAGCGGTGCAGCCGACAGCTACAATGTCTGTGAATGGGCCAGTATCGATCGGCTGGAGAAGGGCAAGCGTGGCGGCAATATCGGAGCGTTGCGGGCTTCAGTGGCGGCACAGGCTATCATGACCTTCGACGAAACGCTGCAGGTGCCGCGCGACCTTGCCGACGTTCCGGTCGTGGTGCAAGAGTTGACCGGATCGCATTACACGACCCTTCAGATGCTCGAAAGTGCGCTCGGCCCTAAGCATGTCAATATTGCGAAGGGTGGTCTACCGCAGAAGCGGTACGAAGGGCTCAAGAGCGGCGCGTATCGCGTCGTCACGGTGATGGAGCCGTTTATTAGTCTTGGCCTCAAGGATGGCGCGCATATCATTGCCGCGTCATTCTATCGGGGCGGTGAGGTCATCTCCGCCGAACTCAGTGCAGACCAGCGCAGGAATTACTACGCTGCGGAGAATTTGGCCGTCGACCTAATTAACGCTGACTTCTACAAGTATGCTCACCACGTTACTGCCCACACTCGTGGCGCCTTAAAACCGAACGAATTGCTGAGAGCATTTGTGCGCTACAAGCATGTCGACTATTACGATTCAACACTGTTTGACCTTACCTATGATTGGATGAAGGCACGCGGCCTCACTGAAGGTCAAAGCCAGCACGCGGGTTTGGTCGTACGCTAAGTTGCATCTGTTATTCTTCGGCGATTATTGCGGCAATGTTGGTTCGGCACTCGCCCAATATTGCTTAAATTGCGCTGCCACGACGTCATCATATGACGGATCGGCCTTCAAAATGCCGACGTCGCGCGCAAACTGATTCATCGTAATCACGAAAGCCGGCGTGATAGTGGCGTCGTAATAGGGGAGATCGCGTCGAATCAACTCAACGATCAAATTTGCCTCCGACGGAGGGAATAATTTGCCACCGACCTCCGCAGCCCGCGTCACGTCACGCTTTAAGGCCGCCTGGGTTCTGGCGATAGCGCGAACTGCAGCGCCCGCGGTCTCCGGCGAGCGTTGGATGAAGTCGTCACTCGCTGCAATCGAAGCCATCGTGTAACCGAAGCATCCCGACGGCCCATCGCCCCGACGAACGTCAAGCACGACCACCCCGGCGCCGCTAAGCACCGCGACTTCTGCGCCCATGCCGTTCGCCCAGAAGCCGTCGATCTTGCCGTCTTGCAGTGCTTGGGCGGCCATCACGCCGAAATTGACAGTGGCGCCCGGAGCCGTCGGGACCGGCGCAATCAACACCTGATCGCGCACCAAATCGATACCGCCCGCAGCGAGCAGCCGGCGCAATCCCAACTCGACCCAAGGCGCGGCGCCAATCCGACGGCCTTTGACAATCGAAAGATCGCCGCGCTTCGGCTTCAGGTCAGCACGCATGACTAGAAACCAATACATGCCCTGCGCCTGGGCGCAGAGCAACTTGACGCCTCGCCACTCCGGAAATGCGGCGAGTGCGGAATGCGCGGAGCCGGCGACAAAATCAACCGCCCCGTCCCGCAACGCCCGATACGCTTTGTCGACTGGAAATATCAGTTCGATCGCCATATCGAGTCCTTCGGCCTTGAAGAAACCAAGGTCGACCGCCGCGATTGCCGGAAAATACGAATTCGATATGACGTCGGGTATTGCGATCTTCATCGTACGCAGCTGCGGCTGGTGTCGAGCTACATGTTGGAAAGTCATGCCGGAGCGAGCTCGATCGCAGCCGCGCGACGCTGCATGGCAATCATCGAGCTGCGAAGAAGAAAATGGCGTGCCCGCGTCGGATCGGCCGCAATTTGGCGAAGTTCAGCGAAATTGCGCTGTCTTTTCTCTGGATCTTGCGCCTCAAGTCGTTTCTTGTTCGTGATCGATTGCTCCTGGACGAATTCGCACGTCACTGTGCGACGTTGCAGATCGTAAAGATTCAAGAGACTGTCTGGAGCGCCGTCGAGAACCTTGAGTAACTTTTCGGCCAGGTTGAAGGCATCCTGGATTCCGCCATTGAGGCCTAATCCTCCGACAGGATTGTTGACATGTGCGGCATCCCCCGCAAGGAGGACGCGGCCCTTCCGGAAGCTTTGAGCGACGCGCTGATGCGTTACATAGAGGTTGCGGTGGACAATGTCGTACGGCTGGTCAGTTGGGAAGAAGCTTTGTAACCGCGCCTGGACTGCGGGATCACTCATCAGCGTCTCTTCGGCAACACCCGGATCAGTTGGGAAGACCGTACGCCATAGGCCCGGAGGACCGTCGGCCGACACCTTGAAGCAGTTGCACCATTCGTGCGGGTCGGCGAAATAGCTGCGATAGCAGCAGCCGCGTTGTCGCTCGAAATCATACGTTGTCGTCAAGACAATGAACCGTTCGGGCCAGGTGAAACCTTCGAACGGAATTTCGCATTGCTTGCGTACGATGCTACGCCCGCCATCCGCGCCTACGAGATACAGGCCAGCATGGTCCCTGATGCCATCCGGGCCCCGTACAGAAATCGTGATTCCTTCGTCCGATTGCACTACATCGACCACCTCATGTGAAAACATCACCTCAACACTCCGGGTATTCTTCAGCCGATCTAATAAAAGATGAGAGGTCTTGAATTGTTCACACTGAATAACGAAAGGGTGCGATGTATCTGACGCGAGCACTGCGTGATTGAACTCAGCGATTAGTTCTCCCGTGGGTCGATCCCAGAATTGAAAGATCGGTGCGACCAGGCCAACTTGCGTCATGTCTTCGACCAGGCCCACCTCGGCCAACAGATCAAGAGTCGCGGGATGTGTTGTCGCTGCGCGCGGATCATCGAGGAGCCCGGGGTTGCGTTCAAAAACGCGAACCGGAACACCGCGGCAGCCGAGTAAATAAGCGGTTAGCAAACCAACCGGACCGGCTCCAGCAATCAGAACTCGTCGATTATTCCGATCGCCCATACGGTCATCAGCTCCGGTGCTCTCGAACCGCGCGAAACTGTAGCTCTCATTATGCGGCCAAGCGAGGAAGGCAATAACAGGGTACCGACACGGCGATTGCAGTGCAGAATGCCCGCTTTCGAAGGTAAAGCGGATATGCCATTTTGCACTGCAAATGTCTTATGACCCAAAGCGGACCCGGCGTGTGCGCTGCGAAATGTTCATTTTCGGCGTGAAAGTTGCGGCAGCTCCGCATTGAATGCCACAAACAAAGAGCGCAAGATTGATAGTGGTTGGACGTAAGTAAGCGGGGGGAATATGAACGATCTCAGATCTTTTCTTGCAAACCCATTCGTCACACTTGTCCTGATTATTGCGATTGGCGCGATCATCGGCTGGATTTACGAGGAACAGACACACTCACCTCACGGATACATTACGAGCGCACTTGTTGGCGTGGCCGGTGCATATACCGGATTTCATCTAGCGACTCTGATAAAGCTAACAAGTTGGGCCGCGACTATACGTCTGCTCGCTGCCGCAGCCGGAGCGCTGGTCGTTATCTGGGCCTGGAGAAACTTTCATCTCCACCCAAAACGCGCGCGCAAACGCAGGTGAGCAGAGCTCACATTCTAGATGGCCAATGAATGTCTGCTATTGGCCCTTAGCGGAAATCGCTAGTTGCACCGCATATGTCCGCTTTCGGGGGTAGAGCGGACATGCCTTATTGCGGCGCCGATGTCTTCTTTTGACCCAAAGCGGACATGGCAGGACTGTCGGAACTTACGTAAAATTGAGCCTTCGTGACCCCCAGAGGGTGACATGGGACGGCGAAATAAAGAACGTACCCGCAAGCCGAAACAACGGCGCCGCATTGTTAGGCCCAAGCCCCGCAAAGTGGCCGGCGACATTGCGGACCTGCGCGAGCAGCTTGATCGACGCAACCGTGAGCTCGACGATGCACTTCAGCAACAGATAGCCACCAGTGAAGTGCTACGCATCATCCGGCAGTCGCCGGCTGACGCGCAACCCGTATTTGATGCGATTGTGAAGAGCGCTTCTCGCCTATGCGGAGCCATTTTTGGCGTCGTGTATCTATACGATGACGATCGTCTACGAATTGCAGCCACCAACAACTTCACACCAAGCGCGACGATTCACTTGAATGAGTTGCAGCAATTAAAGCGACCGGAGCGCTCGCACCTTGGCGGCCGCGCCATCTTAGAGCGCAAGATCGTTCATGTTCCCGACGTGCTTGAAGACCCGGAATATTCGCACGAATTAGCACTAGCGGGGGGTTGGCGGGCCGTGCTTGCAGTTCCCCTTCTGCGCGAGGGGATACCCATTGGTGCTCTTACTGCTGCCAAAGCCGAAGCCGCGCCATTTTCTGACCAGCAGATTCAATTGTTGAAGACCTTTGCTGATCAGGCCGTGATCGCTATCGAAAATGTGCGGCTGTTTGAAGCCGAACGGCAGCGCGCGCGCGAGCTTTCTGAGGCGCTGGACCAGCAGAGCGCAGCC
>Ga0187776_10001008_pt1 | contig 13766 bp, 15 predicted proteins | sample 0216_BV02_MP12_2_FD_132426 | JGI IMG/M metagenome (GOLD analysis project Ga0187776, IMG submission 132426) | Tropical peat soil microbial communities from peatlands in Department of Meta, Colombia - 0216_BV02_MP12_20_MG | ecosystem: Environmental > Terrestrial > Soil > Wetlands > Peat | place...
CAGCGGAACTCCCGTTCCGAGGTAATCGCTGTAGTCATTCTTGACGTACCCGTACACCAGTCCAGCGATCAGTCGTTGGCGATCCTCATCGAAGGAAGTCTTGGCAAAGCCCCCGCCCACGATAGAATCGGTAGACGAATATTGGCCGGTAACGGCGAATATGGAGGGGCGCGATTTCTCATCGAAATAATGGATGTAACCACCGAGCACGCCAAGCGAGGTGCCGAGCTTGGGATTGGAGCTAAACACCGGAGCGAGCAACCACGGAGAACGCTCCCCAAAAAGCGAGGTCGAGGTGTCTGCCGGCGCGGCCGCGGGCTTCGAATTCTCGGTCTGCGCCAACACGGGAAGTGAAGCAGCCACCAAGACCGCAAACGCGAGACCGAGACTGTGCCCGTGCCGAAGAATGACGCGCATATTTGCCTTCCCTAGAGATGTTAATAGGTCGGCCGATTGCCGCGAGACCTTCCGCTATACAGGTGCACCAGCCTGTCCAGCAAATCTAGCCAGACCGTCACAGCCGCTTCTTTGACGTAGGTTAAACTTTGCCAATGTTGCTGGACATAATGGAGAAGCCTTACATCCAGTTCGAGCCGACCGTCCAAGAGCGTCGCCACGCTCGCAGTGGGCCACCCGCGTCGCCTTGCTTCCCCGCGGCGGCTCAACATTTACGTTGAATGTCCGCTACCAAGTGTTTCAGTGTCTGCTTTCGGGACAGTGCGACCGGCGGTTAACGGCCGGAATCGGTCCGACAATTATTCATTCAGGCAGATGTCCCGACATTTGTTAAGTTAGGGGTTTAGCTTGTTTCACGGCGACCTCATCGCGCAGATAAACCGGGAGAGCCTGTTCCGCGGCCACAGCCTGCCCCGCTCGATATGCCGCGCTCGAAAGCTCGGCGACGAAACGGGCGCGCGGACTGGCTTGTCTCTCCCACCGCGCGAGACGCCCGTCCAAGCGGGCCGACAACAACGCATGGTATTGATCCCAGCCGCTGCCGGCGCCGACCCAATCCCTACCCTTCGGCAACGGAATCTCGGCTGGCGAGACGACCTGCTCCACGCCAACCAGCTCGACCAGGCCCTTATCGTTTTTGGCATGGGCGCCGAAATACACCTGCCCCATGCGGGCGTCAATAGCTGCAAGCACGCGCGGAGCGTCCACGCCCTGCGCCAGCGCCGCGAGCGAGGAAATCGGCACTACCGGAAGATTGGCCCCGAACGCCAAGCCTTGCGCCACGCCCGCGCCGATGCGCAGCCCGGTGAATGAACCTGGTCCGCGACCGAACGCGATGGCGTTGAGTTGCGTCAGCGCGACACCAGCCTCGACCAGCACCGCCTGCACCATCGGCAGGATCAGCTCGGAATGCTGATTGCCGGTTTCGAAACGTTCCACCACGTTGCCGTCCGCCCACACGGCGACGGAGCAGGCGTCGGTGGAGGTTTCGAGCGCGAGGATTTTCAGATTCGACGACACGAGAGAATTGGATAGACGGACGTGGCACCGGCGTTTCAGACCGGCATGGGTTTGCCGTCGTTGAGATTCAGCCAACCCTTGAGGATGCGGTAAATCAGCCAGAGCGAGTTGGCGAAGATGATGAACCCGCCAATGATGAAAAAAACTGTCAGCCCCCCCACCACAAACCACAACAACCCGAACCAGAAGGTGCGTATCTGCCAGCGGAAATGCGATTCGAGCCAGGTGTCGCGCGCGTCATCGCGCTTGATATAGGCGAGGATGACAGCCACGAAATAAGTGATTACAAACGGCGGAAGAAAACTTACCGCCTGCAGGACATATACGGCGATAGCAATATTCTTCAGCGACTGAAGGTCGGCGTTGCGCTGCTTGTCATCTGGCATCGTGGACATGTGGACCGATTCCATTACCTCGCACGGCGTTACCCAGGCTTGTCCGCCGGCGGGAGACAGGGGCGGCATCCCGGGCGAAAGAACGAATAATAACGAAAGAACACAAACAACCAAACCGGCAGCAGACCGATCCAAAACCACTCCCACGGACCCGCCGTCAGCTCGCCGCGCCACCAGGCCGCGGTTACGCTCACGGATTGCAGCAGACTGAAGGCAAAAGCCATCCCAGAAGAAAGGCAATCAAAAACCGGCGTCCCATGCCCGTTCAATCCAGCCTTTCACGCAGAAGTTGAGACAGGCGACCGGACAGGGCCGCACGATCCGATGCATCCGCTTTAGCGGCGCATCGGCGCGTCGCCCAGATCGCATCCGGAAAATGCGCGTCGTCGATGAAGCGGGGAATGACGTGCCAGTGCAGATGCGGCACCCGGTTGCCCAGCAACGCCAGGTTGATCTTGTCCGGATGCAGCAGATCGCGCAACGTCCGCTCGACGGTAAATACGATCGACATCAAATGCTCCCGGTCCGCTTCGGCGAGATCGGTCATTTCCTTTACGTGTTCTTGCCAGATCACGCGGCAGAATCCGGCGTAGTCCGGGTCGTCCGCCAGAATAACGCGGCAGCGCGCATCGTGCCACAACACGGTTTCATTCCCGGGATGGCACAGCGGGCAGGCGGTCATGACGGCACGTGGTCAGCCTTTGACCGGCCTGACCTTGGAGGCGACCAGCTTGGCGCGGGCGCGCGCCTCGTTCGTATCCGCGCCGTTGGCGAGCGCGACGCCCATGCGCCGGCGCGTGAACGCTTCGGGTTTGCCAAACAGGCGCAGGTCCGACTGCGGCACCTGCAGCGCCTCATCCACGCCCTCATAAGCGATGCCTTGCGCATCGATACCGCCGTAGATCACGGCGCTCGCGCCGGGCGCGCGCATCGCGACCGAAACCGGAAGCCGCAGGATCGCGCGTGCGTGCAATTCGAATTCGCTTTGCACCTGGCTGATCAGGGTCACCAAACCGGTGTCGTGTGGACGCGGGCTGACCTCGCTGAACCACACGTGATCGCCCTTGACGAACAGCTCGACGCCAAATATGCCACGGCCGTCGAGGTTGTCCGTCACCAGCTTCGCTATCTCGCGCGCACGCATGAGCGCCTTGTCGCTCATCGGTTGCGGTTGCCAGGATTCGACGTAATCGCCTTTAACCTGCACGTGCCCAATCGGCTCGCAGAAAAACGTCTCGACCTTTCCGGATGCGCCCACGGCGCGCACCGTGAGCTGGGTGATCTCGTAGTCGAATTTGATCATCTCCTCGACGATCACGCGCGTCTGGTTGACGCGCGCCCCGCGCATGGCGTAGTCCCAGGCCTTGGCCACGTCCTCCGGGTCGTTCACTGTCGACTGGCCCTTGCCGGAGGAGGACATCACCGGTTTCACGAGACAGGGATAACCGATGCCGCCGTCGATCGCTTCCTTCAGTTCCACGAGGCTGGTGGCAAAGGCGTAGCGCGAGGTGGGCAATTCCAGTTCCTCGGCCGCGAGGCGCCGGATACCCTCGCGGTTCATGGTCAGCTGCGCCGCGCGCGCCGTGGGAATGACCTCGGCCAGCCGGTCGCGCTCGATTTCAGCCAGCATGTCGGTGGCGATGGCCTCGATTTCGGGAACAATGAGACGCGGCCGTTCCCGTTCCACCAGCGCGCGCAACGCGGCGCCGTCGGCCATGTTGATGACGTGCGCCCGATGCGCCACCTGATGCCCTGGCGCGTTCGGATAGCGATCCACCGCGATGACTTCCACTCCCAGGCGCTGCAGCGCGATGATGACTTCTTTCCCCAGCTCTCCCGCGCCCAGCAGCATCACGCGCGTGGCGCTCGGGCTCAGAGGCGTGCCGATTTTCATGTGTTTCCTCGTTTTGATTCCGCGAAATGGTCATGGCCGGTCTCCCGCGGGCGATAGGCCTTGCCGGATTCATCCAAGATGCGCAGGCCCGCCTCGACTTCAATCTCGCCGATGTGACGAAAATCGTCGGCTACTGGAATTTTTTCCAGCGCAGCGATATTCGCCGCCGGCACGGTGAAGCACAGCTCGTAATCGTCGCCGTTAGCCAGGACCGCATCCCACCCCAGATCGTTCAGATGTGCGCGGCAGACCGGGGAAACCGGCAGCTTGTCGAGAAAAATACGCGCGCCGACGCGACTCATCTCCAGGATATGTCCGAGATCGGCCAACAGTCCGTCGGAAACGTCGATCGCGCTGTTGGCCACTCCGCGCAGGGCCAGGCCCTCGCGCACGCGCGGCGTCGGCCGGTCGAGCCGCTCGGCCACGGACGCGATTTCGTTTTTCGGCAGCGACAGTCGACCCCGGCGCTGCTGCAGCGCGAGCGCGGCGTCGCCAAGCGTGCCAGTAACGTAGATCCGATCGCCGACCTTCGCGCCGGAACGCCGCAGCGCTAGGCCGGCGGGGACGAAACCATGCGCCTCGATGGCGATGGCGAGCGGGCCGCGCGAGGTATCGCCCCCCACGAGCTGCGCGCCGTATTCGCGCGCGAGGCCGAACATGCCTCGGCAGAATTTTTCCAGCCACGCGGCGTCGACTTTCGGCAACGTGAGATTCAACAAAAACCACGCCGGCTCCGCGCCCATTGCCGCGAGATCACTCAGGTTTACCGCGAGCGCCTTGTGGCCGAGCGCCGCCGGGTCGGTATCGGGGAAAAAATGCACGCCTGAAACCAAAAGGTCGGAAGTCACGGCCAGCAACTGGCCCGGCGGCGGCTGCAGCAGCGCGGCGTCGTCACCGATGCCGGCGGCCACGTCGGCGCGGTTGATCTGTTGGCGCGCGAAAAAAGTCTGGATCAGCTCGAACTCGTTCAAGGCCGAGCTCAAGCCATGGAACGCGCGGTGCGAATCTCGGAGGCGCGCAGGCCCTCGGCGACCTTGTCGAGTATGGCGTTGACGTACTTGTGACCGTGCTCGGCACCGAAGGTCTTGGCCAGCTCCACGGCCTCGTTGAGAATCACCTTGTACGGAATCTCGGGGTGAAATTCGAACTCGTAAGTGCCGATACGCAGGCAGGCGAGCTCGACCGGATCGACGTCGTTCACACGTCGGTCGAGATGCGGTGTGATGTGGTCGTCCAGCTCGTGGATGTGCAGCGGTATTTCCCGCACCAGATGATGGAAGTAATCGACGTCGATATCGTCCATCTCGTGGTCGAGGATGAAGTGGTTTTCGATTTCGCCCGGTGCCTGCTGGGTCAACTGCCATTGGTACAGGGCCTGCACGGCGGCGCGGCGTGCTTTGTGACGACTCCCCTTGACCATGAGTCCCTCTCTATATTCGCAACTTCTTGAGCAGATTCACCATCTCGATGGCGGTAAGCGCGGCGTCCACGCCTTTGTTGCCGGCCTTGGTGCCGGCACGCTCGATCGCCTGCTCTATAGTATCCACCGTCAGCACGCCGAACGCCACCGGCAGGTCGTACTGCATACTCACCTGGCCCACGCCCTTGGCGCATTCGCCGGCGACGTACTCGAAATGCGGCGTTTCGCCTCGGATCACCGCTCCGAGCGCGATCAGTGCGTCGTACTTCTTGCTCGCCGCCATGGTCTTCAGCGCCAGGGGCATCTCGAACGCGCCCGGCACGCGCACCACTTCGATGTTGCCCGGATCCGTGCCGTGGCGCACGAGCGTGTCGATCGCGCCGTCAAGCAGTCGCTCACCAATGAAGCTGTTGAAGCGCCCGAGCGCGATGCCGAAGCGGGTACTGCGCGCGAGCAGATCGCCATCGATATTCTTGACTTCATTCATCCGGATACCTTTTTCTCTTTGTTGTGCCTTTGATGTGCCGCCGGCGACGGCGCCTGGCCGGCCTCGACGTACTCGACGATTTCCAGGCCGAAGCCCGACAGGCCGGGCGCCTTCATGGCATGACCGAGGACGCGCATTTTGCCCACGCCCAGATCGGCCAGAATCTGGCTGCCGAGACCGTAAGTGCGCATCTCTTCGCGTCCGCGCTTGCTATCAGGAGATTCTAATTCCTTGCCCCCGGCTTGAAAATGCCGGATGCGGCGCACCAGGTCGGCGGATTTTTCTTCCTGCTGCAGGATCAACACCGCCCCGGCGCCCTCCTCGGCCACGCGCGCGAGCGCGGCGTGCAGAGTCCACGAACCGGCGCGATGCGCCGCGGTCACCAGGTCGAGCAGGCTTTCCTGCACATGTACGCGCACGAGCAGAGGACGGTCGCGGCGGATGTCGCCCTTGACCAGCGCCAGATGCACCGCGTCGCCGATATCGTCGTGGTAGGCCAGCACCCGGAAATCGCCGAATTCTGTCGGCATCATGCATTCGCCGACGCGCTGCACCGTGGACTCATGCTCCATTCGGTAGCGAATAAGGTCGGCAATAGTGCCCATTTTCAGCCCGTGACGCTCGGCGAACTGCGCGAGCTGCGGCAGGCGCGCCATCGTACCGTCTTCGTTCATGATTTCGCAGATGACGGCGGCCGGTTCGAGCCCCGCCAGCCGCGCCAAATCGCACCCGGCTTCGGTGTGGCCGGCGCGGGCCAGCACGCCGCCTTGCTGCGCCATGATCGGGAATATATGGCCCGGCATTACGATGTCCGAGGGCTGCGCGTCGGGTTTGACGGCGGCCTGCACCGTGGCGGCGCGGTCGGCGGCGGAAATGCCGGTGGTCACGCCGCGCGCCGCCTCGATGGAAAGCGTGAAATTGGTCGAGCGGCGGTAGTGGGTATCGCTCACCATCAGCGGCAGATTGAGCTGGCGGCAACGCTCCCGCGTCAGCGTCACGCAGATCAGGCCGCGACCGTGCAAAGCCATGAAGTTGATATCCTCGGGGCGCACATGCACCGCTGCCATCAGCAGGTCACCTTCGTTTTCGCGGTCCTCGTCGTCCAGCAGGACGACCATGCGGCCGCGCCGGATCTCCTCGATAATCTCGACAGCAGGGCTGATCGGCATAAAACCACTGACAAAATCGGGAATTGGGCGTGCATTATCACCTATTTTGGCGTCGGATGCCCTGATTCCGCCCGATCCCGGCCGGGCCGGCGCCCGCACCGCTCGTCGGGACATCCCCGGCTTTTATCCCGCCTCGCCTCGCCCTCCGGCGGTCTGTCGCCATACTCCTTAATAAATACGTCCAATAACGCAGGTTCCGCCACGGGGGTGGGCGCCTGCAGAATGCTTGAAATTTCAGATTCGCCAAACTATGTCCGCCGAAAAACATAAGGCCGGCAAGCTGCAAAGCACTGTCATCATATCCGACCGTTTCACGGAACGCCGCGGACAGGTGGCCGCGCGCGCGGCGGAGCAGCCGGCGTCCGAGCCGCTCGAACCCGGCAGCATGGTCGGGCGTTACCTCACGCTAAGCCGCGTGGGCGTGGGCGGTATGGGCGTGGTTTACCGAGCTCACGATACCGAGTTAAACCGCACGGTGGCACTCAAGGTGCTGCCGCCGCACCTGTGCCAGCATCCGGAGTACCTCAAGCGCTTCCGCACCGAGGCCCGCGCCCAGGCGCGCCTGAATAACCCACACGTCATCACGCTGTTCGAGATGATGGAACATCCCGTGGGCGAGGTCCTGGTGCTGGAATACGTCGAGGGCGAAACGCTCGAAAGCCGGTTGCGCCATTACGGCCCGTTGCCGGCCGCCGAAATCGTGCGCGTGTTCGACCAGGTTCTGCGCGGCGTGGAACATATCCACCAGATGGGCGTGGTGCACCGCGACCTCAAACCAAGCAACATCTTCGTCACCCGCGGCGGCACCGTCAAGCTCATGGACTTCGGAATCGCCCGACTGCTCGATAACCACGACCCGTCGCAGACCGGTACTATGGTCGGCACCCTGCTCTACATTTCACCGGAACAGATCAACGGTCGCGAGACCGACGTGCGTTCCGACATCTACACCATCGGAATAAGTCTGTTCGAGGCCGTCACCGGTCGGCTGCCGTTCGAGCGCCGCACCGACTACGCGCTGATGCATGCGCATGTGCAGGAAAACCCGCCCAGCCCCAAGGAATTCCAGAGGCGGCTGCCTCCCGCGCTGGAATCCGTCATCCTCAAGGCGATCGAAAAGGATCCCGCGCGGCGCTTTCAGAGCGCGGCGGAGTTCCGCGCCGCGCTCTTCGGATTAGGGCTGGTCGAACGCCGCCGGTCGGTTGACGACCCATTCTCCGGGACGGGCGACTCCACGGGACGCCTCGCGAAACGCCAGCAAGATCGCATCTGGGGAGGCGCCTGGCTCGACATCTCGCTGGTCGCTATGGCGGTGCTGCTGACGCTGACGCTCGATCTGTTCCCGTTGCGCAAGGCAACGGACGAATACGTCACCGCGGAGGTGGCGTCCAGTCAGATCATCACACGGCCAAAACCGGCAAGGGCATTTGTCCGCCAGCCGATCACGGCGTCACCGGAAGCCGAAGAAACCAAATCGCCGCCGACGAAATCGCCGCGCGATCAATATGACGCGCTGCGCCAGGCCTGGGGCGGCTGATACACGGCGATGTGTCGTTAACCAGGGATCGGTCATGAATCATTTCTCCCCTCTGCCCTCGCTGAATCGCCTCGTTCACGTGGCCCTCGCCGGAATAGTGTTGGCCATGTCCGGCTGCGCGACGTTCCACGAGGAAACCTGCGCCCAGTTCGAGCAGCGCCGGAAGCAAACCGATTACACCGCGGAGTACCGATTCTCGGAATCCGACTCGGAAGCGGCGTCGCACAATTTCAAACCGATGCCGCGTAACGCCGGAGCTGTCGTGCGCCTGTACAGGATGCATGTCGATCCGCGCGAGATTAAACCCTGCCATGATCTGACGCTACGCCAGGAAATATACCTCCAGCGCGCCACCGCGTTCAACATGACGCTGGAGGAAGTCCGTGAATTCTATGCCTCCAACGGCACCCTGATCACCAGCAAGACTGAAGTCCTGAGCGATCAGCTACGCACCACCGGGTACTATTTCGGCGAAACGCCGCTACCCATACCCCAGCATGCGCCGCCCGGAAAGTATCGCGTTGTGAGCAAACTCGTCATGAAGATGAAAAATAATAAATCGCGCACGATGCTGCTCGCGCGGACCAGTGCGAGTTTTCAGGTGCTGGCGCTGGATAAGAAATAAGACAGTCGAGCGGCCTGCGGGCGCGTGTATTTTTGGGTGACTGACCCATGAATATCATTTGTGTGTGTGCTTCGCGCACGATTGAACGGCTAATTGCGGGTGGTTCCGCCCCTGCACCCTGCGTGACTTCTCTTTGCTCGTGTAAGCAAACAAAAGCGACCTGCCGTGCGTCAGCCACCCACCAGTATGCGCGGCCGCAGGCCGCTCGATAGAAGATCTATTTGATAAACCCGTGCTTGGCGAGAAACTCACGGGTGATCGTCGAACCACCCTCGGTCGCGCGTTCCCCGAACATCAGCCGCTCCAGATAACGCGCCAGGATATCCACTTCGAGATTGACCTCGGAACCGTTCTCCAGACCGTTCAGCGTGGTTTCCTGAAGCGTATGCGGCACCAGGTTGACCTCGAACTCCGCGCCGTGCACCACGTTGACGGTAAGACTCACGCCATCGACGCAGATGGAACCCTTCTCTGCGACGTACTTCGCCAGTGTCTCGGGCACGCGAAAACGGAACTGCACCGAGCGGCCGTCCTCGCGGCGGCTGACCACTGCCCCTACTCCGTCGACGTGGCCGCTCACCAGGTGCCCTCCCAGAGGGGTGGCGAGCGTGAGGGCCTTTTCGAGATTCACCGCATCACCCACGCGCAATCGGCCGAGCGTCGTGCGCGACAAGGTCTCGCCCGACACGTCCGCGGTGAACTCGTTCGCAGCGTGCGCTACCGCCGTGAGGCACACGCCGCCGACCGCGATGCTATCACCCGTATGCACGCCCCGCATGTCGAGCTTGCCGGTTTCGATCCGCAGCCGCGCGTCGCCGCTCCTGGCCTCGATCGCCGCGATTTTTCCGACCGCCTGTATGATGCCCGTGAACATGACGATATGCGCTATATTTCCCGGACTTTCGCGATTACCCGCCAGTCCGGGCCGATCGCGCGAACGTCCTGAATCTCAACCTCTGCCCGCTCCGCCATGCGCGTCAGCGGCGGCAGCGCGAACATGCCGCGCTCATGATGGCCCATGAGGTGCGGCGCGTAATACAGCAGCAGCTCGTCCACCAGGTTGGCGTGCAACAGCGCGCCGCTCAGAGTCGCGCCGGCTTCGACCAGGACCTCGTTGACCTCGAGCCAGGCCAGGTGCTTCATCAGGCTCACGAGATCGATGGTCTTTTGCGGCGTCGGCAGGTATGCGACGTCGGCGCCGGCGCGCTTGAGGCCGTCCGCAAGCTTCACGTCCTCACGCGCGGTAACGACGAGCGTTTTGCCGTCGCCGCATAATATCCTCGCGCCGGGCGGCATGCGCAGGCGGCTGTCCAGCACCACGCGCAGCGGTTGACGGCCGGTGTTGAGGCTGCGCACGTTCAGCGCCGGATCGTCCGACAGTACTGTACTCACACCGGTCAGAATCGCCGAGCTGCGCGCGCGCCATTTCTGCACGTCGGCGCGCGCAGCCTCGCCAGTAATCCACTTGCTTTCACCGTTCGCCAGCGCCGTGCGGCCGTCAAGGCTGGCGGCGAGCTTGACGCGCACGTACGGGCGGCCGCGCTTCATGCGACTGACGAAACCCGGGTTGAGCGCCTCCGCCTCCTGTTCCATCAGGCCCACGTCCACGAGAATGCCGTGGCGTTCGAGCTCCTGCAGCCCCTTGCCCGCCACCTGTGGATTGGGATCGTGCATGGCCGCCACCACGCGTCCCACGCCGGCCTTGACGAGCGCGTCGGTACACGGCGGCGTACGCCCGTAATGACAGCACGGTTCGAGCGTGAGGTACACGCCGGCGCGGCGCGCGTGCTGCGGTCCGATCTGATTCAGCGCGTTGATCTCCGCGTGCGGCTGTCCGGCGCGCTCATGCCAGCCTTCGGCGATGATCCTGCCGTCCTTGACGATGACGCATCCCACGCGCGGGTTAGGATCGGTGGTATACATCCCGCGGCGCGCCAGTTGCAGCGCGCGCGCCATGAAACGCGCGTCGGCGGCGGACATCGTCATGACTTCTTGCCAGCCGCGTGCGGTTTTTTGGCCTGGGCCGTGTCCGGCTTCGCCGGTAATTCGGGTTCCGGGATGAGCGACAGCTGCTTGCGCCGCGTTTCCACGCTCGGTTCGTTCTGCAGGCGCTGCACCTCGTCGCGGAAGGCGTCGAGGTCCTCGAAGCTCCGGTACACCGAGGCGAACCGCACGTAGGCCACGGGGTCGATGTCCTTCAATTCCTCCATGACCCATTCGCCGAGGGTACGCGACGGCAATTCGTTCTCGCCGCTCGCGATCAGCTTGTGACGGATGCGCCCGATCATGGCCTCCACGACCGCGGTGTCCACCGGCCGTTTCTCGAGCGCGCGGGAAAGACCGGCGCGCAGCTTTTTCTCGTTGAACGGCTCGCGCCGGCCATCGGACTTGATCACCTGCGGCAGGCGCAGCTCGGCGCGTTCGAAGGTGGTGAATCGCTCGCCGCACACCTCGCACTCGCGCCGGCGACGCACGGAATCGCCCTCATCGGACAGGCGCGAGTCGACCACGCGGGTTTCATCGGCGGAGCAGAATGGGCAGCGCATGGGTTAAACAGGGAAAATCCGCATGAATTCTCTGGAATTCGCCTATACGGTACTGGCGCTTCCGGCAAACTGCAAGGGCTCAGAAAAAGCGTCGCAGACCCATCGCGATGCCGAAATTGCGCGTAGTGCTGCGCGGCTCATAAAGGGTAATGTTGTCGACCGGTACGCCGTTCTGCGTCAGCGGTGCTGAGGAACTGGGCCCGATATCCCAGGCCTCCATATAGGGTTCGATGACCCAGTGCGTGCGCGCACTTACGCGGTACTCCCACGGCAAGGCCACGCGCCAACCGGTATTTTCGCCGAGATCGAGTATGACGGTATCGTATCGCCCCTGCTGATCCACCTCGATGGTCGGACGATACGGGCGCAGCACCTGCGCGTCCAGGCTCCAGCGGGAATTGCCGGTGCGATATATCGCGGTTTTTCCGCCGAAGAAAAAATACTTCCAGCGGTAAATTTCGTACAAACCGTCAACCGGCTGTCCGCTGCCGGTATAGGTCGGGCGAATGTCGCGCCCCCAGTAACGATAGCCGAAACCGCCGTAGAGCGTCAGCGCGGGATCGTCGACGGGTCCGATGCCGCGCGCGATCCGCACCGAGGTATCCAGAATGCTTTCCTCGGTATGCGTGGAGATCGGGATTCCGGTGTTGGTCTGGCCGTCGTACATCACGGCGCCGGCGTGCCAGCTAAAACGGCCGCCCAAGGCCCAGCGGCCCATTTCCCCGGTAAGAGCGAACACGACACCCGGTATGCCGCCGCTCTCTCGGTCGAGCAATCTGCCGTCGGCGTATTCACGGTAATCGAAATCCATCAACGAGAGATCGGCCTGTCCGATCCAGCGGACGGCTGGTTGCGCCTCCCCTGCTATTGCAGCAAGCGCAGGCCTGGTGATTGTGACGAGAAGAAATATTGAGAAAACGACACGAAACAAGCGCCGTTCAATATCCGCATCCGATAGCGTCATGGACAAAATGGGAATCGCAAATCGATGTGCGGTTTTTATTGCTGGTACACCGGAAACCGGCGGCAGATGTCCTCGGCCAGTTGGCGCACCCGATCGCGCACGGCGGCGTCCTTGAGGTTGTCGAGAATGTCGCACAACCACGCCGCCAGCTGTCCGGCCTCCGCTTCCTTGAAGCCGCGCGTGGTGATCGCGGGCGTGCCGATGCGGATGCCGCTGGTGATGAACGGCGACTGCGGATCGTGCGGCACGGCGTTCTTGTTCACGGTGATGTGCGCCTCCCCGAGCGCCGCCTCCGCGTCCTTGCCGGTGAGGCCCTTGTCGATCAGGCTCACCAAAAACAAATGATTGTCGGTGCCGCCAGAAACGACCTTGTATCCGCGCGCCATCATCAATTTGGCCATGGCTCGAGCGTTGTTCAGCACCTGTTGTTGATAAGCCTTGAATTCCGGCTCCAGCGCTTCCTTGAACGCGACCGCCTTGGCGGCGATCACATGCATAAGCGGGCCGCCCTGGGTGCCGGGAAAAATGGTCGAGTTGAGCTTTTTCTCGACGTCGGGATTGGCGCGGGCCAGGATAATTCCGCCGCGCGGACCGCGCAGTGTTTTATGCGTTGTCGACGTCACGACATCAGCGATCGGAACCGGGTTGGGATAAATTCCGGTGGCAACCAGTCCCGCGACATGCGCCATGTCCACGAACAGATAGGCGCCGACGCCGTCGGCGATCCTGCGAAAACGCTGCCAGTCCACCACACGCGAGTACGCGGAGAACCCGGCCACGATCATGCGCGGCTTGTGTTCGCTGGCCAGTCGCTCGACCTGTTCGTAATCGATCTCCTCGGTCTTGTCGCTCAGGCCGTACTGCACGGCGTTGTAGATCTTGCCGGAGAAATTCACCTTGGCCCCATGCGTCAGATGTCCGCCGTGGGCCAGGCTCATGCCGAGCATGGTGTCGCCGGGATTGAGCAGCGCCATGTACACCGCGGCGTTGGCCTGCGACCCCGAGTGCGGCTGCACGTTGGCGTAGGCCGCGCCGAACAATTGTTTGGCGCGTTCGATCGCCAGCCGCTCGGCCACGTCGACGTATTCGCATCCGCCGTAATAGCGCTTGCCGGGATAGCCCTCGGCGTATTTATTGGTGAGCACCGATCCCTGAGCTTCGAGCACGCGCGGGCTGGCGTAGTTCTCGGAGGCGATCAGCTCGATGTGGTCTTCCTGGCGGCGGGCTTCGTTGCGGATGGCGATCCACAATTC
>Ga0187776_10001010_pt1 | contig 13760 bp, 10 predicted proteins | sample 0216_BV02_MP12_2_FD_132426 | JGI IMG/M metagenome (GOLD analysis project Ga0187776, IMG submission 132426) | Tropical peat soil microbial communities from peatlands in Department of Meta, Colombia - 0216_BV02_MP12_20_MG | ecosystem: Environmental > Terrestrial > Soil > Wetlands > Peat | place...
ATGAAGAAACAGGAAATCTGCGTATCCTCTCGACTGCTGAATCGACAATGCCTCGACGATTGTCAGAGCTGTCGAGATCGACGTCTTGCTCAATCGATGGATGGTATAGCCCTTCTCAACGAGCGTCCTCAGCAGTCTCTCGGCGCTTGAGCCGTATCTCGCCAGGGTCTCATCGGACACCTCGATAAAGAGTGATGGCTGAAACGTTGAGAGAGTTCGCACAGCTCCGGCGAGCACCTTCTCTTCAGCCCCCTGAACATCGATCTTCATGAGCGACACGGGCGGCCAACCACGCGCCTCCAGGAGGTCATCGATCGTTACGGCTTTGACTCGGATTCCCTCCTCCCCGAGCTTGTGGTCGACAGGAGAGAGGGGATTCAGTTCCAGTCGTAACTCCCCGCTTCGTTCAGCCACGGCGGCCTGGACGGTCTCAACCCTGTCGTTTAATTCAGCAGTGGCTACGATTCGCTGGAGTCGAGCGTAATTTTCAGGTTCCGGCTCGATCGCGATGACTTTGCCGGCTTGAGAGACCCATCGTCCAAACTTGACGGTAAAAAATCCGTGAAATGCACCGACATCGATGATGTATGTGCCTTGCACAACCGTTGTTGCAAGCAGGTTGATGTGAGGAGCCTCGATCAGCGATTTGTATCCTGTGTAGACTCGGTCGAATACGGAACGCCCCCAGGCTGTTGAGAGAACACCCGTAGCATGGCTGAGGCGATAGAGGGACAGTAATCCAGACTGGATTGTTCTATTCATGTGTGACTGTGTAAGCGCCCAGTACAAGATATAGGAAGTAATTCTATCTCGAAATGGCTGTATCCATTAGTTTTTTTACGATAGTGGTTTACGAGCGAGGACGCGCATATTAGCCGATCGACCCATCAAGCTTGGGATGAGATCGACCAGCCAGAATATGGCTAACGCGATGGGATTATTCAGGCTGAAGAAATCCGTCAATGTCCGAGGCCATCCTCGATCCTGCAAGACGTGATTCACTGACCATGTCCAAAGCGCTGCCGCGACAGGCGTCTCGCTTCCCACAACTTGATATCCTTCCTTGCACAACATGGCGCTGAGGGTCACCGGGGTCCAGAGCGTCCAATGCCGAGGAAAGTGGTACCCTCCCCATGTCTTTCGAGCGAAAAACCGACGGTCCCAGCTCGCGGCATTTGGCGTTTCAAGCAGAAAGATGCCTCCTGGACGGAGAATTCTGTACACAGAGCGGATGACTCTTCTCGGATTAGCCACATGCTCAATGACTTGGATCATCGTCACCACATCAAAATGGGATGGGAGAAGATCGGCCTCTTCAACACGGCCAGTGACGCCCTGGAACCCTCTACTGCGGAGCCTTTCAACCGCTTGCAGCTCGATATCAAGTCCGTAGAGGTTTTCAGGGTGGACTCCGCTCGATCTGAAGGTCTCCAGTAACGTCCCATCGCCTGCTCCAATATCGAGCACGGTGATCTCAGGGCTCCGTTTATCCAACAACCGTAAGATGTCCTGTATTTTCTGCCTATCCCGACTTTGGCGAGCTTGTTGAACCCAGGAATTCCCTTGTTCTGCAAAGTTATAGGAGTAGTACTTGTCAGGAGCATAGATGACTTTCAGCATGTCAACCGTCGGGCGAGGATTGAGGTACAAGGTACAGCAGTGATGGCACTGTACCAGGGTGAATTGTTGGTCTCCGCAGCAATGGTTGTCATAGTCCGGCCCCTCAGCTGCAATGTGGTACTCGTTCTCTCCACAAGTTGGGCAAAGAACTTCTTCGACAGCAATGGGAGCAGCAGAACTGTTCATATGCACCCTGGGAGTCGACGCGGTGGATCAGCGACCGAGGGAAGCCTTTTGAAGTGGTATGCTCTCAGGTGCGTGTTCGATCCGCAGTCCATATCCCGGTTTCATCGCCAGATTCCAGATCGTTCTGATATACCCGTTCGCCCAGACGATGTGCTCACGCTCGAAGCAACCACGCTGAACCAACAATTGTCTGACTTCCTTCAGCTGATGATAGGGCACTCCCGGAAATAGGTGATGCTCGAAATGATAGTAAAACCCGACGGGAGCGATCAGTAGTCGCTCAAGCCATCCAGACCGCACCACGCGAGTCACTGCGGGGATTTTGACGAGGCCGACATCACAGACATCGCTGCTCGGTTGGTGCTCAACGATCGTCCTAAAGTTACCGATCAACAGTGCGACGGTAAACAGCGGTAGGACCCATAAGAGAAAGTACAAATACCATTTGCCATGGATCGCGCACAGCCCAAATAGGATGCCGTTCCCTATAACAAATCCTACCAGCGATGCGACTGACCGTTTCGGAAGATTCGAGTACCGGGGATCATGTTCCTGCTTCTGGTACCGCTGTATCACACGCAGTCCATAGACACCGGCTAAATGCCGAAGAATTTCAAGATAGAGATTATTTGAGCTGATACAAATCCACGCGAGCGGCTCGATTTCCTTTCGGGGGTCACCGAGATACCGGTGATGACGCACGTGCTGCCACCGATACTGCCCAACAGTGACTCCGGTCGGGCCAGAAATGAACACGTCTGAGAGCCAATCGTTGACCCGTTTGTTCCGCGTGAGATTGTAGTGGGAGGCTTCGTGCGTCCAGAGAATAAAGGCGTTCTGGAGGCAGCCGATGAGTATGAACGCCGTTGCACCGACAGCGAATGAGCTTGTCCATATTGCAGCGTGCAGAGCCAGCAAGACGAGGGCCCAAGATAGGCTGATATCGGCCACGACCCGTCCGTACCGGATGGTGTGTAACGAAGCGATTTCATCACGGCTGAGCCATTCATTCGGCTGATCTGACGGCCACTCCTCAAAGAGTTCACGTATCCCGGCCGATTGTCCCGCCCTAGGCTCGTTTGGCAGCATCATGCTTACTTTCCACCTGTGAGTGAATCGATCATCGACGGAATCATGGTGCCAGCCAGGCCCAGACCGGTTTGGTCATCCAGGCGATTCAAATCGGTAGCGCTAGGACATTCACGCCGCAACCATCAGGAATCATCTGCTTGAGTTCCCGGGGATCAAGAGAAAGGTGGTGACCCGTCGTCATGTCAGCCAGCCGATACTCCTGGCACGACAGGATGGCGCATAGGTCCTCCAATGAGGTGCCCGTCTCGCCGAGAACATACGGCGCAAGTTCCATAACCATCACCGGCCGATCTCGCTTCAGTGTGGTTGAGCCGCCCCGCAGCACTGCACACTCGTGGCCATCCACATCGAGTTTGATGAATCCGACTCGCTTGATTCCAGTCCGCTCCACATAACTATCGAGCGAGGTAGACTGTGCCCCTTCCGTGCCCATTAACTGGCCACAGTGTTTGTCGTGAACCTGTGTATGTCCCATAAGAGGCCAACTCGAATATAGCAGTGATGGAATCCTCTCTCCAGGTTTCTCGCCAAACATGACTTGTTCGGCCACGACTCGTTCCTCTAATTCTGGATTACAGGCCACGTTTCTCACCAGTTTAGTAAACGCGTATTGTGTCGGCTCGAACGCCATAACCCTTCCGGTCGCGCCGACGCTTCTCGCGCACTGCAGTGTATGCGCACCAACATTGGCGCCGATATCGAACACGACGTCGCCCGGTTTGATCCAGCGACGACAGGCCATGACCGTCTCCCGTTCAAACATACCGAACAAATAAATCGCAAGATCGATCCCTTCTTGCAGATCGAGTTCCCACCGAAGCCCATCTCGAATCGTCGACACTCGCGAGCCGAGCCCGACGACCCGGCGTGCCAGCATGATGGCCCGGTAGGCTGATCGTGCCAGTGCGATCTTCGTCCGTGAACGTATTATCCAGGCCATGACGTGACCGTACCCACTACTCCGCTCGTTGCACAATCACCAACGCTCTAAATGCCATGACTGAACCAAGAAGTGGCAGGAGCGCCTCCTCTATATGGAGAAGCGGCTCCACCAACCAGCCTGGGAGCAAGCTCCACGATCGGAATCCTCCTGACAATGGATAAACAAAGAGGCTTAACCATTTGAAGGTCCTGACACGCAAAGATCGAAATTCATGTTCAAGCCTTTGGCGGTTTCTCAGAAACAGCAACGTTGGAATCGCCTGATTTCCGTCGTGAGGATCTTGGTTCTCTCGCAGTACAGATCGGGCCAACGGGTCATCGGCTAGCTGCACCGGTTCCGGATGAAAACACCGATAGAACAACCAACTAAGCGGAGTAATAGCTGGCTCCAATGCGATGAGAAACCCGCCTGGCCTCAGGAGTCGTTCAGCTTCTGCCAGAAAGAGTCGCGGGCAAGGGAGGTGATGCAAAACGTCAAACATCACGATGTTATCGAAACTCCGATCCGCAAACGGCAACGCCTGTGCGTCGGCAACGGCATCGAGCCAAGCCGCAGGCAAGATGTCGGTCGAAATGACATGTGAGGCAAATGCTTTGAGGTTTCCGGATCCACCTCCAACCTCCAGCGTCAGACCGGGTCTACACGCAGCGATGATTCGTCTGTAATAGTCCTGATACAGAGCACGGAGGACCGGTTTGCTCTCCCAAACGGTGCGGTAGTGGCGGAGCCTGGAATCCGTACCCATCTAAAACGCTTTGAGTGTGCGGTGGGCAAACAAAACCATGCGTAGCAGTAGCCACCCGTGAGTAAATCGGGAAATCTGTGTTTCTCCATAAGTGCGTGCGCCATACCGAATCGGTACTTCTACGATCTTCAGATTGGCCTTCGCAGCGCCGAAAATGAGATCAAAATCCCCGAAGGGATCAAAATCGCCAAAATAAGATCGTGTCGCAGCAATCCGACGGTAATGCGCGCTCGTGAGAACCTTTGTCCCACAGAGCGTATCGGTCACCCGTTCATTGAGCAACCAGGAGAAGAGTAATGCAAATGTCCTGTTCGCGATGAAGTTGAGCGGCCTCATTGCAAAAGCGTCCATGACATATACCAGTCTCGTCCCATTTATAAGATCGCCCTTGCCTTCAGTGAGAGCTTTGAAGAACTTTGGCAGGTCTTCTGGAGGGACCTTGAGATCCGCATCCAGAATCATCAAGACATCTCCCCTTGCGTGCGCGAATCCTTTTCGCACCGCATCGCCTTTTCCATGTCCGTCCTGCGTCAGGACCTTGATGTCACGCTCGGGATAGGCTGCGATGACACGGTGGATCTCTTCTAACGTGCCATCCTCACTGTGCCCCTCTACAAACACAATCTCCAGATCGTCACAGAAGTGTGGGAGGCGTCGAACTGCGGCTTCAATGTTGCCGCGCTCGTTTCGGCACGGAATAACGACCGTAGCGGTTCTCTTGTCTTGCGCCACGTTTCGTGTTGACCGCGCAACGACGTAGTTTCGCAAACAGGCACGGCGCAAGATCGGCAGGGTTCCGATGTACCGGTTGATCAGGCGCCCGAGACCAAAGCAGCGTTTCGGCAGTAATTGCCGCCATTCACGCTTGATCACTTCAAAATCTGCAAGATACAGCATGCCGGCGATATCGTTCGTCGAAAGCCAGTTCTGCGGCACCTGGGGCATTTTGGCTCCCAGCAAGACCGCGAGCCGTCCGATCGGTCCCCACAGCCGGTTGTAATAGGATACGATCAACCTTGTCTCGCGAGAGCACAGCCGCTGGATGTTCTCCAATGTTGTTTCAAAATCTTCGAGTGCGCCAATGGTATCCGACAGCACAATGACATCGAACGGCCCTTCAAGTTCAGCGAAGGTCGTCGGATCCTCGATATCCCCTACTCTGAAGTCCAGGGCAGGAAAATTTCTCCGAGCTACGGCTATCATCCCATCGCTGATGTCGACACCGACCCCTCTCGAGGGATTGAGAGCCGCTAGTAGTTGACCTGTTCCGCAACCCAAATCGAGGACACGCTGACCAGGCGGGATAAGAAACTGCATGTACCGCCAATCATCTTCATAATAAAATGCGTTTTTCTCGATCCAGCGATCGCGCGCTGGCGCCAGTTCGTCTGAAAGCTGACGAACCGCCGTCTTGCGTGAAGATACGAGAAGCTGATCACAAACTGCCAGCATAGACGAGCCCTATAGAAAGGATGCGATTTCTTCGAGAGTCCGCTGCGAGACCATTCGATCTCCTCACGATGAGTTCTGAGCCGAGCGTTTCAGACGGCTCCATACGCGATACATCAAAGTCTTGGCCATCACGACGCTGGCTCCAATGAAGCCTCTCCAGCCACAAATCGAACGGGACAGTGAATTGCACCTGCGAACATGCCCACCGGGAAAAACAGCAAAGCGGTCGAGGCTCCTTGAACTGCCCGGAAACAAGGAAAGCAGCGCGTGGACTTGTGTCATATCCGGAGCCACGATGAGCAGGACATCATCCGGAAGAGTTCTTCCTCGGTTATCCTCGGCAGCGAACCGATCATTGTACGTCCCGATCACCTTCACGTCGGGCTCGGACACAAAGAATCGCTCCTGCCCCTTTTCAACGATAATTTCTGCTCCAAATCCGATGGCCCTCAGACGATTGAGCGTGGCAATCGAGAGGCTATGATCGTGCGACAAGAGCAGGCGCGCTGGATTGGACCTGAGCAGACCTATTTCTGCCAACGCCTCGATCCCGTAATGCTCAAGATCCGTCTCTCCTCTATGCCGGGTAGCCGCGTGATGTCCAAAACCTAGTTCGCGCACGTGGAAGATCTTGGCCCGCTCATCGGCGAGCGATGTATTCATCCGAATCTCGATAGCGGTTACGGACCCCTTCACGGCGTGTTTGACAGGTTCGACACATTCAGTCCAAAGCCCTCGACATAGTCTTCGTGTCGCAATCAACCGGCCATTCGCCCACACTTCGAGGCTTGGGCGATCGATCTGTTCAACGTGAGGAGCAAGGAGGGTGATGCGGATGGCTTCTGCTCCTGCAGGATATGTCTGAAATACACGAGCCCGGCTATAGGCGGTTCGATGGGACTGCCCCGGCACCCAAGGCTTCCAGCCATTGAGCAACCGAAACTTCGTATGCTTCTGATCGAGAAGTGGAAGATCAACGTACTGCATCGGGAGATGGCCGGCCAGTTCGGCTGTGGCGCTGGCCTGATTGTCCAGTGAACGAGCAAATGCAGCAGGACGAACGACGCTTGTAGACGGCTGAACTGTTTCTGGTTGAACGGAACTCTTGACCTGTACGAGGAGTGCAAGCGCGCCGGACGTTGTCGGAAGGAATTCCAGCGCCTCATCGAGGGACCATTCCTTCGGATACAGCAAATCGCGCTTCCCGAGTTTCGGTAGCTTTAACTTTCTGACCGTCGGATTTTGCTGCAGCCCACGAACTTCACTCGTAATAATACGAACGTCGAGTTGTTCTCGGTGCTTGACCAACGTGGACAGAAAGTCATCCAGAGACGGAATACCTTCATTCACACCCATCAAAACAGTGACGTTATCTCTGAATACATCGACTTCAACCTCTTCGCCGGAATCGACCTTTCGATATGAATCGCAGAGCGTGATCAAGCACCCTCCAGGCTTCAACACTCTGAGCATTTCCCCAACGGTGGCAGGAATATCTCTAATGTGGTGCAACGCTGCGTTCGCCACAACCACATCAAAACTACCATCGCCAAACGGCAGTACTCTTGAGCTACCTCCAATCCAACGTGCTTCTGGAACCTTGTGTAACCCTTCATGGGCAAGGATCGGGCTGAATTCAACACAGGTGACCTGTGCATTGGCCCGTACGAACTTAACGCTGTCGAATCCCGCCCCTGCTCCGACATCGAGAACTTTCTTGCCCACGAGATCCAATCCGGCGGTAATGGCCCGGAAGAGCACATGCTCTCCATATCGGTTCAGGAACCAGGGAGAAGCTTCGACTGACAGTCCTTCTTTCGCGAGGAACGCTTGTCGGTCTTGGCTTAAGTGATATCCATCCAGTAAGTCATGCCACCGGGCATACTCCGACACTGTGGTTCCTGACGGCGTTCCCTCGCGTCGATCACTGCTGCGTTTATAGTTATCGGCGTTGGCGGCGATCTCAATCAGGCTCAGGACGTCGGCTTCTTCGAAAATACCGAGGAATGGCACTCCCCAGACGAGATCGAATCTTTGGCCACACGCACTGCAGACAATTTCGTTGTCGTGGATCTGCGCCGCATCAAAATCGTCTAGGCAGGACAGTCCAAGCGCAGACGACTTACAGAATGGACACTGACAGTCATGTAGATCGGGCAGACTCATAGTGCTTCAATTTCTTGTAGCGTGATTCGAGGTTGTTTCCGGGTTCTGCCACAATTATCTAGAACGCAGACGCGAACAATGCTGAGTGGCCATGTCTAGTCTCTCGAATAGGCGATCGAAGCGATGTTCCCATGTGTGGCATTCCAGAGCCCGTTTTGCCCCGGCTTCACGTATGCGTTCGGTCGCGCGTAAGTTTTTGGAATAGAACACGAGCTTTTCCACGAGCTCGTCGGGTTCTGACCAGGTGTCGATCTCTTTGCCAATCTTGTAATAGTGATGATGATCCGGCGCTTCTTGGGTCAGATAGAAACCGCCGGCCATGGGCACTTCGAAATCACGCAGGCGGCACTGAAGTTTCTGCGAATGAACAATCCCGTTCTGACTGTGCCAGCCGGTGTCAGAAAAGCCCAAATTGACTCGGCTCGATCGGAAAATGAACGGCATGTGCTCATCAGAACACGGCCCTGCGATTTCAGCACCTTTTAGCGGCTCCAACCGATGGGCCCGAGAGAATTTCCGCTTTACTGCCGCGTTGAAATCCGCCAAACCGTCTGCATGCCAACGCGGCCAACCGTAATATCTGAGATCATGAATGATTTTGTGTAGATCCCAGTTGAATTGATACTCACTACGACTATGCTGATCCCATCCACGGCCGAAGACGGTCGGTTTGATACCGCTCTCCACACACTCCTGGAGAAGAGCTCGGCGATAGGGGTCAAAACTGCCGACGAACGATACATCGTGTTGATATCCGATCGCCTTTTCCTGGGATGGGCGATAGAACCTTGGGTTGGCTGCCATGGGCATCCATTCGATGTTGGGATTGTAGGGCTTGAGATGCTCCGTATTCGCCATTTGTGCTACGGCCAACACTGTAAAGTATGGAGCAGTCCTAATAACCCGATACCACTGGAACACCATGTCAATGTGATAGTTGACCATCGGAACGCCGAGGGCGCGCAATTTCGAAGCTGTCTCGACTCGAAGAAAATCGTCATAGACGACGAAGAACAGGAAGTCCAGATTCCCGGATGACTTGAGACGGCGTGCCAAGTCCACCAACTCATCGTTCAATCGATCTCGCGTCACCCGCCACGACCTGGATCCCAGTTGTCCCATTCCACCTGGGTAGTGAAACACCTCGAGCGACTCGCAGTATCGCTGCCTCAACGTGTCCAGGAGATTAATCTCCATCCACCGATCTGGAGGAAGCACGGCAAGCGCTTTCATGATCTGTCGATCATCTACCGAACCTTCCGGTCAAAAATCGCGCCGCTCGAAGACGAGGCAGGCGATGGCGAGTAGAAATCCTGAGTAGAACAGTCCATACGCCGTGGCGATAGCTTGGTATGACAGCATAACTGACACGCCAGCAGCTGCCTGCCCCTTGATGTTGAGCATTTCGAGGTTCGGACAGATGTAATACAGGGCTGTAACGACGGTCTTTATCACGTCGTTGTCGATTTTCTCGGCAATCCCCCGGAGGTCTGAGATCAGGTGGCCGACAACATATAATCCAACGGTGAACATGGCGCTCAACGAGGGAGTGCTAAAGGTCGAGAAGCAGAGCGCTGTTGCAGTCACGATGAGCATTTCGACGAACATCAGTTGCACAGCTTGAAGAAGAGAGGCGTGCAGAGGAATGTGATTGAACCAAAGCACCGCCAAATAGACCAGCAGCATAATGGCGATATTCACTGCAAGCGTCGTCATCAACCCCAAGTATTTTCCAAAAAGAAAATCGAACCTCCGAATGGGTCTTGCAATGATGGTGTAGATCGTCCGCCGTTCAATCTCCTTGCTCACCAGTCCAATCCCGACAAAGATCGCAATGACGACGCCGACCATATTGATCGCCGCCAAGCCTGCATCGGTCATGATTTTGTCGTGCTCCATGATGGAAAGCTTGCCCAAGACCACTGAGCCACCAATCAGGAAGATGGCGAACAGGAGCAGGTTATAGAGAATCTTGTCCCGGAGATTTTCTCGAAAGGTATTCAGGGCAATGACGACTATGTTCCACATAGTGGCACCCGTGTCTCGCAGGGAATTTCTGCAGGCTCAAAAAATAGCTCTTCGAGAGATCTCTTCTGTGGCGTAACAGAAATCAGCCGCCCTTGATGCTTGGCCACCTCGGCCAGAACCTTCGCAACAGAGTCCGGATTCGGGAGAATAATCAGACACTGCCGTCCCCGTTGAATGAGGCGGCCTGCGATTGGCCGGATCCCGGCAATAGATTCTCCATCAAGTCCTTCGCATACAACTTCCACTGAGTCCGTATGATCACGATGAACCAGCTCATCAATCGTTCCCTCGGCCAACAGTTGTCCTTTGCCAATAATCCCGACGCGGTCGCAGATCATCTCGACATCCGGAAGGATATGCGAACTGAAGAACACGGTCTTGCCGCGCTCACGAAGACTCAGAATTAGATCGCGCACTTGTTTGCGTCCGATGGGATCTAAGCCCGACATCGGCTCGTCAAGAATCACCAGTTCAGGGTCGTGGATTAGCGCCTGTGCCAGACCAATTCTCTGGAGCATCCCTTTGGAGAACTTACGGAGCTGTCGAGTTCTCGCGTCGGTCAAGCCAACAATCTGAAGCATGCCTGTAATCCGTTGAGGCAGGATTGCATGACTTAATCCTGCAAGACGTCCGTAGAATCCGAGGAATTCTTCCGCTGTCAGATAATCATAGAAATATGGAGACTCGGGAAGAAACCCAATTCGGCTGTGGGTTTTCACATCACCAGCCGGATTTCCCAACACCACGGCAGTTCCACCGTTGGCCCGCATCAAGCCGAGTAAGATTTTGAGCGTGGTCGTCTTTCCCGCGCCATTTGGGCCCAGGAATCCGTAGATTTCTCCAGCTTCGACTGAGAGCGACAACCCCGCGAGGGCTGTGACTGTGGGGCTACCTGGCCATCCGGATTGATACGTTTTGATCAGGCCCTCGATTGAAATAACTTTCATGTGTTGGTTACCCTTGAGCGACTGCCATAGCAGCTGTTGTCCTGCTTGGACAAGCCACTTTTCTATACGAGCGAAGCCGTTCCTTTAGCTCTGTGCTGACCACTGCCCCGGTTGGGAGTATGACGTAGTGCCCCCCGAATGGTTCGACCGGAAGAGCACGAATGATCCTCTGCTCTACTAACTCTTCAATCCGGAGCGGCAGTCGACCAAGACGGATCTGAAATTGACGAGCGGCGTCTTCGAGCTGTCGAACATCACGTTCGACCACAACCTCTTTCATCCGTAGATTGAGGGCATCTTTGAGCCGCTGGTCTGCCACCTGGGCACTGAATCTCGCCAAAAACTCCATCGCAGCCTCCGGGTCCCCGGCCTCGGCAGAGAGACGAGCGGCAAGTCGGACGAGATAGGTCGGCGCGCGTGGAAGCGTCGATGCCATCTGGAAATATTTGGCTCCGTTCGCCGGATCACAGAGTTCATAGAAATAGTCGTAACCGATTAGAAATGGGAACCGCCAATCGTCCGGGTTATGCCTCATTCCCTTCTTCAACAAGGCTATGCTTTCGTCCATCAAGCCCGACCAGACACCGAGGATCGTCCCTCCTGCCTGATAAGCAATCACGAACTCCGGATCCAAGTCGGTGACGACATCGGTTGCGTGATATGCCCAACGAAATCCTCCAGCCGTCTGCTTCATATCACCAAAGTATTGCACGGCCTTGAGCCAAATGAGGTCTGCGGCAATGTGACGGTACCCCAACACCGCCACCTTCAGGTACCTGCCCTTCGGAAGATATGACAATTCAGCAGAACGATCCGCAACAGGACGCTGCTGTTCCATCAACAAGGCGGCGGCGACAACGGCACTGCCGAGGACAAGCAGCACGAGGACTTTTAAGACCCAAGACCTCCATGCCCCGATCAACTTCCACCTCCAATTTTCAATTTAACTGCTAGCGCGTTCGTATCAGCCGTCAGAAATTCCCTTTCCAACGGTGTTGTTTTCCGATCCCGATAGCGAACCTGGCGTTCGACGATCTCTCGGTATTCTGCTCGAGCTAGGCTTTTCTGTCCTTCATCCCAATACACTCTTGCAAGCCAGTCGCGTCCAGGAAGAAAGTTTGGCTCAATTTCGACTGCGTGTCTGATCAACGCCTGTGCCTCCTGGCGGTTTCCCAATTGCATCTGGACCTGGCCCGCCTCCCAATAATGGACGGCGTTAAAAGGCTCGGAATGAATCGCCTGTTCATACGCCCTCCCAGCATTTAAAAGAGCTGCGTGCCTCTCTTCTCGCTGTACCGCGGGAGCTGACGAGATTTTCAGATAGACCCTTCCAAGAAGGCCCGCCAGTCGTCCATCCAACGGATTCAACGCGATGGCTTCATTCAAGTGATTCACAGCCGCCTGGGCCGCAGAGAGATCCATGCCGCGCTCGAACATCTGAAAATTGGCAGCAGCAATCGCGCTGTGATACAGCGCTTTTCCTGGGTCGATGGCAATCGCCGTTTCGTAATGAATCAGTGCGCCGTTGATATCGTTTTTCTTCAGCAATATGGTTCCCGATTCATACCACGTCCAGGCTACACCCAGCTGCACGACAACGACCGCTAAGAATCCCAGAATGAGCACTGCTCCGATCATCGAAATCCGGCGGAGCCTGTGGGGAAGACGCATTAGGCTGCCTACCTGACCACCAAGCAACCCTCTGGCAGCCATTACAACAGCCACGAACAGCATCAGCAGAATGGCTAAGGCCGGCTCATGGAGGTTCGAATCAACCGCAGCATGCGCGAGTAGCCCTGCGATTCCACCCGAGGCCCCAACCAAAAGCTGTCGCTGGAACCTTGTCATTCGTTGCTTCAGAATCCATCTGATCTCCTTCGTGAGAATCCACAGACCCCATCCAACAAAAAGCAAACCCGTGATGCCGAGTTCGACACCCATTTGCAAGAACTCGTTATGGGGAGTTTGGGCGACTGTGCCATATCTGGCAATTTCTGATTCAACCGGGAAGGCATACTGTGGAAACATATATTGGTACAATCCGAGCCCGATCCCCATCGGGTGATCGACCATACTTCGCAAAGCCCCTTCCCACATTTCCCAACGAGCATAGGTGACCGGATTGAAGGCATGCTCTGCATAGATTCGGTCACGTAAGGGATTGGGGATTACTGCAAGGCAGATCAGAAAGAGGATACCGAATAGCGTGAGCCTACGACGGCCGAATCGCAATCCAATAACGACTGATAATCCTACGCTTGCTGCCAACAGCCCACCGCGAGACCCTGTCAAGACAATGGCCCCAGTCAGTGCAACCACCACACAAATTGGCACAAGCAGCCTTGTCAACAGAGTCCATTTCGACCCGTGAAAGAACTGGTTCTTTGTTCGACGGATCGCTTGGTAGGAGATGTGGGAAAGAACTAGCGTCCATGCTGCCACCAGATAGCCAGCGAGGAAATTTGGATTAAAGAATGTTCCACTCGGCCGGATGTTCCCCTGCTTCGTCTGGATGGCGGTCAGCGTCATTTCCGCACAACTCATAGACACGACGATTCCCAACAAGATGGCTACATGCTCC